>ERZ650301.537-NODE-537-length-10609-cov-7.767766_pt1 | contig 10609 bp, 5 predicted proteins | sample MGYA00376237_ERZ650301 | MGnify/ENA primary metagenome ERZ650301 (study PRJEB26733, sample SAMN07839255) | wastewater metagenome | biome: small river; feature: stream; material: water | place: USA: North Carolina | collected 2016-04-05 ...
TCCAAAGATATTGGATTTAATTTAGGTACTTCTTTCAATAGTAAAATTTATACTTCGCTTATCCAGCCTGATGGCAAAATTATAGTGGCAGGAGCCTTTACTACTTGTAATGGAATTCCAGTAGGACGCTTGGTGCGGTTGAATGCAGATGGTTCGAGAGATACTACTTTCGACACCTCTATTGCGGCGAGTAGTGGTACTATTTATGGGTTGGCTTTACAGGCTGATGGTAAATTACTCGTGGTAGGAAGTTTTACCAAATTCAATGGAATTACTGTAAACAGAATTGCAAGAGTTTTACCTAATGGCGATTTGGATAGTAGTTTCGTTACAGGGACAGGAACTACGAGTACAATTGATGACGTGGCTATTGCTCCTGATGGTAAAATAGTGCTTTCGGGATCGTTTAGTTCTTTTAATGGGAATACTAATTATTCCAAATTAGTTCGGTTACATTCAGATGGAAGCATTGACACTACTTTTTCTATAGGTGCTGGATTTGATGATGCTATTGAAGCTATTGCAGTTCAGTCAGATGGTAAAATTCTAGTGGGCGGTAGCTTTCTGAATTATAACGGAACATCTCAAAATAGAATTGTTCGTTTGAATACGAATGGAACTGTTGATTCAAGTTTTCTGTCTGGATCGGGGTTTAATAATGGAGCAGTTCATGCAATTCATAGTACTTCTAGCGGAATTCTGGTAGGAGGGAGTTTTAGCGGAACGTATAAATCGACAGCTGTCAATCGTTTGGTTTTGTTAAATTCAAACGGAACACTAACTACCAATTTTGATATAGGCGCAGGACCATCTTCAGCAACGGTTTACAGTTTGTGTGAGTCAACAGATAGTTTTTTTATAGGAGGTTCTTTTTCTGTTTTTGATGATTTGAAACAGGGGAAGTTAGCTAAAATTAGTACCGTTGGCGAATTGGATTCAGGCTATTTAACAGCTGGAGTAGGATTTGATAAAGCAGTAGAAAAAATAGTTCTTTTAGTAAATGGAAGTTATATTGCTTTTGGAAGTTTTACCCAATTTAATGGAAAATCCATTAATCGAATGGTTAAACTTACTTCAAAAGGAGACTTGGATACGACTTTCAATCCCAATCAATCCGGATTTGATAGTACAGTCAAAGAAGTAGTGGTACTGCCAGACGGGAAACTTCTTGTGGCGGGAAATTTTACAAAATACAATGGTGTTCCCATCAAACGAATGGTTCGTTTGAATCCAGATGGGACTATTGACACGTCTTTTACTATTGGTTCTGGTTTTAACTATATGGTTTATGCTTTGGCTTTGCAGCCTGACGGCAAAATTATAGTGGCTGGCAGTTTTACTTCTTATAATGGAGTGTCAGTAAAAAAAGTGATTCGATTATTACCCAATGGTAATTTGGATACTAGTTTTACTATTGGAACAAATCCTGATGCTACACCGAATTTATTGGTTCTCCAAGCTGACGGGAAGGTTGTAGTCGGGGGAGATTTCGCTACTTTTAACGGAATCACTTCCAATAAATTGATTCGGTTGAACACAGATGGGTCTGTCGATTCTAGTTTCTCTGTTGGGACAGGATTTGTAGGGACTATTTATACTATAGCATTACAAAATGACGGAAAAATTCTTGTGGGAGGTTCACTATCCAAATACAACGGACAAACGATTGGCAAAATAATACGACTTAATTCTAATGGAACCGCAGACGCAACGTTTAATTCAGGAACTGGTTTTAGTGGAGGAACAGTGCGTTCCATTGTTTTACAATCTAATGGAAGGATTTTAGTAGGCGGTTCTTTTTCGGGGAATTATAAGGGTACTTCTGTAAAAAGAATGGTGCGCTTATTGCCAGATGGGACTTATGACACTTCTTTTCCAGTCATTCTAAATGGGCAACTGAATAGTATTTGTTTGGTTCAAGGTGGAGCGGTTATTGGAGGTAATTTCAATTCGGTTTCCGGAATTTCGAAGCATCGCATCGCGAAGTTGTTATTTTGTCAAGAAGGCACAATTTGGGACGGGAAAAATTGGAGCAATGGTTTGCCAACGAAGGATAAAACGGTTATTTTTAATAGCAATTATGAGATTTCGACTGATACTAAAATGTGTTCTTGTGTAGTCAATTCAGGAATAACAGTTACGGTTGCAACTGCAGTTACTTTAGAATTGGTATTGAATTATTCAGGAACAGGAAATTTAGTTTTTGAAAATAATGCTTCTTTATTTCAAACGGATGATTCCGTTGTAAATACAGGGGTTGTTCAGTTCAAGCGAAAAACCACACCGGTTCGTAAAACGGATTATACCTATTGGTCCTCGCCAGTGGCAGGTCAACAGTTGAAATTGCTTTCTCCGAATTCGCCTTCTTCTACCTTTTATTCTTTTGATGCGATTTCCAATAATTGGCACAAAGAATTGACAAGTAACACGATGGTTTTAGGGAAAGGTTACATTTTTCAAGCCCCCGAAACTTTTTCAGGAACGACTCCAGCGATTTTCGAAGCTGTTTTTTCTGGAATTCCAAATAATGGTTTGGTTTCACTTCCTATAGCTCAAACGAAAACGCCCAATTTGATAGGAAATCCGTATCCTTCATCACTGAATGCCGATGCATTTATTCTAGAGAATCAGAATGTGCTACAGGGTAGCTTGTATTTTTGGACACACAACACCCCAATTGCAAATGGGCAATATACTTCTGATGATTATGCCGTGTATACCATTTTGGGAGGAGTAGGAACAGCGGCTAAAAATAGCGGGATAAATAACACAATTCCAAATGGTAAAATTGCATCCGGTCAAGCTTTTTTTGTTTTAGGGAACAATCAGCAGGGAGATATTGTCTTTAAAAACGCAATGCGATTAAAAGGAGAGAATAGTGTATTCTTTAAAAATAGTTCAAATAAATCAATAGCTTCTTCCAACTTTGAGAAACACCGAATTTGGCTCAACTTATCCAACACGCAAGGTCTTTTCAAACAAATTTTATTGGGCTATGCCACAGGAGCAACTAATGGAAAAGACACACTATTTGATGGACTTTCGTTGGATAGCAACGAATGGTTGGATTTTTATAGTCTAAACGAAGGAGATAAAAACAGTATTCAGGCGAGAGCCTTACCATTTGATGATTCGGATTCAGTTCCTATTGGCTACCGAGCCAAACAAGAAGGGAATTATACGATTAGTTTGGATGATTTTGACGGATTGTTTGCAAATCAAAACATTTTTTTGGAAGACAAAGAACAAACTAAAATATTTGATTTAAAGAAAGAAGCCTATTCATTCACTACTACCAAAGGCACGTTTGACAATCGGTTTGAGTTGCGTTTTCAATCTAAAAATGCTGTTCCCTCAGCAATTTCCGCTGAGGTGCAAATTGTCACTCGAAACAATCAAATTCAGATAACTTCTTCAAAAGAGACAATCAATAAAGTGTTGCTATACTCGCTAGATGGTAAACAATTGTATCAAGCGCAACAACTGAAAACAAAAACGCATTTTATTGAAGCAGCATTTTGGAAAACAAAAGTGCTTATTGTTCAAATTACATTGGAAACAGGAGCAGTAGTCAGTCGTAAAGTGTTGTTGTAAAAGAAAAAGCTTCCAACCGTAATGGCTGAAAGCTTTTATATACTTCAATGTTATTTTTTATTTTCCTTTAATAGAGGCCTCTAAATTTCTTTCGATAGTATGTCCTGGACGTGACCATTTTGGTTTTTCGCCTAAGGCAGCATATTGAGAATCTTCGGCTTCTACTGTTGGTGGTTGTACCATTTTAGTAAATGGTTTTTGTGGTTTCAATCCCAATAATTCAAACATTTTCATGTCTTCATTCACATCGGGATTTGGAGTGGTCAATAATTTATTTCCGGCAAAAATCGAATTGGCTCCTGCAAAGAAACACATCGCTTGTCCTTCGCGACTCATATTGGTTCTCCCAGCTGATAAACGTACTTGTGTTTCAGGCATTACAATTCGAGTTGTAGCTACCATTCGAATCATTTCCCAAATTTCAACAGGCTCTTCGTCTTCCAAAGGTGTTCCGTCTACAGCCACCAAAGCATTAATTGGCACTGATTCTGGTTGTGGATTTAAAGTAGAAAGTGCTACCAGCATTCCTGCACGGTCTTCGATACTTTCTCCCATTCCGATGATACCACCACTACAAACAGTTACGTTAGTTTTACGAACATTTTCTATAGTTTGCAAACGGTCTTCAAAACCGCGTGTCGAAATCACTTCTTTATAATATTCTTCTGAAGTATCTAAATTATGATTGTAAGCATACAAACCTGCTTCGGCTAAACGTTGTGCTTGGTTTTCGGTAATCATACCTAAAGTACAACATACTTCCATATCCAATTTGTTGATGGTACGTACCATTTCTAACACTTGGTCAAATTCTGGTCCGTCTTTTACATTACGCCAAGCAGCTCCCATACACACGCGAGAAGATCCAGCTGATTTAGCGTTCAAAGCCTGTGCTTTTACTTGGCTAACCGTCATTAAATCATTTCCTTCTACGTTGGTGTTGTAACGTGCTGCCTGAGGGCAATACCCACAATCTTCGGAGCATCCACCTGTTTTGATGGACAATAAAGTAGAAACCTGTACCACGTTTGGATCGTGATTTTCTCTATGAATTGTGGCTGCATCATACAACAAGTCCATTAAAGGTCTATTGTAAATAGCGATAATTTCTTCTTTTGTCCAATCGTGTTTTGTAATGCTCATGGGTGTAATTTTATGTGTCAAAAGTAATCAAATAGTTTCAAACAAGCAATGTAGCGCCTACTAAAAAGGATTTTGAAAATAATTCTAAACCGCTCTAATTCTTAATCTGTTATGTATTTGTTGTTTGTGTATAACATAACAAGAAGGGTTACAATTATCGAAGAGGCAATACCTTCAAACAATAGCGAAATACAATAGGTAACAATTGTAGGATTTCCACCAAATAGGAATGTTTTTGATAAGGATTGGATATAAGCGTCTCCTCCTCGAATATAACTATAAATCAAAAGTCCTATAATACTTAAGACTACCCCAATAATAGAAGTGATAAGTGCTGAAACAGCATTTGAAACAAAATTTTTCTTTCCTTCGTTGAGGTTCATTTTAATGGTTCGGTTCACGCCATAAAAAACGAAAACCACGTTCAATAAACGTAAGGCCGAGATATCTCCTAATCCTAATAAAATCATCAATAAAAAATAAAGGCCAATTCCTAAAAATATGATGATTCCGTTGCGAAGTTCTTTTGGTAATTTCATAAGATCAAATTTAAAAGATGAAAGTAATAATTTGTTGATACACAATAGAATATCTTTTAAATTTACAAAAAAACATATTGATGTTTTTTAATTTTAACAAAAGATTTTTATTTCTTCAAATGTTCAACAAATGCTGTTGCTTCTTTTTGATCTTTTTCCAGTTGCATTTTTAGTAATGCTACTGACTCAAATTTCTTTTCTGAACGAATGCGTTGTAAAATAGAAACTTTAATGTGACGATTATAAATATCAGCATCAAAATCGAAAAAATGAGCTTCAATTGTTCTGTTTTTCCCTTGGACAGTAGGGTTAAATCCAATATTCATCATTCCAAAAACGTGTTTGCCTTCTATTTCCGAACGTACTACGTAGACTCCGTTTTTTGGAACTAATTTGTACGCTTCTTCTAACTCAATGTTGGCTGTTGGAAAACCAATAGTTCTCCCTAATTGTTTTCCCTTTACAACGGTTCCGCTTAAAAAATAAGCATAGCCTAAATATTCATTAGCTAACTGGATGTCTCCTGTTTCAAGAGCGGTTCTAATTTTGGTGGAGCTGATTGAAATTGCGTTGATTTCTTGAGCAGATATTTGTTCCACTTCAAACCCATATTGTGTGCCAAAAGTGATTAAATCATCAATGTTTGCCGTTCGGTTTTTCCCAAATCGGTGGTCGTAGCCAATGATGATTTTTTGAACATGTAGTTGGTCTACTAAAACGGTTTTTACAAATTCTTCGGCACTTAACTGCGCAAAGCTTTCGTCAAAAGGATGGATAATTAGATTTTCAATTCCAATTGTTTCTAACAACTCCATTTTTTCATTGATGGTGTTCAGTAATTTCAAATCGGATTTTCCTTGCAAAACCATTCTTGGGTGTGGAAAAAAAGTAAGTACGGTACTTTCAAATTCTCCATCATTGGTGTTTTGAGTCAACTTTTTTAGAATTGCCGCGTGACCAATATGCACCCCGTCAAAAGTACCAAGCGTTAAAATGGTTTTCTTGTCAGAATGAAATTCGTTTATGGAATGAAAAATTTTCAAGTCGGTTTCCGTTTATTTTGGGTGCAAATTTAAACTAATCTATTCGAAATTTCGTTTCAAAATGAATTCCTTTTGAATGAAATTTTAAACTATCAGCCAAAAGAAGATGAAATCCTGTTTTTTGAAATAAAAATCAGAATTTTGAACCCTATTTTTAAATCAAAAAAACTAATTTTGGAATTCCAAAGATACCAAATCTATGAAAAGATATTTTCAATACGTACTTCTTATCTTTTCTTTCTCACTGATACAAGCCCAAAATGTATCTCCATGGAAAAGAATTTCCCGTGCCCAAATTGCCTTAACAGAGCGGGTTAGTACAAGAGAAAATCAAGAAAATGTACTGTTGTTTGAATTTGAACCAGCCATTTTAAAACAATCCTTACAACCTCTTCAAAATTCAGCTATTGTTAGCGAAATTGAAATCGAAATTCCAAATAAGAAAGGCGAATTAGAACAATTTAAAATACATGAATTCTCTAATTTCGAACCCGCTTTACAAGCTCAATTTCCAGAGATTCGATCGTATTCTGGAGTGGGTTTGACCGATAAAAATGCATCAATTTATTTTAGTTTGTCGCCAAAGGGAATCCAAACGATGGTATTACGCTCTGATACTACTACTGAATTTATCGAACGTTTTTCAGACCGTCAGGATATTTATGAATTGTTTGATTCCAATACTAGAAAAAAAGGAGATTTGCCTTTAAGTTGCACTACGGCTGATGTACTTTTAAATAAACAATTAGTTACTAAAATTGTTGCTTCTTCCGCTACTAATAACGGACTATATAAAACCTTACGATTGGCATTGGCATGTACAGGTGAATATACCGCATATTTTGGAGGAATTACTCAAGCATTAGCTGCCATGAATGCAACGTTGACTCGTGTGAATGGTATTTTCAACAGAGACTTGGCATTGCATTTAAATTTGATTGCTAATAATACGATTTTACTTTATCCGAATGCGGCTACTGACCCTTACTCTCCTTCGTCTGTTGGGGCTAATGGCGCTTGGAACTTAGAATTGCAAAATGATTTAACAACCAAAATAGGAAATGCTAATTACGATATTGGACATTTATTTGGTGCTTCAGGTGGAGGAGGGAACGCAGGTTGTATCGGTTGCGTATGCCAAAATCCAACATCATCAACTGATGTAGCTAAAGGGAGTGGTTATACCTCTCCTGCTGACGGAAAACCTGAAGGGGATACGTTTGATATTGATTTTGTAGCGCATGAGATGGGTCATCAATTAGGGGCAAATCATACTTTTTCTCATGAAACTGAAGGTACGGGTGTTAATGTTGAACCAGGTGGAGGATCGACTATTATGGCCTACGCAGGAGTTACTGATTACAATGTGCAGAGCCATTCGGATGATTATTTTGCCTACGTAAGTATTGCACAAATACAAAATAATTTAGCCACAAAATCCTGCCCAATAACTACTGTCTTATCTAATAAAACGCCAACGGCTAATGCGGGTGCTGATTTTATTATTCCTAAAGGAACGGCTTTTGTTCTGAAAGGCTCGGGTACAGATCCTAATGGAGATGTGTTGAGCTATTGTTGGGAGCAGAATGATTCGGCTATTAGTGCAACAGGAGCAAATAGTATTGCGTATTCGGCCAAGACTGATGGTCCTCTTTTTAGGTCGTTGAGTCCTAGTGTTTCTCCTATTCGGTATATGCCTGCACAGAATAAAGTGCTGACCAATAGGTTAAGTTCTACTTGGGAATCGGTTTCAGAGGTGTCTCGAACTTTGCATTTTACACTTACCGTACGCGATAACGCCGCTGATGGCTTGGCACAAACCAATACCGATGCTATGGTGGTTACGGTAGATGCTACAAAAGGGCCTTTTGAAGTGACTTCTCAGAACACGGCTGATTTGTCCTGGAAACCCTTAAGTCTTCAAACCATTACTTGGTCAGTGAATAATACGAATAATCTACCAGGTTCGGCAAATGTAAATATCAAGTTGTCAGTTGACGGTGGATTGACTTTTTCAACAGTTTTAAAAGCGAATACACCAAATGATGGTTCGGAACTGATTATTGTCCCTAATGGAATCACGGGAAAAAATTGCCGAATTTTAATTGAACCTATTGCTAATATTTATTATGCAATAAATAAAGAACCTATTGCTATTGGTTACACAACAGAGTCTACTTGTGCTACGTATACATTTGCAACACCTTTTATTATCCCTGAATCTACTTCATACACAACTAAAACGATAACTGTACCTGCGACGTCTGCGACCGTTTCGGATGTAAATGTAGCTTTAAATTTCACCCACCAATATTTGTCAGATGTTCAAATAGAATTGATTAATCCACAAGGTAAAACGGTGAAGTTGTTTGAAAAAAGTTGTGGAGATACCAATGGCAGTCTAGTGCTTACGTATGATGATTTGGGTGGTGCTATGTCTTGTGGAAAACAAACACTACAAACAGTCGCCCCTTTTGAGCCTTTATATCTTTTTAACGAATTAAATCCTTCTGGAACATGGACTTTACGAATCAGAGATGAGTTTGTAGGTGATGTTGGCACATTAAATTCAGCTTCAGTGACTATTTGTACTAAGATTTATACTCCTATGATTCTACCAGCTATTGATTTAAGTGCCGTTTTAGTTTATCCCAATCCCACTAAAGGAGACTTTTGTGTGTTGTTCACTAGTAAAGACACTTCTGGGGTAACTATTTTAGTCCACGATATATTAGGGAGAAAAGTGTATGAAAAAGAATTTCCAAGCGCGCCGTTATTTAATGAAACGATACAACTAAATACGATAGAAGCAGGAATTTATCTTTTGACAATTGTTGATGGTTATACTACAACCATTAAAAAATTGGTTATATATTAATCTCCATACAATCTTATTTATTTGCCGTTAAAGGCAGTCATGGTATTTTCTAAGCCAGCAGTTCCAAAAGATTTTATAATTTCGGCGGCTAATTCGAGTCGTTCAGGAAGTTTTGATTTTTCTTCTTCGTCCCAATCGCCTAGCACATAATCAACTTGTTGTCCTTTTTTAAATTGGTCACTAATTCCAAAGCGAAAACGACTATAGTTTTGGGTATTCAAAATTAAATTGATGTTTTTGAGTCCGTTATGACCGCCATCACTTCCTTTCGGTTTGATGCGAATAGTTCCAAAAGACAAATTCAAATCATCTGTTATTACTAATACATTTTCCAATGGAATATTTTCTTTGTCCATCCAGAATTTTACTGCTTTACCGCTTAAATTCATGTAGGTATTAGGTTTGAGCAGTAAAAAAGTACGGCCTTTGAATTTGTATTCGGCAAGTGCGCCTAATTTGACAGTCTCAAAAGAGAGACTTTCTTTTTTGGCTAAAAAGTCCAACACTTTAAATCCAATATTGTGGCGTGTATTGACATATTCGGCTCCAATGTTGCCTAGTCCTACAATTAAAAATTTATTACTCACACTTTTCATGTTGCTTTTTTGGTGTTCGTGAACCTCCGCTTTCATAGTATCAGTATCACTTGCTGTTTTTTTTGATGCAAATAAGTGGGTTATCCATTGTATCATGCTACAAAAATAAACTTATTTTTTAATTAAAGCTTTCGGTTTTTAAAAGGATAGGAGCTTTAATTAAGAAAATAGAATCCAAAAAAAAAGCACCAGTTGTAGAACTGATGCTTTTTCGTATGATTGAAAAAAGATTATTTTTTCTTTCCTTTTGCAGGTGCTTTTGCAGCTTTTGCAGCTTCTTGAGCCGCTTTCATAGCCGCACGAGAAATTCTTACTTGACAAACCACAGTGTTGTCTGGGTGCATTAATTTGTATTTGTCAGAAACTAATTTCGTAACATACAATTTGTTACCCATTTCAAGTGGAGTGATGTCAGCTTCAACAAAATCAGGAAGATTTGAAGGTAAAGCTTTCACTTTTAATTTACGAGTGTTCAAACGAAGAACACCTCCTGCAAGAACACCTTTAGATGTACCAACAATTTTAACAGGGACTTCCATAGTAATTTCTTTGTTGTCAAATAATTGGAAGAAGTCAATGTGTAAAATTTTGTCACTTACAGGGTGAACTTGAATGTCTTGAAGAATTGCATTATATGATTTTCCGTTACCCAATTCGATCACAACTGTGTGCGCGTTTGGAGTGTAAACCAATGTTTTGAATGCTTTTTCTTCTGCTGAAAAATGTACTGGTTGATCTCCTCCGTATAATACGCAAGGAATCGCTCCAGCATTACGTAAGGCTTTAGTAGCAACTTTGCCCACGCTTTCTCTTTCT
>ERZ650301.540-NODE-540-length-10592-cov-4.683306_pt1 | contig 10592 bp, 7 predicted proteins | sample MGYA00376237_ERZ650301 | MGnify/ENA primary metagenome ERZ650301 (study PRJEB26733, sample SAMN07839255) | wastewater metagenome | biome: small river; feature: stream; material: water | place: USA: North Carolina | collected 2016-04-05 ...
AGTGGTGGCGTTCCTCCGTTATTTACCAGATCTACCCCCGTTCCTTCGCGGATGCGAATGGTGATGGAATTGGTGACCTCGCCGGTATTACTTCTCGCCTGCCCAAGCTCAAAGAACTCGGTGTTGACGCCATCTGGCTCTCCCCCTTTATGACCAGCCCGCAAAAGGATGCTGGTTATGACGTGGCCAACTACTGTGACGTGGACCCTCTCTTTGGCGCACTTGCAGACTTCGATACTCTCGAGTCCACGGCTCACGGCCTGGGCCTCAAGGTCATTGTTGACTTGGTTCCCAACCACTGCTCGTCTGAGCACCCCTGGTTCGTGGAAGCACTTGCTGCCGGAGAAGGCAGTGAAGAACGTGCCCGCTTCATGTTCCGCGAAGGCAAGGGAGCAAACGGTGAACTTCCTCCCAACAACTGGGAGTCTGTCTTTGGCGGTCCCGCCTGGACTAGAACCACTAACCCAGATGGCACCCCTGGTCATTGGTACTTGCACCTCTTCGACTCCAGCCAGCCTGACTTCGACTGGACTAACCGCTGGGTTCGTGACCGCTTCCTCGAAATCCTGCGCTTCTGGCTAGACCGTGGTGTCGATGGGTTCCGCGTGGATGTTGCTCACGGTCTCTCCAAGGCACCGGGTCTTCCTGATTTCCGACGCGACGAGGCCTACTGGAATACTCCCGCTGAGGTTCGTCCCGACAACCCCTACTTCGGTCACGAGGGTGTCCACGAGATCTATCGTGAATGGCACCAGCTGCTTGAGGAATATCCTGGCGAGCGCATTCTCTGCGCTGAGGCATTTGTGGAACCGCTCACCAAGATGGCGAAGTGGGTTCGTTCCGATGAGATGCAGCAAGCATTTAACTTCCCCTTCCTGGTGACCCGCTGGAATGGCGAACAGATGCGTCAGGTCATCAAGGACTCCATTTCGGCATTCCATGCCGTAGGCGCACCCAGCACCTGGGTGCTCTCCAACCATGACCAGATACGTCACGCAACTCGTCTTGCACTGGATCCCAACGCGAAAACTGCTGACCGCATCACTGGCATTGGGCCACTGACTGAACCCAAGCCAGATAATGCACTAGGTCTAGCTCGTGGCCGTGCAGCATCAGCCATGATGCTGGCATTGCCCGGAGTGACCTATATGTATCAGGGTGAAGAACTTGGACTTCCTGAAGCAATGGACATTCCTGATGACAAACGTCAGGACCCCACGTTCTTCCGCACCGCGGGTCAGTCCTATGGTCGAGACGGTTGCCGGGTTCCTATCCCCTGGGAGGCAGAGGCCACTAACTATGGCTTTGGCCCTGCAGGTGAACCGTGGTTGCCACAGCCAGCCGTATATCGCGACTTCGCTCGTGACCTCCAAGAGGGCGTTCCAGGCTCAACCCTCGAACTCTATAAAGCAGCGCTGGCGATTCGTAAGGAACGGGCGCTGGGTGACGGCAGTCTCGAGTGGATTGAGGGAACGCCAGAAAACGTGCTGGGTTTCCGCAATGGTGACTTAACGGTGTTCATCAACTACAGCAAGGACAACTTTGTGTTGCCTGACGGGGACATCATTCTCGACAGCGCTGACAGCAGCTCTGGTGTTCTCACACCCGCAAGTGCTGTCTGGATGGTTTAGTGCCTAACCTCGTTCGGTGCCATACCTGCGTGCTGCACCAGGAATGAATAGGGGTCAATCGGAGCATCTGCCACTCGAATCTCGAGGTGCAAGTGAGGACCGGTGGTAAGACCGGTCTGACCGATATTTCCGACGAAGTCACCCTTCTTGACGGTCTGCCCTGCGGTGACCGTGGGAGAACCCAGGGCCATGTGGCAATAGACACTGGTGAACTTGGTGCCATCAACGTTGTGCTCAATGAATACCGCCACACCACAAGTGGGACCTGGGTTTTCAACCAGGGACACAATGCCATCAGCTACTGAGTAGATGGGGGTGCCATAGGCAGGGTCAATGTCGAGTCCGGTGTGGAAGTTGTAACTTCCAAACAAGTTGCGAGGGCCGTAGGGTGAGGAAATTTTCACTTCATCCACCGGCCAGCGCATGCCGTTAGTAGAGACAGGCACGTTCACGTTGAGTTTCTTGGGTGCATAAGCTCCAGCTGTGGGAGCTGCCTGTGCGGCTGTCACACTCACACCGTCACGCCCGGCGTTGACATCACCACCCGTGCCTTCAACGGTCTGCCCATCTCCAATGGCCATAGTGCTCAGGCGGGCCTGCTCAGACTGCAGCGCGACGTCTTCTGGAGAGAGCAGCGCATTGGCTGGAATGCTGGTGGCAATAGCCAAACCAGCAACAAATGCCATGGCAACCATGCTGAAAATCTGTGCACCGCGACGTTTGCGAGACTTCGGTGCAACAATCTTTGGTTCAGTACTGCGACGCTTATGCTTCAACCTCACCTTGACCACTGGAGCAGGAGTGCGAGGAGTTGAAGCCTGTGCAATGAGTGAAATGGGTGCAGGTAATTGAGCAGTATTCACTGGTGGCTCAGTGAGCACTGGCTTTGCGGGGATAACAGGTATTCCCTCAGCGGGCGTGTTCATCTCTGCCTGAACAGGATCCGTCAACACGGGAACATCGTGTGCAGGTTCTGGCAGGACAGCAGTGGCGTCTTCTTCTGCACGAGGTGGTCGATTACGAAGATCTCGTCGACGCAGTGGTGCTTCTTCTGCAAATGCGGGTGGTGCAGCAACCGAAGAAGCTACGGCTTCTTCTATCTGGGTTTCCGCCGGAATACTCAGTTCTCGAGATGGGGTACGCATACCTTGCATCTGACGTTCTAGCTCTTCAGCGAGCCGTTCTTCAGCCAATCGTGCTTCACGCAAACGCATTTCACGTCGGGTGAGGGGCTGTTCTGGGTTCCCCAAGGCGCTCTGCTGGTTATCAGCAGAAAGGTCATTGGGATCGAGAACCACTGAAGTCTTTTCCTTACATGTTCACTACTCGGAGCTAATGCCCTGCGAGATGAAAGATAACGGAATGGTTAACGCTACAGATAAACCCTGAGAAAGACCACCCAGAAAAGATCAAATGAAGGTGAATTTCCTTAGCTCAACAGGAGTTTTTCAATCTGAGAAAACAGGTGAGTATTTGTGGCAAGCAGCATTTCCCGGCCCTCTGGAGCACCGTCTAGACCGCCCACAACCCCTCCTGCTTCACGCAGTACGAGGCTACCTGCTGCATAGTCCCATGGTTTGGTGTCTCTCTCGTAGTAGGCATCTAGCTGGCCTGCTGCAACTGCACACAGATCCAGTGACGCTGCTCCAGCACGGCGAATGTCCCTCACGGCAGGAAGAATGCGGGTGAGAACATCTGCCTGTTCAGCTCGCAGCTCTGAACTATAGGCAAAGCCCGTTGCCAGCAGAGTGTGGGCGAGCAGGGTCTCTTGGTTGACGGCAAGAGGTGAAGTCTTACCTGCCTTAGTCAGGAACGCTCCACCACCAAGCGAAGCGAAGTAGAGCTCGTCATTCATGGGATTGAATACAACACCGGCAAGCTGCTTCCACGTTCCAGGGTCTGGTGTTCCTTCAACCACAGCAATACTGACGGCGAATTGGGGAATGCCGTAGAGGTAGTTCACGGTGCCATCGATCGGGTCAACAATCCAGGTGAGGCCTGAAGTTCCTGTGGAGTCTCCACCCTCTTCGCCATAGAAGCCGTCCTCGGGGCGAAGCTCGGCCAGGCGGGCCTTCACAAACTCTTCACACTCGCGGTCTGCGAACGTCACCACATCGATAGAACTGGACTTTGTATCAGCCACCACAACGCCTTCGCTGCGACGGCGTGCAATCAGTTCACCGGCTTCAAGTGCAATTGTGCGAGCAATGTCGAGAAGTTCTGTGGGGGAAACAGCCATGCTCCAAGATTACCTCACTCCAACATAAGGATTTCATATAACCTAAGTTATGATAGGTGTTATGAAATCCTCAGCTCCTCTGCTCTCCCCTATTTTGCGTTCTGATACGCAAGGGAGAATGCTCGCTGCCCTGATGCGCGATGCAGAAAAGGAACTTTCTCTTACTGAATTGGCAGCCCAATGCGATGTTGCCGTTCCAACCATTTTGCGCGACGTTGATCGACTTGTTGACGGGGGTTACGTCTCCGCACGTCGAGTCGGCAGAAACCGTCTTGTTCGCATCAACACAGAACACCCCATCTACGCCTCCCTGTGGAACGTGGTTATGTTCGGATACGGACCAGCCGCACTCCTTCCCGGCTTACTCAGTGATCTGCCTGGCATAGAACATGCCTATATCTATGGTTCGTGGGCAGCAAGATTCTTGGGTGAAAGTGGCGAAAGCCCCCGAGATATTGACGTTCTCATTGTCGGTGGCTCCGAATATGGTGACCTCTATGAGGTCGCACACAAGGCCTCTGCACTTGTCGGCCGAGAGGTCAACATCAACGTGATAACCCCCGAACGCTGGGCAAACCAGACAGATGGATTTGTTACCACAGTGAAAAGCCGACCTTTGCTGGAGTTGAATCTGGAGAAGTAGTGATTACCCACTGGAAGCAAGGACGAACCGAAATAGAAACAATGGTGAAGGCCGGCTACCTCCAGAAAGTATCGCCCGATCGTGAGCTTGCGGAACTCTTCCTAGAACATGCTCGGCTTCACCTCCACACCGCAACGCAAGTTCAAGCAACAGACCCCACTGGTAGTTTTCAGATTGCCTACGACGCAGCGAGAAAATCCTGCGCTGCACTTCTGGAAAATCAGGGTCTTCGCGCTACCAGTAAAGGTGGGCATCGCGCCGTCGAGGATGCCCTCCGAGCCCAGCTGGTTCCACCCCTGAAATCGCAACTCAACAATTTTGGCTGGATGCGCACACTACGTCATGCTTCTGAATATCCGAGTTTTGATAATCCGACTGCTGACGCATCGGATGCACACACCGCCATCACCTACGCCAAGGAGCTTCTCGGACTAGCCGAAAAGCTCCTTGATGAAATGCCGGTGTTCTAGCCGGACCCGCTATGCCTGGAAGGCGAGGGTCCCGTCGATGTAGGTTTCGTTGACCACGATCTTGTCCCAGCTTTCTGGGTCAGAGGTCCATGGGTTGCTATCCAGCACGGCGTAGTCAGCACGCTTGCCCACCTCGAGCGAACCACGGTCCTCTGCGTGGATCTGCCAGGCGGCGTCTCTCGTGATCGCCGCGAGTGCTTGCGCGGGTGTTGCACATTCAGCTGCGTTGAGAATTGAACCATCAGCCTGCAGACGACGCAATACTGCAGTCTGTGCGCTGAGCAGTGGGTGAACCTTGCTCACGTTGTAGTCGGAGTGCAGGCTGACGTTGATGCCGGCTTTGAGTGCCGAGGCAACGCGGTCGAGTCGGTTTGCACGTTCTGGACCGAGGATGGTGTCGCGGAACGCAGCACCCCAGTAGAGCACGTGGTTCATCAAGAATGTTGCCGAGATACCAAGTTTGGCCGTGCGGGCAAGCTGGTCATCCGTCGTGACGGAGAAGTGGACGAAGGAGTGACGTAGATCAGCGTTAGCGTTGCCGGGCAGGATTTCTTCCATCGCTTCAAGCGCCATTTCAACCGCAGCGTCACCATTGGTGTGCACGTTGATCTGCCAACCATCGTTGAGACCTGCACGGATTGCACCGCGGAGACCTTCGGGGGTCCAGTCGCCGTGACCGCCGTTGTCCTCACCCAGGTAGGGCTGCATGAAGTAGCCCGAACGACCCTGGTTAGATCCGTCGGCTACGACTTTCCACGCATCCGCACGAACCATTTCGTCACCACTGAACGGAGTGACTCCTGCGTCCTTCCAGGTTTGTGCAACCTGTTCAGGAGTCTTACCCTGCATGATGGCGAACTGAGCGGTAGACACACGAACGGGCAAACGCTTGGCGCTGTTGAGCTGGTGCAACATGGCCACTTCGCTCACTCCGGCGAGGCTGCCGGTGGCACCTTCGCGCAGTGAGGTAACACCCTGCTTGGCACACTCATTCAAAATTTCAAGAATGCCCGCCCCAACCTGTGCGGGAGTTGGCTTGGGCATAGCACCAAGCATCATCATCATGGCGGGGGCTTCACCAATAACACCAGTGAACTTTCCGTTGGATCGACCGAAGTTGCCGCCTGCTGGATCTGGAGTGTCATAGGTCACTCCAGCAGCTGAAAACGCAGCAGAGTTTGCATAGAGGTAGTGCATGGATGCGTTCATGACCACAACAGGGTTGTTAGGGCAAGCTGCATCAAGAATGTCGAGAGTGAGATCGGGCTCGCCTGGGTAGAGGCTGGGGTCAAACAACTTGGCGTAAACAAACTGACCAGCGGGAGTCTGTGCAGCAGATGTCTTGATTGCGGCCACAACATCATCGAACGTTGCACACACTTCGTGGGACACATCGGTCCAGGTCAGGTTCAGAAGAGAGGTCCAGATGTGCATGTGTGGCTCAATGAGGCCGGGGACAACAACACCTTCAGGCTTCACAGTCTTGGTGGAGGAGTCAACGAGTCCCTCAACATCCTTGAGCGCACCGATGCCGATTATGACACCGCCTGAAATCGCCATCGCTTCGGCAAGTGGTGCAGCGGGGTTTCCTGTTGCAATGGTGCCCACAACCAAGATCTCTGCTGCTTCACCAACCGAGAGGCCTGCAGCGTGATTCGCCGCGGTGACGGTTGTTCCAGCAGAGCTGAGAGCATCACCGAGGTGGTCTTGAGTGACGGGGTGTGCTGTGCAGCAACCTGCAGACATGGGGAACTCCTTCGTTTCGTTCGTCATCAACGTATCAGTGAATACTGAACGAATGGTCTACGGATTTCTTCTTCAATGATGAATACAAAGTATTAAACGAATTCCCCAACCATGCCGGTTTCTGATTGACTTAGCCCATGGTTAGACCAGCGCTCAAAGCAAACATCATGTTCTTTTCTTCCATCGTGTTTATGCTTGTGCCCACGATCCTGGTTGTCTTGGTGGGATGGCCCACGGCTGCCTCCTTGGCCATGCTGGCGGCCATGGGCGGTCTGTTCTCGATGATTGGTTACCACGGGCGCGGCATGCTGCTCCTGATCATCGCAACCGGCGTCACCACTTTTGCTGCCTCATTTGTCAGTGAAAACCCCTGGGCTTCAGCAGCACTGATGTTGCTGTGTGGTGCAGGTCTCGGTGCCGTGAACAAGTGGGGGCTGTCGTTGTGGAACTTTATGTTCCCGGTCTTTGCTGCCGCTGTCATCGCCCAGCCGCCCAAAGTTGCCTCTGGAGCACTCCCCAATGCCTTGCTCACTAGTGGAATTGCGATGGGGTCATTGATCCTGGCTGCACTGCTCACAAGGCTTCTGGTGAAGGAACCTCGCCAGAAAGAAATCATTCACTACCCGACCAAGGTCAACGTGATGTATGCCGTGAACCTCGGAGTACTGCTGGCAGTGTCCGGATACTTCACCTCGATCTACCGCCACGAACAAATTGGTGTGTGGCTCACCCTGACCATTGTGATCATTTTGATCTACCCCTATGCAGGTCAGAGCACGAGCAGAGCAATCCAGCGAGCTGCCGGAACGATCCTGGGTTTCCTCATCGCTATTGGTGTTGGCGCCTCAGGACTTCCTGACTTCCTCTTTTATGCAACAGCATTCGTGTTCCTGGAGATTGCCCTCCTCATGCGCATCGCTCCCGGTAAGAAGTATTGGGAATACGTCATGTTCCTCACCCCAGGTGTGGTGTTGATCTCAGGGAAGCCCTCGGAGCTCACCACGGTTTCTCATGATCGTCTTTATGCCACCATCATTGCGGCGGTTGCCTGTCTCATTGTTCTCGCTATCGAACGTGGACTGTTCTGGCGAGGCGGATTGAACAAGCACCCTGAGGTTTCAACAACAACTTCTTAACAACTGACGATGTTGTGAAGGAAACTACTTCTTTGCGAGTACTTTCTTCGGAAGGAACTTCGCCGCAAGGGCAAGCAATAGCCCTCCTGCAATCAGGAAGAAACCCATCACTCCCGATAGCGAGTTATTCACTGCACCGGTTTCAGGCAGAGTTGATGGTGATGGGCTCGGTGTTGGCGTTGGCGTCAATGCCGTGAGGTTGATCAAGACTGTGCCTGCAGATGCCTGGCCATTTCCATAACCGCTGATCAAGACCGAAGCATTACTTGCGTCGGTTACTTCAAGTGAACCCGCGGGGAACGTCATAGTGATGGTACTGGTACCGATCAAAGTGTCAACAAGTTGGAACTGCGCTGCAGGATTATTCACCGATGGGTTTTGTGCACTACATGTGCCCGAAAGAGCAGTTCCAGAACTCGCAACACCAAGGGCACCAATACTGCCCACGGTGCAGGAAGAACTTGAAATCGCGTTCGCATTCGAGGAAACAAAGTTTGCAGGGTTGTATCGAACGCCCGTGAAGGCGAGATCAAACTCTTGCGCAGAAATTCCTGTGGATTGAAAAGTGAGAACCACAGGTGCTTGATTGGGGCCGGCGCCAAAGTTTGCCCAGGTCACGTTTCCTTGAACTGCGGCAAAAGCAGGGGCAGCTACGCCAACTACTCCGGCAATGAACAGAGCAATACCAGTACAGAGCAGGGAAACTTTTTTCAACACATCACAACCCTACTGAGACGCGGCGGAAGCGCTGCGCCCCTGAGTAGTGGCTGTGTAAAACTCGGAGCGAGTGGCCCCTAGTTGATTGAGTCGATGACCTTGTTCAAGGTTGCGGAAGGTCGCATGACCTTCTCGATCTTGACCGCATCTGGCTTGTAGTAACCACCGATGTCAGCGGGCTTGCCCTGAACAGCAATGAGCTCGGCAACAATGGTCTCTTCCTGCGAAGCAAGTGCCTCAGCAATCGGAGCGAAGATTGCTGCGAGTTCTGCATCATCGGTTTGCTTGGCCAATTCCTGAGCCCAGTAGAGGCCGAGGTAGAAGTGGCTACCGCGGTTGTCAATGGTGCCAACCTTGCGACCTGGTGAACGGTCTTCTTCGAGGAAAGTTCCAGTTGCGCGGTCCAGGGTGGTGGAAAGCACGAGTGCCTTTTTGTTACCCGTGGTGTCGGAGAGGTGCTCGAGAGAGGCAGCAAGTGCAAAGAATTCTCCGAGTGAATCCCAGCGCAGGAAGTTCTCTTCCACCAACTGTTGAACGTGCTTAGGAGCAGATCCACCTGCACCGGTTTCGAACAATCCACCACCGTTGAGCAGAGGAACGATCGAGAGCATCTTGGCGCTGGTGCCCACCTCAAGGATGGGGAACAGGTCCGTGTTGTAGTCACGGAGCACGTTGCCGGTAACTGAGATTGTGTCGAGGCCCTGACGGATGCGAGCAAGTGAGTACTTAGTTGCTTCTGCAGGGGCCATGATCTCAATGGTGAGACCGGTGGTGTCGTGATCCTTGAGGTAGGTCTTCACCTTGGCAATGATCTGCGCGTCGTGTGCGCGCTTCTCGTCCAGCCAGAAGATGGCAGGAGTGTTGCTTGCGCGAGCACGGGTCACAGCAAGCTTGACCCAGTCACGGATAGGAATGTCCTTGGCCTGGGTTGCTCGCCAGATGTCACCCTTGTGAACGTTGTGAGTGATGAGAACCTCACCAGCAGAGTTGACGACGTCAACGCGTCCATCAGCAGCGATTTCGAAGGTCTTGTCGTGGCTGCCGTATTCCTCAGCTGCCTGAGCCATGAGACCCACGTTAGGAACAGTTCCGATGGTTGCAGGGTCGAGTGGACCGTTCGCAATGACGTCTTCGATGGTTGCCTGGTAAACACCCGCGTAGGAAGAGTCAGGAATCACAGCGAGAGTGTCGTCCTCGCCGCCGTCAACGCCCCACAGCTTGCCACCGTTACGAACCAGTGCAGGCATGGATGCGTCCACGATGACGTCAGATGGAACGTGCAGGTTCGTGATGCCTTTGTCGCTGTTGGTGTAGCTCAGGCGAGGACCGGCCGCGATTGCTGCGTTGAAATCAGCAGCAATCTGCTCACCGCCGACCACATCGCCCAGACCAGCAAGGATCGAACCCAAACCATCGTTGGGGGTCAAACCAGCAGCTTCGAGCGCAGCTCCGTGCTTGTCGAAGACATCAGCAAAGAATGCCTTGACCACGTGACCGAAGATGATGGGGTCGCTGACCTTCATCATGGTTGCCTTGAGGTGGACCGAGTAGAGAACGTTGTCTGCCTTGGCCTGCTTGAGAGTCTCTGCAAGGAAAGCGTCCAGTGCAGAAGCGGACAAGAAGGTGGCGTCCACGATTTCGCCGTCAAGAACAGCAAGACCGGACTTGAGCACGGTCTCTGTGCCATCGGCCGCAGTGTGACGAATGGTGAGTGTGTCTGCCGAAGGCATTACGACGGACTTCTCGTTGGAGAAGAAGTCATCATGGCCCATGGTCGCCACGCGAGTCTTGGAGCCGGCAGCGAATGGCTTGTTCACGTGTGGGTGCTTGCGGGCGTATGCCTTCACCGAGAGAGGTGCGCGGCGGTCCGAGTTACCTTCACGAAGTACAGGGTTAACAGCTGAACCCTTGATCTTGTCGTAACGAGCGCGAGCATCCTTCTCTTCGTCTGTAACTGCCTCATCTGGGTAGTCAGGAACATTGAAACCCTGTGACTGCAGTTCAGCAATA
>ERZ650301.542-NODE-542-length-10581-cov-10.561847_pt1 | contig 10581 bp, 8 predicted proteins | sample MGYA00376237_ERZ650301 | MGnify/ENA primary metagenome ERZ650301 (study PRJEB26733, sample SAMN07839255) | wastewater metagenome | biome: small river; feature: stream; material: water | place: USA: North Carolina | collected 2016-04-05 ...
TGGTCTTGCGTGATGTTCAGCACAGTGGCTGCTGTGGGCTCGAAGCCTTCGCTGCTGTCGAGCTGGAAGCTGGACAACTCCAGGACCCACACTTGCGGCAAGGCGCTGGCCATCGGGTGCAGCACTTCTGGTGCAACCACGGGCAGCACCACGGCATCATCTTCTGCATCGGCGTTCTCGCCGGTCGTGAGTTCAACGCCCTCTTCGTCACCCGTCTCGACAACCGGTTCAGAGGCAGCTGCCGCCACAGCCTCTGCAGGCGATGGCACGATTTCTTGTGCAGTTTCTTGTGCTTGCTGCTCGGCCAGCTCTTGGGCCCGTTGAGCCACCAAGGTATGCGCCTGCGCCAAGGCCTCGGCCATGGTGTCCAACAAGGTTGGGCCAATGTTGCCGGCCACTTTGACAGTTTTGCCAGCACGCTCCACCAGCTGACCGGTCAGCGACGTCACGGTGGTCTTGCCGTTGGTGCCCGTGATCGCCAGCACCTGGGGCGCATAGCCGAATTCGTGTTTCAAATCTTGCAAAGCGGCGGCAAACAAGCTCAGCTCGCCACCTTGCCACAGGCCAATGGCTTTGGCCGCATCCACCACAGGGGCCACCACTTCGGGTGACAGACCAGGGCTGCGGAAGACGGCACGCACCGAGGTGCCTTCCACCAAGCTGGCAGCGAATGCACCAGACACAAACTTCACCTGCGGCCATTCGGCCTGCAAAGTGGCCAGCTGCGGCGGCAGCTCTCGCGTGTCGGCCACGGTCACGTCTGCACCGGCGCGAGCGCACCAACGGGCCATTGCCAGGCCCGAAGCACCCAAACCGAGAATCAAAACATGTTGACCGTGGAGCTGTTGCATGGCTTACCTCAACTTCAAGGTCGACAAGCCAACCAGACACAGCAGCATGGTGATGATCCAAAAACGCACCACGACTTGTGTTTCTTTCCAGCCTGTTTTTTCAAAATGGTGGTGCAAAGGCGCCATCTTCAGGATGCGACGACCCTCACCGTATTTCTTTTTGGTGTATTTGAAGTACGCCACCTGGGCCATCACCGACAAGGCTTCCACGACGAAGATGCCGCCCATGATGGACAAAACGATTTCCTGACGCACGATGACCGCGATGGTGCCCAAGGCCCCCCCCAAAGCCAGCGCCCCGACGTCACCCATGAACACCTGTGCCGGATGGGTGTTGAACCACAAAAAAGCCAATCCAGCGCCAGCCATGGCAGCACAGAAAATCATCAACTCACCCGAACCGGGGATGTGCGGCAAAAACAGGTACTTGGAATACACCGAGCTGCCCGTCACATACGCGAACACGCCCAAAGCAGAGCCCACCATGACCACCGGCATGATGGCCAGGCCATCCAGCCCATCGGTCAGGTTGACCGCGTTGCTGGCCCCCACGATGACCAGGTAGGTCAGGATCACGAAACCAAACACGCCAAGCGGATAGCTCACTTCCTTGAAGAAAGGCACCATCAAACCTGCTTTGGGCGGCAAGTTCACATCGAAACCGGACATGACCCATTTGGCAAACAGGTCCAGCACACGCAGGTTGGAACTTTCGGAAATGCTGAACACCAGGTACAGCGCAGCCAGCAAACCAATCACCGATTGCCAGAAATACTTTTCCCGCGAACGCATGCCTTCGGGGTCTTTATTGACCACCTTTCGCCAGTCGTCGACCCAACCGATCGCACCAAAGCCCAAGGTCACAATCAACACGATCCAGACGAATCGGTTGGACAGGTCAAACCACAACATGGTCGACACGGCAATCGACAACAAGATCAACACACCACCCATGGTCGGTGTGCCACTTTTGGCCAAATGCGACTGCATCGCGTAGCCCCGGATAGGTTGCCCAATTTTGAGAGCGGCCAAGCGGCGGATCACAAATGGCCCAGCACCCAAGCCGATCAACAACGCCGTCAGCGCCGCCATCACCGCGCGGAAGGTGATGTACTGAAACACACGCAAAAAGCCCCACTCGGGAGACAACGTTTGCAACCATTGCGCCAGGCTAAGCAGCATGGGCCTCCCCTTTCTTGTTGTTGATTTCCGCAGCTTTTTGCACCACGGCCTCGACCACTTGTTCCATCTTCATGAAGCGCGAGCCCTTGACGACGATGCTCTGGAAATTCCGGACATCGGACAACACCGCTTCACACAGCGCAGGCATGTTTTCAAAATGACGGGCCGGACCAAAGGCCTTGGCAGCATCGGCACACAAGTCGCCCAAGGTAAAAAATGCATCAATCCCGCGTTCTGCGGCATAGGCCCCAACCTCGGCGTGGAACTTCGGACCTTGATCGCCCACTTCGCCCATGTCACCCAGCACCATCAAACGAGGCGCTGGCAATTCGGCCAGCACATCGATCGCAGCACGCACCGAGTCAGGATTGGCGTTGTAGGTGTCATCGACCAACGAGAGCACCTGATCATTCAGCTGCAGCGTCAAGGCGCGCGAGCGCCCCTTGACCGGCTCAAAAACTTGCAAGCCATGCTCCACCGACACCAGATCTACGCCTGCAGCCAGCGCGCAAGCAGCGGCCGCCAAAGCGTTCTTGACGTTGTGACGTCCGGCGATATGCAGATGCACTGGTACAACGCCTTCTTTTGCCTTGAGCGTGAATTGCCATGCCCCCGAAATCCACTGCACATCCGCTGCGCGGACATCGGCCTCATGCAGGGCAAATGTTCGACGCCCCCGCAATGCGGCCAAGTCGTTCCAGATCGGGGTGTAAACATCGTCTGCCGGATAGACTGCAACACCTTCTGCTGCAAGCGCTTGCAATACCGCACCATTTTCCCGTGCCACCGCTTCCACAGTGCCCATATATTCTTGATGCTCACGCTGTGCGTTATTGACCAAGGCCACTGTGGGCTTTGTCAAACGTGCCAAGTAGGAGATTTCACCCGGATGGTTCATGCCCAACTCGACGACGGCAATGCGATGGTGTTGTCGCAAATTGAGCAAGGTCAGTGGGACGCCGATGTCATTATTGAGATTGCCTTGCGTAGACAAGCTGTGCTCTGGCGCGTGGACACGCAAGATGGATGCAATCATCTGCGTGACCGTGGTTTTACCATTGCTGCCGGTCACCGCGATCAAAGGCAAATCAAACTGGGCACGCCAGCCTGCGGCCAACTCGCCAAGCGCCAAACGGGCATCGGGCACCACCAAAGCACTCAAGCCATGCGCCCGAGCCAAGCTCTCGCCTTGGGGCTCACACAAGACCGCGACTGCACCTTGTAACTTCGCCTGAGCAATGAATTGATGCCCGTCAAATTTCTCGCCACGCAAGGCCACGAACAAATCACCGGTACGCACGGTGCGTGTGTCGGTATTCACACGATCAAGCTGTACATCCGCAGCGCCGACACTGTGCGCATTCGTCAGCCAAGCCTGCGCTTGCGTCAGCGACAACTTCATCGTGCTCATGCCTGAGCTCCTTGTGGCGCGTTGGACAGGCGAGCCGCCCGTCGCTGCAATGCAGCTTGCACATGTTCGACATCAGAAAAATCATGACGAACGCCCTGAATTTCCTGATACGTCTCATGTCCTTTACCTGCCACCAAAACCACGTCTTTGGCGCCCATCTGATGGACCAGAACATCAATCGCGATGGCGCGATCAGGCTCAATCATCACAGCCTGCGCCTGCTTCAGGCCGGTGATCATCTCTGCCAAGATGGCTTGCGCAGACTCCGTTCGGGGGTTGTCGCTGGTCAGCATCACGCTGTCAGCGTACGCTTCTGCCGCTGCAGCCATCCGAGGACGTTTGCCCGAATCGCGATCACCACCACAACCGAGCAGACACCACAAACGGCCACCGCGTTGCGCCGCCAATGGACGCAAAGACATCAAGGCTTTTTCAACCGCATCTGGCGTATGAGCGTAATCAACCACCGCCATCGGCCCATCGGTCTTGAGGCCGGCCACACGCTGCATGCGCCCCGGCACAGCCGTCAAATAAGTGCAGGACTGCACTGAATCGCTGAACGAAAAGCCCAAAACACGAAGACTACCGATCACACCCAACAAGTTGTCAATGTTGTAGTCACCAAGCAAGGCGGTACGCAGCACCATCTGCTGATCGCCCTCTGTCACCTCAAAAGCAATACCTTCATCACTTTCGACCTGGCGTGCCTGCAGCCGAGCGGCGCCTTGTCGTGAGCACGACCAGACATCCATGCCACGCGACTGCAATCGTTGGGCCAATCCCAAGCCCTGAGGATCGTCCACATTGATCACCACACCCTTCAGGTCAGGCCAATTGAACAGCGCTTCTTTGGCGGTCCAATACGCAGCCATGCTGCCGTGGTAGTCCAGATGGTCTTGGGTGAAATTGGTGAAAACCGCTACACGTATACGCGTTCCATCCAGACGTCGTTCTGCCAAGCCGATCGAAGAAGCTTCAATGGCGCAATATTTAACGCCCGCATCGGCAAACTCCCTGAATTGCCGCTGCAGCAATACAGGGTCTGGTGTAGTCATTCCTGTCGACGACAGATGCGGCAATTGCCCCACCCCCAGGGTGCCGACCAACCCACATGGACTGCGCAGCACCGGTGATGACAACGCTTGCGCCAACCACCAAGTGGTTGAGGTCTTGCCATTGGTTCCCGTCACCGCCAGCACAGCCAACTCTTCGCTGGGACACTCGTAATAGGCATCGGCCAAAAGACCTGTTTGGGCCTTCAAATCTGCCATGCACGCCAGCCGTTCCATCTTGTGCTCGGCCAAGTCCTCATCGGCAAGCGCCTGCCAAGGTTCTGAGCCCTCGCAAGCCAGCACGCACGCGGTCGCACCTTGCTGCAACGACGATTTCAAATACAAACGACCATCGGTCGCAGCCCCTGGCCAGGCGATGAAAGCATCACCGGGTCGAACTTCTCGACTGTCGGTACGCAACTCACCGCTCACGCGTTGGCGCAGCCAATGCGCAGCTGCCTGTGGGCTATGGAGTATCTTCATCAGAAAGACTCCTCCACCGCTTGGGTCACGATTTGTGGCTTGACGGCCATGTCAGGTTGCACACCCATCAAGCGCAGCGTTTGTTGCACGGTCTGACTGAAAACCGGTGCGGCCACATCACCACCGAAGTGTTTGCCGTTGCTGGGTTCATCAATCATCACCGCGACGATGATGCGAGGTGCATCAATGGGCGCCAACCCGACAAAGAATCCCCGGTATTTTTTACTGGCATACCCTTTGCCTTCTTGCTTGTGAGCAGTGCCGGATTTCCCCCCAACGGAGTAGCCCATGGTTTGAGCTTTAGGTCCGGTGCCACCTGGTCCTGCCGCCATTTGCAACATCTTGCGCATGGCGCGCGCCGTTTCAACGCTGATCACGCGTGTACCAGCCACCTGATGCTCGGTCTTCATCAAGGTGGCGGGCACCACTTCCCCATCACGTGCAAACATCGTGTAAGCGCGCGCCACCTGAAACAGGCTTGCGGAAATACCGTAGCCATAACTCATGGTGGCTTGCTCTATGGGACGCCATGTTTTATAAGGCCGCACACGACCGCCTGTCATCCCCGGAAACGGCAATTGGGGCTTTTGCCCCAATCCCACCTGCGTGAAAATCTCCCACATCTCCCTGGGTTGCAACTGCATTGCCATCTTGACGGTGCCAACGTTGCTGGATTTCTGAATGACCTCGTTGACAGTCAAGACGCCATGCGGATGAGCATCACTGATGGTGGAGCCTGTGATGGTGATCTTGCCTGGCGCAGTCTGGATGGGCGTTTCAGGTTTGACGATGCCTTTTTCCAGTGCCAAAGAAACCGTGAAAGGCTTCATCGTCGACCCTGGCTCAAAGGTATCGGTCAATGCACGGTTTCGCAACTGCTCACCACTCAGGTTGACCCGCTTGTCAGGCGCATAACTGGGGTAGTTGGCCAAAGCCAAGACCTCACCCGATTGAGAGTCCAGCACCACCACACTGCCTGCTTTTGCTTTGTTTTCTTCGACAGCTTCGCGCAATTTTTGAAACGCGAAAAATTGAACCTTGCTGTCCACACTCAGCTGCAAATCCTGACCATCCTCGGGGGCAATGGTTTCGCCGACAGCTTCCACCACACGGCCCAATCGGTCTTTGATCACGCGACGTGACCCTGCTTTACCGGCCAGCTGCTTTTGAAAGACCAGCTCCACCCCCTCTTGTCCTTGGTCTTCCACATTGGTAAAGCCCACAATGTGGGCAGCCGCTTCACCTTCAGGGTAGAGACGCTTGTATTCCTTGATGTGGTAAATGCCCTTGATGTTCAAGGCCAAAATATCCTTAACGACCGACTCATCCATCTGACGGCGCAACCACACAAACGTCTTTTCATCATCCTTGAGCTTTTTTTCAAGGTCCACTGAACTCATCTGCAGCAATCTGGCCAATTCACGCAACTTGACCGGATCGCGATCCATGTCTTCAGGATTGGCCCAAATACTGGGCGCTGGAACACTCGAAGCCAACAACAAGCCATTGCGATCGAGCACGCGCCCCCGGTTGGCCGGCAGCAGCAAGGTTCTGGCAAACCGCACTTCTCCTTGGCGCAAGAAAAAATCGTTGGCAATGACCTGCACGTAAGCCGCCCGTCCAACCAGTCCCATGAAGCCAACGGCAATCGCTGCCACAATGAATTTGCTTCTCCAGACTGGCGTTTTGCTGGCCAGCAAAGGGCTTGAGCTCAGTTGCACGCTGCGCACGCTCATGGATGGACCTCCCGGCCTGGCGTTGCCACAGCCGCCCCCTTTTGGACCCGTCCCGACATGCTCACGTATTGCGTGATGGCTGGCGATGCGGTTCTCATCTGCAGTTGCTGGCGCGCAATTTTTTCTACACGCAAGGGCGTGGCCTGAGCCCTGCGCTCAACCTCCAGTCGGTCGTGATCGACTTCCAAACGCTGCGCATCTTTCAGCGCCGTCTCCAAAGCCATGAACAGACGACGCGACTCATATTGGTTGTGCACCAGCACCATCGCACTGGCCAGCACCAACACCAGCAACAGGATATTCAACCGCGTCATACAGGCACCTGTGTGCGCTCGGCGATGCGCATGATGGCGCTGCGGGATCGGGGGTTGGCCCCAATCTCATCTGCACTGGGTTTGACACGACCTAACGCGCTCAGCCGCATGGGCACGGGCGCAGCAAAAGGCACGCGACGGTCCACCACCTCTTTGGAGTGCTTGGCAATGAATTGTTTGACGATGCGATCTTCCAGCGAATGAAAGCTGATCACCACCAGCCGTCCACCAGGCTTCAACACCTGCAAGCTGGCAGCTAGCGCCTGTTCGAGCTCTTCAAGCTCGGCATTGATGAAAATCCGAAAAGCCTGAAATGTCCGCGTTGCAGGGTCCTTGCCCGGCTCGCGGGTTTTGACCGTGTCAGCCACGAGCTGGGCCAGATCGGCGGTGGTTGAAATTGGGCCCCGCTCTTGTCGGCGAGCCACAAGCGCCTTTGCAATCTGAAAAGCAAACCGTTCTTCGCCATAGTCACGTATCACCTCCGTGATTTGATCCACCGTGGCTGTTGCCAGCCAATCGGCCACACTCTCGCCGCGCGTGGTGTCCATGCGCATGTCCAGCGGGCCGTCAAAACGAAAAGAAAAACCCCTCTCGGGGCTGTCGATCTGGGGTGAGCTGACACCCAGGTCCATGAGCACACCATCGACACTGCCATCGGGCAAGTCGCGCAGGTTGGCAAAGCCTTCGTGCCGAATGGAAAAACGCGGATCGTCAATGCGCCCGGCCTCGGCAATCGCTTCCAGGTCCTTGTCAAAAGCCATCAAGCGGCCCTGAGCAGACAAACGGGACAAAATCAAACGGGAGTGGCCGCCACGCCCAAAGGTGGCATCCACATAAGCGCCCTCAGCGCCGGCAGCAGACTGCAGCAAAGCGTCCACCGCTTCTTGCAAAAGCACGGTGATGTGAACAGGTGTGGGCGCGGTCATGGGTGTCAGAACGAAAAGTCCTTGAACACATCGGGCATCTCGCCCTGCATGGCTTCGGCCTCTTGTTGGTCGTAGGTGGCCTTGTCCCACAACTCGAAGTGGTTGCCCATGCCCAAGAGCATGGTGTCCTTGGAAATACCGGCCGCCTGACGCAATTCGGGGGAAATCAGCACACGGCCTGTGCCGTCCATTTCCACATCCATGGCGTTGCCCAAAAAGATGCGCTTCCACCATTGCGCCGACATGGGCAGGTGGGCAATCCGCTCACGGAACTTTTCCCACTCGTTGCGGGGAAACACCATCAAGCAGCCATGCGGGTGCTTGGTGATCGTCAGCTGGCCTTGTGCCATGGCGCTCAAGACGTCACGGTGCCGGGTCGGCACAGACAGCCGCCCCTTGGCATCCAGACTCAGCGATGAAGCCCCTTGAAACACGTGAATGACCTTTTCCAGTTCAAAACTGCAAGTGGAGGCACTTTCCCCCACTTAATTGCACTTTTTTGCACTGTATCAGGAAAACCATTCACCACAACGGCCCTTGACAGATTTTTTTCAATGAAATCAACAGCTTAGCGCAGAAATCGAAGCCAACAAACCGGCAAATTTCTTTCAAAATTAGGTACTTACGAAGGGCAATGAAAGTGATACCTAAAGGAAATAAAAATTGTAAAAATCAAGATCCCCAAGCTCAAAATCAAAAAAATCAAATGCCTGATTCACCCGCAGGCGTAAAAAAACCCCTCGAAAGGGGTCTTGGTTTTCGCGGTCAATGCGCCGGGCATCAATCCCCGAACATTTTTTGCTTGAGCTCGCGACGCTGCTGCGCCTCCAGAGACAAGGTGGCGGTTGGACGGGCCAGCAAACGGCCCACACCGATGGCTTCCCCGGTCTCGTCACAGAAACCGTAATCACCCGCATCGATGCGGATGATGGACTGCTCGATCTTTTTGAGCAGCTTGCGCTCGCGGTCGCGGGTACGCAGCTCCAGGGCATGCTCTTCTTCGATCGTGGCGCGGTCAGCGGGATCGGGGACCACCACCGTGTCTTCACGCAAGTGTTCGGTGGTCTCGCCAGCGCTGTTGAGGATGTCTTGCTTGAGCAAGACCAGCTTGCGGCGGAAGTAGGCCATCTGCACATCGTTCATGTACTCGGCATCGGGCATGGCCAGAACTTCGGCATCGGTCAGGTCTTCGACCTTCTTGTTTTTCCAGTTGTTGGCCAACTTGGCGTCTTTTTTGATGGGCGCGAAAGGCACAGAAACAGGCGCTGGCGCGCTGGGCAAGAAACTGGCTTTGGCGGCCGTGGACGCCACTGCCGGAGGCAAGGAAGGCACGGTGATCTGGGCCAGGCGCGCAGAAGGGCGTGTGGCGCGCACCAATTGATCGGGCGCAGGTGTTGCAGGGGCTGGAGCAGCAGGAGCCTTGACAGGCTCCACTTTGGTAACGGGCATAGGTTTCGCTTGAGAAGCTGCCGCCGTCTTTTTGGCAGACGGCGCAGGGGCAGCCTTGGCCTTGACAGCCGGGCTGGTTTTGGCGGCAACGACCGCGGTTTTCTTGGCGGCCGGGGCAACCGGTTTCGTTTTGACTGCAGCCACGGGGGTGGTCGCAGCCGCTTTTTTGGCGGGCACCGCTTTGGAGGCGGGCTTGGCAGGGGTTTTCGTGGTCGTTACAGCCTTGACGGCTGCTTTGACGCTCACCTTCTTCGGGCTGGCTTTGGCCACCCCTTTGGGCGCGGCTTTGGCGGGTGCTTTGGACACGCCTTTGGCACTGACGGCACGGGCTTGGGGTGCTGCTTTCACGCTGGCTTTCGGAGCTGCTTTGGCAGGCACCGCCGCTTTGGCTTTCGTTTTCGCGGGCACCGGCTTTTTGGCCGCCACAGTTTTGGATTTCGCCTGAACTTGAGGTTTTGCCACTTTGCTTGCCGATTTTTTCGAGGTCTTCACGTCTTGTCTCCTAGCCGTGTTTGAAGGGTAAATCAGGCCATGGCACCACTGGGCATCCATCCGCTCCCGACCTGTTCATGTATCTCAAACCCTTGTTATAGACCTTCTGGGGTTCGCACGCCCCTCAAAAAGAGGGTGCCGTCAGGCGGGCGATTGTAGCGATAAGAACGATCAAAAAACGGGAGGCGGTGGATTAATCATCTGTCCCCCCTCAAAGTGGCACGTTCAGCACGCACCGAGTCGGCTCAAATCAGGCATTGCTCCAGACCCTGCAGCAAAATGTCTTTGGGCAGATCGATACCAATGAATACCATCTTGCTCAGTTTGGTCTCGCCCTCTGCCCACTGCGGGCCCAAATCGCTGCCCATGAGCTGGTGCACGCCCTGGAAGATGACCTTGCGTTCGGTGCCTTGCATGTTCAGCACGCCTTTGTAACGCAGCATGCGCGGGCCATAAATGTTGACGATGGCCCCCAAAAAGTCTTCCAGCTTGGCCGGATCGAAGGCGCGCTCGGAGCGGAACACAAAGCTCTTCACATCGTCATCGTGGTGATGGTGGTGTCCATGGCCATGGCTGTGTTCGTGGTCATGCGAGGGATGGTTGCAATGTTCACCGTGTTCATGGTCATCATGCTGGTGCGAGGGGTGATCGCAATGTTCACCGTGCGCATGGTCATGGCCCTCAT
>ERZ650301.543-NODE-543-length-10555-cov-8.049238_pt1 | contig 10555 bp, 10 predicted proteins | sample MGYA00376237_ERZ650301 | MGnify/ENA primary metagenome ERZ650301 (study PRJEB26733, sample SAMN07839255) | wastewater metagenome | biome: small river; feature: stream; material: water | place: USA: North Carolina | collected 2016-04-05 ...
CGAGGTTGATGAAGTTCATCAACCCCATGGTCACGCACAAGCCCACTGCCAGAATGAACAGCAGCATGCCGTACGCAACCCCATCAAACAACAGTGTGAGCATTACTTGGTCTTACCTGGGTCTTTGACGTCTGCAAGGGTGCTGAACTCTTGGTTAAAGAGCTGACCACCCACTTTCTCGACTTTGCGAATGTAGATGTTGTGCACCACATCGCGCGTTTGCGCGTCGATGAACATGGGGCCGCGTGGGCTCTCAAACACTTGGCCTTTCATGGCATTGAGCAACGCCTCGCCGCTGCCCCCCTTGGTGGTCTTGGCGGCTTCGTAAATCACGCGCATGCCGTCGTAACCACCGACCGCCATGAAGTTGGGACGCAAACCCGCATTGGCTTTTTCAAACGCGGCCACAAACTTCTTGTTGAGCGGTGAATTGTGCGAAGCCGAGTAATGGTGAGAAGTCACCACACCATTGGCCACATCGCCCATGCTGTTCAAGATATCGTCATCGGTGATGTCGCCAGTGCCAATCAGCTTGATGCCAGCCTTGTCCATACCGCGCTCAGCAAATTGCTTCATCAAGGCAGCACCTGCGCCTGATGGCACAAACACAAACACGGCATCTGGCTTCAAGTCACGCACTTTTTGCAAGAACGGTGCGAAGTCAGGGTTGCGCATGGGCACGCGCAAGGTATCCAACACTTGGCCACCGTTAAAGAGCATGCGATCTTTGAAATACTTCTCAGCGTCAATGCCTGGACCGTAGTCCGACACCAAGGTCACCACTTTTTTGATGCCATTGTTTGGCGCCCAATCGGCCATCGCCACCGCCGCTTGCGGCAGCGTGAAACTGGTGCGCACCACATAAGGCGAGGCTTGCGTGATGCTGGAGGTCGCAGCCGCCATCACCACCATCGGCGTTTTAGATTGTGTGGCCAAAGGCGCGGTGGCCAAGGCCAGCGGTGTCAAACCAAAACCAGCCAACACGTTGACCTTGTCGTTCACCACCAACTCTTGGGCGATGCGCTTGGTCACGTCAGGTGCACTGGTGTCGTCTTTGACGATCAGTTCCACTTTTTTGCCGCCCACGGTGTCGCCGTTTTGCGCGATATACAGGCGTGCTGCTGCTTCAATTTGCTTGCCCGTTGAGGCGAAGGGTCCGGTCATGGGCAAGATCAAACCGATCTTGAATTTCTCTTGCGCCATCGCCATGCCCGCATGCGCGGCCAACAAGCCAAGCGCCACGGCGCTGAGGAAAAAACGTTTTTGCATGAACTGTCTCCTTTGAAATAATCGTCGTCAAGAACTGGGGGAAATCAAATGTGCACCCGGCAAATGAAGCGGGCTTCGCACCGCTTCGCGTAAATTTCTTTGTGCCAAACGCGAGTGCTCGCGCATCACGGCTTCGGCCCGCGCGCCTTCGCGCTGCGCAATGGCTTGCATCACTTGTCGGTGTTGGTCTTGGGCCACGATGAGCATGTCGCGCGCCTTGGGCGAGTTGGCTTGCACGCCCACAAAACCAGACGGCGAGGCAAAGGGCAAACTGCCCACGCGCTCTAGCTCACGCTGAATCACGGGCGACGCGGCCAGTGCGCCTAGCAAGCTATGAAATTGGGCATTCAAATCAACATAACGAGAGAACGCTTCTTCATTCAGCACGGGCTCTTGCAACAAAAGATCAATGCCATCCAAGCATTGATTGGCGCGTGCCAGCTCTTCGCTAGACGCGCCACGCTCTGCTGCCACGCGCGCAGCCAAACCTTCCACCGTGCCTCTGAGCTCAATGGCATCGGCCACATCTGCTTCTGAAAACTTTCGGACGGCAAACCCACCACTGGCCATTTGCTGAAGCAAGCCCTCTTGCTCGAGGCGAATCAAGGCCGCACGAATGGGGGTGCGCGACACGCCCAGTTTTTCAACAATCGCCAACTCGGTGATTCGGGCGCCTGCAGCCAACTCTCCTGCCAGAATCATTTCGCGCAATTTCAACTGCACTTTGACGGCCTGAGACCCACTTTCTTCATGAAAGTCACTAGGAATGGCGGTTATAGAAGCTGCATGCATATCTTAAATTGTATACATCATGGCTTGATTTAAATCAAAAAACAGGTCTTTACAGGGTAAATCCTATATCTTTGTATCCAATGGATGGGTTCATGCCTCTGCCCATACGTCAAACCAAGCATGCCGCTTTTGAATCTTCCATCCATCCGCAGTCAAAACAAGCGCATCCTCAATGGTTCCCACTTGATGTTTGGCATCAGCCTTGCGTCCTTGCGGAGTCAAAGCGTGGTTCTTGTCACTGACGTAAAGCAACACTTTGCAACGCGAATGTGCGCTTTCCCCCGAAGACAAGACTTGCACTTGGTGGTTACACACCAAATGGTGCGTCATCCGATTGGCGTCTTTCAACAAATAAGAGGCCAGAATTTCAGCACGTCCGTATAACGCAGCACCACCCGGACGCACGACGGTGGCGTCCTCGCAAAAGAGTTCGACAAGTGAGGCGTAATCTTGCGCATCGACGGCGACCGCCGCGGCCAAGATCACATCGCGGCACGCGTTTTGAGCTTGTATCAGAGCCAACGCATCCATCTCAAAGTTCTTCATAAAAAATCACATCTGAATTCATGCGCACAGCGCAAGCCAGCGTGTCATTGCAGCGGCGACCTCATGAGGTTTCTCCATCGGCGCCATATGCCCCGCATCTGCGATGACCTCCAAAGCACCATGCGGTACGAGCTGATGCATGGCCTCATGCTGCGCAGGAGGCGACCACGTGTCTTGCTGACCGCACAAAATCAGCGTGGGAACATGGATGGATGCCAGTACCTCTGTTGCATCAAGACGATGAATGAGGGCATGAATTTGCTTGGCAAAAATGTCTGCACTTTTTCGTTCGAACATGACCAAGATACGCTCAATCAGTTCGTGGTCATTCAAACGGTCTGGATGCACCATGCCTTGAACCCATTCGCCAGCCATCACACGCACACCCTTGGCTTGCGCGATTTGGAGCAACCTGAATCGCTTGCTGATTTCCTCTTCACCCGCAGCCCCTGACAGCTTAGGCAAATAACCGGTATCCAACAGCGCAACACCGCCTATGCGCTCTGGGGCAAGTCGCAACACCTCAAGCACCACACGAGCCCCCATGGAGTGTCCTGCCAACAAAAACTTAGGTGGCGCATGCTGCAGCAGTTGCACCGCCATTTGAACCAACGAATCTGCATCACCGTGGTCTACAACACGACATGCATTGTGAGCTGGCATATGAGGCAACAGCGGATCCCAGACCGTGTGATCACACATCAGTCCGGGCACTAATAGCAAAGGCAATGCCACCATCAATCGCTCCTCAATTAACGGGTTTTACCCATGTCTTTCACATCAGTCACAGTTTCAATTTCTTGATTCCACAGCTGCTCATCGATACGCTCGACACGGCGGATGTAGATGTTTTGCACCACGTCACGTGTTTGTGCATCGATGTAGATGGGGCCGCGTGGGCTCTCGAAAACTTGACCCTTCATGGCATTGAGCAACGGCTCTCCGCCTTGCCCCTTGGTCGCCTTGGCTGCCTCATAAATCACACGCATGCCGTCGTACGCCCCCACAGCCATAAAGTTGGGACGTGCGCCATTGTTTGCCTTGGAAAAGGCCGCCACAAACTTTTTATTCAATGGTGATTTATGCGCAGCAGAATAATGGTGGGTTGTGACGACGCCCACGGCCACATCACCCATGCCATTGATGATGTCGTCATCTGTCACGCTGCCTTCGGCGATCAAGCGAATTCCCGCCTTATCAAGGCCACGCTCCGAAAACTGCTTCATCAACACTGACCCAACGCCCGCAGGCACGAAAGTGAACAACGCGTCGGGTTTTGCATCGCGCACTCGCTGCAAAAAGGGTGCGAAATCTGGATTTCGCAACGGCACCCGCAGGGTCTCGATCACCTGTCCGCCATTGGCAATGAACCGCTGATTGAAGTACTTCTCTGAATCGATGCCAGGCGCATAGTCGGTGACCAAACTCACGACCCGTTTGATGTTGTTCTTTGACGCCCAATCAGCCAATGTGGTGACCACTTGCGGCACAGTGAAACTTGTACGAACGATATAAGGAGAAGCCTCAGTGACGATGGATGTAGCCGCCGCCATGACCACCATTGGCGTTTTTGATTGAGTCGCCACAGGGGCTGTGGCCATCGCCAAGGGGGTCAGGCCAAAACCTGCCAACACTTGGACTTTGTCGTTCACCACCAACTCTTGGGCGATACGCTTTGTGACCTCTGGTGAGCCTGTATCGTCTTTCACGATCAATACCAGCTTACGTCCAGCCACGGTATCGCCGTTTTGTGCCATGTACAAACGTGCAGCAGATTCAAGCTGCTTACCCGTTGCAGCAAAAGGCCCCGACAGAGGAAGAATAAGCCCCACCTTGAAGCTGTTGTCTTGTGCATGCACAGGCCCCAACAGGGCTAGGAGCCCACTCAAAACTACAGCGTTCCAGAAATTTTTCTTTTGCATTGTCTATGTCTCCAAAATGGTTCGTATGTTTGATCTCCCTCGCTTTGTAACCCATAAACCGCAACCACACTGGCAACTTTGCGACAGTTACCTTCATCGTGTCTGAGCACAATACTTTCATTTAAAGTTGTTTACATGATGGATAAAACGCCTCTCCCCCTTGAAACCGATGTTGTGATCGTCGGCGGTGGCCCCGTTGGCCTAGGCTTGGCCATTGAACTGGGCCAACGCGGCATTCACTGCATCTTGGCTGAGCGCCATATTCAAACCCAGCCCATTCCACGGGGCCAGAACCTGACGCAACGCACGATGGAGCACTTCCATTTTTGGGGCGCAGAGCCTCAGCTGCGCGCGGCACGCACCATCCCACCCGAATACGGCATTGGTGGCTTAACCGCTTATGGCTCGTTGCTGAGCGACCACCACTACGACTGGCTGCAGCGTGAGCTGGTGAAGCCGTATTACTTCAAAGACAACGAGCGCTTGCCACAGTACGAGACCGAAAAAGTATTGCGTCAACGCGTGGCTGCGCTGCCTACCGTGAAGACGCTGTATGGCTGGGGTGCAGAGCACATCACGCAAGACAACCAAGGGGCCACCGTCACACTGACAGAGCGCAGCAGCCAGCAACAACAAACCATCCGTGCGTCCTACGTGGTGGGCTGTGATGGCAGCAAGTCTCCAACCCGCGAGCAAGCAGGCATCACACAAACCCTGTCGGACCATGACCGATGCATGGTGCTGCTGGTTTTCAAATCGCAAGAACTGCACACGCTACTCGCTCGTTTTCCTGGCAAATCGTTTTACAACGTGCTGCACCCAGAGCTCAAAGGCTATTGGAAGTTTTTTGGCCGCGTCGACCTTGGTAACACGTGGTTCTTTCATGCGCCCGTCCCCATGGGCACCACAGCAGACAACTATGATTTCAAAAAATACCTCCACGAATCCGTGGGGGCGGCGTTTGAAATTGAGTTCCAACACATTGGTTTTTGGGATTTGCGCTTTGCCTTGGCCGACAACTACCGCGCGGGCCGCATCTTCATTGCGGGGGATGCCGCCCACAGCCATCCACCTTATGGCGGCTATGGCGTCAATTCTGGGTTTGAGGACGCACGCAACCTAGGCTGGAAATTAGCCGCGGCCTTGCAAGGCTGGGGCGATGATGCACTGCTCGACTCGTATGACGCTGAACGCCGCCCCGTGTTTGCCTCCACCATCAATGATTTCATTGCCAAATCGATCGAGACAGACCGTGACTTTTTACAAGCCTTTGACCCGCTTCGCGACCCAGTCGCGTTCAACACCGCGTGGGCAGCACGGTCACAAGGTGCGGTGGGTGAGGTGCATGCGTTTGAACCCAACTACGAAGGCTCACCCGTGGTGTGGCAACACCAGCCTGCATCACACGTTTGCAGCGCCAAAGGCTCGCATCAGTTCAAAGCGCGCGCAGGGCATCACTTGGCGCCTGCCATGCTGTCCAACGGCAAGAATGTTTTTGAAGAATTGGGGGATGGTTTTACCTTGATCGCTTTGGACGCCACATCGACCGACACGCAAGTGCTGATCGATGCCGCCGCCGCCGCAGGCGTGCCACTGACCGTGGTTCACGAACCTACAGGCTCACAAGCTGACCGTTATGAAGCCGAATGGATTTTGGTGCGCCCAGATCAGTTCGTGGCGTGGACCAGCGAAGAAAAAACCATCCACCCAGACTTAGCCCATCAGTTGTTCAAGCGCTTGCGCGGTCAACACGACACCGCAGCGCATTGAAAACGAAGCAGGTCAATCTGCTGTGATTTGCTTGGTGCGAATCACAGTGCCCCATCTTGGATAGTCTTTGGCCACGATCGCTGCCAACTCGGCAGGGGTCGACGCTGAAGCATCCAGCCCCGCTTTGCCCAAGATGTCTTTCACTTCAGGTTGTCGCAAGATCGCAGCCATCTCTGTGTTCAAGCGTGTGATCACAGCAGCCGGTGTTTTGCTCGGCGCAAAGAAGGCATACCAAAGGTCAACGTCAATGCGCTTGACACCCATCTCGTCAAACGTTGGCACATCGGGCGCGACTGGGTGACGCTTGGGGCTACCCGTCGCTAAGGCATTCAAACGCCCCCCCTTCACAAAACCTTGCGCAATGTGCACGGGTAAGAAGCCCACATTGAGCTCACCGCCCAAGAGGTCTTGCGTGTAGCCCGCCGTGCCGCGATAAGGCACATGCAACATGAACGTGTTGGACTCGAGTTTGAACAACTCCATCGCCATGTGATGCGGCGTGCCCACACCAGGCGAACCAAAACTAATCGCACCAGGCTTGGCCTTGGCCTCTTTGATCAAATCGGCCAAAGACTTGATGCCCGTTTTCGGATTGGCCACCAGCATCAATGAACCATAAGCAGCCATCGAGACAGGGGCGAAATCTTTGACAGGATCAAAGCCCACGTTTTTGTACATCTGTGAAGCGATCAACATGGTGTTGGCGCCCATCAACAGCGTGTAACCATCGGGGCTAGATTTAGCCACCGCCTCTGCACCAATGTTGCCGCTGGCACCCGCTTGGTTTTGCACCACCACAGGCTGTCCCAAACGCTCACTCAAACGTGGCCCCACCACACGCGCAATGGTGTCCATGCCTGTGCCAGGCGTGAAAGGCACCACGATCTTGATAGCTTGAGTTGGGTAAGTGCCTTGCGCAGATGCGCCCATGCTCCAAAGCCCCATCACCGCTGTTGCAAGCACAGCAAGTTGTCGACGATCAATGTTCATCATTCCATGTTCTCCAGTAGATGTGCGACTCAGCCGACTTTGGAAGCAGGTGGAATTTTGAACAAACGCTCAGCGTTGTCTTGGAAGAAGGCTTTGCGCACTTGTGGGGCCATGTCGAGGTTCTCCAACATCGCCACTTCTTCTGGCACATATTGGTAGGGGTAGTCCATGGCGTAAAGCACGCGATCAGGCCCCATGAAATCTTGGGTAAATTTGAGCGCTGCGCCCCATGCCACGCCACTGTTGGTGATGTGGAAATTCTCGCGCAGGTAATCGCTGGGCTTCTTCTTGGTGGGCAGCACGCTGGGATAGCGCTTGGACTTGACGGTGGCTGCGTGCATGTAGTCCAAGCGGTAAGCCCAAAACGGCAAGGCCTCGCCCATGTGACCCAAGATGACTTGCAGTTTAGGGAAGCGATCAAACACGCCCGATGTGATCAAGCGCAAAGCATGCAAGCCTGTTTCCACACCAAAGCCATAAATCGCGCCGTCCAAGCCCGCTTCAATGAAGTGCTGAATCATGCTCGCAGGCATGGCGTTGGGGTGCAGGTAGATGGGCGTGTCCATTGCCTCGGCCGCTTCGAAGATGGGCCAAAACTTTTGATCGGACAAATACTCGCCTTGGGTGTGCGAATTGATCACCACCGAATGCATGTTCAACTGATTCACACCACGCTGAATTTCTTTGGCTGCGGCCGCGGGATCTTGCGGGGCCACAGCAATCATGCCCACCAAACGGTCGGGGTGGCGACGCATGGCGTCAGCCAAGATGTCGTTGGCCACGGGCGCAAACGCCACCGCCGTGTCTTTGTCCATGATCTGCACACCGGGTGATGTGAGCCCGATGACTTGAACGTCCACACCCGCCTCGTCCATGTGCTGCAAGCGCAGCGCGTCTAAGTCGGTCAAGCAACGCATGATGTGCGTGGCGCGCTCACTCGGACTGCTCATGTAAAAACCCATGAGATGTTTGAAGCCCACATCCACATCATCTTTGGCCAAAATGCGTTTGTAAATTTCCAGCATTTCTGGGGGAGAAAACGCCTCTTCTGTGGCGATACGGCGGTAAGGCCGCGCAGGCAAAGACGACGAAATGATGCTCATAGACTTCCTCAAATTATTGGCACTCAGGCACAGGCGTTGGCAAAGCCCTCCTTTCGTAGAAGGCCTGCAAGTTGGCAAGGGTCAATGCTGCCATGGCTTGACGTGTTTCGACTGTCGCGCTGGCGATATGCGGCGTCAGCACCACATTGGGCAAACGGCGCAACTCAGGGTCGATGATGGGCTCATCCCAAAACACATCTAAGGCAGCCCCAGCAATTTCTTTGTCCTTGAGCGTTTGCACCAACACGGGCTGATCGACCACCGATCCACGTGCAATGTTGATCAGATAACCTTTGTTGCCCAAGGCTTTCAAGACGGAAGGGCCAATCATGTTCTTGGTGCCATCACCACCAGGAACGGCCACGACCAAGTAGTCCACCTCGGCGGCTAACTGAGTGGCTGTTTTGTAAAAGGCATACGGCACATCTACTTTGGCATCACGACAGGTGTAGGAAATACGCATGTCAAACGCAGCAGCTCGCTTGGCGATTGAGCGACCAATGCGCCCCATCCCGACGATGCCCATTCGTGCACCGGACACTTTGTGCATCAACGCAAATTGGTCGTCCACCCAATCGCCGTTGCGCACAAACTTATCAGCTTGCGGAATGCGACGACCGATGGACAGCACGAGGGCCATGGCTAAGTCAGCCACATCATCTGTAAGTACACCAGGCGTGTGCGTGACCACCACACCTTTTTCTTTGGCTGCAGCCACATCCACACCATCGTAGCCCACGCCACAAATGGCAATCAACTTCAAATGGGGCAACATGGCAAGCAGCTTTTTGTCCACCTTGGCAGCGCCTGTGCCGACCAAGGCAGTGACCTTGCTCAACGCGCCCGGGTCTTTGATGTGCGTGTGGTCGTGCACGATGTAATCGGCCTCTTGCAACGCCTTCATCATGAACGGCGGCAAAGGCGAGACTTGCATGATTTCTTGAGCCATGGCGGAATCCTCCTGCATATGCTTTGTACTCAACCGTACTCTACCCGCTGATTGGCTAACATCACAGGCTATGACTGAAGGCACTCCCCTCCTCGATATCACGGGCGTTGTCGCTACGCTCACCTTGCGCCGCCCCTCACAGCGCAACAGCTTGACGGACGATGACCTCAACACACTGCTGGCCCACTTTGAAGCCATCAACCGCACCCCTGCCGTGCGTGTGGTGGTGTTGCGTGCTGACACCACCGCGCAAAAGCAAGCCGTGTTCAGCGCGGGCTATAACGTGGGAGGGTTTGACAACGACCCCATGGCCCCGTTGTTCTTTGAAAAAATCCCAGAGGCATTGGAGCGCTTACGTCCTGTCACGATTTGCGCCTTGAATGGCAGCGTGTATGGCGGCGCAACCGACCTTGTGCTGAGTTGCGACTTCACCGTGGCGCAGCACGGCTACACATGGCGGATGCCCGCAGCAGCGCTAGGGCTTCACTACTACCCCAGCGGCTTGCGTCGTTATGTCAACCGATTTGGGTTGCAAGCCAGCAAACGTGCGTTTTTGCTTGGGCAGTCCATGCCCTACGAAGACTTAGAACCCCTGGGTATTTTTGAAGCCTTGGTCGAAGCCAATGCCTTCGAAGTCAAGGTTCAAAACTTAATCGGCACCCTGAGCGATATGGCCCCCTTGGCTTTGGCGCAAACCAAGAAAAGCTTGAACGAAATTGCAGCAGGTTTGTACAACGAACCCGCGCTCAAAGAACGCTCACGCCAATCGGTGTACAGCCAAGACTTTGCCGAAGGCCGCGCTGCATTTGCTGAGCGCCGTGCGCCTAAATTCACAGGCAACTGAAAGAGCGATGACCATAAAAAATGGGAGCCACATGGCTCCCATTTTGTTTTGGCCTACGTGCTAGGCCAAGGCTGAAATTAAGCCTTCTTGGCGTAGGCCGAACACCAGCCTTTGCTAGACACTTGTTTGCCAGCAAACAAGGGGCAGTTGCCAGCGGCGTCGCCCGCTTTGCCTTGGAACAAAGCACAGTTACCGCATTGTTGACCAGCGGCGTATTTAGGTTGCTTGGCTTTGTCCACTTTAGTAGCGTCAGGCTTGTAGCCCAAGCCAACAGCTTGAGGGTCTTTTTCGTCCACCATCGCTGCTTGTGCAGCGGTTGTTGCAAAGGCGGCAACGCCAGCAACAGAAATGGTTTGCATCATGAATACGC
>ERZ650301.544-NODE-544-length-10555-cov-5.131238_pt1 | contig 10555 bp, 8 predicted proteins | sample MGYA00376237_ERZ650301 | MGnify/ENA primary metagenome ERZ650301 (study PRJEB26733, sample SAMN07839255) | wastewater metagenome | biome: small river; feature: stream; material: water | place: USA: North Carolina | collected 2016-04-05 ...
AGTGTGGTGGTGTCACCAATCTCGCGGCCTTCAGCAACGTCCTGAAGCAGACGTCGCATGATCTTGCCGGAGCGAGTCTTGGGCAACTCTTCCACGATGTAGACCTTAGAGGGGCGAGCGATCGCACCAATCTGGTCGGAGACGTGCTTGCGCAGCAAGGCGCTTGCTTCCTCGGGAGTCTGGTCGTTGAGGTGGCTCTTCTTCAGAATGACGAAGGCAACAACAGCCTGACCGGTGGTCTCGTCTGCAGCACCCACCACAGCTGCTTCAGCAACAATGTTGTTACCGACCAGTGCGGATTCGATTTCAGCAGTGGAGAGTCGGTGACCCGAGACGTTCATGACGTCATCGACACGGCCCAGGAGCCAGATGTCGCCATCGCGGTCGTAACGAGCACCGTCGCCAGCGAAGTACTTGTCTCCGAACTTGTCCCAGTATGTTTCCTGGAAACGAACAGGGTCGCCCCAGATGCCGCGGAGCATGGCAGGCCATGGCTCAGAGATGACGAGGAGGCCGCCCGAGTTCTTGTCCTGAGGAACACCCTGCTCGTCCACGATGTCAATGACGACACCGGGGATGGGAACCTGGGCAGAACCTGGCTTGAGAGTAGTGACGCCGGGAAGAGCAGCAATCATGATGCCACCGGTCTCGGTCTGCCACCAGGTGTCCACGATCGGTGCCTTACCGCCACCAATAATGTCGTGGTACCAAATCCATGCTTCAGGGTTGATGGGTTCACCCACAGATCCGAGAACGCGGATGCTGGAGAGGTCGAACTTGGCAGGGATCTCGCGGCCCAGCTTCATGAAGGAGCGGATAGCCGTAGGTGCGGTGTAGAGAATCGAGACCTTGTACTTCTCGATGATTTCCCACCAGCGACCGGGGTGAGGTGCGTCAGGGGTGCCTTCGTAGACAACCTGGGTTGCTCCGTTAGCAAGCGGTCCATAGACCACGTAGGAGTGACCGGTGATCCAGCCCACATCAGCGGTGCACCAGTAGACATCAGAGTCTGCATGCAGGTCGAAGATGTTCTTGTGAGTGAAGGCAGCCTGAGTGAGGTAGCCACCCGTGGTGTGCAAAATACCCTTGGGCTTACCGGTGGTACCCGAGGTGTACAGGATGAAGAGTGGGTGCTCGGCGGGGAAACCCTGAGCCACGTGCTCAGCGTCCACTCCAGCCTTAGCGTCATCCCACCAGATGTCGCGACCTTCGGTCCAGGCAACCTCGTTCTCGCCACGCTTGACTACGAGCACGTTGGTCACGGAGCTTCCGCCACCGTTCGCCTCGAGTGCTGCGTCCACAGTTGGCTTGAGTGGGAAGACTTTACCCTTACGCCATCCACCATCGGCGGTGACCACGAGCTTTGCTTCAGCATCGTCAATGCGGCTACGGAGGCTGTCAGCGCTGAAGCCACCGAAGACTACGGTGTGAACTGCGCCGATACGTGCTGAAGCCAGCATCGTGATGACTGCCTCAGGAATCATGGGCATGTAGATCGCAATGCGGTCGCCCGCATTTACGCCTAGTGAAAGAAATACGTTTGCGACGCGCTTAACTTCAGCTGTCAATTCGCTGTATGTGTATACACGCTGGTCTCCGGGCTCGCCTTCGCCATAGATGGCAACCCGGTCTCCGCGACCTTCGAGAACGTGGCGATCGAGGCAGTTGTATGCCACGTTGAGCTCGCCATCATCGAACCACTTAGCTACAGGAGCATCGCTCCAGTCGAGCACGCGAGTGAAGGGCTTGTGCCAGTGAAGGAGTTCCTTTGCCTGCTTATCCCAGAAACCGAGGCGGTCTTTCTTGGAATCTGCATACAGGCTGGCCTGGCCTACTGCCTGGGCGGCGAATTCGGCGCTGGGTGGAAAGCGTCGTTCCTCGTGCATCAGGTTGTCAATATTGTTGCTCATTTCGAGCACCTCACTTCATTGGGCGGTGACTAAAGGTCGAACAAAGTCTGTATTGAGATTACCCCCAATTCCACACTTTGTATACAAAGTTACTTTTTATACTCGGGGTACAAGATAAATTTCAGTTTTATGCCTTACACTCGAATAGTTCAGAGCTTCGTATCTGACTGGTGGCGCCGCCGATTCCCCCAATCTGGCGCCACGAAGGCGACACCGTTCCCCCCAACTGGTGTCGCCTTCCACCGTTAAGCAGTTCGTACGGATACGTACGCCTAGTCCTCCACAGGGACAAAAGGGGTACAAATACCCCCAAATCGGGGGAAAAATTCCCGCGAGATGAATTTTTTGCCTATTTTGGGCCGATGCTTGCCCATCTGGACGCTCACCTGAGAAATCCGCGGATTACCGACGTTCTCATCTCCAGTAATGCTGGAATGTGGGTAGATCAGGGCGAGGGACTCCAACGTGATCCCAGCTGGTCGTATACAGAACCTGAGGTCAGAGCCCTCGCTGTTGAGCTCATAGGCCGCGGTGGTCGTCACATAGACCAGGCTCACCCCTACGTCGATGTCAGGCTTCCTGGCAACATTCGCGTGCACGCGGTGCTGGCCCCGGTTGCCAGTTCAGGCACAACAATCGCGCTGCGCATCCCTCGAACCACTGCCCTCTCGTGGGAAGACCGAGTGGAGTCAGGGTTCATGTCGGAACAGCAGAGGGACTTCCTGCTCGAGTGCGTGGAGCGCAAGCGCACAGTACTTATAACTGGCGGAGCTGGAACCGGTAAGACCTCTTTATTGGGACACCTTCTTTCTTCTGTCTCACACGAAGAACGCATCGTGGTGCTTGAAGATGTCACCGAACTTCAGATCGACCATCCACATGTCATCGCTCTTGAATCCAGGCAAGCCAATATCGAAGGTGCAGGTGGGGTGAGTGTGGAACAACTTGTGCCTCAGGCATTGCGGATGAGAGCTGACCGCCTGGTGTTGGGCGAGTGTCGTGGTGCCGATGTGGGTGCCGTGCTGTCTGCTCTGAACACTGGCCATGCCGGCGGAGGGCTCACTCTCCACGCCAATTCACTCAGTGATGTTCCAGCACGTGTGAATGCCTTGGGCTTTCACGCAGGCATGAGCACGGAACTTGTATCTGCCCTGGCACGGGGCGGACTCGACGTCATCGTTCATCTGGAGCGAGGTGAACATGGCAGACGCATTGCTGCGCTGGGTGAATTCTTTCCAGGCGAAGGTCCACTCGCTCTCCGCGAGCTCACCCTCTGAAGTTGAACAGTCATTGCGAGAGCTGGCGCAGAAAACAGAACGCGTTGCCTCATTACTCACAGCAGGTCTCTCACCTCGAGATGCAACAGCGTTCGCAGATCTCGACCTCACGTCGAAGGCAGAACTGCCGAAATCAAGTCCTGAATCGTTCTTGAGGGTTGTGTGGAACTTTGCGCTTGGGACAGGTGCCGCACCGGCATCGGTCTTGGGTGTGTGCTCACAGGCTTTTGCAGAAGCCGCCGAGAATGCCAGGCATGCCCGGGTTCAACTCGCAGGACCGCAGGCGGCAACGACACTCGTGATGACCTTGCCCCTGTTGGCTATCGCTGGAGGATTCTTAGCTGGATATAACCCGCTCACGTTTCTCTGTGGAACTGTTGTGGGTTGGGTGCTTCTCATCGGCGCTGCTGGTCTCATGTTTCTGTCCCATCGCTGGACCCAGCGAATGGTCGCCACGGCTCAAAAGTGGGAGTGGTCGCGGGGGATGGCCACCGAGGCAATGGCAATGTCGCTGAGGGCGGGTCAGTCTCTTGCTCAGGCCAGAAGTTGGGCGAATGACATCGCTACTTCGTTCTCGCTGAATAAAGAGATGGCTCTACATGAACTCACTCGATGTGACGAATATGTGGAGTTAGCGAGCAGGACCGGTGTGGGTTTATACGGGCTACTTCGAAGCCAAGCGCAACGAGAGCGCAACGCTGCTCGCGAGGAGGCGCAGATGCGCGTTGAGAAACTTGCGGTGCGGCTCATGATCCCACTCGGAGTGTGCGTATTGCCGGCATTTATTGCCGTCGGTGTGCTTCCACTAGTTGCCAGTGTGATCTCCTCCACAGCGCTGAATTCTTAGAAGAATTCCACCTCTTATATAGAGGTGTGAATTCACACCTTGTTACTGCGCTGTCATGAGTGCGAAAGGTGTGGTGATCATGACAACTCACAAACTCAACAAACTCATTCAAACCCTGAAGCACTTCCGTTCCGAGGCTGGTGCTGCCACAGCGGAATACGCCATTGCCACGATGGCTGCAGTCGGATTTGCTGGACTGCTCGTGACAATCTTGCGCGGAGATGAAGTAAAGCAAATCCTGACGGATATGGTGCGCCGTGCTCTCACGTTCGGAGGGTAGTGTCACCGCAGAATTGGCGATGGTCTTGCCGGCCATCATCTTGGTGCTGGGAGTGTGTCTCCAGGCAGTCGGTGCTCTGGGAATTCAGCTGACAAACTCTGCCTTGGCAAGGCAAGCGGCCAGGGAGTTATCTCGTGGTGTTGATGTCAGCGTGGTGGCCAGCTCGCTGTCACAGGCAAATCCAGCGGCAACACTGCGGAACTCGACGGAGGGTGATCTGGTGTGTGTTTCGCTCACCCAATCCACGGGTGTGGGCCCGTTGTCGTGGCTGCTTTCGGAAGTCCAGGTTCGGGAGTGTGTGATCAATGCGCAGTGAACGAGGTTCGGGTGCTGCGGCAACACTGATTCTGGTCGGAGGGGTCATTTCGGTGACATCTCTTCTACTTTTTTTCGGAACAGCTCTCATCACCCTCGACCGAGCACAATCCGTCACAGACCAAGCAGCCCTCGAAGCAGCGGATGCGGCATCTGGTCGCATCCCCGGATATCCCTGTAATCGCGCGGAAAGACTCGCCCAGAAGAATTCATTCCAGTTAGAAAATTGTGTGGTTCGAGGGTTGATTGCGCGGGTGACCTTGCAGGTCACCGTGGCGGGAATTTCTATCCAGACACGAGCCAAAGCTGGACCCCAAAATGAGCTGGAGTGATTGACGAACCCAAATTGCCGTGTATCTTGACCTTTTGGAACGCCACTTAATTCGGAGGAATGTTTGTCCAGCTCTAGAAAGCTCGTCATCGTCGAGTCACCAGCCAAAGCCAAGACCATTGGTAAGTACCTGGGCGACAACTACGAGGTGCTCGCATCGGTCGGTCACATCCGTGACTTGCCCAAGCCCAGCGAGCTTCCTGCGGACATGAAAAAGGGTCCCTTCGGCAAGTTCGCTGTGAACGTCGAAGACAACTTCGAGCCCTATTACGTCGTCTCCGAGAACTCCAAGAAGACGGTGGCCGAGCTCAAGAAGGCTCTCAAGGATGCCGACGAGCTCTACCTCGCAACTGATGAGGACCGTGAAGGTGAAGCGATCTCGTGGCACCTGCTCCAGGTGCTCAAGCCTAAAGTTCCTGTTCACCGCATGGTGTTCCACGAAATCACCAAGGAAGCCATTCAGGCTGCCCAGGAGAACACTCGTGAGCTCGACACAGCTCTCGTAGACGCTCAGGAAACCCGCCGTATTCTTGACCGCCTCTACGGCTGGGAAATGTCGGATGTCATGCGTCGCCGCGTTGGTCCTGGCACCTCAGCAGGTCGTGTTCAGACCGTTGCACTGCGTTTGGTTGTGGACCGTGAACGTGAACGCATGGCGTTCAACTCCGCCAACTACTGGGATCTGCTGGCAACGCTGGGGACTTCAACCGATGCGTCCACGCAGTTCGAAGCCAAGCTTGTTCGTGTGGGCGGCAACACCATCGCATCGGGTAAAGACTTTGATGACAACGGTCAGCTGACCACCAAGGCCACACTGCTCAGCGAAGAAGCAGCAACTGCGCTCGCTGCAGCACTGCGTGAAGCCAGCACCGAAATTGTCGTGGCAGGTCTGGAGACCAAGCCTTACACCCGCCGTCCTTCTGCACCGTTCACCACCTCAACCCTGCAGCAGGAAGCTTCTCGCAAGTTGAAGTTCTCCTCGAAGCAGACCATGAGCGTGGCTCAGGGCCTCTACGAAAACGGTTACATCACCTATATGCGTACCGACTCGCCTTCCCTGTCGGGACAGGCGATTGCGGCAGCTCGTGCTCAAGCCACCACGCTCTATGGAGCAGACCAGGTTGCAGAGGCACCTCGTCAGTACTCAGGCAAGAGCAAGAATGCTCAGGAAGCCCACGAAGCTATTCGCCCCGCCGGTGAGACCTTCAAGACTCCAGCAGAACTGCAGAATGTTCTCCGTGGCAACGAGTGGAAGCTCTATGACTTGATCTGGAAGCGCACCGTCGCTTCCCAGATGGCAGATGCCAAGGGTCAGACCGCTACCGTGACTGCAAAGGCAACCCCTGCATCCGGAGATGCTGTGGAGTTCACCGCCAGCGGCACCGTCATCACTTTCCGCGGCTTCCTCAACGCCTATGAGGAAAGCACTGATGAAGAGCGCAACGCTCAGGACGCTCAGGCAGAAGCCAAGCTCCCAGTGATGATCGAAGGTCAGAAGCTTGTGCTCGCAGATGTCGAGGCCAAGGGCCACGACACCACACCTCCTCCTCGTTACACCGAAGCAACCTTGGTGAAGAAGCTGGAAGAGCTCGGCATTGGCCGCCCTTCTACCTACGCATCCATCCTGGGTCTGATTGTCGACCGCGGATATGTCACTCCCAAGGGCTCGGCATTCGTTCCAGCCTGGGTTGCCTTCTCCATCGTTCGCCTCATGCAGGAGCACTACACCGACCTGGTTGACTACGCCTTCACTGCCGAGATGGAAGAAGATCTCGACAAGATTGCTGGTGGCGAAGGAACCGGTTCACAGTGGTTGAAGAAGTTCTACTTCGGAGAGCCCGGCCACCACGGACTGCGTGAAATCCTCGACAACATCGGCGATATCGATCCTCGTGAGCTCAACACCTTCCGCATTGGTGAGAACGGCGCAGCTATTCGTGTGGGCAAGTATGGCCCCTACATCGAGGTCACCAACCCCGATGCTGCCGAAGATGAGAAGCCCCGCATCGTCAACATTCCACTGGACATGGCACCTGACGAGCTCACCCCTGAAAAGGTTCAAGAGCTCATCGATGCCCCCATCGTCACCGACCGCGTGCTGGGCGTGAACCCGGACAACGGTAAGACCGTTGTGTCGAAGGATGGACGCTTCGGGCCCTATGTCACCGAGCTCGAGCCAGAGCCCGAAGTTGCTCTCGACGAGGCAGAGATTGACCCCGCCACTGGCGAGGTCGTTGAAGTCAAAAAGAAGAAGCGCGTCGCCAAGGCTGAGGTCATCAAGCCTCGTACTGCATCACTTTTCAAGAGCATGGATCCCGGAACTGTTGATCTCGAGACTGCACTCAAGCTGCTCAACCTTCCTCGTGAAGTGGGTGCAGACCCTGAGACCGGTGAGATGATCACCTCGCAGAATGGTCGCTACGGCGCCTACCTCAAGAAGGGCACCGACACTCGCTCGCTCGAGAACGAAGACCAGATCTTCGCCATCGACCTCGCTGGTGCTCTCGAGCTGTTTGCGCAGCCCAAGTATGGAGCTCGCAAGGCAGCCAGTGCGATCAAGGAATTCGACGCTGACCCCGAAAGCGGCAAGCCCATCAAGATCAAGGATGGTCGTTTCGGTCCCTACGTCACCGATGGCACCACCAACGCCACGATCCCTCGCGGTGAGGTGCCTGAAGAGATCGACTTCGATCGTGCGGTTGAACTTCTGGCCATCAAGCGAGCCAAGGGACCCGTTGTTCGCAAGAAGGCTCCTGCCAAGAAAGCCGCAGCGAAGAAGCCTGCCGCCAAGAAGGCAACCAAGAAGGTTGGCGACACCATCGTGGTGAAGAAGGCCGGCGCCAAGAAGGCTGCCACCACTCTGGGTAAGTCAGGCATTTCTTCCAAGGCAAGCGAGTAACGCATGTCCGGGTTGTTCATCACCTTTGAGGGTGGAGACGGTTCGGGAAAGTCCACCCAGGCATCTCTTCTTGCTGAGTGGCTCACTGCACAGGGTCGCACAGTTGTGCGCACCCGCGAACCCGGTGGTACTGATGTGGGTGTTGAGGTGCGCAACCTCGTGCTGCACCACCGCGGGGATATTGATCCCCGCGCAGAAGCACTGCTCTATGCCGCAGACCGTGCCCACCATGTGGCCACGCTGGTGCGTCCCGCACTGGAGCGTGGCGAGGTCGTCATCCAGGACCGCTACTTCGATTCCTCCGTTGCCTACCAAGGTGCTGGTCGCGTTCTGGATGCGAAAGAAGTTCGGGATTTGTCTCTCTGGGCAACAGACAGCTTGCTGCCTGATGTGACCGTGCTCTTGGACTTGGATGAGAATCTTGCTCGCACGCGCCTCGACGATGCGGACAAGCCCTTTGATCGTCTCGAGAACGAGAAGGCCGAGTTCCATGGCCGTGTTCGTGCAGGATTCCTTGCGCTCGCCGAAGCTGAGCCCGAGCGCTTCCTCGTTCTCGATGCCACGCGCCCCATTGAGGAACTTGCAGCAGCTATTCGCGCCCGCGTTGAAGCTGAGCTCTCTTAGAAGTTTCTTGTCAGCTACTCCGGGTAGCCTTGAGCTATGAGCGTGTGGGATGAACTCGTTGGCCAGCAGGAGGCCATTGATGTTTTCCGTGCCGCATCTCAGTCCGAGCTAGCCTCAGCTACTTCCCACGATTCCGCCATGACGCACTCCTGGCTCGTGACGGGCCCTCCCGGTTCAGGGCGCTCCAACTTGGCCTATGCATTCGCCGCGTCCTTGCTGTGTCGCGATGGTGGTTGTGGAACCTGTTCAGACTGCACACAGGTTGCTGCCCGGACTCACCCTGACCTTGCCACGCTCACCACTGAGCGCGTGATCATCTCCATCGATGAAGTTCGTGCCCTCGTGCAGAGCTCACAATATTCCCCTGCGGTCTCCCGCTATCGCGTCATCGTGATCGAGGATGCTGACCGCATGGCGGAGCGCACCTCCAACGTGCTTCTGAAGGCGTTAGAAGAACCTCCAGAGCGCACAGTGTGGATTCTGTGTGCACCAAGTGAAGCTGACTTGATTCCCACCATTCGCTCTCGCGTGCGCTCTGTGCGCTTGCGTGTGCCAAGTGTTCCCGACGTGGCTAAGCTCATCGTTGCCCGAGATGGCGTGGACGAGGTGACGGCAGAGCGTGCTGCTCGTCATGCCCAGTCTCACATCGGCATGGCTCACCGCCTGGCGACTAACCCTGAAGCTGCAGCGCGCCGTGAAGAAACAGTGCGCCTGGTGTTGAACATCATGACCGTGCGGGAGGCAGTTCTTGCCGCTGCCCGCATGATTGAGATTGCCACCGACGATGCCAAAGCCATTACGGAAGAGCGTGATGGGGTTGAGCTCGACCAGCTTCGCCGTTCCATGGGTATCGCCGAAGGCGATGCCATTCCAGCGAACTTGCGCAGCCAGGTCAAGGGTTTGGAAGAACAGCAGAAGCGTCGTGCCACGCGAAGCCTGCGTGATGGTCTCGACCGTATCCTGGTTGATCTCCTCTCGGTCTATCGCGACGTGTTGCGCTTGCAGCTGGGCGTCAGTGACGAGCTCATCAACGTGGAGTTTGAGTCTGAACTGCGAGCAGCTGCAGATGCCCGCACCAGCGAAGACACCCTGGCCACCATGGAAGCCATCGGCGAAGCTCGTGAACGCATTGATGCCAACGTTGCACCTGCCCTGGCGATGGAAGCACTGTTGATCCGAGCTTCGCGTTCTGAAGTTCCTGCATGAGGATGAAATTCGCCCTCAAGGGGCTTGTTCTTGCCGTTGCCGCGGTGACACTCACGGCTTGCTCGGGTGGCGTCGTTCCCGAACCCACAAAGTCCCCAGAGGCCGTTCCTGCCGAATACCAGCCTTACTACTCTCAAACACTGGAGTGGACTGAGTGCCACGACGGCATGCAGTGTGCAACGGCTATTGCTCCTCTTGATTGGAACAAACCGACAGGGGAGACCATTGAGCTTGCTCTCGTGCGTCACCCTGCCACTTCATCAAAGAAGCTTGGGTCACTGTTTGTGAACCCAGGCGGTCCTGGGGCTTCGGGCGTGAGCTTCATTGCGGATTCGCTCGACTACGCAGTCAGTGGGGCAGTTCAGAAGAACTATGACGTGATCGGTTTTGACCCACGCGGAGTGGGAGCTTCCACGCCTGTGGTGTGTGTTGATTCTGCAGCTCAGATGGATGAGTTCTTGTTTGGAACACTAGATGCTGTTCGCGAAAGTCCTGAGTGGTTTGCCCAGCGCGGCGCGGCAAGCAAAGAGTTTGCTGATGGCTGCGCTCAGCGCACAGGAGAACTCCTGGCTCATGTCGACACGGTCAGCGCTGCGCACGACTTAGACATGCTGCGCGCCACGGTCGGCGATCGTGAGCTCAACTACTTGGGCTACTCCTATGGCACCTTGTTGGGTGCGGTCTATGCCGAGAATTTCCCCGGGAACGTTGGTCGCATGGTTCTTGATGGTGCACTTGATCCGGCATCGTCGAGTTTTGAGGTCAATCTCAATCAATCCATCGGGTTCGAAAAAGCATTACGCGCTTATCTGGCTGATTGCATTGAAACTGAGGGATGCCCCTTCAGTGGCAGTGTTGATGAGGCA
>ERZ650301.545-NODE-545-length-10551-cov-11.990187_pt1 | contig 10551 bp, 9 predicted proteins | sample MGYA00376237_ERZ650301 | MGnify/ENA primary metagenome ERZ650301 (study PRJEB26733, sample SAMN07839255) | wastewater metagenome | biome: small river; feature: stream; material: water | place: USA: North Carolina | collected 2016-04-05 ...
TTCCGTCCCAGTGCGTGTGTCGATTGCTTGCTCCAACTTAGTGGCGCTTGCGTAGATCTGATTCTATCCCTGCGATGAAGCTCTATTGCGCGCTCCGCCGCCGCTCTGCCCTCGCGTGCAATAGCTCCGCAGCCCGTGCACACCATAGACCCGGACTCATGCATGGCTGCCAAGGCCCGTCCTGGTATTGCTTGTGGTTATATCCATATCCCCAGTCGTCAGTTGATTTCGCAAATTGCGGCCACTAGACTTGACTTGCGCAAATACCGGCCGTCACGCCATGGCCCCCCACGGGCCGGCGCAACTGCCTGGCGGCAGGCGCATTCGCACATGCGGATGGCAGCCCGCAGCTGCTTACCCGTCAAAACAATGAAGGAGACTGTCATGAAAAAAATCACCTCGCTGCGCCGCCTCGCGGTGGCCCTGCTCGTTTCGGGCGTGTCGCTGCACGCGGCCGCCCAGGCTTATGCCGACCGCACGATCCGCGTGGGCCACCAGGCCCAGCCGGATGCTCCCATCTCGCAAGCCGCACGCAAGTTCGCCGAACTGGTGGCCGAAAAGAGCGGTGGGCGCCTGAAGGTCAAGGAATTCCCCGCCTCGCAGCTGGGCAACGAAGCCCAGCAGCTGGGCGCGCTGCGCGGCGGCACGCAGGAACTCTTCATTCCTACCACCACTTCGCTCGCGTCCGTGATCAAGGAATTCGGCCTGCTGGACTTCCCCTTCCTTGTCTCCACGACGGCGCAGGCCGAAGCGCTGCTTGACGGGCCTGCTGGCGCCGCGCTGCTCGAGCGGTTGCCCGCCAAGGGTCTCATCGGCCTGGGGTACTGGGAGAACGGCTTTCGCAACGTCACCAACAGCGCTCGGCCCATCCAGAAGCCAGAGGATTTCGCAGGGCTCAAGCTGCGGGTGATCCCCAACCCCGTGTTCATCGAAGCCTTCAAGGCCCTGGGCGCCAACCCGACGCCGCTGGCCTTCGGCGAGCTGTACGGCGCGCTCGAATCGCGGGCCGTGGACGGCCAGGAGAACCCCTACGTGCTGATCGACACCTCGAAGTTCTATGAGGTGCAGAAGTTCGCCAGCAACACCAACCACGTCTACAGCCCGCTGATCGTGCTGGCCGGCAAGCCTTTCTGGGACAAGCTCTCCGACAGCGAACGGCAGATCCTGCAGGCCGCCTTCAAAGAGGCGCAGGCCTACCAGCGCGCGCTCAGCCGCCAGGCGACCACCTCGGCGATGGCGGAAGTGAAGGCCAAGGGCATGAAGATCAACGACGTAAGCCCCGCCGAGTTGCAGCGCATGGAGGCCGTGGTACGCCCCGTCACCGACAAGTTCGCCGCCACGTACGACCCGGCGATCACGCGCGGCTTCTTCGCCGAACTGCAGAAGATCAAGCAGAAATAACCAACAGGCGTGCCCGGTCGCGGCGTGCAAGCGCGCTTCGGCCGGTCTGTGCGCGTGCACGGATGTGCGCACTGGCCGGTGGCTTCGGCCTTTCTTAAAAACCATAACAACAGAGCGACCTTCGCTCAGGGGACGATCTCGTGCGAAAAATCATCGACATCTATTGCGGCATCTTCGAATTCCTGATCGCGCTCATGCTGGCGCTGATGGTGATCCTGGTCTTCGGCAACGTGGTGCTGCGCTACGGCTTCAACTCCGGCATCGCGACCTCCGAAGAAGTGGCCCGCTGGCTCTTCATCTGGATCACCTTCCTGGGCGCCGTGGTGGCCCTGCGAGAACGGGCGCACCTGGGCGTGGACATGCTGGTGTCGCGGCTCCCCGTGGCGGGCAAAAAGCTCTGCCTGGCGGCCAGCTACGCCTGCATGCTCTACATCCTGTGGCTGTTGTATGAAGGCAGTCTGGCGCAGGTGCGCATCAACTGGGACACCGAAGCGCCCGTCACCGGCGCCTCCATGGCCATCGTGTATGCCGCCGGGGCGGTCTTCGCCGTGTGTGCTGCCCTCATCTTGCTGACGGATGGCGTCCGGCTGCTGACAGGCCGGATGTCGGTGGACGAGCTGGTGGCCATCCAGGAGTCCGAAGAAGCCGGTGCCCTGGCCCAGGCGCTCGGTCCGCACGGGTCGCTAGGCGCGCTCGGCACCTCTCCCGCCGCCCCCGCTGGTGGCTCCCAACACTCCACACGTTCCTGATCATGATCATCGCGGTTTTTCTTGTGTCGCTGCTGCTGGCGATGGCCATCGGCATGCCTATTTCCTTCGCGTTGTTGGCCAGCGGCGTGGCCCTCATGTGGCAGTTGGACCTGTTCGATGCGCAGATCCTCATCCAGAACCTGATCGGCGGGGCCGACAGTTTTCCGCTGCTGGCCGTGCCTTTCTTCATGCTGGCCGGCGAAATCATGAATGTGGGCGGGCTGTCCAAACGCATCGTCAACCTGGCGCTGTCGCTTGTCGGCCACGTGCGCGGCGGCCTGGGCTACGTGACCATCATGGCCGGTTGTCTGCTGTCCGCGCTGTCCGGTTCGGCCGTGGCTGACGCGGCGGCGCTCACGGCACTGCTGCTCCCCATGATGGTGAAGGCCGGGCACGACAAGGCCCAGGCTGGCGGCCTGATTGCAGCCACAGGCGTCATCGGCCCGGTCATCCCGCCGAGCATCGGGCTCGTCATCTTCGGCGTAGCGGCCAACGTGTCCATCTCCAAGCTGTTCATGGCGGCCATCGTGCCGGGCCTGCTGATCGGCGGTGCTTTGTGGGTGACCTGGGCCTGGCTGGTGCGGCGTGAAAAGATCCAGCCACCGCCGCGCAAGTCCATGCGCGAAGTCCTGGCCGCTGCGCGCGAGGCCAGCTGGGCGCTGCTGCTGCCGATCATCATCCTCGTCGGCCTGCGCATGGGCGTGTTCACGCCGACGGAAGCCGCCGTGGTGGCCGCAGTCTATGCCTTCGTGGTGGCGACCTTCGTGTACCGCGAACTCACGCTGCGCCAGCTTTACCGCGTCTTCGTGGGTGCTGCCAAGACCAGCGCCATCGTGATGTTCCTGATCGCCGCCGCCATGGTGAGCGCCTGGCTCATCACCGTGGCCGACCTGCCCTCCAAGGTGGTGGGCCTGCTGGAGCCCTTCATGGGCAACAAGATTCTGCTGATGGCCGCCATCATGGTGCTGGTGATGGTCGTCGGCACGGCGATGGACATGACGCCCACCATCCTGATCCTCACGCCCATCCTGATGCCGGTGGTCAACGCGGCGGGCATCGATCCGGTGTATTTCGGCGTGATGTTCATCATCAACAACTCCATCGGCCTGATCACGCCGCCCGTGGGCGTGGTGCTGAACGTGGTGGCCGGCGTGGGCAAGATGCGCATGGACGATGTCACGCGCGGCGTGCTGCCCTTCATGGCGGCCGAGTTCGCGGTCATGTTCCTGATGATCTTCTTCCCGATCCTGGTCACGGGGCCTGCGCGCTGGTTCCATGGGTGACGGCTGACGCCGGGCTCACGGCCTGAAGACTCGCAAGAGGTCTTCAGGCCGTTTCTTCTTGGTTGGCGCTCGGGTCGGAACGGGCGCGGGCCGGACGCAAAAAAAGGGCCGGACCGCCAGGGCCCGGCCCGAAGGACCGCAGTATCACCGGCCGGGCGGCTCGCGATGCTCGTCGCAGCACACCGCCCGCCAGCGATGCCGCGTCGAGGTCTGGCCGATGCCGGGATTGAAGGTGTTGGTCGGGTCCAGGCTGCGGTAGAAGCCCTCGAGCACCGGGTCGGCGCGGTAGATGTGACCGACGTTGTGTTCGGCCGGGTACTTCGCGCCGCGCGCGTCCAGAAGCGCCAGCACGCGCTCCTTGAACTGCGCGCAGTCCACGCCCTTCTTCACCAGGTATTCCTGGTGCATCACGTGGCAGAAGAAATGTCCGCAGTACATGGGCTGCTCGACCTGCGCAGCCAGCTCCGGCGGCAGGATCTCGAACCAGTCCAGCGCATTGCGCGGCAGCGCGATGTCCAGCGCCACCACGTCTTCCACCGTGTCGGCATGCACCGCCCGGTAGCGGTTGGTGGCGTTGCCGACGGCAAAGCGGTTCAGGAAGGCCGCGCCGGCCTCCTCCTCATTGCATTCGAAGAAGCCTGCCTCCGGGCGTTCGGCCATGAAGGTCTGCAGATAGGCACGCGTTTCCTCGATGCCCGCGTCGCTTACCTTCAAGAGCAGGTGGTGCGCGTAGCGGTCGCGAAAAGCGTTCATGCGCGCAGGCAGGTGTTCGGGCATCCGGTTGGCGAGCCGCTGCAGCAGGCGGTCGGCCAGGTTCCGCCCCAGCCCGCAGCGCTCGGCGAGCGCGTCGAAACGGCTCTTGAGCGCGAAGGCCAGCGGCACGCGCGCGGTGCCCAGTTTGCGGATGTAGACGAACAGGTCCTTGCCGTAGGTGCGGCTCAGATCGTAGGCCGAGCGGTGCATGTACTCGGCCGCCACGGGCAGGGAAGCGAAGCGGGCCAGCATGTGGCGGCGCAGGTCCGCGAGGTCGCGCGGCTGGTTGGTGCCGATGTAGAACACGCGGGTGTCCGTATCCGCCGCGAAGGTGTCCAGGCGCACCGCGAAGACGGCGATCTTGCCGGCGGAGCCCGAGGCCTCGTAGAGGCGGCGCGGGTCGGCGTTGTAGCGTGCTGGCTCGCTGGAATCGATGTCGCGCACATGCTGCGAGTACTCGCGGTCAGAGGCCATGCGGCCGGGTTCGGCCGGCAGGTCGTCGCGAGCGAAACGGCCACTCTCCAGGTTGGCGAGGATCTGCTCGGGATCGTCGCCGAGTGCCATGCCCAGGTGGTTGACGAGCCGCAGTTGGCCGTCCTCGTCGATGCAAGCGAAGAGCGAGAACTGCGTGAAGGCAGGACCGCGCCGGATGAGCGAGCCCCCGGAGTTGTTGCAGATGCCGCCTGTCACCGAGGCGCCGATGCAACTCGACCCGATCACGGAATGCGGCTCGCGGCCCAGCGGCTTGAGCCTGCGTTCGAGCTGTTCGAGCGTGACGCCGGGCTGGGCCAGCACCTGCTCGCCGCGCTGCAGCAGGTCCAGCTGCTTGAGCCGCAGCATGTTGATGAGCACTACCGGGCGGTCGTAGCCGCCCTCCATCGGTGTGGAGCCGCCCGTGAGGCCTGTGTTGGCGGCCTGGCAGAGGATGATGGTGCCGGCGGCGTGGCAGGCCTTCAGCGTGTGCCACAGCTGCGTCAGGCTGCCGGGGCGCACCACGGCCAGCACGTCGCCGCCGCCGTAGCGAAAGCCGCTGCGGTAGCGGCGCGTGGACGCATCGCCCGTCAGCACATGGCCGCCGCCGACGATCTCCTTGAGGCGGGCCAGCAGGTCGGAGGGTGCGAGGGCGGCTGCCGGTGGCATGGCCGTCATGCGCGGACGGGCGCGCCGTCGACCAGCCGCCAGAGGCCCAGCGGGTTGGCCTGCTGCAGCGCCTCGGGCAGCAGGGCGTCGGGCAGGTCCTGGTAGCACACGGGTCGCAGGAAGCGGTCAATGGCACTGGCGCCCACCGAGGTGAACATTGCGTTGGAAGTCGACGGATACGGCCCACCGTGCACCATGGCATGGCACACCTCCACGCCCGTCGGGAAGCCGTTGACCAGCAACCGGCCGGCCCTGCGCTCTAGCACCGGCAGCAGGCGGCGGGCCAGCGGATGGTCCGCGTCTTCAAGATGCAGGGTGGCAGTGAGCTGGCCTTCCAGCTGCTCGGCCACGGCGATCAGCTCATCCGCGTCCTTCGCTCGCACCACCAGCGATGCGGGGCCGAAAACCTCGGACGACAGCGCAGGCTGCTCCATCAAGGTACGGACGTCGGTGATGAACAGCGCGGCCTGCGCGGCGTTGTGTAAGGTGCTCGCAGTCTGGCCCTCGGCCACCCGCTGCACGCCTGGCGTGGCGGCCATCGTCTCCACGCCACTGCGGTAGGCGCCATGGATGCCAGCGGTCAGCATGGTCTGCGCGCTCTTGCGTTCCAGGGCCTCAGCCGCGGATTGCACGAATCGGTCCAGATCCGGTCCGTCTATGCCCAGCACCAGGCCGGGGTTGGTGCAGAACTGGCCGGCGCCCATGGCGAGCGAGTCGGCAAAAGCCTGTCCGATGGCGTCAGCGCGCTGCGCCAGGGCGGCGGGCAGCAGAAAGACCGGGTTGATGGCGCTCATCTCGGCATAGACGGGAATCGGCTCGGGCCGGCGGTTGGCGATGGCCACCAGGGCCAGGCCGCCTTGGCGCGAGCCGGTAAAGCCCACGGCCTTGATGGCGGGATGGGCCACCAGCGCCTCGCCGATGCTGCGGCCGGCGCCGATCAGCAGCGAGAACACGCCTTCGGGCAGGCCCTGCTCGCGCACCGCGTTCTGGATGGCACGGCCCACCAGCTCGGACGTGCCCAGGTGGGCGCCGTGCGCCTTCACCACCACGGGCGCGCCGGCGGCGAGGGCCGAGGCCGTATCGCCCCCGGCCACCGAGAACGCGAGCGGGAAGTTGCTGGCGCCGAACACCGCCACGGGGCCGAGCGGCACCTTGGCAAGCCGCAGGTCCGCGCGCGGCATTGGCTGGCGCTGCGGCTGGGCGGGGTCGATGGTGGCATGCAGGAAATGGCCGTCGCGCACCACGCTGGCGAACAGACGCAGTTGGCCGACGGTGCGGCCGCGCTCGCCCGTCAGGCGCGCCAGCGGCAGGCCGGTTTCGGCATGGGCGCGCTCCAGCAGGGCGTCGCCCAGCGCCATGATGTTGTCGGCGATGGCCTCCAGGAAGGCCGCACGGCGTGCCAGCGGCAGCGCGCGGTATTCGTCGAACGCTGCCGCGGCCAGGGTGGCGGCGCGGTCCACGTCGGCTGCGGTGCCGAAACCGAAGCGGGGCTCGGCGATGTCAGCGTTCGTGGCGGGGTTGAAGGCGCATTGGCCTCCGTCGGTGCCGGCGACCGCAGCGGCGCCGATCAGCATCTTGCCCGTGAGGGTCGTGGTCATGGTCATGGCGGACTCGTTGTGAAAAAGAAAACGGGACAACCACCGGGAGCGCCGGTGGCGGTATCGCCGCCCGCACCCTGGGCGGGCAGAAGCGCTCACATCGCTGCTTCGATCAGGCGGGCGTAGTCGTCCGCGCTCGCTTCGCGCGGGTTGGTCTTGTGGCTGTGGTCGGCCAGCGCGCCGGTGACGATGCGCGGCGTCAGGTCGGCCGTCACGCCCATCGCGCCCAGGCCGGCCGGGAGCCGGAGCCTGAGGGACATGTCCTGGATCGCGTCCTCCACCGACGCATGCGCCGGCAGGCCCATGGCCTGCGCCAGGCGGTCGATCTTCTCGTCGCGCACCACCGTCTCCGCCGCGCGGTTGAAGCGCACCACCGCCGGCAGCAGCACCGCATTGAGGGTGCCGTGGTGCAGGCGCGGGTCGATACCGCCCAGCGAATGGCTGAGGCTGTGCACACAGCCCAGGCCTTTCTGAAAGGCCAGCGCACCCTGCAGCGACGCGCTCATCATGTTGGTGCGGGCCTCGATGTCGCTTGGCTCGTGGAAGGCGGTTTCGATGTTCTTCCAGGCGCGGCGCAGGCCGTCCAGGGCGATGCCTTCGGCGGGCGGGTTGAAGCTGGGCGCGAGGAAGGTCTCGATGCAGTGCGCCACGGCGTCCATGCCGGTGGCGGCCGTCAGGCCCGGCGGCAGGCCCACGGTCAGCGTCGGGTCGCACAGCGCCACCTTGGGGATGACGTAGGGCGAGATGATGCCCACCTTGCGGCCATCGTCCAGGATGATGATCGCGCCGCGCCCGACCTCGCTGCCCGTGCCCGCCGTAGTGGGAATGGCCACCACCGGCACCGTGGCCGCCGTGATGCTGGCAAGCCCGCCCTCGATCAGCGCGAACTGGCGCAGCGGCCCCGGATGGCGGGCCGACACGGCCACGGCCTTGGCGAGGTCGATGGACGAGCCGCCACCCACGGCGATGATGCCGTCGCAGCCTGCTTCATGGAAGCTTGCCACCCCTTCGCGCGCCGCCGCCTCGGTGGGGTTGGAGGGCGTGCCGTCAAACACGTGAAAGTGCGGCAGGTCGTTCACGGCAAGGATGCGCTCGATCAACCCCGCCGCAACCACGCCCTTGTCGGTGATGAAGAGCGGTTTTTTGAAGCCGAGTGCCTGGCACACCTGTGCCAGCTCAGCGGCACTGCCCGCGCCGAAGCGGATTTCCGTCACGTAGTTGATCATCGCCATCGTTTATCTCCTGATATCAAGAATTTTCATATTCATCCGTCAATCGCGGAAGTCTATGAGTGAGGCGACGTCGAGTAAACTAACCGTTATCGATATAGCTATAACTCCAAGTCAATGCAGAGCCCTTACAACCTCAACTCTGTGATGTCGCGTCTGCATGCCAGGCAGCTGCGGTTGCTGATCGCGGTGGCGGAGCAGGGCTCGCTGCTGGCGGCGGCGGACCGCGTGGGGCTGACGCAACCCGGGGCTAGCAAGGCGTTGAAGGAGCTGGAGTCCACGCTCAACGCGCCGCTCTTCATGCGCACCAACCGCGGGCTTGTGCCTACGGAAGCGGGAACCTGCGCGGTGCGCTTCGCGCGGCTGATCCAGTCCGACATCAGCCACTTGCAGCAGGAGCTGAGCGCCATCGCCAGTGGCGCAGGTGGCCGCATTGCCGTAGGCACCATCATGGGCGCAGTGCCGCTCCTGACGCGGGCGCTCACGCAGCTGATGGACCAGCAGCCGGACATCTCGGTGGAGATCGTCGAGGACACCAGCGAAAGTCTGCTCGCGCTCATCGACCAGGGGCGGCTGGACGCGGCCATCTGCCGCTCGTCGGTCAGTCCCAAACCCCACCTGTACGACACTGTCGTGGTCAAGGATGAGTCTCTCGCCGTCATCGCGCACCAGGCGCATCCGGCGGCGGGCCTGGCATCGATCACGCTGCAAGATCTGTCTGCCAGCCGCTGGGTGGTGTACCGCGCGCACATGCCAATGCGCCGCACGCTGGAGCGCGAATTCTTCGAAGAGATCCTGTCATTTCCGACGCATCTGATCGAGACCACATCCGCGCTGGCCACGCTTTCGCTGCTGAGCCACAACCCCAATCTGGTGGCCCTGGTGTCGGACGACGTGGCCGACTACGTCTGCCAGCACGGCATGGTCGCCCGCCTGCCGCTGCGGCTCAAGTCGCGCAGCGAGCCGTACGAACTCATCGCGCGGCGCAACGCGCACCGCCATCCGGCGCTGACGCTGCTGATCGATTCGCTGTTGGCCTTGCGTGCCGTTGCCGAAGAGGCCCCAGCGGCGCCCTGAACCGCCGCTTCTTACAATTGCGCCATGCAGCAGATCACCTACACCCGCGCCCAGCAGCTTCCCAACATCCTCGCCCAACGCATCGTCATCCTCGACGGTGCCATGGGCACCATGATCCAGCGCTTCAAGCTGGGCGAGGCGCAGTACCGGGGCGAGGGCTACACCGGGCCAGACGGTGCAGGTGATCGGTTCAAGGACTTTCCCCGCGATGTGAAGGGCAACAACGAGTTGCTGAGCCTGACGCGTCCCGATGTGATTCGCGACATCCACGAGCGCTACCTGGCTGCGGGTGCCGACCTGATCGAGACCAACACCTTTGGTGCACCGACACCCTCAGCATGGCTGGTGGTGCCGTGCATGACCCGGTGGGTGCGCTGCTGCTGTGCGCGAGCGACAACGCGGACTACACCATCGTCAATGGCCGCGTGGTGGTGCGTGAAGGTGAAATTGCCACGGTAGACATGGGGCCGTTGATTGAGCGGCATAACCAGCTGGCGATGCAGTTGGCTGGACGATGAGAGACGCGCCAAGATGCCGAGTTGAATCTTGGCGCGCATCGGGCTCACTTAGACCTCTTGGCCCATGACCCAGTTAGGCACGCTTGTCACGATTTCCGGAAAAATCGTGATCAGAACAATCGCCAAAATCATGCAACCAAAAAACGGCAGCGTCATGCGTGCGATCCGGTTGCTGTCGATGCCTGTCATGTTTTGCAAGACGAACAAGTTAAAGCCCACAGGCGGCGTGATCTCTGCAATCTCAATCAGCATGATGATGAAGATGCCAAACCACACCAGATCAAAACCTGCTTTTTGAATCATGGGCAAAACCACCGCGCTGGTCAAAACGATCATCGAGATGCCGTCCAAGGCTGTCCCTAGCACCAAATAAATTAGCACCAGCACAGCAATCAAGCCGAAGGGGGAAAGATCCAGGCTTTGCACAAATTCAGCCAACTCACGCGGTATGCCTGTGAAGGCCATGGTCTTGGTCAGAAACGCGGCGCCCGCCAGAATGAACATGATCATGCAGCTGATGCGTGTGGCACCTGCAAGACCAGCCCAGAAATTTTCCAAAGTCAAGCTTCGTCCAGCAGCGGCAATGGCCAGTGATCCGACGACGCCCCAAGCGGCACATTCGGTCGCTGTAGCCAATCCGCTCACCAGCACCCAAACGATGAACACAATCAGCAAGCCACAAGGGATGAGGCTGCCTGAGCGGCGCAGTTTTTCGGCAAACGTCGTGGGCGCCTCAGGAGGAGGAACGCGGTCGGGGTTTCGAATGCTCCACCATGCGATGTAACCAGAGAACAAGCCCATCA
>ERZ650301.547-NODE-547-length-10538-cov-4.442621_pt1 | contig 10538 bp, 9 predicted proteins | sample MGYA00376237_ERZ650301 | MGnify/ENA primary metagenome ERZ650301 (study PRJEB26733, sample SAMN07839255) | wastewater metagenome | biome: small river; feature: stream; material: water | place: USA: North Carolina | collected 2016-04-05 ...
GCCACGATCAGAGTGGGTTATCAAACGGGATACGCATGTTCCACTCATTTCGGATGGTCAAGCTGAAAAGATTTTGCTCAGGCTGGAGCGGGGCGGCCAAAAGTGTAAAACACGAGACCGAGGAAGTGATTTCTTGTTGTCTGGGTTGCTTGTTAACGAAAATGGCCAGCATTGGCACGGATGCGATGGCAATTATTATCGTTGCGCCAAGGGCAAGCGTACGCGCAAAGCAGAAATTGAGAATCGAGTTCTAGAGACCGTTGTTCGAGACCTGTCTTCAAAACAGCGTGTCCTTGAGATTTTCGAGAAAATAAAGAATCAGCTTGTAGAAACTGGAAGTGAATCTGTTGATTTACTACGAGACAAACTTTCCCGCATGGATTTAATGCGCACCGAAGTGATCAAAGAAGCTGCTGAAGGCATTGCAGGGGTTAACCTAATCCAGAGGTTGGAATCGCTAGAAAAACACGAGGAAGAGCTTAGAAATGCCCTTGGTGCAGCAGAAGAGCGCCAGAAGCGACTTGCTGAAATTCGCACCCTTGGGATTAAACGATTCAACGATATTTACGCAGAAACCTTATCGGGAATTGCCTCTGGAAATCGAGATGAGACGAAACATCTGTTGAGACAGATAATCGAGAAGATAAACCTTGAGGATGAGCGTTTCTTGCCGTTTGAAATCACCTACGGTGTACCGACAAACTTGAACTAAATAGCGGCGGTAGCGTAGGGTGGGTATGCGAACGATTCTTCGTAACCCATTGATTTGTCTAGAATTGGCAAAAAATGTAACTTGTGTGAGACTGCTGACACCATTTTAAACACCCCGGAATTTCTCTTTAAAATCAACAACTTAGATACAATTCCGGGGTTTCTGATGGCGTCCCCACGGGGATTCGAACCCCGGTTATCGCCGTGAAAGGGCGGTGTCCTAGGCCTCTAGACGATGGGGACGTCGATACAACTAACGTCATGTTCTTGCCATACTTCGACTGGTGGAGGTATGCGGGATCGAACCGCAGACCTCTTGCATGCCATGCAAGCGCTCTCCCAGCTGAGCTATACCCCCGAAAGATTCGCGGTACAGCAGGAACAGGGCGAAACTATACCTAGATTTCCTCGGGATTGCAAAGCTTTTCTGAAGAAATCTCCATAAAGTTTACAACCCGCTGATTTAATTGCGACAACTCAACAAGTGGTTAGCAAGGTATCGATGCGTTTGAGCACTTCTTCACGGGTAAATAGGGCAATCAGTGCATCCACCGAAGGTGTTTGGGTCTGTCCGACGAGTGCCAGTCGGACAGGCATGGCTAACGCCGGCATCTTGGCACTGTGTTCGGCCAGAGTGGTTTTCAAGACGGCGGCGATGGCAGATACTTCCCAATCGACGCTGGTCAGTGCTTGGGCAAAGGCGGCCAGAATGGGGCGGGTGGTATCCGTCAGGTGTTGGGCCTTAAGCTCGGCCGTGGGTTGCGGGTGACCTTGCAGTTGCTCCACGGCATCGGATAGTTCTACCAGGGTCTGTACCCGTTCTTTGTAAAGCGCCACAATGCCTTCTACCGGAGGCAGCCCCGTATCCACGGCACCACGCAGGGCGAGACGGCGACGTACATCAGTGCTCAGGTAATCGTTAGCAGCCTGTTTGATGTAATGAGCATTAAGCCAGTTCAGTTTCTGGGTGTTGAACTGGGCAGCCGAAGGCGTGATGTGGTTGAGATCAAACCACTCGACAAACTGTTCGCGGCTGAAAACTTCATCGTCACCATGCGACCAGCCGAGGCGGGCCAGGTAATTAATCACAGCTTCCGGCAGATAGCCTTCGTCGTCGTACTGCATGACGGATACAGCACCGTGACGTTTGGAAAGTTTTTGGCCATCGTCACCCAGAATCATGGATAGGTGCGCGTAGGCGGGCACTGGTGCGCCCAGCGCCTTCAGAATGTTGATCTGACGGGGCGTATTGTTGACATGGTCGTCGCCACGAATGACCTGGGTAATCCCCATGTCCCAATCATCCACCACGACACAGAAGTTGTAAGTGGGTGTTCCGTCACCGCGGGCGATGATCAGGTCATCAAGCTCGGTGTTGCTGATTTCGATCCGTCCTTTGACCATGTCGTCCCAGGCAACCAGACCTTCGGTAGGATTGCGGAAGCGGATGGTGGGATTGATCCCGACTGGCGCAGGCGGCAGGTCTTTACCGGGCTCCGGGCGCCAGCGGCCGTCATAACGGGGCTTTTCTCCACGGGCCATTTGCTCGGCACGCATCGCATCTAGTTCAGTGCTGGAGGCGTAACACGGGTAAGCGCTACCGGCTTCGAGCATCTGCTGGATCACGGCTTTGTAGCGGTCCATCCGTTGTGTTTGATAGAAAGGACCTTCGTCATGCGTCAGACCTAACCAGTTCATGCCATCGAGAATGGCCTGTACCGCTTCTGGCGTAGAGCGTGCGAGATCCGTATCTTCAATACGCAGGACAAATTGTCCTTGGTGGTGACGGGCAAACGCCCATGAAAATAGAGCAGTACGAGCACCGCCAATGTGCAGGAAACCCGTCGGGGAGGGAGCAAAGCGCGTGCGAACCATGAGTCAATCCGGTAAACGTATAAAAACGTGATTCTACCGGTTCGCTGCATTCGCCCCTAGTTGGCATTGACCTGTGCTTACTAATTGTCTAGAATTCGCGCTTCGTTGGGCGGTTAGCTCAGTGGTAGAGCACTGCCTTCACACGGCAGGGGTCACAAGTTCGAACCTTGTACCGCCCACCAACGAATTCTTAAAACCCCCTTTGGGCTTTGGCTCAAAGGGGGTTTTGCTTTCTACTTTCGCGCTAAAGTAGCGGGGTATTTAGGCTGATACACCATAGACTGGATGTGTGCATTGATATCCGCTGGGCGAGGTATGCCGGCGAGGTTATTGTCGAAGATATGCTCGGCAATTTTGCCAGCGGTATGAAGTGAGGCGTTGAGCATCTCGCTTTGCGGTGGATAAATAAGACCGGTATCCAGTGCCGCTTGTGAGACTTGTTCGGCAACAGCTTTGGCTGCCGTAATAAACATTGCCTGGGTTACCCGTTTTGATTCCGTAGCCAGAACGGCCATTCCCATCGCCGGGAAAATATAGACATTGTTACCCTGACCCGGCACAAAAGTCTGCGTATTAAAGGTCACCGGGGGGAAAGGACTGCCGCTCGCGAAAATGGCCTTGCCGTTCGACCAGCGATAGGCTTCTTCTGCGGTGCACTCCGAACGGGAGGTAGGGTTCGAGTAGGGGAAAATAATCGGCCGGTCGTTGATCCGTGACATGGCTTCAATGACTGCCTGATTGAAGAGTTTAGGAACCGTACTCACACCTACAATGCCCGTAGGTTTGATCGATTCGATCGCATCGACAAAAGATTTGCACGGCGCATGATCATGAGTGAAAGGCTTCTGAAAGTCTGCAATATCCGTGCGTGAGTTTTCGAGTAGTCCATTCACATCAAAAAGCGCACAACGGGCACGGGCTTGCTCAATCGTTAAGCCTTCGAGGACCATGGCTTCCGCAATCAGCTCGGCGATGCCGGTTGCCGCAGAGCCCGCGCCCATAAATAGGAAGCGCTGGTCAGTGAGCTTTTGTCCCGAAATACGCAAAGCACCATAGAGTCCGGCCAATGCTACGGCTGCGGTGCCCTGAATGTCATCGTTATACGTACAGATTTTGTCTTTGTAGCGATTTAGAATAGGGACGGCATTGATGTTGGCAAAGTCTTCCCACTGCAGGCAGGATTTGGGATAAAGAGACTGAACGGCCTGCACAAACTCTTCGATAAAAGCGTCGTACTCAACGCCGCGCACACGGTTCTGGTGCAAACCCAGATAGAGGGGGTCTTCCAAATATTGTGGGTTGTTGGTGCCGACATCCAGCGTAATGGGCAGGGTTAGATGCGGAGGAACACCCGCAACGGCGGTGTATAGGGCGAGCTTGCCAACTGGTATCCCCATGCCATTAACTCCAAGATCTCCTAAGCCCAGAATGCGCTCACCATCAGTGACGACAATAAAGCGTATGTCTTTTTGCGGCCATTGGCGCATGATCTCTTTGAGCCGACCTTTGGCAGTGATGGGTAGATAAAGACCACGTGTCGATCGGAAGTAGTGATCAAATTTCTGACAGGCTTCGCCGACGGTAGGGGTATAAACCAGCGGCATGAATGTTGCAGGATCTGACATCAGGACCGCGTAAAACAGTGTCTGGTTGCGCGTTTGTAGATCGGAGAGAAACAGGTATTTCTGCAGGTCGCTATCAAGCGATTCCAGCTGCATGTGAACACGTGACATCTGCATCTCCAGGGTATCCACAGCCGGAGGCAAAAGCCCCTCCAGGCCGTACGCCTGTCGATCTTCTATCGAAAACGCGGATCCCTGATTCAAAACAGGGTTGTGCAGTACGTCAAAACCTTGCGGCAGTGCTTGGGTGTTGGTCATTGGGGTTCCTAAATTCGGCAGGTTGTTGTTTTGATAAAAATGGCGTTCGTCCGACGATTCAAAAAACGTCAGAAATTTGTCATGATTGAACACATGTCGGCACCCAATGATTGAACCATAAATTGGGTTGCCTGGCGGGATGCTCTACCAATCTCGGCGTTTCGACGATCAGCGGTGTCGTTCAGGTGTTGCAGCGAGACGGAACCCGTTATGCCGGTACTGCCAGCATAACGGCCAATCTGCTTCAGGCTGTTGGTTTCAAATACGCGGACGTAGGAGGTTGCTTGCAAGGTTTTATCCGTCAACCCGACTTGAACATCAATAGTGCGTACACCCGCTTCAACCAGAAAGCGGTACTGGCTGGGATCTGGTGCAAAGCCTGCCGGTAATGCCCACTTCTGTTTGGCCCAGTTCGGATTGTTTGCATTGACCAGGTTCGGATAAACCGTGCTCTGGATACCGCAGGAGTTTAGGCGGTCGGCGAGTCGGGTGGCAAAATAGACACTGAGTAATTCTGGTGCAATGGCGCTAGAAATAGCGGCTGCATCGAGTTTTTGCAGGGGTGGTTTCTGGTCCGCAGTGCCTCGTAGTCGATCATAGGTGGTGGAGACTGAATCCATGACCTGATGGCTTATATCAACCGTGCTGTTTCCCGTATAGGTCGATTTAATGGCACCACTCGGAAAAATAAGCACCTGAAAATTGGTGCTGGTTTGCGGTTTAAGGCCGCTCTGGTCGATAACCGGAGCCTCGTGCGTGGATTGGTTGAGCTTGAATGGTCCTGACGTACATGCACCCAGCAGTAGGGGCGAGACTAGGGCAAAGATCCAGTGTTTATTCATGATTTGGGAGATGTGTTTTCGGTTAATGGCCGCTTGATTTTGTCCAGGTAGTTGCCTAGCCATGTGCCACTGGTCGTGCGCCCATTTGCTACATAATTAAATGCACTGGGATATCGTGCGGTGATCTTTTGTTCATCCCAGGCTGTCTTTAATCCTGCCCAGATAATTTTGTCGCCCGTGTGCAGTGGCATTTTGGCGTCGGGTAGCAGTGTGGTCTGTCCTGCCCGCTCAAGCATCAGGGGGAGTAGTTTCAGGTTTTTTGAGCGGTCACGATTAGAACGCATCAAGGTTGATAGAGGTATCTCGGCGTCATGATGCTGCAGCGCTTCGAAAAGTGCCGGTGTTTTGATGCGATTGATCCGGCTACTCCAGACAAAAGGAATCACATCCTCACAAATAGGCTTGAGCCGATCGATGATCGATTGTGACCAGGCGGGTGTTTGGAGCTCGACTTCCCGGATAAATCGGGAAAGCATAGGCGTCGTCAGGTAGCTCAGACAGGCGTGCGCGATGGTATGGGTCGTGATCATTGTGAGGTCGGCATCAAAGGCGTCGAACAATAAGGAGTTTGTCGAGCTACTTTGTCGCATCACAATAAACATGCTGGGATTCAGTTCGCGGGCGGTAATGGCAATCGAAAGATTGTTAATGTCGTTGTCAGAGGCAGCGACTAAACCGACGGCGTCTGCGATGCCGGCGTCGATAAGTGGGCTAGCTTCCGTGCCACTGCTCACAATGCTGAGATGATCGTCTGGGGATGTAGGGCGGGGGTCGATAATGCGTATTTCGTCACGAAGCCCCAGTTCATCAAGGTGTTTAACGATCGCGCGCCCGAAATGCCCGTAACCACAAATGATCCATTTGCCGGTGGGTGGTTTCTGAAGCGCCGGTAGTGGCGTGCCGGGGACGCGCGTCAGCCACTCCACAAGCTGGTAACTCGGTGGGCTTTTCATCGCCAGTGCCAGGCGGCGCGCATAAAGCGCATAGGGATCGACAATAAAATTTGTACCGAAAGACTGGAGGTTAGCTGCTGTTGCAGCATGTTCGGCCCGAGCGATGATGGGGATGCCCGGATTTAACAAGCGGACATTCATGGCGATGGCCAGATTGGCTTCATCGTTGTTGGTCACGGCAATGACCGCCTTGCAATTAGGGTGTCGCAACCCGGCAAGAAGCAGAGTTTCTGGTTGCTGCGAATCCGCATGGAGTGCAGGGACGTCAGCGCTGTATTCGCCAAGTTCAAGTTCCTGTAGCGGCTCTGGTCGTACATCTAGCGCAACGAACCGCATTTGTACCTGATCCAATGTTCGGCAGATGAGCGTGCCTGTGTCGCCTGCGCCACAGATAATGCAGAAGGGCTCAGAGAGATTCCTCACCTTGCGGGCAAAGCGGTTCGTCGCCAAGGTGCGTTGCAGGCCTTCATCTTTAAGCAGATTAAGAATGCTCAGAATGGCATAGGACCAGCCAATAACGGTGAGGTAAATACACACCGTGACCCAGAAACGCTGGCCGTAGGAAAATACCCCGGGAATTTCACCGAAACCGATGGTCGTTGCGGTGTAGCTGATGAAATAGAAGGCATCAAAAAAAGAAATGGGCGAGGTCGGTCGCCCATCGGCATCTATGCCGGGGATGAGGACCAAGCCTAGAATCGAAACGGCATAAATCAGGATAATCGCGATCAGCGGCGCCCGCATGCGCCGTAAGACCAGAAAAAGAACGCTGTTATTCATAGCGTGCACTTTACCGAGTATCAGATTAACGGCGCATCATGATGGTTTCGGCAATCAGCAGAATGACAGAAACGACATTGGCGAAAAGCGCGCCACCGGAAAGTGACACGACACTCGCCGTAATGTCCGGGGTCATCCCCAAACCCAGGACATGAACGGCAAAGCCCCAGGTCACCGCAGCCGCGACCAGTTGCAGATCAGCCACGAGGCTGGTTGCAAGGTGAATCGCCCCGATTTGGGTGCGATCGCCAAATTTGAGCACGGTGGCGATTAGATTGACAACGATGGCGGCAAAGAGCTCGTAAATGTGATGGAGCTCCGGCCGGGCAATATCGCCAATGAAAAAACCAAAATTCAGCGTGGCCGCTAACACGATGAAAAAACCAAAAACTACTTTTTCCAGATTCATTGAGTTATCCTTTGGCGAGTGACTTTGTTTGATTATAGGCGTCACAATGCACAGTTTCACTACGCTATCATAGTCATGCTTGAAACTCTCCCGGAACATGCATGCGTATCCCCCAGATTATTGCTTTTGAAAAACTGACCGAACCACTTGCGTCTCCGGCAGTGTTTGCCGGTCGGGTCTTTAGATCCTGTGTCTTTGGTATGTTCATTGTTGCCTTGACACTATTTGCCGGCATGGCGGGGTATCACTATTTCGAATATTTAAGCTGGTTAGATTCTTTTGTGAGTGCGGCCATGATTTTGTCCGGTATGGGTGTTCTGGCTGCGCCCGTCAGCGTGGCGGGTAAGTTATTTGCGGGTCTGTACGCGATCTTCTGTGGGTTGGTTCTGATTGCTGCGACAGCGATTGCATTTACCCCAGTGATTCACCGTTTTCTCCATCGGATGCATATGGATGATGAAGAGGGTTCTTCCTAATGGCCCCTGAAGATCTCCCATTTATGCAATTAGCGTTAGATCTTGCCCAACAGGCGGCACAGTGTCATGAGGTGCCGGTGGGCGCGGTGGTTGTGCTCGAAGGCGAGATCGTTGGCGTAGGTTTTAATCAACCGATAGGCCGCCATGACCCAACAGCGCATGCCGAAGTGATGGCTTTACGCGATGCAGCGCAGCGTTTGGGGAATTACCGTTTGCCGGGCTGTACGCTTTACGTGACGGTGGAACCTTGCGCCATGTGTGCGGGGGCTATTCAGCATGCACGCATTGCCCGGGTTGTTTACGGTACAGTCGAACCCAAGACGGGGGCCTGTGGCAGTGTGCTTGATCTGTTTGCGGAATCGCGTTTGAATCATCACACGCAGGTCGAAGGGGGTTTGATGGCCGATGCATGTGCTGAACTTGTTTCCGGTTTTTTTCGGCGTCGCCGTATGCAGGTAAGGGCAGAGCGTGAGGCACGGCTGCAACAGGATGCGCATGCGGTGGTTTTTGGATCAGATCAATGAGAATCGAGATTTCGGTGTCAAGGCAAATACTCCAGCTTTGGAGTGAAGCGGGTCAGCTGCTGAAGGAATACAAGGTTTCATCGGCAGCCAAAGGTGTTGGCGAGCAGATGGGCAGTTATCAGACACCGCGCGGCCGCCATCGCATTCGCGCCCGAATTGGCGCTGGGCTGCCATTAGGCGCCGTTTTACGCGGACGTCGCCCAACGGGTGAAATCTGTACGCCCGATTTAATAGCTGCGCAGCCTGATCGGGACTGGATCCTGACGCGGATTCTCTGGCTATGCGGAGAAGAACTCGGTAAAAATCGTGGTGGACAGGTGGATACGATGCGACGCTATATCTATATCCACGGGACGCCGGACGACACGACGATTGGTGTGCCGGGTTCTCATGGCTGCATCCGAATGCGCAATGCCGATATGGTGGAGTTATTTGACCGGGTCCCGGTGGGTACACCGGTCATGATTGCCGAGGATTAAGTCTTGCGGTTAAGGCTACTTCAGCCTGCATCGGGTAATACGAGATCGATTACGGTCAGCGGCATCTGACTTTCGCCAGACGAGATGATGAGCTCGCCCTCGGCTGCGTCTTGTTGCAACACCGCCAAACCAAGCCAGTGGCTTCCGTCTGCTGCCGGTGCTACTGTAAGCAGACTACCGCAGGCCTGACCATTAAGCAGGATCGAACGCACTTCGGCACCGGTTGTGAGTGCTTGTTGTGCGGAAACGCGGTACAGGTGCCGTTTGATCTTGCCCAGATAGTGGGTGCGCGCCACGATTTCCTGCCCCGGGTAGCAGCCTTTTTTGAAGCTGACACCACCCAGTTTGTCGAGATTGACCATTTGCGGCACGAAATGCTCGCTAGTCGCCTGGGTTACCAGCGGGAAGCCCTGGGTAATATCTGCGCGCAGCCAGAGATTCTCAGGGCCTACATCGGCCTCATTGGCGAGTGCCGTAAAGTGTGTTTGCGGACCGGTTAATAAAATACGCGTCGGATCCAGACGTATAGCGGTTATGCCATTCTCTTTCTTTACCTGCCATTCGGCCACGGGTAAGTCCATCGTGCCGAATCGAGTTTCTGAATCCATGAGACCGAATACCTGATCGCTGGCAGATGTGATCTGTACTTTGAGGCGAAGTACAAACATCTTCAGACGTTTCGCAATGGCCTCACGTACATCAGCGGCCAACACCAGTCGGTAGCCCTGATCGATTGGCCAGATGACAAAAGTAGTCAGTAAGCGGCCTTTGGCGGTACACCAGCCGGAAATTTGCGCCTTTTCCGGATTGAGGGTGCGGATATCACTCGGCACCTGGGCCTGAAGAAATGGCTGGGCATCGTCACCCGTCACATCGAGAATAGCCAGATGGGACAGTGGAATCAGTTGTGGTTTGGTCATAGTGGACTATTCTGGATCAAAAAATCCCGGTTGTGTGGAGGGATCAACGTGTGTAAAAGAAGAGAAAGGCCGTTGTGTCAGGGACGAATTGCGGGTCAAGGTTGGTATCATAATGGGCTATGAAACGATTGGCCAAATTCTTGTTTGCACTAGCGGTTACGCTAGTGCTAGCCGTGCTCCTGGTGGTGCTGTGGCCGGTACCGTTGTCCGAATCTAAATTGCTGGTGCGAATTCCTGCCGGTGCCTCATTGCGGATCACTGCTCAGACTTTAAATCAGGGGGGAGTGGGTGTGCCTGCCTGGGTTATCGGTAGCGTTGGCCGGATGACGGGGTTGGCCTCGTCCATCAAAGCGGGTAGTTATGAATTCGATCAAGGCATTTCGCTCTGGGCGATTTTACGTAAACTTTCCACCGGTGATACCAGTGAGTCTGACATCCTCTTTGTTGAAGGGACGAGCTTTCGTGAGATGCGGATTAAGCTGGACGGGCAGACCGATCTGACCCATGAAACCCAGGGCATGACTGATGCGGCGATTATGGCTAAGCTGGGCAGAACCGGCCAATCACCCGAAGGCTGGTTCTTCCCAGATACCTATCGTTTTGATAAGCGCTCCCCTGATATTGAGGTCCTGACGCGTGCGCTGTCCGTCATGCAAAAACAGTTAGACACCCTCTGGAAAACTCGTGAT
>ERZ650301.549-NODE-549-length-10516-cov-15.860243_pt1 | contig 10516 bp, 4 predicted proteins | sample MGYA00376237_ERZ650301 | MGnify/ENA primary metagenome ERZ650301 (study PRJEB26733, sample SAMN07839255) | wastewater metagenome | biome: small river; feature: stream; material: water | place: USA: North Carolina | collected 2016-04-05 ...
TGTGGGTCAACGGTACAACGATTGCTTTGGATGGCTTGGAGACGTTAGGCCACACAGCTACTCGTAGCGACGTCGCTAGCTTGATTAACCAATACACAGGTCAAACAGGTGTTACCGCTACCGACAACGGTCGTGGTTTGACCTTGGTAGCTGCTGATGGTCGCAACGTGTCCTTGGGTACTGATGTGACTGCTGCTAAGCTGGGTGTTAACTCTGCTGCTATCAGTACTACTGCAACAGATGCGACTGGCGGTAAAACAACCTACTCTCGCGTGGTTATGCAATCTGACAAGTCTTTCACCTTGGAGGGCGGCTCTGACGGCAACGCTAACTTCGAACTCTTGGGCTTGAAGACTGGTACTTACGGCGGTGTGGACAACGGCGTGAAAGTGGCTCAAATCGACATCTCGACACAAGCTGGCGCACAAGTGGCTTTGACAGCTCTTGACTCTGCTTTGAAGTCTGTCTCTTTGAACCAAGCCAAGCTTGGTGCCTTCCAAAACCGTTTAGATGCTGTGGTAGCCAACTTGAACGAAGTCAACCAGAACATGTCTGCTTCTCGCAGCCGTATTCAAGACACTGACTACGCTTCTGAAACCACCAACCTGGCCAAGTCGCAAATCATCCAGCAAGCTGCTACAGCTATGTTGGCGCAAGCGAACCAATCGGCACAAGGCGTGTTGAGCTTGCTCAAATAAGCTAAGTTCTTGCACAGCGATGTGTACCAAAGGCGAGCCTCAGGGCTCGCCTTTTTTATTGCGCATTTATTTTGATTAACGACCTCAAGATTTCAGCCTTGATGTCGATATGAACGATAAGCAACCTAAATCCCTAAGGATCGATCATGTCCACCATTTCAGGCTTCTCTTCTTACAGCAACTACCAACTTCAGTCTTTGACGACCACGGAGGTGCGCGCCTTAGATGCTGAAGATGTAGCTAGTCTGAGCAGTTCGCAGCTTAATGCCTTTAGTTCTGAGCAATTTGGTGCCATTGGCACAGAGCAAGTTCAAGCCATCGCCACTGAGAATATTCAGGCACTCTCCACCGAAGAGATCATGGGGTTGATCAACGCTCAAATTGAGGCCCTTAGCACCAATCAAGTGGGTGCCTTGAGCAGTACGCAAGTGCAAGCCTTGTCGACGGGACAGTTGCGTGCATTTAGCAGCATGCAAGTTCAGTCATTCGATGCAGAAGATGTAGCAGCCCTGAGTGTGGACCAAGCGGTTGCCTTAAAAACTGAACAAGTGGCAGCTTTGACCACTTCGCAAATTGGCCAATTGGGCTCTGATCAAGTGGCCGCTTTGAGCACGGCGCAAATTGCAGCGATTCAAGCAGATGATGTATCGCACATGTCCCCGGAACAGGTGCAGGCGATGACGGCGCCACAAGTAACGGCCTTGAGCACCGATCAGGTCAGTCAGCTCACGTCTGACCAAGTGGCGGCCATGAGCACGGCACAAATTGTGGCCATGGGCGCTGATGTGGCAGCACTTTCGGAAAACGCCTTGTCTGGTTTGTCGACAGAGCAAATCGGAGCGATGACGGGTACACAAGTGACAGCCTTGAGCTCTGACCAATTAATGAGCTTGAGCGTCGACCAAATGCAAGGCTTTACTGCAGCACAAGCCACAGCCATTGAGACCGCTGATTTGGTGCGTTTGTCCACAGCGCAAATTCAAGGTCTGAGCACGGATGTGATTCATGCTTTGTCGACCGCGCAAATCAACAACATGACGGCAGAGCAAGTGGGTGCCTTGACGGTTGATCAAGCCAAGGCCATGATCGTAGGACAGGTCACCGCCTTGCGCACAGACCAAATTAGCCAGTTGAGTGAAGACGCTGTGGCTGCGATGAATGCGACACAAGTGGCAGCCATCGAAACGGTGGACTTGGTGGAGATGTCGTCTCAGCAAATTCAAGCCTTGAATACAGACGCTGTGGCAGCTATGACCACAGGCCAGGTTGCGAACTTGACCAGCACTCAAATGGCCGCTTTGACCACCTCACAAGTGGGTGCATTCAGCACGGGTTCGGTTGAGGCGATGACTTCAACCCAAATTGCTGGTTTGGATGTGTCTCAGGTAGGGGCTTTGACTGGTGTGCAAGCCGCAGCGATTGAAACGGCAGATCTTGTGCATATGAGCACAGATCAAATTCAAGCCTTCAGCACAGCCGCAATTGCCAATCTGTCGATTGGCCAAGTCTCCAATTTGGGTGGCGATCAAGTGGCGGCATTGACAACGGATCAAGTCAAAGCCATGACGTCGGCACAAGTGGCTGCACTCAGCAGTGACCAAGTAGGACGCTTGACTTCGGATCAAGTTGCTGTCATGTCGACAGAGCAAGTGGCTGCGATTGACTCGGGTGATATTGCATCCTTGCGTTTGGATTCCGCTGCCGCTTTGACGCCGGACCAAATCAAGGCCATGTCCACAGGGCAAATCAGCTCATTGAGTAATTCACAAGTTCGTCAACTGAGCACAAAGCAAATTGATGCGCTCAAAACCGATCAGGTGGCCAAGCTCACCACAGGGCAAGTGAGTTCGTTGACCGCCTTGCAAGTGGGCGCGTTGAGCACAGCACAAGTCAAAGCTTTGGAGAGCAACCAATTCGCGAGCTTGACAGGCACCCAGCTCGGCGCTTTCAGCGATACCCAACTGGCTGCGGTGGATACGGTGGATCTGGATCAACTCAGCACCAAGCAAATTCAGTCACTCACAGGCAGCGCCATTTCTGGCATGACCACGGGCCAAATCAGCTCGTTGAAAACTGCCAACTTGGCTGCACTCACCACCACGCAAGTGGGATCGTTCACCACAGAGCAAATCGTGGCGTTGACAACGGGACAGATTGACAAGTTGACGTCCACACAAGTCAAAGCGCTCAGCGCCACCCAGGTGGCTGCGATTGCCACGGACGACTTAGCCAAGATGACCACCGCTCAGGTGGCCGCGTTGGACGCTACAGGTGTGGGCAAGTTCACTACTTCGCAAATCAATAACCTGACCACTGATCAAATCCAGGCTTTGACCTCTGCGCAAGGTAAAGAGCTGACCTCAGCCCAAGTCGTGGCTTTGGGTGCCAGCAAGATTGACAAGTTGAATACAGATGCGGTGAAAACCTTGAGCACATCTGTGATTGCCAACTTGGGTACCGATCAAGTAGCTGCATTGGGATCGAATCAAATCTCATCCCTGACGACAGCGCAAGTCAAAGCCTTGACCACAGATGCTGTGGTGGCGTTGACTTCGGACCAAATCGACAAACTGACTGCCACCCAAGTGGGTGCCATGAGTGCGACCCAAGTCGCAGCGATTGAGTCGGACGATCTGGCCTTGATGACCGGTGCACAAGTGGCCGCATTCACGACAGCCGCAGTGGCGAATATGAGCACCGACCAAGTGGCAGCCTTGGCATCAAATCAAATCTCAGCCCTGACGACAGCGCAAGTCAAAGCCTTGACCACAGATGCTGTGGTGGCGTTGACTTCGGACCAAATCGACAAACTGACTGCCACCCAAGTGGGTGCTATGAGTGCGACCCAAGTCAAAGCAATCGAATCAGACGACTTGGCTTTGATGACGGACAATCAAGTGGCTGCGTTCAGCACAGCGGCAGTGGCGAATATGACCACCGACCAAGTGGCCGCTTTGGCGTCTAACCAAGTGGCCGCGTTGACGACAGCGCAAGTCAAGTCTTTGACGACAGCGCAAGTGGCGTCCTTGACCTCTGCACAAATCGACAAACTGAGTGCTACACAAGTGGGTGCGATGACGGCAGCACAAGTCAAAGCAATCGAATCAGACGACTTGGCTTTGATGACGGATGCCGAAGTGGCTGCGTTCAGCACAGCGGCAGTGGCGAATATGACCACTGACCAAGTGGCAGCTTTGGCATCTAACCAAGTGGCAGCACTGACGACTGCACAAGTTAAATCCCTGACCACGGCACAAATGGTGTCGTTGACGACCAGCCAGATTGACAAGCTCACGACAGCTCAACTGTCGGCCTTAGGTACGGCGCAGGTTGCAGCGATGGAAACGCAAGATTTTGCGAAGTTGACGACAGAGCAAGTGGCGTCGTTTAGCGCCACGCAATTCAAGGCCTTGAAGACCAGCCAAATTGAAAGCTTGACCACAGATCAAGCCAAAGCCCTGACCACATCGCAGCTCGCCGCCTTGAGCACAGCGCAAATGAAAGCGGTTGAAACACAGGATTTGGCCGCCATGAGCACCACGCAAATGCGCGCCATCTCTAGTGCCAATATTGCGGCCATGTCGACCACGCAAATCAACAACATGACAACGGATCAAGTGGCTGCATTGAGCAACAGCCAAATGCAGGCGTTGACCACTGCACAGGTGGCAGGCATGTCCTCGGGGCAAATCAAGTCCTTGACCACTGCGCAAGTGGCTGGGCTGAGCATGGCGCAAGTCAAAGCCCTTGAAACAGAAGATTTGGCGGAGATGACCACCGACCAAATTGCGGCCTTGTCTGCTGCCAATGTGGCAGCGTTGAGCACCAATCAAGTGACCAATATGAAGACCGCGCAAGTCGCTGCACTGACGGGTGCTCAAGTCAAGACGCTGACCACAGCGCAAGTGGCAGCCATGACAACGGGTCAAATCAGCAACATGACGACTTCACAAGTGGCAGCCTTGAGCGTGTCGCAAGTCAAGGCCATGGAGACGGATGATTTGGCTGCCATGGGCACAGCACAGGTGGCAGCACTTGCCTCAGCCAATGTGGCTGCATTGAGCACTTCACAGGTGGCGAATATGACCACCACACAAGTGGCCAGCATGACAGCAGGGCAAGTGCGTGCTATGTCTAAGGCCCAAGTGGCTGCAATGACGAGTGCGCAAGTGTCGAACTTGACCACATCGCAAGTGTCCAACCTGTCGGGTGTTCAGTTCTCGGCAATTGAGACAGATGATTTGCAAGGCATGACGTCTGCTCAGTTGGGTGCAATCACGACTGAGCAAGTCAAGGCCATGACCACGGCTCAAGTGGTCGCGTTGAAGTCGGATCAAATTGCCAAATTGGGTACGGCCCAAGTTGCAGCTTTGAGCGTCGCGCAAGTCAAGGCCATAGAGACAGTCGACTTGAGCTCGATGAGCACGGATCAAATCAAAGCGCTTAGCCCAACGTCGATTGCTGGCATGAGCACATCGCAAGTGTCTAACTTGACGAACGCACAGCTGTCTGCGCTCACCACGTCACAGGTTCGCAATTTGACGACGGAGCAACTCGGTGCATTGACCAGTGCGAAGTTGGGTCAATTCACCACCGAGCAAATGAGTGCTTTGAGCACGGCACAGGTGACGTCATTGACCACCGCCAAAATTGCTGCGCTGACAACCGATAAGTTGGCCAGCTTGAACAACTCAAGCATGGCGGCTTTGACAACCAGCCAAGTGAGCAACTTGACCACAAACCAAGTGATGGCCCTGAGCGACAGCCAGATTAAAGCCATGACGGGCAAGCAGCTGGCCGCCTTCACCACAGAGCAAGCCAGTAAGTTGACCTCTGATCAAGTGGCCGCGTTGAGTGGCACGCAACTTGCCAGCATGGAAACGGCTGATGTGGCGGCATTGAAAACGGATGCGATTGCTGCGCTGAGTGCCTCTCAAGTCAAAGCCTTGACCACCGCTCAGGTGGTGGCCTTGGGTACCAACCAAATTGACAAGCTGGGCAGTGCACAGGTGGCTGCGTTGAGTTCAACGCAAGTGGCTGCCATTGAAACGCGTGATTTGGCCAAGTTCACAACAGAACAAGTTCAGTCTTTGAGCACATCGGCGGTTGCTGCACTCACCACAGCGCAGGTCAGCAACATGTCCACAGCTCAACTGTCGGCATTCAAGACCGAGCAATTGCAAGCGTTGACTAGCAAACAGCTGGGGGCATTGACTACTTCTCAAGTGTCTAACCTGAGTTCAACCCAAATCGCTGCATTGAGCACTGCACAAATTCGTGCGCTTGAGACCGCAGATGTGGCTGCTATTAGTTCTTCCAATTTTGCTGTGTTGAGTACCGCACAGATCAGTGCGATGACCAATACCCAAGTCGGCGCAATGACCAGTGGTCAGGTGAATCAACTGGGTACCGCACAAATTGCCAGCTTGAATAGCCTGCAGATGGCAAAGCTGGGTGCTGATAAGTTCACTGCCATGTCCAATGAGCAAATCAAGGCATTGACAAGCGCACAAGTGGCTGGCTTGACCAGTACGCAAGTGGGTGGCATTACAACTGAGCAAATGGGTGCCATGACCGCATCGCAAGTGACCGCGATTACCACGGGTGTGCTTGAGAAGATGAGCACAAGTCAGATTCAATCCATGAGCACGGGGGCGGTGTCTGTTTTGACATCGGATCAAATCAGCAAACTGACCAATGCACAGGTTGGCTCCTTGTCAGCTGCGCAAATCAAAGCGCTGACGACTTCTCAAGTCTCTGCCTTCACAACTAGCCAAGCAGGTAGTTTGACGGGTGAGCAGATCGCGGCATTCTCGACTCGTCAAGTCGCAGCGATTGACTCTCAAGACTTTGCTGAATTGTCCTCGGAGGCGATTGCTGCTTTGAGTACAGCACAGACTCGCGCATTGACCAACAGTCAAATTGGGGCTTTCACCACCGACAAGATAGGCCATCTCAGCGCTGATGGTGTGGGTGCATTGACCTCTGCTCAAATTGTGGCGCTGAAAACGGATACGTTGTCTGTGATGGGTGCAGAGCAAATTAAGGCCATCAAACCCACGGTGATGGGTGCGATGAGTACCACTCAACTCGCTAAGTTGACGACGTCCCAAATGGCAGAAGTGACGGTGGATCAAACCAAGTCATTGACTCAAGCACAAGTAGGCGCATTGACTTCTACCCAGATCACCCAATTGGGTCAGCAGCAAGTGGCAGCCCTGTCTGCGGCACAAGTGGGGTCGATTGGTTTGACGGTGATTAGCAAGTTGGCACCCGATCAAATTGGTTCCTTGAGTCCAAGTGCTATTACGGGTTTGACCACTTTGCAAATTCCTAAGCTGACGACCGATCAAGTGACGTCGTTGACCAAAGAGCAAGTTGCTAAGTTCTCGACTTCGCAAATTGTGAGCTTCTCTTCGGCGCAGCTGAAGCAGTTCACACAGGTACAAGTCGATGCAGTGACGGCACCGCAAAAGGCGGCGCTGACGGCAGCAGGTAAGTCGTTGCCGACTTACTGAACGCATGAATGAGACATCGACAGAGCAAGTATTGCTAGGTAACAGCCCGATCACGGTTGGGCGTTACACCTACGGCCTTGAAAAGCTCACCATCCATCAATGGGGGGAGGGGGCGGCGTTGAAGATTGGCTCTTTTTGCTCGCTTGCCTCATCCGTGACCATCTATCTAGGCGGTAACCACCGCGTAGATTGGATCAGCACCTATCCGTTTGGCCATGTATTTGCTGAAGAACTAGGCGTGCCTGCCGTAGAGGGGCACCCCAGTACGAATGGCGATGTGGTGATTGGCAACGATGTTTGGATTGGTAAGGGGGCGACCATCATGTCAGGGGTGACCATTGGCAATGGCGCGGTGATTTCTGCCAATTCGCACGTGATTAAAGATGTACGGCCTTACGAAATTGTGGGCGGTAATCCAGCCAAGCCACTCAAGCGCCGGTTCGACGACGAAGTGATTGGTTTGTTGGAGCAGCTGGCGTGGTGGGATCAACCACTGCCCCGCATCAAACAGCTGTTTCCCCTGTTGGTGTCGCAGCCTGAGGCTCAGCAGCTCAGAAAGGTGCTGGGCAAGCTGCATCAGCTCCAGGCAGACTGATTCATCGTTTGATGACAAACCCTTGCGAGGTAGGCAAAGGGAAGACTTTGTAACCACGTTGACCAAACCAAGTGTCTTCGGCAAATTTTTGATCTCGGTAGAAAAGCATTTCATAGTCATCAAGGATGATCATGCCGCCGGGCACCACACGTTCAAACAAGGCGTCGAGCGTTGCAATCTCAGCGGGTGCTTGGTTTAAGTCAATGTGCAGATACGCAATTTTCTCTGGGCATCCTTCTTTCAATACGTCGGGTAAAAAGCCTTTGATGACGTTGACACGTGGGTAGTCTTTGAACCGTGCTTTGACTTGGTCAAAAAGCTGCGCACCATGCTCTGGCATCGAATGATTGACCATCTCTTGGCTGTGCTCGAACACGTCATACAGCCAAAAAGTTTTTGCAAACGCTGGGCCACCCAAATAGTCAATCACGGTTTTTGCACCCACGCCTTGGTAGGCACCGCATTCCACAAAATCGCCTTCTAAGTGCTGGCAATGGTAAGCAGCCATGGCCAAGATGTAGCGGCGCCAAACAATGCCTTTGTCACTGGCAGACAAAGCGTTGTCGTTCCAGCTTTTGACGAAGGGTTCGTCATGAAACATGGAGTTGTTGCGTTGAAAGACAAACATGTTGTCTGCAAAGTGATAGGCAGACGTTTGCTTGGCGGCAATTTGCATCAAGTCCACAAATAAATCTGGATCTTTGGCGCCCCAAAAAACGGGATTAAAGAAGTTGAAGACTTGGTCTTTTTTGGGATTTTCAGTCATGGGATGATCCTTGCCGTGTGCTGTTGAGGGGTTATTGAGATTTCGCTTTTAAACGAGCGATGAGTTGTTTTTCCAACGAGGCCGTCAATGGTTTGACACGTTGATGACCTTTGCCTAATTTGTTGGCCAACAGTTGCTTGAGTTGGCGATGTTTCTCAGTGGATTGCCCTAGCGAGACCACCAAGTCTTCGTAGGCCTGCGCGGTGTGTGTGATCAATTCACGCAGATCCAATGCTTTTAAAAGGCTTCCGGTCATGCGCGATACCATCGTGCGTCCGCTGCGCGTGACGATGGGCGTGCCACAGTTCAGAACATCGCGCGTCGTTGAGCCACAGTTGTATGGAAAACTGTCAAGGAAGATGTCTGCGAGTTTGATACGTGATTGGTATTCGCTGTGCGTGCTTCTGGGGGTAAAGACGAATTGATGCTCATCGACGCCAAGAAGTTTGAGTTGTTTTTTGAGCTCTCGGGTCGTGACTTCGTTGTCATCAATTAACCAGAGTACAGCATGGTTGATGCGCTTGAGTATGTTGCTCCACGAGGTGAGCAACTCTTCGTTGATTTTGTAAACATTCCCAAACGCTGCCATGATGAACGCATCATCAGCAAAGCCAAACTCTTCTCGTGAGGCGACACGCAATAGATTGTCATCACGGTTGAGGGGAATGAAACTTCCGTCTAAGTACAGCGGTTTTTCAACAAAGTAGGTAGCTAGCTCTTCAGGTAGGGCGTATCGATCGGTGATGACGAAATCAAACCAAGGCATGGCTGTGGTGCCAATGAACCCAAGGTAGGTACCTTGCAAGGGGGCAGGGTGCAGGGCAAAGATGCCTGGGCGTGCGCCTGAGCTGAGGCCGTGCAGATCAATCAAAACATCGATTTCATCTGCGTAAATTTTCTGCGCAACGGCTTGGTCGTTCAGTTGGTGAATGAGGTGACGGTGATCAAACGTGGCTCGCAAGCGCGCTTGGTAGGCGGTGCTGTCATCGGGGCTGAAGTCATAGGCATGAATTTCAAATTTCTCGCGATCATGCGCTTCCAAGAAGTCTGCTAGCAAAAGTCCAACTGCGTGGGTGCATAAATCGCCTGACACATAGCCGATGCGAATTTTTGGATGGTGATAGATGCCTGCACACAAACGTTCTTCTTTGAAGCTGTATGTGCGGCCCACAAACGCATGTGCGCAGAGCAATTGAAGTGCAGGGTCATCGTTGAGAGACAACATCGCCAAGGGCGATGTACTCATCAACATCTCATTGGCTGAAATATTGGGTAGTGATTGATAAATCGGCCACTTGCAAGCCTTCTGCCGTATGTGTATCCAGTGCTGCAGCACTCCTGTTTGCTTGGGGTTGATGCCTAGGCTTTGAATCAGGGCTTGCTCTGACAGGTCGTATTTCTTTTGATTCTCATACAAGCGTCCCATGTGGTTGAGCGCCATGACCTGCATGTCTTTGTCTGTGCCATTGGCTAACAAACCTTGCGACACCACTTGCGCCCATTGCTGTTGTGCCTCGTCTGTTCTGCCTTGTTTTTCTAAAACCAAGCCAAGGTTGATGGCGGCCTGTGCCAGTTGCGGGTGTGCGACCAAACATTCGCGATACATCGCTTCGGCATTCGTCAGATGTCCCAAGCTTTGCAGCAACGAGCCACAGTTAAACAAGGCCACATATTTATTAGGCGCATCTGCTGTGCTGAGCCATGTTTCATAAAGAGCCAATGCGTCTTGAAAGCGACCTGCCTCTTGAAGTGCATACGTTTGTTGGATGAGTTCATCCAATCGCATGGCAGGCAAATGGGCAGCTTGTGATGGCACAACAGTTTTTTTCATGGGTGTCGGTTTTTAAACAGATCTCCAGCTGAAGCATGTTTTGTGCCGCTGTCAAAAAGATATTGGCATTGATCTTGCTCGATACCTCACAGGAGTCATTGCCAGATG
>ERZ650301.551-NODE-551-length-10514-cov-4.663543_pt1 | contig 10514 bp, 10 predicted proteins | sample MGYA00376237_ERZ650301 | MGnify/ENA primary metagenome ERZ650301 (study PRJEB26733, sample SAMN07839255) | wastewater metagenome | biome: small river; feature: stream; material: water | place: USA: North Carolina | collected 2016-04-05 ...
CGTCCACACATCGGTGGCACTTGCCGAGTTTGCAAACAGACCAAAAACGGCAACCGATGCGGTCAAAAGAATTGCGCTGAATTTTTTCATGACTACTTCTTCTTATAACCGGTAGGGCACTTCGCAGCCACGGCTGTCACCTTTTTGGTCAGCTTCTTGTTCTTGATGCCAACACAGGTGATGGTGACCTTCTTACCAGGGGCCTTGGCCTGAGTTAGCTTCACCTGGATGGTAGGGCTCGAGAAGTTGAAGCCGTAGGCCGCCATCTTGATCCAGCCGGTCTTGGCATCTTCGTTCACCATCACGGTAGCAACCTTGTTCTCGCCACCTTCGCCAACCACCTTGATGGTTGCGCTAATCGGTGCCTTAGTGAAGCCATACAGGCAGCGGGCAACATCGCTACGAATGATTAGGTCGTAGGTTCCCTCGTTCAAAGTCTTGCCATCGGGTGCGTAGTGCAAACCGGCAACGCGGTAGTCAAGCATGCCGTTCTCGAAGGTTGGTGCACCAACGGCGAGAGCGGTTGCGTTGGTGGTAACCACGCCAACTACTCGCGTCTTGTCGGCAAAACAAGCATTGTTTTCGCTGCCGCCGGCAAGGGTGGCAAAACTCCAAAGAGTCGATGTTCCGGCCGCGGTATCGTTCGCCGCGGCTCTAAACTCTTCAACCCAGCTGATCGAATCTTGAGAATCTGGGTGAGTGCTTCGAATTGTGCGACCCCTAAACATCTCGCTCACACCGGTGCGCATTGCGTGGCTTAGAAGAGCCTTGCCCTTATCGGTGGTGTTAGCTGCAGTAACGGTGGCAGCCAGGCGGCCCACCTGCACCGGCTCGGCCGTCATGGTGATGCGGTTGTTGGTTTCAGAGAATTTGTCGATGGTCACAACCGGCTTTTGAATGCGGCCCTTGAACCAACCGGTGATCTGGTTTGATGCACGGATTACAAGTGAGAATCGCGAGTCGGCGGCAAACTCCTGTGCCACACCGCAGTAGCCATCCTCGGTTAAGGCACAACCAGATGAGAATTCCCAACCGGCAACGCCTGGGTTACCGGCAACCTCGCCAGAGTTGGCATATGGTTTCAAATTTGGGGTTTTGTACTGCGGGCCACTGCGGTCAGAGATAGGAATAATCGAAGCCGAAAGTGAAAAAGTTTCATAAGCTCCGCGAGCTTCTCGCCAAGTGGAATCCTGATTTACCTGTACGGCATACTTTGTAGTGCCACCCTGGTGAGTCAGGCCCGGCGCATCCCAAACGCTGATTGTTCCTCCAGCTGGCAGGCCCTTCTCGCCAGCTTCATATTTTTGCCCGGCAACATCGCGAACGTAGGTTGCTTTGGTAAGTTCGCCTTCGGTCTTGCCAAATAGCACGGCTTCAACGCAGTCGATTTGGGTTTCGGTGGTGCAGCTAGGCATCACAGAACTCGAGTAGAAGAGTCCATTTGGAACGGTGCCATCGCAGGTGGTGCCAGGCACGTGGCCGGTAGGGCAAAGGTATTCGCTAACCAGGCCGTCAGACCTGTTGATGTGCACGATGCGGCGCGAAACGCCGCCGTAATCGGCTGCCTCGGTAATCGCGGCAACCATGGTGCCGTCTGGTGTGTTTTCAAAGACCGGTGTCCAGGCATCGGCGTGCACAGCCTGCGCAACACCAAAGACCAAAGAGAGTGCGGCTAGAGCCGAAACTATTTTGCGATTCTTCATAAGTATTTAGTCCCCCAACTAACTAGTTATTAATTTGATTTTAGCCAACTCGCTCGGCAACATCCACTGTTTTATCGTCGTCGGCGTTACCCATATCCCAGTCATCGCGGCGCAGCCAGCCGATGGCATTCATCAAAATGAAAATAAGCACCATGGCTATGGCCGGGAAAGTGAAGAACCTATCGAGGTGTAAACCGATGGCCGGGTTGCCGGGCAGTTGATTGCGCACCTGGATGAGCGAGAAAAGGTAGGTGGCCAACCAGGCCAAAATGCCCAGCGATGGCGGGCGATTTTTATTGATGACTGCCCAGGTGGTGATGGCGGCCGAGGCGGCACCGATGAGCAAAACGAAGAGCAGCAAGATCACCTGAAAGATGTCGCTGCTTGAGCGCTTGATTGAAAAGTTAAGTTGCCCAAAGCCAACGGTGTTAGCCGAAATGGTTTCGCCCATGTCTTCGGGTTGGTCCACCTTGTTCATGGCAACATCAAAGCCTGCCACTTCGGCCTTGGCCGCGGTTAGCCAAAGTGGCAGGGTCTCGCCGGTTTCAGAGCTTTGCAACAGCACCGACCACTGGCCCTGGTAGGCATCGAAGGGGTAGTTGGCGGCGGTGCCGTTCGACTTGAGCGGCACGGTTGCGGTTTGGGCGTTGGCCCAAACATCGGCGTCTAAATAGTGGTTGTTTTCGCCGGTGCTTTCAAAGCTAAGCAGGGTGCCGCCAAACAGAACGCCACCGTTTTGCAGCGACATACCCAGGTCACCATCGGGGTAAAGCCGCACGCGCAGCGCGGCCTCTTTGCGGGCACCAAGGTTGATCGAGTCGAGCGAAACATGCGCCTGCACCACACTTGGGCAGCCGTTCTCAGAGATGAATTCTTCGTCGAGGCCAGCGGTGTATTCGGGTGTGCAGGTGTCAGAGCGCTTGTCGGTAAGCGCGCCATCGAGGTTCATAACGCCAGGTTTTAGGCCGGCGGCAAAGGCGCTGTAAACCAGCAGCAGAACCGTTGAGCAAATCAAGAGCATGCCGGGCAGGCGGGTGGCCCAGGTGTGGCCAAGCAGTCGGTTGAGTCTTTCGCGCACTTTACTGAGGGCGCTTTCCGCGAATGGCCTGCACCGGGTTAGACATATCCCAGTCTTCGCGCAGCACCCACGACGTTACGGTGATGGCAATTAGCAAAACCAGAACCAGAACCACGGGATAGAAAACCCAGAGGTCGAACAAAATACCGTTAGGCGGGTTGCCGGGCAGCTGGGTGCGAACCGAGAACATGGCAAAGAGGAATGCGGCCAACCAACCGAGTGCGTTGATTGATGGAGGGCGGCGGCCGCGAATGATGGCCACGGTGATGGCGATCGAAACCGCTGCACCAAGAATCATCAGAGCAGACATCAGCATCACGGTCATGATGCTGTCTGGGCTGCGCTCGATGTTCCACTGAACACCGGTGATGCCAATCACCTGCTCGCGCGCGATGGTCTTGCTAATCACGGCCTGGGTTGCTTTGTCGTCGGCCGAAACCGAGAACAGCTTGCTGTGCACCTTGAAGCCGGCGGCCAGCTCACGAGCATCGGTCATATAGAGGCCGGTTTGCTCAGGGTTTTTGGTGCTCACATCGGCGGCGGTAGAGATTAGGTACGACTCGTATTTGTCGAACGGGTAGGCACGAACATCGCCGAACAGCTTCAGGGCAACTTCCATGCCACCGGCAATTTCGGCAACGTCGTGGCTCCAGCGGCCCTGGCCCGAGTAAGCATCGAAAACGAATAGCAGCGGGGTTTCAACCAGCGAGCCGTTGGCCAAAACACTGCCGTAGGCACCGGCCAGTTTTGGGGTGGCAATCACCGAGAACGCCGAGGCATTTGGGTCTATGTTGGTCACCGCAAGATCGAGGCTAACCACATCTTCTGAACCGGCCGGCGTGCCATCCTGCACATAATTTGCAGTTAGTTCTTTGGCGGCGGTGTAGCTAGACGAGCCCGAGAAAAAGATGAGACCAAAGATGGCCAGCAGGGCCGCGGCGGCAGAAATGCGTGTGATCAGGCGGTTCATTTATATTCGCCGGCAATCAGTTGGTAGGTCTCATATTGGTCGTCGGCATGGTGCAAATAGCACACCACCTTGTTGGTGTATTTGAGAGTTTCGAGGCCCGCGTCTGGCCAAAAATAGCCGATATAAGGTATGGCATCGGTGATTGTTGTTGGCGGGTTCACCTTGATGAGCTTTTTGTAATAGCTGGCGCAGAGCTTATAAACCTGGGCCTCGGTTGCGGTGGCGCCGTTCTTGGTTTTGATGTTGCCAACGTAAATTACCTGAACGTGGTGGTCTTGCGCGCAGTCGGTGCGAAACATGATTTTGTAGCGCGTGCCCTCGATGGCATAGCCGTCTTCGACCGGGTTAGTAAAGCTGTAGCAACCCTTTTTTACGTTCAAATAAAAGGTGCTGCTGCCGGCCTGGGCGGGCGTTGCCACAAACAGGGTTGCCATCAGTGTCACCGATGAGATTGCCGCCAGCGCGCGCTTTGCCCAGCTGCTGCTTTTGCGTGTCATGCGCACCCCCTCTTATTAGATTACTGGCTCTAACCGGCCACGGCCCAAGCACGTTTGACCGGGTATTCGAGGTATTCGGCGGCGAATTCGAGGTTGGGTTGGCGCCACGCAAAATCGCGGGCAATCTTGCCGAGACAGGCCCAAAAGAACACGTTCAATAAATCAACGCTGATGTGGGTCATTGAATCACCGGGGAACGCCTTGCCGATCATGCGGCGCAAAATAGTCGGCACATCGCTGAGGCCGAATCGGTGCATTGCCGCACGCACTTCGAACTCGAGTTCGCGAGCACGGCGAGGGTTCCAAAGCATATTGCCACCCGAGCCATCGCCCATGCGCCCAAACTCATCGGTTGGCAGGTGCAGCAAGATGTGGGCGATCTGCGCATGACGCACGTGGGCATCATCGAGCTGATCGAACAGGCTGGCAAAGTTCTCAATCTCGTAGCCGGCTTTGCGCAGGTCGAGAACATCGGGGTAATAAGAGAACTTATAAAAAGGAATGTGAGCAACGCTTGGAACACCCTTGCGAATGCGCACCTTCTGAGAGGTGTCACCGCCCCAGGTTTCAATGGCTTCGTCGTTCTCGCCGAACCCGCTCAAGTCGTCGTTTTTCATCAGGTATCTATTGTCCGTAAAATCTAGGGATGAGCAAAAACATCGGTGATTCAAACGAGCAGACTGTGGCGGCCAAGAAGAAGTTTGGCGGCAAGTTGGCCGTTATTGGTGTGAGCGTTGTTTCGGTGGCGCTGATTGGCGGGGTTATTGCCTACGGCACCCTGGTGAAGCCAAGGCAAGACTACGAAAAAGACGTTCTTGCCTGCACGATGTTTCAGACAACACTGGCCAAGGCCGGCGGCGCTGCCGACATGGGCGGTGCGCTCAAAGAAATTACGCAGGGTGCCGCGCTGGCTAGCGAGGTGCTCGACGCCGAAGCAGAGCTAAACAAAGATTTGATTGAGTTGGCCGTGATGTCGTTGAACGAACTAGACGGCAACGATGAGCTGACCGTGACAGCAGTGATGGGCTACGCCAAAAACGTGCAGAGCCAGTGCGGCACAATCTTGAGCGTTCAGTAATTCAAGCGCTAACTTTTAGCAGTTAGGTCGGCAACCGCGGCCGCCACCAATTCATCAATTGGCAGAGCGATGTCGTATTCTTTGCCGGGTTCATCGGCACCCAAAAGCTCAAGCGTGTTCAGCTGAGAGTCGAGCAGTGAAACCGGCATGAAGTGGTTTGGCCTCGCGCCCATGCGCTCTGCCAGCAATTCGCGGGTTCCGTGCAGGTGCACAAACCTAGTGCCCGGTGCACCGCCAACGATGCGGTCGCGGTAGCTGCGCTTCAAGGCCGAGCAAGCCACCACGGTGTTTGATTCGGCGAGCGCCGCCGAAACCTCGGCTAGCCAAGGCCAGCGATCTTCATCATTGAGGGGGATGCCCGCAGCCATCTTGGCTTTGTTGGCCTCAGGATGCAGGTCATCCCCATCTATGAATCTTGCGCCCAGAGCATCGGCGAGCGCTTGGCCCACCGAACTCTTGCCGCATCCCGAGACGCCCATAACGACGATCCGCCAATCTGTCATGGTTGCCTCAGAATTCTTTGCTTGGGCGGCCCCGGTTGGAGCCGCGATTTGGTTGGTGTCGATTTACCAGTCGTGCATGGTGCCATCGACCTTCAGGCGGTTAACCGGAAGATACGCTGGCTCGTACTCGAACTGTGAGGCGAGTTTTTCATCGTATGAAACACCCAGACCAGGGCTGGTGCCCGGGCGAATGAGTCCATCGCTGAAGGTGTATTCAGGCTGGAAGACATCGTTGGTGTCTGATGAGTGCTGCATGTACTCGCTGATGCCGTAGTTGTGAATTGCCATGCCCAGGTGCAGCGAGGCCGCGTGGCCAATTGGCGAGACATCGGTTGGGCCGTGAACGCCAGACTTGATTTGGTAGACAGCCGCGTAGTCGAAGATCTTCTTTAGCGGGGTGATGCCACCACCGTGGCTGACCGGGCTGCGAACGTAATCGATGAGCTGCTCTTCGAATAGGTCTTTGTAGTCGTAGATGCTGTTGAAGATTTCGCCAACCGCCAACGGTGTGGTGGTGTGCTGACGGATTAGGCGGAACGCATCGGTGTTCTCGGCTGGGGTTAGGTCTTCAAGCCAGAACAAGTCGTAAGGCTCTAGTGACTTGCCGAGGCGGGCAGCCTGAATTGGGGTCAGGCGGTGGTGGCCATCGTGAAGCAACGGTAGGTCTGGGCCGAACTCGTTGCGCACTGCTTCAAAAACACTCGGGATGTAGTTGAGGTAGGCGCGGGTGTCCCACTCTTCTTCTACCGGCACGGTTGAACGACGAGCTGGTTCGTAATCGTAGCGAGCCGATGAAGCGCCCTTACCCGAACCGGCACCGGCCGATGCGTTGGCCGACGCCGCAACACCGTAAACCGAGTTCAAACCTGGCACACCGGTTTGCACACGAATTGCCTTGTAACCCTTTTCTTGGTGTGAGCGAATCGAATCGAAGATCTCGTTGAAGCTGCGACCCGAAGCGTGACCGTAGGCCAGGCAACCCTCGCGGCTTGCGCCACCCAGCAACTGGTAGAGCGGCATGTTTGCAGCCTTGGCCTTGATGTCCCAAAGCGCCATGTCGATTGCGGCAATCGCGGTCATGGTGATTGGGCCCTTGCGCCAATAAGAACCGCGGTAGAAATACTGCCAGGTGTCTTCGATGTTGTGGGCATCGCGACCAATCAACATCGGGGCCAGGTGGTCACGCAGGTAAGACGCAACGGCTAGTTCGCGACCGTTTACGGTTGCATCTCCCAAACCAACCAGGCCGTCATCGGTGGTGATTCGAAGAGTCACAAAGTTGCGACCAGGTGAGTGCACAAATACTTCTGCTTTTGCGATTTTCATCTCGGTTAGCTTTCTCTAATCTTTGTCTTTTTGTTGTGCGGGCTTATTTGCCCGATGGCTTGCGGTTGTTCAGGGTTGTCCACCGCGCACGAAGGGTGTGAGCCGCAGCCTTTGGCTGACGGTCGCGAGTGAACGCGCCCTTCTTGTTGCCAAGCACCCTGAAGATGCCCGGCTTGGTCTGAAAGTCGGCAAAGTTCCAAACGTGCTCGCCAACTACGCCTGGGAACTTGTCGAATACCGAGTTGCTCATCTCAAGATAAGAAGACTGGTACTCCTCGCTCCACGGCAGGTTGTGAATCGAGTGAGCGCCGGCGATGGTGTCGGCTCCGTACTCGGTGATGATGAACGGCACGGTTGGGTACTTTTCGGTCCAGCCCTTTAGCTCGGCCTCAAAGTGCTTTGACGCATTGTCTAGATCGCTGTGGTCTTCATACCAACCCCAGTAGCGGTTTAGGCAAATCACATCGGCCAACGGCGCAACCAGGCACTTGCCAAACGGCTCGGTCATCACATTGATGTAGGTAACCGGGCGGGTTGCATCTAGTTGGCGAGCCAAATCAAACGCCGGCTTGAAGAAGTCAACTGCCTCTGGGATGCCGGTCTCTGACTCGTTGGTGATTGACCAAAGCACAACCGACGGGTGGTTTTTGTCGCGGGCAATCAGCTCGCGCACCGCGTGCAACAGCGAGGCCTGGGTCTTTTCGTTTGCGGTTTCTGGGCCGAAGGTTGGCAACTTTGGGCCACCGAACATGCCGGCAAATCCCTGGTTCAAACCAACTGCTGCGGTCTCATCGATGATCACAATGCCGTGGCGGTCTGCGTAATCCATGACCTCTTCGGCATATGGGTAGTGCGAGGTTCTGAATGAGTTGGCACCAACCCACTTGAGCAACTCGAAGTCGTTAACCAAGAACGAGTTGTCGTGACCCTTGCCCTTCACGATGTGGTCTTCGTGCATGCCGAAGCCGGTGAAGTAGAACGGTTCGTTGTTGATTAGGAACTGGTTGCCAACCACCTTCACGGTTCGCACACCAACCTTGAGGCTGTATTCATCGGTGAGCTTGCCGTTCACGTTTGCGCGCACAACAAGGTTGTAAAGGTATGCCTTACCCGGCTGCCAAAGCTTTACGTTCGGCACCGATAGCGTGCTTGCTGCACCGGTTGCGGTGGCAACCACTGCGCCCGATTCATCAACCAGCTCGGTGGTGATGTCGGCCTCGCCGGCAACCTCAACGGTGTAGGCAACCGAACCGGTGGTGCCCTCAAAATCGGTGACCACGGTTACGTCTTCGATGCGGGTCTGCGGCTGCGAGTGCAACCAAACACTGCGAGCCAAACCGGCGTAGTTAAAGAAGTCGTGCAGGTAGGTTTGCTGCTTCACACCGTTGTCGCGGGTAACCACGCGGCCCGGTGGGATGGTCTCGTTGGTGAGCACGTTGTTCACTGCAACGGTTAGCAAGAACTCTTCGCCAGCCGAAACGTGATCGGTGATGTCGGCGCTGAATGGCATGTAACCACCAACGTGGCGAGCGGCCTCGGTGCCGTTTACAAAGATGATGCCCTCGTGGGTGGCTGCGTCAACGCGAACCGAAATGCGTTCGCCGGCGAAGCCGCGAGGCACGCGAACCGTGCGCTGGTAGAAGACCCATCCAACGTGCTCGCGAATGGCAACATCGGTGAACAGGTCGTTGTAGCTGGCTGGCACGGCTGCCTGAAGCTGGGTGTCGAGCGGCTTGGCTGCCCAGTTTTGGTTGAAGCCCTCGTCTTTGAAGTCAACCTTGAACTGCCAAAGGCCATCGAGGTTTAGCAGCTCGCGGGTTGCGCTTGCCTGTGGTTTCAACATAGTTCTTCCTTTCGAGAAGTCTGGTTTTGAACTCTGGTCATAAATTCGGCATTTGCCGAAAGCTCGGTGTCGATCACGGCGACAAGGTCGCGCACGAGTTGATCGCTGTTTGAAACGTGGATGTTTGCCTGGGCGCTTTGAACAATCTGAAGAATGCGCTCGGCCTGGCTGTCTTCGACTCGGCCGTCTTGCTCGATCACGAATTGAACCCACGATGCAATCGCCACGGCGCATCCGTGTGCATCGCGACCGGCGACCAACTCGGCTTTTGCAGTTGGGGCAACGCGCACACGCAACTTGGTGCTGCCGTCGATGGCAATCTGAGCAAGGCGGTGAGCGATCTTGCCGTTGCTGAATCGGGAAAGGAGAGCAGATTGGTAGGTAGCCAAATCAAGGTCTTTAGCTGGCAAGTGGTTCACCGCCTCGGCCCAGAAATCTTTGACCCAGCCGAAGCAGATTGGGTCGGCAATTGCCTCGGCCACAGTTTGGTGGCCGCGAAGCTGGCCGGCATAGGCAAGCAAACTGTGAGCGCCATTTAGCAACCAGAGCTTGCGGTTTTCGAATGGCTCAATGTGGTCAACAAACTTGGCCCCGGCGTTCTGCCACTCTGGGCGGCCAAGCGGAAACTCGCCTTCGAGCACCCAATCGCTAAACGGTTCGGTAACCACCGGGCACTTGTCGGCCCAGCCGGTTGCGGCCTCAACCAGAGCGATGTCGGCATCGGTGGTCTTTGGAGTGATGCGGTCGATTGATGTTGAAACGAAAGAGACCTGGGTGTTGAGCCAGTCGGTTGACTCTGCGCCGAACGAGGCAAACAGGTCGGTCATGGCCACCTTTAGCAGGGCGCCATTCGATGGCATGTTGTCGCAGCTGACCACAGCAATTGGTAGGCCGTTCACGCGGCGACGGGTTTCGAGGGCAACCGCTAGGCGGTGAAGCGAAGCTGGTGGGTTGACGGTGTCAACGTGGCCGTTGGCATCCATGCCGTAGCCAGCCTCGGTGATTGTGAGGGTCACGATGGCGGTTGCTGGGTTGGTGATTGCGTCGACAAAAACTTGAGTGTTGTTGCCGTCTTCAGCTCGAACGATCGAATCGATTACCTCGAACTGATCGCCATCGACGCTTCGAGTAATAAGGGTGAATCGGCCATTTTGAGCAGCAAGTTCTTCGGCCGCCTTTGGGCTTCGACCGGTGAATGCAACGATGCCCCACTGGGTGTTCTTAGAAACCTTGGCGGTGTACCAAGCCTGGTGAGCTCGGTGAAATGCGCCCAGGCCAATGTGCACAATTTGCTTGGATGGGGTTATTGGGGTGGCCGCCGCTGAAGTCTGCGCGCTCATAGTTTGAACGCCCTCTTTGGCACTGCAACCACTAGGTCAACCGCAATCTGCTGAGCTTGTTCGAGGGTGATTCTGCCTTCAACAACCAGGCGGGCAAGGTAGGCACAGTCAACGCGACGAGCCATATCGTGACGAGCCGGAATCGATAGGAATGCGCGGGTGTCATCGATGAAACC
>ERZ650301.552-NODE-552-length-10513-cov-9.037579_pt1 | contig 10513 bp, 13 predicted proteins | sample MGYA00376237_ERZ650301 | MGnify/ENA primary metagenome ERZ650301 (study PRJEB26733, sample SAMN07839255) | wastewater metagenome | biome: small river; feature: stream; material: water | place: USA: North Carolina | collected 2016-04-05 ...
GTGATTCAAATGGCGTGGGAAGACCGCACCACGTTTGAAACCATTTACGAACGTGAGGGCTTACGTGAACCCGAGGTAATTCGCTTGATGCGCGCTGAGCTAAACCCCAGCTCATTTCGCCTGTGGCGCATGCGCATGAAGGGTCGCACCACTAAACATCGCGCACTGAGAAGCCCCGAGATGAAGTTTGATGACCGAGAGACAGCGGATCATCGCCGCGCCAACCGCTAACCCTAAAGGACTTTTATGAGCGAAGACCCAAGGTGCTGTGGCACCGGAACCTGCATCATCAATGCCGCTGGCATGTGCTGGTGCGGCCAGCAGTGGGATGGCGAAAAGATGTGTTTCACCAAGCACGAAGCGACGGCCGAAGTGCGAGCAAGCATGAAACATACCGAATTGGCTAAGGCGTCAACCGCAGTTTCTTGCATGGACGCTAACAACGGCTGATCGCTAACAAAAAATCTGCCCATGTCCATGATCAACGCGCTCAAAAATTTAGCTCTCAATGCAATTGGTGAGCGTGTGCGTGGCATCACGGGCTCGACGGCATCGTTGGATGATTTTGCTCTACCCAAAGGTGATGTAGGGTTGTTTGGACCAGATTCTGTAGCTTGGCAGGTGCATGCTGACTTCACCGCAATGATGGTGGGAGGCTTGTCATCACTCATCGTTCAGTCTTTGCACCCGCGTGCGCTGGCGGCTGTGTGGGATCATTCAGATTTTCGACATAAGCTTAAAGAACGCTTGGGACGCACTGCCTATTTTGTGGCGGCGACCACTTATGGCGGTGAAGCGATGGCGCTCAATGCCATTCGCCGAGTCAACACTATTCACGCTAGCATCCGAGGCGTTGACCTGCAAGGTCAGCCATACGTCGCTAATGAGCCCGAGTTGATTCGTTGGGTGCACATGGTGGAAGTTACGTCATTTTTAGCGGCCTACCAACACTTGGCCAAACAGCCTTTGTCACCACAAGAATGTGACAAGTACATTTGCGAAATGAACCGTGTGGCGTGCTTGTTGGGTGCGGTGAACTTGCCTTCGACTTATTTGACTACTCAACGCGAGTTATTGAGTTTTGCCGACAAACTTAGCTTTGATGGCCGCGCACAAGAGATTTTGCAAATCATTAAAGCCTATCCAGTGAAGTTCTTGGACAAGCCATGGTTGGCGCTTATTTTGAAATGCGCATTTGATGTCATGCCGCCATGGATCCTAAAACTCATACATCAGCCTCCCTCATGTGATGTGGAACAACAGATTACACGCTTGGCTATAAAAGCCACCGCTGAGCCCGTGCAGTGGATGCTCAATCAGCGGGGAATATCTGCCATTGCACGCGAACGTGCACTTGGAGGTTTGCGTCATGCTTAATGTGGCACTGTTCACAACAGACGACCAAATTGCAGACAAGGTGAGTCGAGCATTGTCATTCGCCTGTGCCAAAGTCGAGCAATTATCTTGGCAACCGAGCATAAGTGGCGGGGGGATGAGGAATCCACGTGATTTGATAGTGCTGCACCCTACCCAACTCGACAGCCAGCAGCGCTGCAATTTTGAACGTGTCGTGAAACTTAGCAACACCACGCCCAGCATCGCCATCGTTGCAGATCAACACGCTAACGAAGCTGTGCATTTGTTAAATGCCGGTGTCGACCGTATTTTGGTAGAACCCTTTGATGAACAACATTTTGGTGCGCTTGTACGGGCTTTAATGCGCAGGCGTCAAGGTCATGTGACTTCGGTCACTGAATATGGCTGCTTAAGCTTTGACCATGAACTCAAACAACTGCATGCGCACAATGTTGAGGTCGACCTCACAAAGCGTGAAGCTCAGGTCATTGATGTGTTGCTTAGACGTGTTGGGCAAATTATTTCTAAAGAAGAGTTTTTGCAAGATATGGATCCCGACAACATGGAGCTAAACAGTTCGGCCATCGAGGTGTACGTCCACAGAATTCGCAAGAAGCTTAGTCCTGATGTGCTGCCGATTCGCAACATCAAACGTTGCGGGTATTTTTTGCCTCGTTTCAAAAGGACTACTTAATAAATCTGTACAAAGTCATTTACACGCAGATGCGACAAGAGCTCAAGTCATCAAACTACGCAACTATTCGGACGCTTTGGCTATTGTTTATCTTTTCACTTATGTATGAATGACCAAACATCTTGCCTTGATCAACCACACGTCAATTAAGGACTATCGCTGCTACAAGCATTGACATCAGATTAGGTCTAGCTTTATGCCAAGTGTCTGTAGATATGCCTTCTAAATCTCATTCGACTCGGGTGACCCAGCGAGCGTAATTGAAAGCCAAAGTAAAATTACCGAGTAAGTATGCACACTGACTTAGATCTAAAAATCGCCGAGATTTATCGCCAGATTAGCGCCACATATTTACAACTAGAAACCGCACTCATCGCTATGGAAAACACCCCATCGCCAGAAAATCAAGCGGCCATAGCGCATTTCGACGAGACCTTGAATTTTTTAGTCGACCGATTGCTTGAGATTGAAGAGCAAGAAAACATTGCACCTTCATAAACCATGAATGAATATCAACAACATCCTGCCCAACAAACCCAAATGTTCGATACCGCTAACGACCTTGTCATTGGCAAAGGCGTCAGCTTTACTGGAACAGTGGCTGTGCCCAATCGGGCTGTCATCAATGGCACGTTCAATGGAGAACTGACTGCTCGCGAACTCATCGTAGAAGCTGATGGTGATATGTCGGGCACCAGCACAGCAACGGATATAGAAGTTAAGGGTGTTTTGAAGTCCACCGTCAAATGCAGCAATCTACTTACCATTCACGCCACTGGCACGATTGATGGCTCAATGGAGTATGGCGAAATCGTCATTGAGCGCGGCGGCAAATTTGCTGGCACGATGAAACAACGTTGAGTTTTGACAAACCACGCTGCCCAAGCCAGACTTAGGCGAAGACTGGAGACAACTGCCGACAATGCACCTTTTGATGGTTGGGCTATTCAGGGTAGCTGGAACCCAGCCCAAGCGCTACTCGTGTGTTTTTGCGAAAACCTTAACTTAAGGTTTTCAGACCAGACCAAACAGACTTTGATCGTCACTTCAAGTGAAACAGCAACCGTTAACGAGGTAACGGTCATGTTCAAAACTCTACTCTTCCAACAATTTGGAATATTTGTGAAACTCTCTGCTACCTATTACTTTCAGCAAGTGCTTCCTGAAAGCTAGAGCAGTCGGGCTTAATTTTTGATTTATGTGATGAACCATATGCCATGAAGATGGTATCGGGAATCCATCTAAGTCAATAATTTTGATACCGTGCTCTTTTTTCATCCCATGCATGGCATGCATCGATATCACACCAATACCTAACCCACCAGCAACAGATTCTTTAATTGCTTCGTTGCTGCCTAATTCAAGCCTGATATTCGGTTTGAATTTCTTCTTGCGAAAAAACTGATCAGCTGCCATGCGAGTACCAGAACCTGTCTCTCTCAATATGAATCTGGAATGTTGTATCGCCTTTAGTGAAACCTTATTTTGGCTTGCCCACTCAGCTGAAACTGGAGCAACTACAACGATAGGGTTAGGCATAAGAACCTCGTCGTGTAGATCAATGTCTGTTGGTGGCATTGACATGATGTACAGATCATCCAAGTTATCACGCAAGCGTTGAACAACGCCATCACGGTTGAGAATTTCAAGTGAAACATCAATTGCAGGGTACTTAGTGCAAAAACTTCCAATCAATCTGGGCATAAAGTATTTGGCGGTACTAACAACAGCAATTTTTAGTTTGCCTCTTGATAGACCTTTACGTTCATCCACGTTTTGTTCAAAGTGCTCCCAATTTAGGGTGATTTTTCTAGCAGTTGCAGCAAGCTCCTTACCAATTTCAGTCAAGTGAATCTTTTTTCCGATGACTTCATACACCGGAAGTCCTATGGCTAGCGAGACTTCCTTCAGTTGCATTGAAGCAGTTGGTTGCGTGACATGCATCAGTCGAGCAGCCGCACTCACACTGCCAGTCTCTGCCAAGGCCAAGAATAATCGCAATTGCCTGAAAGAAATATTCATAGATTTTTATCTATACGTCTTTATTAAATAATCGATTTTACAAGCTACTGACTGATACCTACCATGCATGCAAGGAGTAGCCACATGCAAAACATCCTCGACCCAGCTATCCTATTTTTTCTCGTCGGCGTACTGGCTGGCACTGTCAAGTCAAATCTGGAAATTCCACCAGCAATCTCAAGGTTTTTGTCGCTTTACCTTCTTATGGCTCTTGGACTCAAGGGTGGTTTTGCGCTTTCACACTCAGGGCTAACAGTTCAAATTGGCGCAAGCCTTGGAGCAGCTATTGCTCTTGCAGTCATCATTCCACTCATTGGATACAGTCTGCTCAAGCGTTTTCTGTCTGGTTTCGATGCAGCCGCTGTTGCTGCCACATACGGTTCTGTTAGCGCAGTGACTTTTGTAACAGCTGTTCAATTTCTTGAAAATCAACACATCAGCTACGGTGGGCACATGGCTGCAGCGATGGCATTGATGGAGTCTCCAGCCATCATCATGGCCGTGATTTTTGCCAATACGCTCAGACAAAAAAATCAGGCAATGGATACTGGAACAAACAGATCGAACTTACCCGTCAGCAAGATTTTGCATGAGTCATTCACTGATGGCGCTCAATTGCTTCTATTAGGTGCCATGGTTGTTGGGCTGATGACAGGCGAATCTGGCAAGGCAGCAATGCAGCCATTCTCAGGCGATCTCTTCAAAGGCATGCTGTCCTTCTTTTTGCTGGACATGGGCCTCATGGCTTCTCGTAACTTTCCACAGGTAAGGAACCAATCTCCTTTGTTACTGGCATATGCCATTCTCGGCCCTTTAACTCACGCATCAATCGCATTGTTCTTAGCTATTTTGTTGAACTTGTCGCATGGAGATGCCACCTTGCTCATGGTGCTGGCTGCAAGCGCTTCCTACATCGCAGTTCCTGCTGTTTTACGTTACGCCATACCCGAGGCCAATCCATCCTTATATTTTGGTCTCTCACTAGGCGTTACGTTTCCTCTCAACATATTGTTTGGCATCCCAGCCTATGCCCAAATTGCTGGCAAGTTTCTTGGATAAATCATGACTAATTACTACTCAGGTCAATCCGTAGCCTTTCTGACGCAACACGGCAAGGAGGGCTTGATTGGCCCAATGTTGCAGGATGCTTTAGGTTGTAGCATCCTGCACACAACAGCTTACGATACCGATTTGCTTGGAACCTTTTCGGGTGAAATCAATCGACAGGACACCCAAGTTCAAACAGCACGTATCAAAGCTAGAAAAGGAATGGACTTAACGGGTGCGCGCATCGGTATTGCCAGCGAAGGTGCATTTATTCCCGACCCATTTTCTGGTTTGATTCCATGGAATGTAGAAATACTGATGTGGATTGATGATGTGAACAATATTGAGGTTATTGGTACAGCACAGGGCCCTGCGTATAGCTTGCACCGTTCACTTTCCAGTGTTTTAGAACTTGAAAAATTTGCCCAAGTCTCAGGGTTTCCTGAACATCACTTGATGGTTCGCCCTCAAAATCAGGATGATGCAAGGGTGCGAAAGGGATTGTCTAATTCGACCGAACTTATGCAAGCATTTGAAGAATGCAAGCAAGAGTCCAATAATCAGATTGTTTTTGTGGAAAACGATCTAAGGGCATTCTGCAATCCGACGCGGCAAGCAATGATTCGATCTGCAGCAGACAATTTGCTGGAAAAATTGTTGTCGTACTGCCCTGCTTGCAACATGCCAGGTTTCTCAGCCACCAGACATTCCAGTGGCTTGCCTTGCAGGATTTGTGGAAACCCTACCAAATCCGCTAAAACTTATACGTGGTGTTGCACTGTATGTGCATTTGAGTTGATTAAACCGAACAGCTCACTTTTGGCAGAACCTAGTGGTTGTGATGTTTGCAACCCTTGATGCATCAGTGCCGCTATCCGTGCTGCAACCGAAAACAACATACGTTTAAACCCTTCGGCTATGCAGGGCAGCTGGAGCTAAATCAAGCGCATGTCGCCTGATCTTGCACAAAACCTTCAGTTAAGGTTTTGGACCACGCAAAATAAATGACAAAGCGTCATCATTAGTGACACTGCCACCTGTTACTGCAGTAAGCCTCTTTCCTGCTTTAACCGCTGACACCTTAGCAGCACTCAATAGTTTGCGAAGATGTCATTGACGATCAAGGAATGGAAGAAACGAACAAGTACCCAACCCAAGCCAGGTTGGCAAGTGCGGATAAACCAAGCGCAGCAAAGGTAAGTTTCATGCCACGAACTCTGTCGCTGAACTCTGGCGGTGCCTGATTGATGCCCTTTGCATGAAAGAAACGTCCAAAAACGAGAACCAAACCCAATAAAGCAACTAGCGCTAATGGAGCACCATTGAGCTCCAGCGCCCCAATCAACAACAACCCTAACGGTACGTATTCAGAGAAATTGCCATGCGCACGAATAGCACGGTCAAGCTCTTCGATGCCCCCTGCTCCCAGAGAAATCTTATTTTTTCGACGTAGTGCAATGACATTAAAGGATAGTTTGATGAAAATTAAACCCAAGATGCTGGCCAGCACAGCAGTCACTAAAAGCATTACGAGCTCCAATAAAAGATAGTGGGATATTATTTGATTTTGCCCGAGGCTACTCGACCTGTCTGGTGACTCTTCACAACAACGGGCGCAGCAAATCCCGGGTAAGACTCAGCCGGGTACTCCGTTGGTAGATCTACTCCCAGCTTTTCTTTGACCCACTGGCTTTTCTTTGTTGGCGTGAAGTTGGTGCACACGGAAGCAGTTTAGTGCCTCGCGGTTTATCCAGTACCTGCTCAATGCCATGTATAGCATCAGTTACCAAAGTCAATTCATTACGAATAACTGGATCAATTAGATTCGCTCAATAATCAAAGCGATGCCCTGCCCGACACCAATACACATGGTGCAAAGAGCGTAACGCCCACCCGTGTTATGCAATCGGTTAAGTGCAGTGGTCACCAAACGAGCGCCCGATGCACCCAATGGGTGACCCAGCGCAATCGCACCGCCCCAAGCGTTCACTCGCGAGTCGTCGTCTTTGAGGCCCAACATACGCAATACAGCCAAGCCTTGCGCAGCAAATGCTTCATTGAGTTCAATCACGTCGATTTGATCGAGCGTGAGCCCAGTTTGCGCAAGAACCTTTTCTGTAGCAGGTGCTGGTCCGACTCCCATCACACGCGGAGCCACACCTGCTGTGGCCATACCCACCACGCGAGCTTTGGGCGTGAGACCGTAATGCTTGACGCTAGCTTCGTTGGCTAATAACAAAGCACATGCCCCATCGTTCACCCCACTGGCATTGCCTGCGGTCACACTGCCCTCGGGGCGCACCACACCTTTGAGTTTGGCTAACGATTCAAGGCTGGTGTCGCGCGGGTGTTCGTCTTGGCTCACCACCACCGCATCGCCTTTTTTCTGCGGAATGGTCACAGTACAAATTTCGCGAGCAAAGTGACCGGCATGAATGGCGGCCAATGCATTGCGCTGGCTGCGCAAGGCCATTTGGTCCTGCGCGTCGCGCTCGATCTTGTAATCGACAGCCACGTTCTCTGCGGTTTCAGGCATGCTGTCCACGCCGTATTGAGCTTTCATGAGCTTGTTGACAAAACGCCAACCAATGGTGGTGTCATATACGGCGTTGTTGCGGCTGAATGCGCTCTCGGCTTTGGGCATGACAAAGGGGGCGCGGCTCATGCTCTCCACGCCACCAGCGATCATCAAAGATGTTTCGCCGGATTTAATAGCTCGTGCGGCTGTGCCTACGGCATCCAAACCGGAACCGCACAAACGATTGATAGTACCGCCGGGTACATCCGTAGGTAATCCCGCTAACAACGCAGACATACGGGCCACGTTTCGGTTGTCCTCACCTGCTTGGTTGGCGCAGCCGTAAAGCACATCGGTGACTTGCGACCAATCGACAGTGGGGTTACGCTCCATCAATGCCTTGATTGGAATAGCGCCTAAATCATCAGCGCGTACGCTGCTCAACGCACCACCATAACGTCCAAACGGAGTGCGGATTGCATCGCAAATATAAGCTTCAGTCATATGTGTTCTCTTAAAAATTCTTCGACAGTTCAGTCGTGGTTTTGTTCATCAGGCGTGAACTGGGAGACCAATGAGTCGTTCAAGCTCTTCTTTGCTTAAACCATCAACCTTATCGATCAGCTTCAAACCTTCAGTGGTGCATTCCAAAGTTGCAAGATCAGAATAAATACGCTTGACACAGCCCAATCCCGTGAGGGGATATGAGCACTCTTGGACAACCTTGCTCTCGCCTTTTTTAGTGAGGAGATCCATCATGACCCAAGTCTGTTTGGCGCCAACCGCCAAATCCATCGCACCACCCACCGCAGGAATAGCACCTGATTCACCCGTGCTCCAGTTGGCAAGATCGCCAGTCGCTGACACTTGAAATGCGCCCAAAACACTGATGTCGAGATGACCACCACGCATCATGGCAAAGCTGTCCGCATGATGGAAATAAGCACCGCCAGCCAATAAGGTCACAGGCTGCTTACCAGCGTTGATCAAGTCGTAATCTTCTTCTCCAGTCAACGGCGCCTCTCCCATCCCTAGGATGCCGTTTTCACTGTGCAACACAACTTCCATACCTTCTGGCAAGTAGTTCGCAACCAGCGTTGGTTGACCAATGCCAAGATTGACATATGCGCCATCAAAAATATCTTGAGCAACTCGTTGAGCGAGTTCTTGCTTTGTTCGTTTTGTGTAATTTGTCATGCAAGTTTTCCTTAGGCAGCTTGCTTAAAGCCGCCTGCTTGTGTCGCCACGCGTTCAATCTTGACGATGCGTGAGACGAATATTCCAGGTGTCACGATTGACTCAGGATCCATCTTGCCCAGTTCGACCACATCGTGAACAGTTGCAATGGTGCATTTGGCTGCTGTGGCCATGACCGGTCCAAAATTGCGCGCTGCCTTACGGAAGGTTAGGTTCCCCCAACGATCGCCAGTTTCAGCTTTGATCAACGCCACATCCCCGTAGATGGGATACTCGAGCACGTAGTCTTTGCTATTGATACGACGCGTCTCTTTTGGTGTTCCGTCTGCATTCAATGCCAGCTCTGTTCCGAAGCCCGTTGGCGTGTAGAACGCACCAACGCCAGCACCAGCGGCACGGAGTCGTTCAGCCAAGTTACCTTGGGGAACAAGCTCTAGCTCAATCTTCCCGCTTCTAAATAGCTCATCAAAAACGAATGAATCTGCTTGTCGCGGAAAACTACAAATGATCTTTCTTACGCGTCCTGCCTTTAGCAAGGCAGCCAAGCCGGTGTCTCCATTGCCTGCGTTGTTGTTGACCACAGTCAGTTCGCGAGCACCGTGTTCAATTAACCCATCGATGAGTTCATTCGGAATTCCTGCAGTTCCAAATCCACCGATCAGAACCGTCGACCCGTCTTTGATTCCGGACAAGGCATCGGGGATACTTTTACATATTTTGTTGATCATATTTTTTGAGATTTGTGAATTTAAATGTACGAAGAGGTAGATTTACAGGGTCTCTAGGAAATTACTAACAGCACGTTGGAATTTCTCAGGTTGTTCAAGCGGACTGAGATGTGACGCATGCTCAAAAATCTCCAATCGCGAGCCTGTAATTTCACGATGAATTGCTTCTGCCATCGCTGGCGTTGCACCTATGTCTAACGCACCAGCAAGAACTAAGGTGGGGCAGCTGATCAATTTCAAGTCATCCAACCAGTTGACATTGGCAACCGCTTGGCAATTGGCAACATAGGCTTTTGCATCATTAGCCAAAATCTGAGCACGAAGTGCATCTGCAACTTGAGGGTTATTTGCACGAAAATCTTCAGACAAATACCGCTGTGAGATCAAATCAATTACAGCTGCAATTCCTCGCTGTTCAACAATAGCAATACGATCTTTCCAAGCAGCTTGTGCTGCAGGCGCATAAATCGCTGTGGTGTGAGCCAATACAAGTCCACGCACCAAGCTAGGATGACGAGTCGCTAATCCTTGCGCAACCATACCGCCTTGCGACAAGCCTACAAAGACGACAGGCCCACGCTTCCAATCTTTGACGAGCGTTGCCGCATCATCCACCAGAAGCTCTAAATCAAGCGGCTGTAAACCCAGCGTAGATCGTCCCTGACCACGATGGTCATACGCCAATATTGGACGTTGTCCTTTTTGCGAATCTATCCAGCTCAACCACATGGTGTGATCTAAGCCAAGTGCATGACTCACGACAACTGGCAATCCTGGCCCATCTGAAAGCTGAACTGAATAAATATCTGACATTTGTAGATCCTCAGTCAGGCTGAATGTTTCTCTCGCGAATGAGCTTTTCCCATTTCGCACTTTCAGCAGACAAACTAGAAGCAAATGCTTCTGGTGTGCTGCCAATCGCTTCCGCACCTAATACGGAGAAGCGCGCTT
>ERZ650301.553-NODE-553-length-10498-cov-4.213636_pt1 | contig 10498 bp, 9 predicted proteins | sample MGYA00376237_ERZ650301 | MGnify/ENA primary metagenome ERZ650301 (study PRJEB26733, sample SAMN07839255) | wastewater metagenome | biome: small river; feature: stream; material: water | place: USA: North Carolina | collected 2016-04-05 ...
CACACCGCTCACCACCATCAAGCTCGCTGGTGATGTGCTGTTCCAAGAACGTGAGCACTTTGACGCCAAGACACGTCGCAGTACCGAGCTCTTGAATGCGCAGGTTCTGCGCTTTGAAAAGCTTCTGGGTGACCTTCTTGAAATCAGCCGCTATGACGCCGGAAGCGTAAATCTCGAACCAGAACCCGCCAACGTGGCCGGTCTTGTTCAAGACGTTGTCGGAACCATGACAACCTTGGCGGAGCAGCACGGCTGCGACCTGTCGCTGTCTGCTCCGGGCGGTCACTTCGATGCTGATATTGATCCTCGTCGCGTTCGCCGTATTTTGATGAACCTCATTGGCAACGCCATTGAGCATGGTGAAAACAAGCCCATCGATATTGCAGTGGACAGTAATGCCACGGCAGTGGCCATAAGTGTTCGTGACCACGGTGTGGGCATGGATGCGGAACAGCTCGAGCAAGTCTTTAGCCGTTTCTGGCGGGCAGATCCTTCTCGCAAGCGCACCCTCGGAGGTACAGGCCTGGGCCTGGCTATCTCCCTCGAAGATGCCCGTGTTCACAACGGTCTCCTGGATGTCTGGGCAGCACCTGGCGAGGGTGCATTGTTCCGCTTGACCCTGCCTCGTGATCTTGAGATTCCTATTGCTTCTTCTCCATTGCCCCTCGACCCCACTGAGGGGTCGTGATGGCAATCAGGAAGAGTGTTGCCAAAGGAATCTCTTTGGCAATAGCAATGCTGACGCTGCTGGCGTTGACGGCCTGCTCTGGTATTCCCCGCTCCAGTGGCGTGAATCAGGGCTCCGCAGTTGTTCCGGTTGAAGACGATGCCATTGAGTTCTTGCCATCGGGTCCTGTGCGCAACGGTTCGATCGAGGAAATCCTCCGAGGCTTTGTTGAAGCATCCTCGTCTCCCGTCAGTGACTACGCCATTGCCCGCCAGTTCTTGACCCCCGAATTCGCCACAGAGTGGGATGCCACCACGGCAGTAAATGTGGATGCTGGCTTGCGCACCGTCACGCAAACCGGTGACAACACGGGCGAGTTGGTTTATACCCAGAACGCACTGGTTGATGCCCAGGGCAACTATTCAGATGTGACCCCCACCCAGTCGGTGACCAATAGCTACACCTTTGAGCAGGTAGATGGCCAATGGCGCATTAGCTCTGCTCCCAATGGCGTGGTGATGGACCGTTTCACTTTTGATCAGGTTTACCAGGCGCACCCGCTCTATTTCTTTGACTCCACGAACTCTGTGTTGGTCCCTGATGTTCGCTTCTTCCCCGCTGGTGCATCAGCCAGCACTCGCATCACCAAGGCGCTTTTGGCTGGGCCATCTGAATGGCTGTCAGCCAATGGCGCCACTCACACCGCATTCCCTGCCGGCACAGCACTAGTTGCAGACACCGTGCCCGTGTCCAGGGGGACCGCAACGGTTGACTTGAACTCGGCTGCGCTCTCTGCAGATCCCACCGTCATTCGACAGATGAAGCAGCAGCTTTCTGCCAGCTTGCAATCAGTCGACAACATCACAGCCGTCACCATGTTGGTGGACGGGGCAACGTTGAACAACGCCATCTCCAGCACTGTTGATTCTGTTCTGCCCAAGCCGGTCGATTCCAGGCCACTTGTCTTGACCGATAAAACCTTCGGATATTGGACCGGCACTACCGTGGACACCGCCACACAATTAGCACCAACCATGCTTGCTCAACAACCTACTGCCATTACGATTTCAAACGGGAATGTTCTGGCAGCAATCCTCACAGCGCAGGGTGTTTCTTTTGTGAGGAATGGAAATGCAGAGTTGGTGGACACACGTTCCGGATTGATAGCACCTGCTCTGGATAGTTTCGGATATGTGTGGTCGGTTCCTGCCGCGCAACCCAACAAGCTCATGGTCATCCCCACGGACGGCAAACAAATCCCACTCGAAGCGCCCTGGGCAACCGCTGATTCGATTCTGTCGCTCTCGATTTCCCGAGATGGCACCCGCGTTTTGGCGCTGCTGGAAACCAACGGCAGCTACCAGTTGGTGGTGAGTGCTCTTGTTCGTGGAGAGAAGTCCCTCCCCGTTCAGTTGGGTGCTCCCGTTTCTCTCTCGCTCGCTTCCGGAACGCCCATTGCTTCTGCGTGGGTGGACTCCACCACGGTGGTGAGTGTGTCCTCGGACGGCGCCTCTTCTCACGTCCGCACGCAAGTCATTGGTGGGCAAAGCGAAGATTTGGCCAAGGTCACCACAGGCACCCCTATTTCGATCGTGGGGGCAAATACGGTCGCAGGTATTCGAATCCTCACCGCAGAAGGCAATGTGCTCACTCAGCGCAGTAGTGCTCAGTGGCTCAGTGCTGTCACGGGTGTGAAAACACTCGCCGTACAGCAATAAGTTCCGAGGAAGTTTTCCACCACTTTAGATCTATGAGCTGAAGCGTGAAATCCTCACAGTCACACTGCAGGGATGTGGACATTCGACGAGTTCAAAGAGCACTGTGCAGATGCTCTGGCATTGGCGCTTCCCATTTCCTGTGCTGGCTGCGATCTTCCAGATCGTAACCTCTGTAAGGAATGCAGAGCAGCCTTAGTTGCAAATCTCCAATACCGCGAGCTCTTTGATGAGGAATCTCTGCAGAGGCTGCCACTGTGGTTTGCTATGGAACTGGGGGAGCCACTGAGTGGCGTGCTGCATCACTTCAAAGAAAAGGGACGAACTTCGGTGGCCAAACATCTGGCCATGCCTCTTCGAGACGCCATGAAGGCCATTTACCACCAAGTGACTTTAGAAAGTTCTTATCCGGTTACGTGGGTAGTTCCGCCCTCAAGCAGGGCAAGTTTTCGTCAGCGCGGGTATTCGCCCATTGGCATGTTGGCAACGGCAGCCGGTGTGCGTCCGCAGAAACTCCTCACCATCAGCAGAAGGAGAGCAGATCAGTCCCAGCTCGGTCGCATGGAGCGCTTTCGCAACATGAAGGGCGTTTACACAGCCAAGCCAGCTGCGAAAGGCACGAGAGTCATCTTGGTTGATGACGTACTGACGACAGGTGCAACCCTGCTGGAATGCGCCCGGGCACTGCGTGCCGGGGGCGCAGAAGTCCTGGGAGCGGCAGTGCTTGCCTACACTCCCAAAAACTTTCAGGACACTCGCAGATAAAAATGCGTGACATAACCGATCAAACAGGACTACATTTTCAAACAACATCGATTGGCGTGAAAGGATCGCCCAAAAGTTGGGCGTAAACGCCAACTACGGGAGGTCGTCATGGAACTCAACTTCATCACTCGTCACATTGAAATCACTGACCGATTCCGTAATTACGTCGCCGAGAAGGTCGACAAGATAGAAAAGCTCGCAGACCGTCCACTCGAACTGGATGTCACAGTCAGCAAGCACCACGGCGGTAAGGGACTTGTCGGCGGCGATCACGTCGAACTGAAGCTCGTTGAAGCCGGTCCCGTTCTCCGTGCCGAATCAGATGGCGAAGACAAATATGCCGCCTTTGATCTGGCCATGGGTCGCATGATGGAACAGCTTCGTCGCGCTCGCGATAAGAAGAAGATTCACCACAACGGCCACCAGAAGCCCCTCTCTATCCACGAAGCAAGCGCTGACGCCTTTGCTCAGCTGGACATTGTTCCTGCCACACCTGAAGACCTGGAACGCGTGAACACGGGAGAGCACGCCATCATTCCGTCACCAGCGGCTTAACGGAGAATGCTCACCTCGTCTACAGGCTTCGTACAGACGGGGAAAGCTCATTCCCGGTAGCATTGAGGGCGGTCTTACACGCATGCGTGTGGACCGCCCTTAGCGCTTACTGCGCACACAACTTCCGGAGATATACGTGGCTAACATTCTTGACAAGGTCCTGCGCATGGGCGAAGGTCGAACCCTTCGTAAGCTCGAGAACCTGGCTAAGGCCGTCAACGAACTCGAAGATGGATTCATCAACCTCACCGATGAAGAGCTTCGTGCTGAGACCACTGATTTCCGCAAGCGTTACATCGAGGGAGAATCCCTCGACCACATGCTCCCTGAAGCTTTTGCTGCCGTGCGCGAAGCAGCACGCCGCACCATCGGTCTGCGTCACTTCGACGTTCAGCTCATGGGTGGTGCAGCTCTGCACCTCGGCAACATTGCCGAAATGAAGACCGGTGAAGGTAAGACCCTGGTCGCTACCCTTCCCGCCTACCTCAACGCCATTGCGGGTCGTGGCGTTCACGTCGTGACCGTGAACGATTACCTGGCTAGCTACCAGTCAGAACTCATGGGTCGCGTCTTCCGCGCCCTGGGTATGACAACCGGTGTGATCACCGCAGGTCAGGTTCCTGCTGTTCGTCGTGAACAGTACCTGTGCGACATCACCTATGGAACCAACAACGAGTTTGGTTTCGACTACCTCCGCGACAACATGGCTTGGAGTGCAGCCGACAAGGTTCAACGCGGACACTTCTTCGCCATCGTCGATGAGGTCGACTCGATCCTCATCGATGAGGCTCGTACGCCACTGATTATTTCTGGTCCTGCTTCTGGTGAAGCAAACCGCTGGTTCACTGAGTTCGCCAAGATTGCCACCACGCTCGAAGCTGGCGTTGACTACGAAGTCGACGAGAAGAAGCGCACCGTCGGCGTTCTCGAGCCCGGTATTGAAAAGGTTGAGGACTACCTCGGTATCGACAACCTCTACGAATCGGCAAACACCCCGCTGATTTCGTTCCTTAACAACTCTCTCAAGGCCATCGCGCTGTTCAAGCGCGACAAGGACTACGTCGTGATGAACGGTGAAGTACTCATCGTGGATGAGCACACCGGCCGTATCTTGGCTGGTCGTCGCTACAACGAAGGTATTCACCAGGCTATTGAAGCCAAGGAAGGTGTTGAGGTTAAGGCCGAGAACCAGACATTGGCTACTGTCACCCTGCAGAACTACTTCCGTATGTACGAGAAGATCTCGGGTATGACCGGTACGGCAGAAACCGAAGCCGGCGAGTTCATGAGCACCTACAAGATTGGTGTGGTTCCTATCCCCACCAACAAGCCCATGGCACGTGTCGATCAGCCTGACCTTGTTTACAAGAACGAAGTGATCAAGTTTGAGCAGGTCGCCATCGACATTGCTGAGCGTCACGCCAAGGGTCAGCCTGTTCTGGTTGGTACCACCTCGGTTGAGAAGAGCGAATACCTCTCCAAGCTTCTGGCCAAGAAGGGCATCAAGCACGAAGTCCTCAACGCCAAGAACCACGCCCGTGAAGCAGCAATCGTTGCTCAGGCTGGTCGCTTGGGTGCTGTCACCGTGGCCACCAACATGGCCGGTCGTGGTACCGACATCATGCTCGGTGGTAACGCTGAGCACCTCACCGTAACCGCACTTGCTTCACAGGGCCTGAACCCAGCTGAGACTCCAGAAGAGTACGAAGCAGCATGGGAAGCCACCTTCACCAAGGTGAAGGAAGGCGTCCAAGCCGAAGCTGACAAGGTCGTTGAAGCTGGTGGACTCTATGTCCTCGGCACCGAGCGTCACGAGTCTCGTCGTATCGACAACCAGCTGCGTGGTCGTTCCGGACGTCAGGGTGACCCCGGTGAGAGCCGTTTCTACCTCTCGCTCACTGATGACCTCATGCGAATGTTCAACTCGGGTGCGGCAGAAGCCATCATGACGCGCAGCAACATTCCTGATGACACTGCGATCGAGTCTGCGATTGTGTCGCGCGCTATTCGGTCCGCACAGTCTCAGGTTGAAGCCCGTAACGCAGAAATGCGTAAGAACGTTCTGAAGTATGACGACGTTCTTAACCGTCAGCGTGAAGCGATCTACTCTGACCGTGCACACATCCTCGAAGGTGATGACCTCAAGGATCGCGTACTCGCATTCCTCGAAGACGTCATTGACGAAGTTCTTGCCGTTCACACTTCTGAGGGCAATGGAGATGACTGGGACTTCGACGCTCTCTGGGCAGAGCTCAAGACAATCTATCCTGTGGGCATCACCATCGACGAGGTTATCCAGGAAGCTGGAAACAAGGGCCGCGTGAACAAGGAGTTCATGCGACGCGAGATCCAGTCTGACGCTGTCGTTGCTTACGCTCGCCGTGAGGAATCACTCGGCGAAACTGCTATGCGTGAACTCGAACGTCGCGTTGTTCTCTCCGTGGTGGACCGCCGTTGGCGTGACCACCTCTACGAGATGGACTACCTCAAGGACGGTATTGGTCTGCGTGCCATGGCACAGCGTGACCCACTCGTTGAATACCAGCGTGAAGGCTTTGCTCTCTACCAGGGCATGATGGCTGCTATCAAGGCTGAATCTGTTGGCTTCTTGTTCAACCTCGAAGTCCAGGTCAACGCCGCTGAGGGCGACCCACAGCACCCCAGCATCGCTGCTAAGGGCCTGGGACAGTCTGAAGACGCCAATGCCCACCTGAGCTACACTGCACCTTCAGAGGACGGTCATGTCGAGGTTCGAGACGACAAGGGTCGTGTTGAGCAGGCAGAGACTGCTCGTGCTCAGCAGGCTGCAGACAACGGCCGCCAGATTGTTCCTGAGGACAACCGTCCAGTTGGCCCAACAGGTGGCGGACGTGGCGCATTCGGTCAATCGACCGGTGGTGCTCCTGCAGGTAACCGCGCAGAACGCCGAAAGAAGAAGTAATTCTCTTTCGGATTGCTATCTCCCACCAGGGATTCAACTTAGAATCACTTCATGGAGAATGACTGGCTGCTGCTAGCTTGGCTTTCTCCATTAATACTTGTGATGGTCATTTTTGACCTCAAAGCGAGAAATTACGGCAAGAAAGTCCTTCATTTACCCAAGAAGGAATACGTGAGTTTATTGTGGCTCGCCATCCTTGATCCCGTATTTGAAGTTCTCTTCATTGGTGTAGTTCTTTGGGATGACCTTTCCCGTGATGTCTGGCACTGGGTTGCCGGGGGTGTCGGGGTTGTGCTGGGTTACTTCTTCGCCCGTTATCGCACACGAATCATGTGGGTTCGACCTCTGCTTGAAAAGAAGGCAGTGATTCTTCGAAACAGCGGTGCGGAATACATTGCCCTTGTTTTCTTGGTCATCGTCAAAACGGTTTCAGAAAACAGCAGCTTTTCCAACTACTTTGCAAGCCTCTTGATCACCGTTGGTTTGCTCACCATCGTGAGTGAGTCTGCGATACGTGTAGCCACCTTGTTCAAGCGATACAACAAAGAATTGCCTGAAGTAAAGGCTTAGAGAACGTGAATAGCGGTCGCTCGCCAGCGACCGTCCAAGCCTTCCAAGCGAATAGCGATGGAACGAGTGCGAGCTTTGCCGTGCACAATGACCACCGACTCAATCACGCCATCCACGGGGTGGGTAATGATCGTGCGCCCCAGACCAAAGGTGGGCAGGACCGCGGGCTGCTTCTTCACGGCACGTGCTCGACGCGAGATGTGGACGCGCTGGAGCAGGTTTCGATAGACGTCATCGGTGACCCAGCGAGAGATTTGCTCGAGGTCACGACACCCAGCAAGAATTTCCATCACGCTGCGCGCCAAGTTTTCCACCATCGGCTGGGGATCGGGAAGTGCCGAAGTTGCGGTGTGCTGGTGGCCAAAGAAGTCATCGTTGACGAAGCTGGTGCGAGTTGCGGGGAATGCGGGTGCGGTATTCATGTCAACACTGTGACATGGAAACTAGACTGAAAGTCTATTTCTCAGGAAACATGTGGATAACTCCAGCAGATTCACAGGTTCGCTCCTTACCTTCGCTAGCTATGGACTTCGACACCCTCTTCCAAGATTTAGAAAATCAACTCGAACGTGAACTCGATGCAGAGATCATTAACCGCCTCGATGATGAAGAGCGTGAGCGGCGCGCGAAGCTGACGCTTCGAGAGCGCCTGCGGGCACTTCATCAGGCCAACCCCGCGTCAGTTCTGACGGCGCTGACCAAGGATGGCAGAGCATTAACGCTTCAGATCAAGAACGTGGGCAAGGACTGGGCGGCAATTGAGGTGCTGGAGCCGTCAGATATTCGCGGGCCATTGATTCTCGCTCTTCACGCACTCAGCAGTGTGGGAATCCCACAGGAGTACGTGAAGGAAAGCCTCGGTACACCTGTAGGCGAAGTCTCTGATCACGACTTGAGAGAACTCTCACGGAGTTCTCGGTTGGCAGAGAAGGTGAACTTTGCCTTCGTGCTGCGAGATGTGAGTAGACGGAGAAAAAGAGTCATGCTCTACACGGCGCTGGGAAAGTTTCAAGGAACTCTCGACCAGGTTGGAGCAGATCATCTTGATGTCAGTAGTGACGGCTCGAGGCACCTGCTGCCACTTCGAGACCTATTCTTCGTCAGAATTGAATAGTAAATGTTCAGATAATTAATTGTTTCAACCGACGGCTGAATAATGCTATTATCTGAACATGAGCGGAAATATCGGAGAAGCACCGGCTACAGAATCTGAAATGCTGCGAGGGACTGTCTCTCAGCTGCAAAGTCGTTTGCCAATTGGGTGGAAGGCATATTTTTCAGAGGGACTTCAAGGAATACGATCCGAATCAAATGAGGTATTGGAAGTATTAAGCCCGGGTGGCCAGAAATGCACACTGGGCCTATTGGTCAAGCACATAGTTGAACTGAGAGATGTTCCACGGCTGGTTGAAGATGCCACCAAAATGACGTCTCTTTCCAGTATTGAAAAAATTCTGGTTGTTTCTCGATACTTACCCGCAAGCGTCCGCGAGGCATTGTCTTCGCGAAATATTTCCTATTTAGATTTCACAGGAAATCTCAGAATAGAGACTCGTTCTCCCGACATGTACATATGTGATCGTGGATCAAATAACAACCCCTGGAAAAAACCAGGACGCCCCATGGGGACACTTCGTGGAGAGCCTGCCGCAAAGGTAGTGAGAGCACTTCTTGACTACGCAGGACCATGGAAGATTCGTGAGCTTGTTGAACTTTCTGAATCAGCAACAGGCTCGGTGTATCGAGTTGTTGAATTTCTTGAAAGGGAAAACCTCATTACCAAGGATGAAGCTTCAAGATATGCCGTTCGTGATTGGCAGAAGTTACTCCTGCGATGGAGTCAAGATTATGGGTTTCTATCTACAAACAAAACGTCGACGTGGATTGCTCCACGAGGTATTGATGGACTACTTGAGATGTTGGGGCAAGAAGATCAGAAAGATTACGTTGCTACCGGATCTTGTGCCACCTCATCCTGGGAGACAGTTTCGCCCACGCGTTTAGCAACTTTCTACGTCTCTGATCCAGAGTATTTTGCCCAGAAATACAACTTGAGACCAGCACCCGAGGGTGCGAATGTGGTGCTGGTGAAGCCAGCCTTCAAAGTCTTAGTGGAGGGTGCTAGCAACAACAATGATGGGTTAAGAGTGGCTGCTCCCACGCAGGTGGTGGCTGATCTCTTGGGTAGTCCAGGACGAGGCCCTACCGAAGCAGAAGCACTCATGGATTGGATGGCGGCTCATGAACAGCTTTGGCGAAAGTCCTGATTCTCTGGTCGTAACTGCGCGATTGGCGTTACTAGATGCGCTGGAAGCCCTGGGTGACCATCGGGATTCGATAATTGTGATTGGCGCACAAGCTGTGTACTTACATACAGGCGCATTGACCGATGTGGCTCTTGCTGAAATGACAACAGATGGAGATCTTGCTGTAGATCCTCGCGAACTTTCGAATGAGCCTTTGATTGAAAATGCAATGCGTTCGGCAGGGTTCATGCCCGGCCTCGTTGATTCGCCTGGAACGTGGGTTAGTCCAGCTGGAATACCTGTGGACCTCATGGTCCCGTCCTTATTAGCCGGGAATGGAAGGCGTGGGGTGAGATTGCCACCTCACGGCGATAAATCAATGAGGAAAACACGTGGGATTGAAGCAACTCTTGTTGATTTTGACTATCAACTCATTCACTCTCTTCATGCATCTGACACGAGATCTTTCAGCGTCAAAGTGGCGGGGCCTGCCGGATTACTCGTAGCTAAACTTCATAAAATTGCAGATCGAGAGGATCATGACAGTCGCCTGGACGACAAAGACGCGCATGACATTTATCGATTGTTAAGGGCAGTTCCGACGTCTGAGTTAGTCCAGAAATTCAAAAGCTTAATCACTGACGAACTCGCCAAACAAGTTTCGTTAGAAGCACTTGAGCTCTTGGATCGATTGTTTGCCCAGGGCCCACAATCATTGGGGAGCGTCATGGCTGGGCGGGCAGAAACACTCGTGGGAAACCCCGCTCAAGTGGCATTGGCGAGTTCAATCCTTGCCGAAGATGTGGTGCGCGAACTGAAAGAACACATGTCACTGAGCTAGAGCTCAATGATATTGGAGGCGGAAGAAAGAGAGCTGTTCCAGAGTGCACTTCTGCGTGCCAGTTCATGTTGATCCACGACGAATTGATCCAACACGTCATGCTGTATGCGCCAGGGACCTCGCTTTCCCACTCGAAAGCCGTGAAGCTCACCAGAGTCGATGAGTTCGTGCACATCAGAGGCAGAAACTTTGAGAAGT
>ERZ650301.554-NODE-554-length-10497-cov-3.600077_pt1 | contig 10497 bp, 11 predicted proteins | sample MGYA00376237_ERZ650301 | MGnify/ENA primary metagenome ERZ650301 (study PRJEB26733, sample SAMN07839255) | wastewater metagenome | biome: small river; feature: stream; material: water | place: USA: North Carolina | collected 2016-04-05 ...
CTTTGCCAGTTCGGCATGAATTGACGGCCAACCGAGCTTTTGGGCGCGTGCATCAATCTCTGCGCGTAGGGTAGGGTCGGCCTGTGGCAGATCCGATAACCCTTCAAGCAGTGCTTTGGCGTACAGCATGGTGCCGCCCACCAGTAGTGGTATGCGTCCACGAGCGGTGCTGTCGGCCATGGCGGCAAGGGCTTCTGAACGAAAGCGGGCGGCTGAATAACTTTCTTCGGGCGTGATGACATCCACCAGGGTATGCGGATAACGATGCAGTGTTTCAGCATCGGGTTTGGCTGTGCCGATATTCATGTCTTTGAATACCAGGGCTGAATCAACGCTGATCAGATCGATGGGATATTGATCAACCAGTCGTAGTGCCAGATCCGTTTTGCCGCTGGCCGTGGGGCCGAGCAGCAATATGGCGGGCGGCAAGGCGCTAAGTTTATCGGCCATGCAGGAACAGCGCATCAATCGCCGGTAGATCGACCAGTATCCAGGTAGGCCGACCATGGTTGCACTGGTCGGCACGCTCGGTGGCCTCCATCTGGCGCAATAAGGCATTCATTTCAGTGAGACTCAAGCTATGACGCCCACGGATAGCAGCGTGGCAGGCACAGGTGCCGAGCAGCCGTTCCTGTCTGGCAATTAAGTTCGCCTGGGCGGGGGAGTCCTGCAGGGTCTGCAGCAATTCTTTAAGCAGCTTTTCTGCGTTAACGCGACCTAGACCGGCAGGGACTTGCCGAACAACCAGGGTGTTTGGACCGGCTTCCGATAGCTCTAGTCCGAGTGCCTCAAACTCAGTGTGATGCTCGTGATAGGTGGCGACCGAGAGATCATCCAGTATTACGGCAACGGGAATCAGTAAAGGCTGACGGGGTGGTTGGGTGAGCCCGCAAGCAGTTTTGAGTTTCTCGTAGAGCACCCGTTCATGAGCGGCATGCTGATCGATGAGGATCATGCCTTGGGCGTTCTGTGCAACAATGTATCGATCATGCAGCTGGCCAATGGCAAAGCCCAAGGGCGGGATTTCATCATTTGCGGTGGGGCTGGCGTAAGCAGGTGCTTGCCAGGCCATGGCCGAATTGACTTCGGCAGCTGTGGGCGTGTTTAACGCGGTGTACGACGATTGGTAAGGTGTACGCGCTTCAGCCAAATGCGGGTGAAGCTCCGGGCGATGTAAGCCCAGTCCCTGTTGATAAACGGGTGCTTGTGCAGATCCGGCGCTAATCCGGGCGAGCGTAATCGGCGGTGCGTTTTCGGTGCTAACGGCCAGCACTTGCTTTAACGTGTGATAAATAAACTGATGCACGGCGCGGCTATCGCGGAAGCGCACTTCGGTTTTTGCAGGGTGGACATTCACATCGACCAGCGCCGGGTCGATGCTCAAAAAGAGGCAACACCCCGGTTGGCGGCTGCCGTGCAGCTGGTCACGATAGGCTTCACGAATGGCATGCTGAATCACCTTGTCGCGCACGTAGCGGCCGTTGACGAAGGTGTGTTGTGTTTCCCGGTCCGAAAGAATTGCAGTCGGAATCATGGCCCAGCCAGTCAGTTGCAGCAGATCGTTGCCCTGATCCACAGTGCGGCAGGCTTTAATAAAGTCATCGCCCAGCACTTGGCGTAGCCGGTTCTCGGCACTTTCTGCAGGCCAATGGTGGCTTTCTTTGCCATCGCGGCTAATGGTAAAGCCGATTTCCGGATGGGCTAATGCCTGCCGGCGAATGGTTTCCAGGCAATGGGCCTGCTCGGTGGCGGCGCTTTTCAGGAACTTGCGACGGGCAGGTGTATTGAAATACAGATCGCGCATTTCCACGACTGTGCCCGCCGGTAGGGCGTCGGGTGTTAATTCGCCATCTGCGCTAATGCGCCACGCATGGTGCGCGTTTCGTGCGCAACTGATCAGTGAAAGACGCGAGACGCTGGCGATAGCGGCCAGGGCTTCGCCCCGAAAACCCATGGTGGATACGCGCTCCAGGTCGTCGAGGCTGAGAATTTTAGATGTGGCGTGGCGGGTCAGGGCCAGGCCAAGTTGGCCTTGTTCGATGCCGCAACCGTTGTCGGTAACGCGGATGAGCCGCATGCCACCTTCTTCCAGATCAATGCGGATGCGGGTGCTTCCCGCATCAATGGCATTTTCCAGGAGCTCTTTCAGTACCGATGCCGGGCGTTCGACCACCTCTCCTGCGGCAATCTGGCTAATCAGATGATCGGGGAGGGCGCGAATGACGGGTTGTGGTGTAGAAAAGCTCATCACCGAGATTATAGTGGGATCGGCTAAAATAGCGGTCTTAGTTACTGATCACCAGAAATGACTCCGCTATGGAATGGCTTGCCTCGTTAACCGACCTTGTTCTGCATCTGGATAAACACCTGCTGTTTTTTGTGCAGCAGTATGGCGATTGGGTCTATGCGCTGCTCTTTGCGATTATCTTTACCGAGACGGGCATTGTGGTTGCGCCCTTCCTGCCGGGTGACTCCCTGTTGTTTGTGGCTGGGGCGCTGTGCGTCACTGAGGGTATGAGTCTGCCTTTGTTGATGACGCTGCTGGTGATTGCCGCTATTTTGGGTGATGCCCTGAACTATTCGATCGGCCACTGGTTTGGCGATGCCTTGCTCAAGCGCACCCGTTTGATCAGTGCAGAAAAACTGCAGTACACCGAACGCTTTTTCGAGAAACATGGCCCGAAAACGATTGTGATTGCCCGTTTTTTGCCGATCGTGCGCACCATGGCCCCTTTTGTCGCGGGCTTTGGCGGTATGAAGCCACAGCGCTTTTTTCTTTATAACGTCACCGGTGGTCTGCTCTGGGTGGTTTCTTTAACATTGGCCGGTTACCTTTTCGGCAATATCCCGTTAATCAAGAACAACCTGACTGCGGTGATTCTGGTCATTATTGTGGTGTCGATTCTGCCGGGCATTATTGCCGTATTGCGCACACGTGCAGCAGGCCGCAAGGGTTGATGGATGTCTAAAACCCGTATTGCCGTTCTGATCTCGGGACGCGGTTCGAATTTATCGGCGATTCTTGCAGCCGCTGCAGCACCGGATTATCCGGCAGCGGTAGTGGCGGTGATTGCCAATAAAGCAGATGCGTCCGGTTTGCAATTGGCCCGTGCAGCAGGTATTGCCACCGAGGTGGTGCCATCCCAGGGCATTACGGATCGCGACGTTTATGATCGCGGCCTGCAAGCAGTGATTGATCGTTTTCAGCCGGATCTGATTGTGCTGGCCGGTTTTATGCGTATTCTGACGGCGGAGTTCGTTCAGCATTACACCGGGCGGATGATCAACATCCATCCATCGCTGCTGCCTGCCTTTACCGGAATGCACACGCATCAGCGTGCAATTGAAGCGGGCGTCCGACTGCATGGTTGTACCGTACACTTCGTCACGCCGGTGTTGGACCACGGACCAATTATTGCCCAGGCTGCGGTTCCGGTGCTGGGTCATGATGACGCGGGCAGTTTGGCTAAACGTGTGCTGGTTCAGGAGCATCGGCTTTATCCGATGGTGGTTCGCTGGTTTGCCGAAGGCCGTTTACAGTTAGATGGCCAGCGTGTGTTGCTCAATGGTGAGTCCCCCGTCACCGATGCTTTGCTCATGCCCTCATTGGGCTGAAAGATTGTATGAATAAGAAAAGAAATACACCTGCTACCGGTAAAAAATCGTCAGGCAAATCCATGCCGCGTCATGGGAGCCCGCGTGGGGCGAGTGCCAAACCGCTGGCCACCGAGGTCAAGACGCCGGCCGAGCTGGCCTTGCCACGCCCGTTTATTGCCCAGACTATTAGCCTGCTGGCGGAAGTGCTTAAGTTTCAATGGCCGGCTGATGGTGTGTTATCCCATCATTTCCGTAATCATCGTGAAATGGGCCATGCCGATCGGGGCCGGATCGCCGACCTGATTTATACCGTTTTGCGTCATCTGCGTAGTCTGCGTGATGTAGTGGCCCGTTCCGAGCCGCCGGCAGGCCATGAAGCCCGATATTTGATTCTGGCGGCGCTGGTGCGCCTGCAAAGTCGTAATCTGCGTGAGATCGAACACCTGCTTAAAACCGACGAAACAGAATGGTTTGGCCGCCTGAAAGCCGCAGGGCAGGCACCTGTTGCAGCTGCTGTACGCCACGAGTGGCCGGACTGGCTTGAGACAGCGCTGTCGTCAATGCCGGCAGAAGAGGCGGATGCTTTGGCCCGTTCATTGCTTTCTCCAGCGCCACTGGATCTGCGCATTAATCCTTTGCATGCACGGCGCCCGGAAATTATGGAGCAGCTGGCCAAGCATGGCATCACTGCGAAGGAGACACCGTATTCGCCCTGGGGGATGCGCCTGGAGGGCAAGCCTGCCATTCAGCGACATCCGGCCTTTGTGAAGGGGGATATGGAAGTGCAGGACGAAGGGAGCCAATTGCTGGCCGCTTTGTTAGCCCCGAAGCGTGGCGAAATGGTGCTGGATTTCTGTGCGGGGGCGGGTGGCAAGACCTTGCTGCTGGGTGCCTTGATGAAAAACACTGGCCGTCTCTACGCCAGTGATGTATCCGAAAAGCGTTTGGCCAAGCTCGCGCCGCGTGTAGTTCGAGCGGGTCTGGACAATGTGCAGAGCATTCGCCTGGCGCATGAACGGGATGATCGCCTGCAACGACTGGCTGGCAAGTTCGACCGTGTGCTCGTCGATGCGCCCTGTTCGGGAACGGGCACATTGCGACGTAATCCGGATCTGAAGTGGCGTCAGGGTGAAGCGCAGATCGCAGAACTCACGGATTTGCAGAATCGTATTCTGATGGCGGCAGCGCCATTGGTGCGCCCCGGCGGCATATTGGTTTATGCCACCTGTAGTCTGCTGGCGCAGGAAAACGCGCTGGTGCAACAGGCCTTTAGCGATGCGCATCCGGAATTCGAGCCACTGGATCCGGTAGCGCAGCTGGCAGCCGTTGGGATTGAGCTGCCAGAAAATGCCTTGCTCAAGGGACCAACGGATTTACCAGCGATGCAATTGCTGCCGCACTTGCATGAGACAGATGGTTTTTTTGCAGCCCTCTGGCGTAAAAAAATCTGATTACTGACCGCCGAATTCTTCATAGGCACGCATAGCCTCTGCAGCGAACATGAGGGATGGCCCACCACCCATCATGACAGCGACGCCCAACATCTCGGCCAATTGAGCCTTGGTGACGCCTAGTTTGATCAGGGCCTGGGTGTGAAAGCCGATGCAGCCATCGCAGCGGGCGGCAACACCAATCGCCAGGGCGATGAGTTCCTTGGTCAGGCCATCTAGCGCGCCATCTTTCATGGCGGCGTGGTGCAGGCTGCTAAATGCAGCCTGTACATCGGGTACCTGGCCGCGAAACTGAGCGAGCCCTTTGCTCAGATCCTGGGTGACTGTCTTGAAAGATTTTGCGGACATGGATGGCTCCTGGAACAGGTGTTGTAAAGATTTATAATTATATATAATATCGCGATGTGGTGTATAACATCGATGTCATTCACAAGGAGAACTCAAATGGCTCAGAACGTTGGTGGTATTGATCGTGTGTTGCGTGTGGTCGTTGGCCTGGTTCTAATTGGACTGGCTGCAACCGACCATATTGGTGCCTGGGGTTATATCGGCATCGTGCCTTTGCTGACGGGCTTGTTCCGTTACTGTCCTGCTTACAGCATCTTCGGTTGCAAGACCGGTGGTGGTAGCTGTGGTACGGGTTGTGGTACCGGCTGTAAAACCGACTGCAAGTAAGCGTTAACGCTTGCCGGGTGTGCTCAGTTGCACCAGAGCCCAGTCGATGTGTGTCTGTACGAGCGCGGAAGACTGGGCTTTTTTATTGTGTAACGCCTCTAGGGTTGGCAAGGTGGCGTTACTGTTGCCGAGAGCAATCGCTAGGTTGCGCTGCCAGCGTTCATAACCAATCCGCCGTATTGCACTGCCTTCGAAGCGGTTGAGAAACGTCGCCTCATCCCAGGCGAATAGTTCGAGCAAGGTGGCCTGATCAAGACCATGCCGCACCGCGAAGGCGGCATCACCTGCGGGCGCAAATCGATTCCAGGGGCAGACCAGTTGGCAATCGTCACAGCCATAGATTCGGTTGCCCATGGCTTTGCGAAACTCAACGGGAATCTCACCCGCATGTTCGATTGTGAGATAGCTGATACAACGTCTGGCATCTACGCGAAAAGCCTCAGTAATCGCCCCCGTTGGGCAACTGTCGATGCAGCGGGTGCAATCGCCGCAATGATGGCTGATGGCGCTATCTGCCGGTAAGGCTAGATCGCAGATCAGTTCGCCCAGAAAGTACCAGGAACCTGTGCGGTCCAGAGAGAGGGTGTGTTTGCCTTTCCAGCCCAGGCCCGATTGTGTTGCGAGTGCCACTTCCATAACGGGCGCAGAGTCTGTAAACGCGCGATAGCTGAAAGGACCCATCACCTTGATTAAGGCATCGGCCAGCTTTTGTAAACGGTTTCGGATGACCTTGTGGTAGTCGCGACCCAAGGCATAACGTGAGATGTAGGCCAGATCGGGGTTCGCTAGCTGGTTTGCGGCGGGCGCTGCATTGGCTGGCCAATAAGGCAGGCGAACGCTGATGCTGCTGAGTGCTCCCGGGACTAAGCAGGTGGGCTCCTTCCGTAAATCGGCGTGCCGTTGCATGAAGTCCATGCTGCCATGGCAGCCTTCGGCAAGCCATTGGTCAAAGAGTGCCCGATCTTTTTCAAGGATGGTGGCAGGGCCGATGCGTATAGCCGTAAACCCAAGGGCCTTGGCCTCGGTCTCAATCAGCGTTCTGACATCATGGATGTCAGGCAAAGCGGGCACGCCAGGTCTTCCAGAGTTGTTGCGCTTCTATGCTGCCCTCTAACGGTGACCAGGCGGCAGTTTCATCGGTGGACAAAGGCACAAACGGTCCGGCTTTCGCCTCAAAGAACACGCTGTCTGGTTCGAGTGCCAGAATCGTATGCACGGTGCCATGGGGAATATCAATGCCCATCACAGGACCGCCCGGTATTAATTCCACGGCCTCGACAATATTGCCGGCTTCATCAAAACTCAGGTATGCAAAACGTCCTTGCAGGGCGATGATGGTTTCATCTTTGGTGGCGTCCAGGTGGCGATGTGGACGCACATAAGAGCCCGGCTGCATGGCGTTAATCAAACGATGGGCAGGAAAGTCATCTGTAGGGTGAAAGTTGGCATTCTTGCGTAGGCGTGGACCTTCTTTGGCCAGTAGGGCTGTTTGCGTCAGGAGACGTTGATCAATAAGGCGTGTTTTAGGCATGAGGCGGGTTCTGTAGAAAATTTGGCTAAATTATCCGTCATGTTGCGCCCAGATCAATGGCATATTCTGCCCAGATGCGGCACCATTCTGCCTTTGTGACGTAAAACCCTGTGCGCTATGCCGTCTGTATCCCATATTCTTGCTGATGAAGCCGCGACAATGCGTGCGGGGGAGGCGATTGCGCGTGCGGTAACTCAACTGCCTGATGCAGTTCAGTTACATGTCAACCTGGTGGGTGATCTGGGAGCGGGTAAAACCACCCTGGTGCGTGGGGTCTTGCGCGGCCTGGGGTATGCGGGGCGAGTGAAGAGCCCGACTTATCCGATTCTGGAAACTTACCAGGTGCATTCGATCAGTCTGTCGCACTTTGATCTGTATCGTCTGGAAACGCCTGAGGCTTTTACCGAAGCCGGGTTTGAAGATTGTTTTGCCGGTCCGGGTTTGCGTTTTGTTGAATGGCCCGATCGTGCCGAAGACCGTTTACCTGTTGCCGATTGGTCCTTGTTGCTGCAAGACCACCCGGAAGGCGGGCGGCAGTTGACGATTACGGCATTGACGACCCGTGGCACGCGTTGCCTGGCTAATCTGATCTTATGAAACCGCGCACGATTATTCGGGCCCCCTTGCCTCGGCGCAATTTCCTGCGTTCTGCAGGATCGTTCTGTTTGCTGTCCGTCACACCGATTGGTGCTTTGGCGGCTAACGGTGCCTCCATTGTGGCGGTGCGTGTTTGGCCGGCAGAAGATTACACGCGGGTCACGATTGAACATAAAGGTCAGGTGAAGTTTACGCAGAGCATGGTTCATAACCCGGAGCGCCTGGTTGTCGATATTGAAGGCATCGAACTCAATACGGTGCTCAAGAGTTTGGGTGACAAAGTCGGGCCGAATGATCCGTACATCCAGCAATTGCGAGCGGCCAATTACAAACCGGGCGTGGTGCGTCTGGTGATGGATTTGAAGGGTGAGGTGGTGCCGCAGGTCTTTAATCTGCCACCGGTCGGGGATTATCAGAGTCGTCTGGTCATGGATATTTATCCGACCGTGCCGCAGGATCCGCTCATGCGCCTGGTCACCGCCAAACAACCGGCTGCGCCCGTAACTGCCCCCAGGGAGATCAGTAAAGCAGAGGCAGCCAAAGCAGAATCAGCGAAACCTGCGGTGCCTGAAAAGCCTGTCGTGGCCGAGGTTGAGCCGTCCCAGAAACTGGCTGAAAAAACCAGTGATACCCCGTCGAAACCGGGCAAAAAATCTGGTCGCATGGTGACGATCATGCTTGATCCCGGCCACGGGGGAGAAGATCCCGGAGCGGTGGGTGCCCGCGGTTCCATGGAAAAGAATGTCACGCTGTCCATAGCGCGGCGTTTACGCCAGCGAATTGAAAGCGACCCGAATATGCGGGCGGCACTGACGCGCGATGGCGATTTCTTTGTGCCGTTGCAAACCCGCGTGCAGAAAGCCCGAAAAGCGAAGGCCGATCTATTTGTCTCGATCCATGCGGATGCCTGGATCAAACCGGAAGCCCGCGGATCCTCGGTTTTTGTGCTCTCCGAAAAGGGGGCATCAAGTGCGGCCGCGCGCTATCTGGCACAAAAAGAAAATGATGCCGATAAGGTGGGTGGGGTTAACTTTACCGTAGCCGATCCGCATCTGGCTCGTACCCTGATGGATCTGACACAAACTGCCACGCAGAATGACAGTCTGAAGCTTGGCAAGTCCGTGCTGTCCAATCTGGGTAGTGTGAATGCCCTGCACAAGTCTTCGGTAGAAGAAGCGGGCTTTGCTGTCCTCAAGGCCCCGGATATTCCCTCGGTACTGATCGAAACCGCTTTTATTTCTAATCCGGAAGAAGAAAAGCGTCTGAATGACGAGGAATATCAGGATAAGCTGGCAGAAGCCATTATGCGTGGGATACGCCAGTATCTGGCGCGAAATCCGGTACAAACAGGCGCTCGTAGTAGTTAATTCGACGTTGTTGAGCTAACTGAGGCGTTAAGTTGTCGCGGCTGGCGCTGGAATTGCGCTGCAACGCCTTATAATGCAAGGTTTCCTAATCAATCCTGCTTTATTCACTTATGCGCGTTCTTCGCGGACTGACTTCACCCGCTAGTGCGCCTGCCGCTGTCACCATCGGCAATTTCGATGGGATGCACCGCGGGCATCAGGCATTGTTGCGTCAGCTTCAGGCTGAGGCGCAGCTGCGTGGATTGCAGCCTTCGGTGCTCACTTTTGCGCCACATCCGCGCGAGTTTTTTGCCCGTCAGCAGGCTGCTGACGCTGTGCCGAAGATTCCGGCCCGATTGCATACCCTGCGTGAAAAACTCGAGGCGTTGGCGGCTGCCGGTGTGGTGGAGACCCGTATTTGCCCCTTTGATGAACGCTTCGCAGCGCTAACGCCGCAAGCGTTTGTGCAGCAGGTACTAGTTGATGCCATGCAAGCTCGGCACGTGCTGATTGGCGATGATTTCCGCTTTGGTGCCCGGCGCGCCGGTGATTTTGCATTGCTCAAAACGCTGGGGCAGCAGTATGGATTTACGGTCTCAGCGCTGGATGCCCAGTGCCTGGGCCAAGAACGTATTTCTAGCTCGCAGGTGCGCGCTGCACTGGCAGAGGGTGACCTAAGCCGGGCTGAAGCGCTGCTGGGTTATCCTTATGCCATGGCTGGACGTGTCATTCGGGGGCGGCAGCTAGGGCGCACGATTGGCGTACCAACGGCCAACGTGCAGATTCGCCATGATCCTTTGCCCTTGCGGGGTGTTTTTGTCGTGGAAGTTGCTCTTGATCAAACCAAGGCCGCCGTGCCGCAAATGACACGTACTTATCCCGGCGTGGCCAATCTGGGTTACCGGCCAACGCTAGGCGGCGATAGCCGACCATTGCTGGAGGTGCATCTGTTTGATTTTTCCGACGACCTCTATGGCGCCCATCTGGATGTGCGTTTTCTCGCCAAGCTGCGCGATGAAATGACTTTTGCCAATTTCGAAGCGCTCACCGGCCAGATTCGTGCCGATCTGACTCAGGCCCGCGCCTATTTTGAATCACCGCATTTAGTGCCAACCAAGTAATCTCATGACCGACCAATCAAAAAACACGCCACAAACCGAACAGGCTAAAGAAGCCCGCGCTACGTTAAATCTGGCAGATACGCCGTTTCCGATGCGGGGTGATTTACCGAAGCGGGAACCGTTGTGGGTAGCCGAGTGGCAAAAATCGGGTCTCTATCAGAAGATTCAGGCCCATACTC
>ERZ650301.556-NODE-556-length-10476-cov-6.585165_pt1 | contig 10476 bp, 8 predicted proteins | sample MGYA00376237_ERZ650301 | MGnify/ENA primary metagenome ERZ650301 (study PRJEB26733, sample SAMN07839255) | wastewater metagenome | biome: small river; feature: stream; material: water | place: USA: North Carolina | collected 2016-04-05 ...
AAGCGGCCACGCGTCGAACGTTGCCCACCAGGTCATCGCGACGAATCTCGATTGAGCTGTAGTCCTTCCACTTAACCGGGAATCCGATCTTCGGGGTGAACTTGTCTAGCTTGGTTAGCGCCTTGACCTTGGTCTCTTCGGTCATCCACTCAAGCTTGTTGATGCTGTCGCGGTAGGCCTCGATTAGGTAGCTGACCAACTCATCCATGCGAGTTTTGGCCTCTGCCGGAAAGTACTTGTCGACATAGATCTTGCCGATGGCCTCGCCCAGGCAGCCTTCGACTAGAGAAACCGCACGCTTCCAGCGGGCACGGTTCATCGGTGCGCCGGTTAGCTTGGTGCCATAGAAGTCGAAGCGCTCGTTCACGAAGTTCTCGCTCAGGTATGGGGCGCTCGAACGGATAACCTGCCAAGCCAACCAAAGCTTGATTGCCTCGAGGTGGTCGTTGTTCCACAGTGCAGCAAGGCCTTCGAAGAAGCTAGGCATTGCCACGTTCAACTCATCCAAGACCTTGGCGTCGAACTTGGCCGCGGTCAGCCAGATGCTCCAGTCGAAGGTCGGGGTCAATGCGTCGAGGTGAGCGCGTGCGGTGAGGTTGTAGGTCTTGTCGGCGTCGCGGGTGGCAACGTTATCCCAGTGAATCTTGGCCAGTTCGGTTTCGAAGTGGAAGATCTTGTTTGCTCCGGCGAGCGCCGCGTCGGCATCCCAGCCGGCAAAGGTCAACATCTGGGCGATGTGAGGAACATAGGCGTCGCGAATCTCAGCGTGCTTTTCTTCTCGGTAGTAGGCCTCGTCTGGCAGACCCAAGCCACCCTGTGCCAGGTTGACGATGTAGCGGTCTGGGTTGCCCTCATCGTTGTCTACCCAAATGCCGAACAGACCAGATAGACCGAGGTACTCGTAGGTGCCAAGCAACTGGGTGGCGTCATCGATCTGGCGAACCTGCTCGATGAGTTTTAGGTCGGCGGCGATAGGAGCGGCACCGAGTTCGTTGGCGCGGTCTTCATCCAAGAAAGATGCATATAGGTCACCGATCTGCTGGCTCACACCCGGCAGCGGGTTGGCGGCTGCTTCTTCGAGCACCTCGCGCACGGCGGCCTCTGAATCATCGGCGAGCATCGCGAAAGCGCCATAAATGGCTTTATCTTCAGGGATGTCTACCTCGGCGAACCACTTTCCGTTGACGTGCTGGAATAGGTCGTCCTGTGGGCGAACGGCTGGGTTGAGTTCGTTGGCGTCGATGCCTGGCTTCATGCTCATTCCTACATCCTAAATCGCCCTGACAACATAAATGCTTGCGGGTTTAGAATGTGATTGTGGACCTACAAAAAATCATCTTGTATTACGGCTTTGCGCCGGTCGCTGACCCAGTTGCTCTAAAGCTTTGGCAGAAGACTCTTTGCGAGTCGCTCGGCCTAAAGGGTCGCATCATCGTTTCTGAGCACGGCATCAACGGCACCCTCGGTGGCGACATGGCCGCACTAAAGAAGTACGTTCGTCAGACCCGTGAATACCCGGGCTTCGGCAAGATCGATTTCAAATGGTCAGATGGCACCGGCAACGACTTTCCACGCCTCTCTGTTAAGAACCGCCCTGAGCTGGTTGCTTTCCGTGCACCCGAAGAAGTCGAGGTCGACAAGTCTGGCGTCACCAACGGCGGCAAGCACCTCAAGCCAGCCCAGGTAAACAAGCTGGTTGAAGAGCGCGGCGACGAGGTCGTCTTCTTCGATGGCCGCAACGCATTCGAGGCAAAGATCGGCAAGTTCAAGAACGCCATTGTGCCAGACGTTGAAACCTCACACGACTTCATTGCCGAGCTCGAGTCTGGCAAGTATGACCACATCAAGGACAAGCCAATTGTCACCTACTGCACCGGTGGAATCCGCTGCGAGATTCTCTCTGCGGTAATGATCAAGCGCGGCTTCAAAGAGGTCTACCAAATCGATGGCGGCATCGTTCGCTATGGCGAGACCTTCAAGGACAAGGGTCTTTGGGAAGGTTCGCTCTACATCTTTGACGACCGCATGGTTCAAGACTTCAGCGATGAAGCCAAGGTCATCGGCGAGTGCGAAAACTGTGGCGGCGCAACTAACTCGTTCCGCAACTGCGCGAATGTTGGCTGCAAAGATCTAGTGCTGCTTTGCGACACCTGCTATGCCGACCCAACCCACTCTGAGCACAAAGACACCCACACCCGTGGAAAGCGTCACGCTCAACAAGTTGGCTAAGCGACACACTCGCTTTGATTTGCTGGGGTAAACCCCTTTTTTAGACCTGTTTTTAGACCGGTCTTTGGTTTCCTTAAAGCTATGACAAGTTCAATCAACTTCAAAAAACTCGTATCCGTTGGCGCAGCCTTGCTGCTCGCCGTGGGTGGCTCTCTAGGCGTGGCGGTTCCATCGTCAGCAGCCGAAGTGACGACCACCACGCTTGGTGGCGGTGCACACATCGCTGCAACGATGACAAGCGTCAACCTTCAGATTGGCTCATGCAACAGCTACTCGGGCACTATTAACCAGTCTGACTTCCAGCTCAGCGTGACTGGTGGGACCCAGACCCTCAGCTCAGTAGCCTTCGCGGGTTACATTCTCTTTGGTCTATCTTCACCTCTTGTCGGAGGTGAAACCGTTACCATCACCTACACCAAGAACGTCTCAAGAATCATCACCTGTGGCAACGGCGACACCGTCGGTTCGTTTACTTTCACCGACACCGCACCAGCCCTTCCAACGATCACTGGAACACCTACGTTGTCGGCGAGCGGCACCACTCTTACCGCCGTTCCTACCACCTACACCGGCTCGGTTTCTCAGTACTGGTATTTGTGTGACACCGCCAAGACTGCTACTAACACCTCGTTCATGCCACCAGCAATGACTGGAGTTTCAGGCTGTTCGATGTTGTTCAACTCGGCCGGTACTTCTTCACCAGCTAACGGAACCACTCTGAGCCTCAGCGGCACCTACTATGTGCGCGCCGGATCGCTTGGTAACTACACCTACCCAGCTGCTACCTTCACCGGTAAGTACGTCATCTTCGCTCAGGCAGTGAACTCTGGAACCTACATCGCCTACTCTTCAAGCGTTTCTGGCAGTGGCGGTTCTCAGAGCACGGGCTCAGTAACCACCCCTCCTGGTACTCCGACCATCTCAAACGGCACCTTGACTACTGGTGCAGCTGCAGTGTGGTCTAACCCAAGCAATAACCTGCACGGTATGTGGTTGGCCTGTTCAACCCCACAGGGAGCAACTCAAGGCACCTCTGGTGGCCCAGATGCTGGTTGTGGTCCGATCTCGGCAACAGCTTTGAGCTCACAGAACGCAAGCTGGCTTTCGACTAGCCCACTTTCTCTTGGCGCAAACATCAACAAGTGGGTTGTTTGCTCAGGCGGCGGTTGTACCACCGCCTCTGTAGCGACCTCGACCCAGCACTTTGCTTGGTATGAAAACGACGGCGGCGTCTGGACGATGTCTGCGACCATCGCGTCTGATGGCACCGTTGGCGCTAGCGCACCGACCGTACGTCCGCTAAGCCCAGAGCAGGCTCGCAACCAGATCAAGCCTCTACCGGTTATCGTTCAGCCTCTAGTTGCAGCACTGCCTTCACTAAGCAAGCCTCTTGTTGACGCTGGTGGCAAGGTTGACCTAAAGGCTGGTGACTTCACCGGTCTAGTTTCGGCTTCGATCTCTGGTAAGACGATTGACCTAACCGTTGGTTCAACCGGTTCACTAAGCATCACCGTTCCAAACGGTAAGGCTGGCACCACAGCTGACCTACTGCTTAACTTCAAGTCAGGCACCGTGATCCTTCAGGACGCCATCAAGTATGTTGCTCCTGTTGTGGTTGCCCAGATTCCAGTTCGCCCAGTTTCAATCAAGGCTGGCGCAAAGAAGCTAAGCGCAACTGCTGCCGATGACATTCGTCACGCGGCATTTGCAAACCTAAAGAACAACAGCATCGAGTGTGTTGCTTACGCAGCTTCAGCGGCTACCGCTGACGCAGCCAAGGCGACTGCTCAGCAGGCTTGTGACCTTGCTGTGAAGTCAAACCCTGACTTGGTTAACACCAGCGTCGTTGTAGTGATTGACAAGATCAAGGCTGCAACCCAGGGTGTTGGCATCCGCGTTTACAAGCAGTAAAACCTATACAAAGAAAACTCCCTCCCGGTGACTCATTTCCGGGAGGGAGTTTTTTGTTACTCGCGGTTCTCGCCAGGGAGAGAAGCTAGAACCGCGTAGGTATTAGTTGGTTGGTGCTGGGGTTGCGGTAGTTGGAGGAGTCCAACCTGAACCGCCATTGGCACCGCCCTTGTCGCCACCGCGAGGGCCGTGACCGCCCTTGCCGCCCTTTTCGCCGCCCTTAGGGCCCTTGCCATCCTTGCCCGGGCCAAAGCCAGGGCCGCCGAAACCAGGACCCTTTGCGGCTGCGGTTGCGTCATACGCAGCAGTCAAAGCGGTTGCTGAGGTTGCGGTTGCCTTGCCAGCAGAGTCAACCGTGATGGTGACTAGGTCTGGGGTGGCGTCGGTGCTCGAGGTGTAAACGGCAACGTTGTAGGTGCCGGCAGTCTTTGGTGACAAGAAACCGAGGGTTCCGGTCACGGTGCCGTTAGCCAATGCGGTTGCCTCGAAACGAGCTGGGTGGCCACCGGTGGTTGGCTGAGTGGTTGGCGCGGTGCCGGTGTACTCATACGCGAAGAACAGGGCGCTGTGTTCGGCAACCTCAAGATCGGTTACCGTGCTTGGCACACCGGTGATGGTTGCTGCAACGGTTGACTCAACTCGGTCGGCTGGGAGGCCGCGCTTGAACTTGCCGTCAACTGCGTCGCCAGACTTGCCGCCCCAGGTAGGTGCGGTGCCGGTGGTGCCGGTTGAAGAAGATGATGCCGCCTTCACTGAGGTGTGCTTTGCAGATGCAAAAGATGGAGCAGCGAATGCCGCTCCGGCTAGGACTACTGCACCGGCTGCAATTGCAGTCAGCTTTAGAGTCTTCTTTTCCATGGTGTTTCCTTTCGTTGGATTGCGGATCCAGAAATGAATCTATGCAAGCCGAAGTCGCGAAAACCCGAATTTCAGGATGCTCTGGGCGTCTTGCCAGCGTTCTCTCAGCAAGTGAAAATCTCGAAACGATTGGTCTGCTGGGCTACCCCGAGTTGTCTGATTGCCCAGATAAACTAGGGCAGGGCTACAGGAAAAGGACAAATTGGGCTTTTTAGAGAACTTCGAGAAGGGCTTGGAGCGCATCGTTAATGGCGCTTTCAGCAAGACCTTTAAATCCGAGATTCAGCCTGTCGAAATTGCTGCAGCCATCCGTGCCGAAATGGATTCGAAGGCCAGCATTCTCAGCCGCGACCGAATCTTGGCACCAAACACTTTCAGCGTTTCTTTGGCCACCCCAGACTTCAAGCGCAGGGCCACTCTGGGCGATTCGCTCATCAGTGAACTAACCGAACTGAGCACCCGTCACGCGGTGAAGCAGGGCTTCCAATTTGGCGCTGCGTTGTCGATCAAGCTCGTCGAGGACCAGACCCTAAACATGGGCCAGGTCACCGTTCGCTCGACCAGCCAGAACACCAAGGTCGAGTGGATGCCGACCCTCGATGTTGCCGGCAAGCGCTTCTTGCTCAACAAGGCACACACCTCGGTTGGCCGCGACGCCAGCGCCGACATTCAGATCGACGACAACGGTCTAAGCCGCAAGCACTTTGAAATTCTCTGGGATGGCAAGAATGCCGCGGTTCGCGACTTGCGCAGCACCAACGGCACCATGGTTGCCGGCAAGAAGATTGACGAAGTTGCCATCGCCGACAACACCTTGATTCAGGCTGGTCGAAGCGACTTCACCTTCAGAGTGATTGCGAGAACCGTCAGTGAGTGAGTTAGCGCTATTCATCGTTCGCCTCGGTTTCGTGGCGGTTCTGTGGATTTTTGTTTTCAGCATCATCTCGGTCATTCGTGCCGACCTATTTGGTCAGAAGGTGGTGAGCCGCGTGGCTGCTGCCAATGCACCTGAGGTGGTTTCTGCACCGGTCGGCAACTCGGCACCGATTCTTGGCGCACCTACCCTGGTCAGTGAACCAACCGGAAGCACCGCGACCAAACTTGTGATTCTCGAAGGTGACAAGACCGGCCAAATGGTTCGCCTTGAACGACGCGAAATCACCATCGGTCGCAGCCCTGACTCAGACCTAATCGTTGACGACGAGTATGCGTCTACCCACCACGCCAAGTTGATTCTGATCAACAACGACTGGCTGATTCAAGACCTGAACTCAACCAACGGAACCTACCTCGACGGCAGCCGCGTTGGCACCCCTGCGGTGGTCAAGTTGAACACTCCGGTTCGCGTGGGCAAGACCGTCTTCGAGCTTCGAAGCTAGTAAAGACATGGCCATCAAGACCATCAGCTATGCGGCCTCCGACATCGGTCGCGTTCGCTCAAGCAACCAAGACTCCGGTTATGCCGGCTTCAATCTGTTCTTCGTGGCCGATGGCATGGGTGGTCACGCAGGTGGCGACATCGCCTCGGCACTGGTAGCTCAGCGAGTTGCCCAAGCTGACGCCATCTACGACTCGGCCGAGAAGGCCGGCGAAATCCTGCGCGAAACCATTTGGCACGCAAATGCCGTGCTGCGCGAATCTTGCAAAGAGCACCCAGAGCTTTCGGGAATGGGAACCACGTTCTCGGGAATGATCATCGTCGGCGATAAGGCCACGATTGCTCACATCGGTGACTCACGCATTTATCGAGCCCGCGATGGTGAAGTCAAGCAGATCACCAGCGACCACACCTTCGTGCAGCGCCTGGTTGAAACCGGCCGAATCACCGCCGAAGAAGCCCTAGTTCACCCTCGCCGCAGCGTTCTGATGCGCGTGCTTGGTGACATGGAAGAGTTCCCTGAAATCGACATCGAGACCTACGATGTCTTGCCTGGCGACCGCTGGATGATGTGTTCCGACGGACTTTCTGGACCGGTGCCAGAGAGCGTCATGGATCGACTGATGCTTTCGAAGATCGACTCGTATGAGGCAACCGAACTTCTGGTCGGCGAGGCACTCGAGTTCGGAGCCCCAGACAACGTGACGGTCGTGGTCGTCGACATCGTCAACGCCAAGAACCAAACCGACTTCGTGCCATCGGCCCGCTTCGTCGGCTCTGGTGCCAACGACGTGGTGATCGATGACCGCAAAGGTCGTCGAATTCTCAAGATTCTTAACCCGCTCAACCTACCAGACATCATTCTGCGTCGCACCGAAGACCCAACCGACTATGTGCCTGAGTCTGACGAATACCTCGAGAAGATTTTGCGCGAAACCAGAACCACGATTCGTTGGCGCTATGTGCGTCAACTCGCAACCGTGGTGTTGGTGTTTGCAGCGGTGGCCGCCGGGGTAATCGGCATCTATAACTGGAGCCAAGATCGTTATTACGTTGCCAACAACGGCGGTTACGTCACGATCTATAAGGGCATCAAAGAGTCTCTTGGCCCGTTGAAGTTCTCGTCGGTTTACCAAACCACGACTCTCAAACTCACCGACTTGCCTGAATACCAGCGCTATCTCGTCGAACGCTCGATCACCGCAACCGATCGCAAGGATGCCGACCGCATTCTCAACGAGCTCACCAAGACGGTGGTGAACAAGTGAGTTTCAGCAACCTGACCGAGTCGATTCGAATCCCACGCATCATCCGTGTGATTCCTCGCAACCGAAACATCGAAGCCTATTTGCTGGTTTTTGCCATTGGTCTTTTCGCATTTGAACTGACCCAGATTCAGCTCTCGGTGTTGCAGGTGTTGCGCTCAGACTTCTGGCTTTACTTCTTGCCATTCACCCTGGCCGTGGTCGCCATTCACTTCGTGCTGCGCATCCGTGCCAGCGAAGCGGACTCACTGATTTTGCCGATTGGCGTGGTGCTCAACGGGCTTGGCATCGCCGAAATTTATCGACTCGACCTACACACGGTTGCCATCAAGGGCACCGAGCTTTTTGCCGGTAAGCAGATCGCCTGGACCTGCCTAGCGATTGCCGTGGCAGCGATTGTGGTTATTTTCGTGCCGAGCCACCTGTTCTTGCGCCGATACGTTTATCTGTCGATGTTCATCGGTGTTGGTCTCTTGCTCTCACCAATGCTGCCGATCATCGGCCGAAGCATCAACGGTGCCCGTCTCTGGATTGGCATCGGCCCACTGACCTTCCAGCCGGGTGAGCTTGCCAAGATTGCGTTGACCGTATTCTTTGCCGGCTACCTGGTTACCCGTCGCGATTCGCTCGCAATTGTCGGCCGCAAGGTCTTCGGCGTTCGCATTCCGCGTGCCCGCGAGCTTGGCCCGATCATTTCGATCTGGGTCGCGAGCCTCTTGGTTTTGGTGTTGCAGCACGACCTCGGAACCTCGCTGCTTTACTTCGGTCTCTTCATCGTCATGATTTACGTGGCAACTGGTAGATCGATTTATGTTGTGGTCGGTATGACCATGGCTATCTCTGGCGCGCTGGTTGCCAGCCGAGTTGCCGATTACGTCAGCAACCGCTTCGACGCCTGGCTAAACCCGTTCGACCAGGGTCACTATGACGCCATCGGCGGAAGCTACCAGCTAGTGCAGGGCATCTTTGGTTTGGCGCACGGCAATGTTCTTGGCGCCGGTCTCGGCGGCGGTTTGCCACACCTGGTTCCACTGGCCGAAAGCGACTTCATCATCGCCTCGCTCGGTGAAGAACTTGGCCTGGTTGGCATGTTTGCCATCCTTGCCCTCTATCTACTGTTGGTTTCTCGCGGAGTGCGCATCGCCTTCAATCACAACGACGATTTCTCGAAGTTGCTGGCGGTCGGTTTGTCATTCGTCATCGCGCTTCAGCTCTTCATCGTCATGGGCGGTGTGACCCGCGTGGTTCCGCTGACCGGTCTGACTACCCCGCTGCTGGCCGCGGGTGGTTCATCCCTGATCGCTAACTGGATCATCATCGGTGTGCTGTTGCGCATCTCTGACTCGATGGGCAGCGGGCAGCGCGTGATCGGGGCGGTGACCTAATGAATAAAGAACTTCGCCGCGTCAGCATCGTGATTTTCATGATGTTCTTAACCCTGTTTGTGGCCACCACTTCGATTCAAGTGATCTCGGCCGAGACGCTTTCGCTAGACCAGCGCAACGTTCGTTCGGTTTACGACAGCTATAAGAAGCAGCGCGGATCGATTCTGATCGACGGTCAGCCGATTGCGTTCTCGAAGCAGTCGGATGACGTCTATCACTACGTGCGTACCTACACCGACCCGATGTATTCGGGCGTGACCGGTTTCTTCTCGAACTACCAGGGCGCGACCGGCCTCGAATCGGCAATGAACTCTTACCTCACCGGCCAGAACTCGGCCCAGTTCTTCGAGCAAATCAGCGCGCTGTTCTCAGGCAACCCGGTGACCGGTGCCTCGGTCGAGCTAACCATCGACCCGGTCGTTCAAAAGGCCGCCTGGGATGCCTTGGGCGACAAGACCGGCGCCGTCGTCGCGATCGAGCCGAAGACCGGCAACATCCTTGCCCTGGTTTCAAAGCCTGGCTTCGACGCCAACCTGCTAGCCGTGCACAACGGTGTCGAATCAACCAGCAACTACAACGCGCTGCTGAACTCGAAGCTCGAGCCGCTCAAGAACCGTGCAACCACCGAGTTGTTTGCCCCGGGTTCGGTCTTCAAGATTTTGGTGGCCACCGCGGCGATCGAGAGCGGCAAGTACACGCCTGAGAGCACCCTGCCAAACCCGGTCAAGTTCAAGTTGCCAGGCACCAACGTTTACGTTCAGAACTCTGGCGAAGGCAAGTGTGGTGGCAAGTCGACCGTTTCGATCGCCGATGCGCTGCGCTTCTCTTGCAACGTTCCAATGGCTCAGCTCGGCATCCTGCTTGGCCAGGATGCCATCCGCGCCCAGGCCGAGAAGTTTGGCTTCGGCAAATCGGTAAAGGTGCCGCTAACCGTGACTCCTAGCGTTTACCCAACCGGCATGGATGACGCCCAGCTCGGCCTTTCGGCCTTTGGCCAGTTTGACGACCGCGTCACCGTCATGCAGGTTGCGATGATGTCGGCGGCCGTGGCCAACGGCGGTTTGATGATGAAGCCGAACCTGGTCGAGACCGTACTGTCTTCGAACCTTGCCGCGTTGAGCACTCCAACACCACAGCAGCTGGGTTCACCGATGAGCCCGACCACTGCAGCCAAGGTTCGCGACATGATGATTGGCGCGGTTGCTCGCGGTGTCAGCTCGAATGCTCAAATCAAGGGCGTCTCGGTTGCCGGTAAGACCGGTACCGCTCAGAACGGGCAAGGCGAGCCTTACACACTTTGGTTCACCGGCTTCGCACCGGCAAACGACCCTCAGGTTGCGGTTGCCGTCGTGGTTGCCAACGGGGGTGGCATGGGTCAGGCAGGTCGAGGTAACTCGTTGGCTGCACCGATTGCCAAGAAGGTAATGGAGGCGGTGTTGCGCAAGTGAAG
>ERZ650301.557-NODE-557-length-10475-cov-9.633973_pt1 | contig 10475 bp, 8 predicted proteins | sample MGYA00376237_ERZ650301 | MGnify/ENA primary metagenome ERZ650301 (study PRJEB26733, sample SAMN07839255) | wastewater metagenome | biome: small river; feature: stream; material: water | place: USA: North Carolina | collected 2016-04-05 ...
CACAGGTGCGGAGGCCAATTTGGGACCACGCGGTGCACAAGGCGTGCCTTTGACCGCAGGCCGCTCGATCGCTGTCGACAAAGATTCGATTCCTTATGGCACCCCCGTGTGGATGGCATCGGCAGGTCCGAATGCGAATTTGCAACGCTTGGTGTTCGCCCAAGACACGGGCAGCGCCATTGTGGGGGCCGTGCGTGCCGATTACTTTGCAGGCACAGGCTCAGACGCGGGTGACTTCGCGGGCCGCATGAAACAGCCCTTGCGCCTTTGGGTGCTGTGGCCGAGGTAAATCTATGTCGATTCAACAGTTCAATGGCGAGTGGATTTCGCAAGAAGACCGGGTGTTGTTTCGCTTCAACACGAGCACTGGCGAAGAGTTCAGCTTTTGGTTGACCCGCATGATGCTCAAAGGGTTGATTCAGGGCACGCAACACGTGGCGGTGAAAGCCCTCGAGAAAACGCACGAACCTCAAGTGGCGCAAGCCGTTCAATCGTTTCAGCAACAAGCCGTGGCCCAACAAGCCAACTTCAATGATGCGTACAAGTCCGCACCGCAAAAGCCTTTGGGGGAAGCCCCCCTGTTGGTGATCGGTTTGGTGATTCACCAACAAGACGATGGGCAGACCGCGATTGAGTTGCAACTGATCACCAAAAACAGCGTGAACTTGAAGTTGCCGCCGCATGTGCTGCAAATCATGATGACCTTGCTGAACAAGTTGCAAGAAAAAGCAGGTTGGGGCGTGGGGTTTGACGACGCCTCGTCGCCTGCGCTGCCCCTACCGTCCACGGCACACCAAGTGCACTGAGGCGCGTGACGGCGGTGCTGCTGCGTGTGTCAGTAGCTGTGCTTTTCCAAATGGGTCAATGGCAATGCCCCGCTCGCTTTCACCTCGCCGAGTGAAAAGCTGGTGTGTAAATCTTTCACATGCGGCAGGTTGATCAACACGTCGCGCGCAAATTGGCTGAAGGTGTGCAGGTCACGCGAGACCACTTGCAGCTCAAAAGTGCCTGTTCCGCTGATGTAGTGGCACGACACGATTTCAGGGATTTGGCGAATCGCCGCTTCTAAGACCTGCGTGACATCGCCGGAGTTGCGCTCGGCATCGAGCCGCACAAACGCCAACACGCCCAAACCCAGCTTTTGGCGGTTGAGTTCAGCGCGGTAACCCGTGATGTAGCCCTCTTCTTCCAACACCCGCACGCGTCGCCAGCATGGCGCGGCGCTCAAGCCTACGCGCTGTGCGAGTTCGGCGTTGGTCAGTCGGGCATCGCGTTGCAGTTCGCTCAAGATCGCAATATCAAATTTATCGAGTGTCTCCAAGGTAACGCCTTTATCTTTCGTTATTCCAAAATTCTAGAAAGAATCTTGCGCAAATGCGGCGATTCAGTGAATAAAAAGAAAACCTTTATCTGGGGACGCCCCCTACACTTTGTGACAAATTCAAGATATCAATGGAGACAGCCATGAACGCACCGCTCCCCGAGCACATTCGCCGCGCCCTCGAAACCGTGACGCTGGATGACAAATACAGCCTCGATGCGGGGCGTGCTTTCATGAGCGGGGTGCAGGCGTTGGTCAAGCTGCCCATGTTGCAACGCCAGCGTGATGCGTTGCAAGGCAAAAACACCGCGGGCTTCATCAGCGGTTACCGTGGCTCGCCCTTGGGTGGCTACGACCAGGCTTTGTGGAAAGCCAAAGATTATTTGCAGGCGCAACACATCGTGTTTCAACCCGGTGTGAACGAAGAGTTGGCCGCCACGGCGTTGTGGGGCACACAGCAGCTGGGTTTTGCGCCCCCTGGCAGCAACAAGTTCGACGGGGTGTTTGGCATTTGGTACGGCAAAGGCCCTGGCGTGGACCGGTGCTCCGATGTGTTCAAGCACGCCAACATGGCAGGCACGACGCCTTGGGGTGGCGTGCTGGCGGTGGCGGGGGATGACCACATTGCCAAAAGCTCCACCGCTGCGCACCAGAGCGACCACATTTTCAAAGCCTGCGGCACGCCGGTGTTTTTTCCTGCAAGCGTGCAAGACATTTTGGATTTGGGTTTGCATGGCATCGCCATGAGTCGCTTTTCTGGCGTGTGGTCGGGCATGAAGACGATCCAAGAAATTGTGGAGTCCAGCGCGACCGCAGTGATCGATCCTGACCGCGTGAACATCGTCATTCCCGAATTTGAGATGCCTGCCGGCGGCATCCACATTCGCTGGCCCGATGACGCGCTCAGCCAAGAGGCGCGTTTGTTTGACTACAAGTGGTATGCCGCGCTCGCATATGTGCGCGCCAACCGTTTGAACTACAACGTGATTGAGGGCCCGAACGACCGCTTAGGTCTGATCGCCAGCGGCAAGGCCTACAACGACACGCGCCAAGCCCTGCTCGATTTGGGGCTGGACGATGCCACGTGCCGCCGCATTGGCATTCGCCTGCACAAAGTGGCCGTGGTGTGGCCGCTGGAAGCGCAACTCACGCGGGAGTTCGCCACGGGCTTGCAAGAGATTTTGGTGATCGAAGAAAAGCGCCAAGTCATTGAGTACCAACTCAAAGAAGAGCTCTACAACTGGCGTTCGGATGTTCGACCCGTCGTGCTGGGCAAGTTCAACGAAACAAACGAGGGCGGTGGCGAGTGGTCCATGCCCAACCCCAAAGACAGCACCCTGTTGCGCGCCAATGCCGATTTGAACCCGTCGTTGATCGCCAAGGCCATTGCCCAGCGCGTGCTCAAACTTGGCGTGGATGCTGACACCACCTCACGCATCAACGCGCAGCTGGCCATCATCACCGCCAAAGAGCAGGCGATGACCACCGTGGACGTCAAGGCCGACCGCCAGCCTTGGTTTTGCTCGGGTTGTCCACACAACACCAGCACCAAGGTGCCGGAAGGCTCACGGGCGATGGCCGGTATTGGCTGCCATTTCATGGCGCTGTGGATGGACCGCAGCACGTCGGGCTTCACCCAAATGGGGGGCGAAGGCACGCCGTGGGTGGGTCAGCAACCGTTTGTGAACGACGCACACATCTTTGCCAACATCGGTGACGGCACGTACTTTCACAGCGGCATCTTGGCCATTCGCCAAAGCGTGGCCGCCGGTGTGAACATCACCTACAAAATTTTGTACAACGATGCCGTCGCCATGACCGGCGGTCAGCCCGTGGGCGAGCGCCCTGAGGGGCACAACACCTTGCAAATTGCGCAAAGCATGAAGGCCGAAGGTGCGCAGCGCATCGTCATCGTGACGGATGAGCCTGAGAAATATGAAGGTGCCGATTTGGTGAGCGGTGTGGATGTGTTCCACCGCGATGCGTTGGACCGCATTCAGCGCGAAATGCGGGAGATCAAAGGTTGCACGGTCATCATTTACGACCAGACCTGTGCCACCGAAAAACGCCGCCGTCGCAAACGCGGCACGATGGTCGATCCGGCGGTGCGCGTGCTCATCAACGAGTTGGTGTGCGAAGGCTGTGGCGACTGCGGCGTGCAAAGCAATTGTTTGAGCGTTGAGCCCCTAGAAACGGACTTTGGTCGCAAACGCACCATCAACCAAAGCACCTGCAACAAAGACACCAGTTGTCTCAAAGGGTTTTGCCCCAGCTTTGTCACCGTCGAAGGCGGGCAGCTGAAAAAGAAGGCCAAAGGCGTCTCCAAGATCGCCATGCCGGATGTGACATTGCCAGAGCCCACCTTGCCCAGCACCGCGCACGCGTGGGGCACGGTCGTGGCGGGCGTGGGAGGCACGGGCGTCATCACCATCGGTCAGTTGTTGGGCATGGCCGCGCACATCGAGGGCAAAGGCATCGTCACACAAGACTCGGCAGGCTTGGCCCAAAAAGGTGGCGCTACATGGAGCCATGTCTTGATTGCCAACGACCAAGACACCATTCGCACCACGCGGGTGAGCATGGCTGCAGCCGACTTGATCATCGGCTGTGATCCCATCGTCTCGGCAGGCAAAGAAACTTTGCAGCGCATGTTGGCCGGACGCACCCATGTGGCCTTGAACGCACACAGCACACCGACCGCTGCATTTGTCAAAAATACCGATTGGCAAAACCCCGCCGATGCCTGCTTGGCAGACATCACCCAAACCGTGGGTGTTGACGGCGTGAGCGCGTTCGACGCCAACCGCGTTTCTTTGCAGGCGCTGGGTGACAGCATTTACATCAACCCGATGTTGCTGGGCTACGCTTGGCAAAAGGGCTGGGTGCCGTTGGGCTTGGAGGCGCTCATGCGCGCCATTGAACTCAACAACGTGGCGATTGAGCAAAACAAGGCAGCCTTCACGTGGGGACGTCACTGTGCGCATGACCTCGCGGGCGTGAATGCGCTGATGGAGGCCTCGCAAAACCCCACGCAAGTGGTGCAGTTTCATGCGCGTCAAAGTGTGGATGCGGTGATCGATCAGCGCGTGGCCTTCCTCACCGACTACCAAAACGCGGCTTACGCGCAGCGTTACCGTGCGGTGGTGGCGCGTGTGCGTGCGGCAGAAGCGCCGTTGCAAAAAACCAGTTTGACCGAGGCCGTGGCCCGCAACTTGTTCAAGCTCATGGCCTACAAAGACGAGTACGAAGTGGCCCGTTTGCACACCGACACCGCGTTTTTGCAAAAGATCAACGGCATGTTCGAGGGCGACTACACCGTGAATTACCACTTGGCTCCGCCCTTGATCGCCAAAACCAATGCCAAAGGCGAGTTGCAAAAGCAGAAATTTGGCCCGTTGATGTTGACCGGCTTCAAACTGCTCAAGCACCTCAAAGGCCTGCGCGGCACCGCGTTGGATGTGTTTGGCAACACCGAAGAGCGCCGCACCGAGCGCGCCTTGATCGGTGAATACCAAGCCAGCATCGACCAAGTGCTCGCCAAACTCAGCGCGGACAACCACGCGTTGGCGCTGGACATTGCCCGAGTACCTGAGCAAATCAAAGGCTTTGGCCACGTCAAAGCCCGTCATTTGGCGGCTGTGCGTGGTAAGTGGGCGAGTTTGATGGCGGCGTGGCAGGGTTAATCCCCGTCACACCCCCGCCGCATACAATCCGCGATTGGCCCGTCTAGGCGTTTTGCACCTAGGCGGGAGTCCTTCTTATTGGAGTTCGATCGTGTTGATTTCTTCTGCTTTTGCTCAAACCGCCCCTGCCGCTGCTGCTGGTGGCGACATCATGTCTTCCCTCACCGGCATGTTGCCTTTGGTGTTGATGTTCGTGGTCTTGTACTTCGTGATGATTCGTCCTCAGATGAAGCGTCAAAAAGAACACAAAGCCATGATCGACGCGCTCGCCAAAGGTGACGAAATCGCCACCGCTGGCGGCTTGCTCGGCAAAGTCACCAAACTCGGTGACAACACCCTGAGCTTGGAAGTTTCTCCTGGCGTGGAAGTGCAATTGCAGCGTCACGCTGTGGTGCAAGTTTTGCCCAAAGGCTCTGTCAAGTAATCTCTGAGATACGAAGCGATCATGAACCGTTACCCGTTTTGGAAATACGCGATCATCGTGATCGCTTTGTTGATTGGCAGCATCTACACGCTGCCTAACTTTTTTGGTGAAGCACCTGCCGTTCAAGTGAGCGCAGGCAAACCCGGCGTCAAAGTGGACGCTGCGGTTCAAGCGCGTGTGGAAGAGGCCCTGAAAGCGGCGAACCTCACGCCTGAGGTGTTGACCTTGGACAACGGGTCGCTCAAAGCCCGTTTTGACAACACCGACACCCAGCTCAAAGCCAAAGATGCCATTCAACATGCGTTGGTGCCAGATGCCAACGACCCCGCTTATGTGGTGGCGTTGAACCTCTTGGCCCGTTCACCTGCATGGCTGACCAGCTTGGGCGCCTCGCCCATGTATTTGGGTTTGGACTTGCGCGGTGGCGTGCACTTCATGTTGCAAGTCGACATGCCGGCTGCTTTGACCAAGAAAGCCGAATCGTTGGCGGGTGACATTCGCACCGGCTTGCGCGAGAAAAACGTGCGCCACAGTGGCATCAGCCGCAATGGCCAAGCCATCGAGGTGCGCTTTCGCGATATGGCCACGTTGGAGTCCGCCCAGCGCGTGATTCAAGACCAGTTTGCCGATTTGCAAACCACCAGCGCGCCCGATGGCGCCGACTTCAAACTCACGGCGGTGATCAACCCCGTGGCCGCGAAGCGCGTGCAAGAGCAAGCGATCAAGCAAAACATCACCACCTTGCACAACCGTATCAATGAGTTGGGCGTGGCCGAACCTGTGATTCAACAGCAAGGCACGGACCGCATCGTGGTGCAACTGCCTGGCGTGCAAGACACAGCCAAGGCCAAAGACATTTTGGGCCGCACGGCCACGTTAGAAATCCGCATGGTGGATGACAGTGCCGAGGCCCGCAGTGCGGAGCTGAGCAATGGCCCTGTGCCATTTGGCACCGAGCGCTTTTTAGAGCGCAGCGGTCAGGCCGTGATTGTGAAGAAGCAAGTGATCTTGACAGGTGAAAACCTCACCGACGCACAACCTGGCTTTGACACCCAAAACCAAGAAGCCGCCGTGCACCTGACGCTCGACGCCAAGGGCGCACGCATTTTCAAGGACGTGACCCGTGAGAGCGTGGGCAAGCGCATGGCCATTTTGTTGTTTGAAAAAGGCAAGGGCGAAGTCGTCACCGCGCCTGTGATTCGCAGCGAAATTGGCGGTGGCCGCGTACAAATTTCGGGCCGCATGAGCACCGTGGAAGCCAACGACACCGCCTTGCTGTTGCGCGCGGGCTCGCTCGCTGCGCCGATGGAAATCATCGAAGAACGCACCATTGGCCCTAGCCTCGGTGCTGAAAACATTGCCAAAGGTTTTAACTCCGTCACTTGGGGTTTTGTGGCGGTGACTGCCTTCATGTGCGTGTACTACATGTTGTTCGGCATGTTCTCCAGCGTGTCACTGGCTGTGAACTTGTTGCTCTTGGTGGCTGTGCTGTCCATGTTGCAAGCCACGCTCACCTTGCCCGGTATGGCCGCAATGGCTTTGGTCTTGGGTATGGCGATTGACGCCAACGTGCTGATCAACGAACGCGTGCGCGAAGAGTTGCGCAATGGCGCATCGCCTCAGTCAGCCATCCACGCCGGTTACGACCGTGCTTGGGCCACCATTCTTGACTCGAACGTCACCACCCTGATTGCCGGTTTGGCCTTGTTGGCCTTTGGCTCGGGCCCCGTGCGTGGCTTTGCCGTGGTGCATTGCTTGGGCATTTTGACCAGCATGTTCTCGGCCGTGTTCTTCTCGCGTGGCTTGGTCAACGTTTGGTATGGCCGCCAAAAGAAATTACAAAGCGTGTCCATCGGCACCGTGTGGCGCGCCTGATCGCGTGGCGACAAGAAAGAAATTGAGTCATGGAATTTTTTAAGATCCGCAAAGACATCCCGTTCATGAAGAACGCGGTGGCGTTCAACGCCATTTCGTTCATCACCTTTTTGGCCGCGGTGTTCTTCTTGTTCAACCGTGGCTTGCACCTGTCGGTCGAGTTCACGGGCGGCACGCTGATGGAAGTCAGCTACAGCCAGCCTGCTGACCTCAATGCCGTGCGCGACCAAATCGCCAAGCTCGGTTTCTCCGACGTGCAAGTGCAAAACTTTGGCACCGCCCGCGATGTGATGATCCGCATGCCTGCGGTCAAAGGCCAGAGTTCAGCCCAGCAAAGCGACCAAGTGTTGGCTGCTTTGAAGGGGATAGATGCTTCCGTGCAACTGCGCCGCACCGAGTTTGTCGGCCCGCAAGTGGGCGACGAGTTGGCGGCGGATGGCCTCAAGGCGCTGGCTTTTGTGGTCGTGGGCATCATGATTTATTTGGCCATGCGCTTTGAGTGGAAGTTTGCGGTGGCCGCCATCATTGCGAACTTGCATGACGTGGTCATCATCTTGGGTTTCTTCGCGTTCTTCCAGTGGGAGTTTTCGCTGCCCGTGCTGGCTGCCGTGCTGGCCGTGCTGGGTTATTCGGTGAACGAATCGGTGGTGATTTTTGACCGTATTCGCGAGAACTTCCGCCGCTACCGCAAGATGGACACGGTCGAAATCATCGACAACGCCATCACCTCCACCATCAGCCGCACCATCATCACCCACGGCTGTACACAGCTCATGGTGTTGTCGATGCTGTTGTTCGGTGGCGCGACCTTGCACTACTTTGCGCTGGCGCTGACCATCGGTATTTGCTTCGGTATCTACTCGTCGGTGTTCGTGGCCGCCGCCATCGCCATGTGGCTGGGCATTCAACGCGAAGATTTGATCAAAGCCCCCGTCAAAGCCGCGGGCGATCCTGACGACGAAAACTCGGGCGCGGTGGTCTAAGCCTTCAATGTGCGACGCGGTCTGCGTCGTCACACAACTCGTCTAGCACCAGCGCGTCGGGCTCTAAGCCCACGCTCCAGTAGACCATCAGCACGATGATTTTCAGGTCATCCAAATCAATGGGCTGGGCTGCAACCGCCATGGCGCGGTCGAGCACGATTTCGCGCATGTGAGGCGAGAGCACTTCGGCGGTTTCTAAGAAACGGATGAAGCCCAAGCACGCCGCGCCTAAGCGGTCTTGCTCGGCGACCGAATACACACGCAGACTGTGCGCTGACTCGGTGTGGTGTTCGGGCGAGGATTGGCTGATGTCGATCAGCTCCGTGTGTTGTGAGGCGATGCTCAAGCCATCTAGCCATTGCAAGGCCTGCGAAATGTCGTCCGCTTCGAAGCCTGCCGCACTGAGTTTGCGGCCCAGTTGCGCGAGCTCCGGACACGCATCACCGTGCCAGTAGTTTTCGTAAACAAAGACGAGCACTTCAAACATGGGTTCAATATAACGGCATTTGTTGCAGGCCCTTCACGCTTGCCCCAAACGCTGAAATAAACCACCGGGCAAGCGCCCAATCAAGCCGTCCAGCTCCAAGGTCAAGAGTTGCGCTTGCAGGCTGGCCGTGGCGATGCCGCAACGCGCTTGCAGGGCATCCAAGCTGACGGGGCCGTAGCCCATGTGGCCCAAAAGCGTGGGTTCGGTTGTTGCGTCGTCGGGCGGCGACTCATCAAACAGCAACGTTTGTTCTTGCAATTGCAGCTCTTCCAGCACGTCTTGGGCCTTTTCCACCAATTTGGCGCCTTGGCGTATCAAGGCATGGCAGCCGTGCGATTGCGTGGCATGGATGGAGCCCGGGATAGCCAGCACTTCACGCCCTAAATCAAGCGCCAAGCGTGCCGTGATGAGCGAGCCCGATTGCAAGGCCGCTTCCACCACCAAGGTGCCCAAACCGAGGGCGGCAATGAGTCGATTGCGTTTGGGGAAGTTGGCGGGCAGCGGGGCCGTGCCCAAGTGGTATTCGCTCAGCATGAGACCGTGTTGCGCGATGTCGTAGGCCAAGGTTTGGTGTTGGCGTGGGTACACGCGGTCCAAGCCCGTGCCCACGACGGCCACTGTGTGCCAATGGTCAGCCGTTTCGCGCGAGCGCGCACCCCGCAGCGCGCCAAGGTGTGCCGCGCCATCCACGCCCAAAGCCAAGCCCGAGACCACGCACAAGCCAGCGGCCGCCAAGGCTTCGCCAAATTGCGCTGCCGTTTGTGCCCCTTGTGGCGTGGGGTTGCGGCTGCCGACGATGGCCACGGCAGGCCCCAAAGTAGCCTCCAACTGGCCTTGTGCGTAGACCATCAGCGGTGGGTCTGGCAATTGCAGCAAGGCGGCGGGGTAATGGGCATCGCCCAAAGTCCACACCGCATGGCCGTGCGTGTCGGGTTGGTGGGCCAGCCACTGCTGGGTGCGCACACACTGCACGGCCAGTTCGTTGGGGTCGGTCAGCAGGGCCAAGGCCTGTTTGGCGGTGACCACTTGGCGCAACGCAGCCTCGCTTTGGGCAAACACAGCTTGTGGGCTGCCAAAGGCGGCCAGCAGTCGCCGAGCGGCATCGTTGCCGACCCCATCGGTCAAGCTCAACCGCAGCCAAGCGCGCAATTCGTCTTGGGTCAGGGGCGTGGGGTGCATGCGGGTCTCCTTGTGGTGTGAAAACCATTGTGGAGAGCGTGCTTTCAAATACACATGCGCGCAGGTCGAAAATTTCAAAAGCAGAGACAATATGCGCATGCCCAAGTTAGACATTCTTCGATTCCCTGACCCCAAACTTCACACCGTGGCCAAGCCCGTCGCTGAGGTGGATGCGCGCATCCGCACCCTCATCGCCGACATGCTGGAGACCATGTACGACGCCAACGGCATCGGCCTCGCGGCCACCCAAGTGGATGTGCATGAGCGCTTGGTGGTGATTGACGTTTCAGAAAAACGCAACGAGCCCATGGTGCTCATCAACCCCGAAATCACATGGATGGGCGATGAGCGCGTCAAAGGTGAAGAGGGCTGCTTGTCGGTGCCAGGTATTTATGACGGCGTGGAGCGCGCGACCCAAGTCAAAGTCAAAGCCACAGACGCGGATGGTCACGTGCGCACCATCGAGGCCGACGGCTTGCTGGCGGTGTGTATTCAGCATGAGCTGGACCACTTGCTGGGCAAA
>ERZ650301.559-NODE-559-length-10464-cov-16.031223_pt1 | contig 10464 bp, 4 predicted proteins | sample MGYA00376237_ERZ650301 | MGnify/ENA primary metagenome ERZ650301 (study PRJEB26733, sample SAMN07839255) | wastewater metagenome | biome: small river; feature: stream; material: water | place: USA: North Carolina | collected 2016-04-05 ...
GCGTGAGTTCATTCAGCGTAAAGCTGGTCAGTTTTGCGCCTGAGAGGTGTTGGTTTGATGACATGATTCGCTCCTAAAAATGAATTTACAAGTAACCAAGCATAAGTTGTGCCAACTTAAAAATTGACAGTTTTGCTCACAATCATGAGAAGTCTCAGAATATCTTTTATTGCCATGATGGCCTTTTCTTTGCCGATACACGCGGCTGAACTGTCGAGCTTTGATGAAGTGCGCGCCCAGTACCAGTCCTACCGTGATCCCACGCGCGTGTCTTATCTCTACAACCGTTGTGCCGCGTTGCAGCTCAATGTGTCTGCGCTTTTGCAACGCCAGGGGCAAAAAAAGGGGGCTCAAGATTTTGAGAATCTAGCCCAGCACTACATGGTTCTGTCAGAAGCCAACGAACGCGAGTTGGACAAAAAACGAGGGATAAAAAGCAAAGACACCATGAAAACAGTCCATCGTGCGGTGAGTCATGTGTCAGAAATTTACAGCGCCCGTATGAAACACCATTTCAGCCAGAGCGGTGATTATTTCCGTGGTGATGCACAAATTGAATCTGAACTCCAAGAATGCATGACGCCTGACGTATTTGTCAAAAAAATGAACACTCGTTGAGTTTTCTAGTGGGGCAGTCCAAGTTGTATGTAGGTATTTGTAGGAATTTAAATCGTAGTTTCATTAGAAAATTACCAGCAATTTAATTAAAAGTAATCTATTTTTAGATTTTCTCTAACTCAAGTTTGAGTTTCCGGTGACGATTTATCCAACTCACCGGTGGTGACGTTGTTTTTGGCCCGCTAGTTGCTACCAGTCATGCCAGTCACCGAAAACTCAAGGCATCAGGTATGAGAAAAACAAATCAGATTCATAAATTAAAAGGCATTGGGCTGGCATTTCTATTGTTCAGTCCTTTGGTATTTGCGCAAACGACCCCTGATGCAGGGGCGTTGATGCGTCAGACTGAGCAAGAGTTCAAACAACCGTTTCTCCCGTTCGCGCAACCAAGCCGCTCGTTGCCTGTAGTTTCCGTACCTCACAGTGGTGAGGCCACGCTGACCGTGAACCGTTTTCAGTTTGCGGGTAACCAGCGACTGTCCTCTGCGCAGCTCGATCACGCCGTTGAGCCTTATTTAAACCGTCCACTGACATTTGCGCAGTTGCAACAAGCCGCGGATGCGGTGGCCGCTGCCTACCGTGAGTCAGGATGGGTGGTTCGTGCGTATCTGCCAAAGCAGAGTACACACCAAGGTGTCGTGACGATTCAAGTCACAGAGGCCGTCTACGGCAAAGCCTTCGTGTTGGGCACGCCTGCCTTGCGTATGGCGAGCCAACGTTTGCTGGATATGGTCGCCGCCGCACAAAAGCCTGGGCAAGCCATGAGTTCTCGTGCCATCGACCGCGCTTTGTTGCTGATGGACGATTTGCCTGGTGTCAACGTCGCAGGCAGCATGGTCGAGGGTGAAAACGCGGGTGAAACCGATGTGATGTTGGCCATCAGTGACGAGCCCTTGATGACCGGCAGCGCTGGGGTGGATAACCACGGCTCACGCTCAACCGGTATGGGTCGATTGAGTGGCAACTTTTCATTCAACAGTCCCATGCATTTGGGCGATGCCTTAGCGGTGAACTTGTTGAAAACACAAGGCAGTGATTACCAGCGTTTGGCCTACAGCCTGCCGATGGGCCTAGACGGCTTGCGGGGCGGCGTACAAATGTCACACATGCAGTATCGATTGCTGGGTGAATTTGCTTCTCTCAATGGCAGCGGAACAGCCAGCACGGGGGGCGTGAACGTCAGCTACCCCCTGGTGCGCAGCCAATACGAAAACATCAATGTGGCGCTCAGTTACGACGCGAAGACGTTTGACAACGTCAACAGCACAGGGCCTCAGTCCAATTACAAGGTGAATGTGGTCAATGCTTCATTCAATCTGAGTGAGTTAGACAACTGGGCCGGCGGAGGCGCTAACAGTGCCTCTGTTGCTTTGACCTCGGGCCAAGTCAATTTGAATGGCTCTGCCAATCAAAGTGCAGATGCAACAGGTGCCAATACCCAAGGCGGTTATCAAAAAATCAGCCTCAGCGCCAGTCGCGTTCAAACCTTGACCGCAGATCTCAGCATGTATGTCGCGACCAGTCTTCAAGCGGCCAGCAAAAACTTAGATTCCAGTGAAAAACTGTACTTGGGTGGGGCAAGCGGTGTGCGTGCCTACCCATCCAGCGAAGGTGGCGGTAGCGATGGCTACACCCTGACCGCCGAGCTGCGTCAAAAAGTCAATGCCCAAACCACGGTCACTGGCTTTTACGACCACGGCCACGCCAAAGCGTTTCATGACAACACCAAGGTCGATGGCAGTGGCCTCAACAGTGGTGTGGCCCCAAATAGCTATGCACTCAAAGGCTATGGCTTGAGCGTGGCTTGGCAACCCGAGAAAAACATCGACATCAAAGCGACGTTGGCTAAACGTATTGGTACGAGCCCGATTGCCAGCCCTTCGAGCGGCATGGATGGTGACGGGACTCGAAAAATCAACCGTCTCTGGGTCGGTGCATCCATCGCGTTTTAAGGGCTGAGTTCTGATGAATGGTCATGCGTCCCTCAATCGCTGTTACCGCCATGTTTGGTCGCAAGCGATGCAATGCTGGTTGGTTGCGCCAGAAACCGCACGTCGGTCTGGCAAAGGCGGGCGGGCGAGCCGCATGCGCCAAGCCGTTTTAGGTGTCTTGGCCAGTGTGGTGCTAGGGGGCGGCATTACCAGCCTGACGCATGCACAACAAGCACCGCCCAGCCTGACCCAGCTGCCGGTTGCTAACGCGGTTGCACGGGGACAGGTCAATATCACTCAAACCAGCACGCCGAATGCGGCGGTGATGAACGTCAACCAAACGTCGGCCAGTGCCGTGGTCAACTGGAACACGTTCAACGTGGGGCAGAACGCGCAAGTCAATTTCAACCAACCCAACAGCAGCTCAGTCATCCTGAACCGCGTGCTGGACAACAACCCAAGTCAAATTTGGGGCCGCATCACGGCACCTGGACAGGTCTTTCTCAGCAACGCCAATGGGGTGTATTTTTCACCGACTTCGCAGGTCGATGTGGGCGCACTCACAGCGAGTACCCACGGCATCAGTGACGACGATTTCATGTCCGGCAAACGCACCTTTGTGCGTGACGGTGCCACAGGCAAAGTCATCCAAGAAGGGCGCATCACTGCGGCCTTGGGCGGCTACGTCGCACTGCTGGCGCCAGAGGTCCAAAACGCGGGCGTGATCGTTGCACGTGCTGGCACGGTGGCCTTGGCCGCCGGTGATGCGATCACCCTCAACTTTGACGCAAGTCAGCGCTTGAGCGGCATCACCACCACGCCGTCGACCATTGCAACGTTGGTGGAAAACAAGCTGGCTGTGCATGCCCCAGATGGGCACATTATTTTGTCGGCAGTCGCCATGAACAAGCTCCAAGCGGGCGTCGTGAAAAACAGTGGTCACTTAGAAGCCAGCAGCATGGTCAACCGAGGTGGCACCATCGTTTTGGAAGGCGATGAGATCACGTTGAGCCGAAGCAGCCAAATCGACGCCACAGGCCCTAGCGGCGGTGGCACGGTGTTGGTGGGCGGAGATTGGCAGGGCAGTGGTGCCGTGCGTCATGCGACACGCGTGAGCATGGAAGCTGGCGCATCCATCAATGCCAGCGCCCTCGAACATGGCGATGGCGGCACCGTGGTCCTGTGGAGCGATGTGCATGATCCCAGCTCAGTCACACAAGTGGCGGGGACCATCTATGCCCGAGGCGGTGCACTCAGCGGCGATGGGGGACGCATTGAAACCTCGGGGCACCACTTGCGGGTCAACGACTCTCAAGGTGATGCCTCCTCGCCTCACGGCGCTGCAGGCCTTTGGTTATTTGACCCCTACAACGTCACCATCACCTCTGCTGACGCCAATGGCGCATTTGCTCCAGATGCGAACAACCTGACCGACACATGGACCCCGACCGCGTCAGGCTCTAGCATCTTGAACACCACAATCGTGAGCAAGCTCAACGCTGGGACCCACGTGGCCATCACCACCACAGGCGCTGGCACTGACGCGGGTCACATCACCGTCAATGCGGCCCTCGATGCCAACAACGCAGCCACAGGCCAACTCTCATTGGTGGCCGATGGCGACATCCAGCTCAATGCCAACATCCACACAGGCGCCAGCGTGTTGTTGAAAGCGGCAGGGCACATCACGCAAGCGGCTTCTACTTCGGTCAATACCAACGGCGGCAACGTCACTTATTGGGCAGACAGCGACAGCAGTGGCGCCGGTGGCATCAGCTTGCTCGCAGGCACATCGGCCAACCCCACGGCCATTGTGACCAACGGCGGAAACATCACCTTCGGCGGCGGCAGCGATCCGACTGCCACATCGGCCATCGGTGTGAATGGCATTCGACTCGACGGCTTTGCCACGCTGAATGCGGGGACAGGCAACGTCAGTCTCAGAGGTACCAGCACGGCTACCGCCGCCAACGGGGGCGCGGGCTTGAGGTTGGTCAACAGCACCATCACGGGTTACGACATCACGCTTGTCGGGCAAGGTCCCGCCAACACCGGGGGCAGCGCCACGGGTTCCGCCACCACAACCACAGTCACAGCCAGCCACAACCTCAATTTGTCTGCGGATCTCATGACGGTTGGTGTGAACAACAACGTCACGGCCACGGCTGGCGAAAGCCTCGTGGTGAATTCAGCGCAAACATGGGGGAGTAACAACCTCGTGTTGTCTGCTGGCGGTGACGTCGACGTCAACGCCAACTTGGATGCGTCCTCGGGCGGTGGTTTGACGGTTCGATTTGGTCAAAACACCACCGACGGAGGGGCTTCTGCCTACCGAGTCAACGGGGTGAATGTCAAGATTGCATTGCCCACCAGCGCGGGTTCCAAATTCCGCTGGAAAAAGGGCAGTACGGGTAGTGACAACGAACTGGTGTTCAACAACGGCTACTTGGCCTTTGCGGCCAACGCCTCAGGTTCACGTACCGCGCCTAATACCTCGGCGTTGAACGAACAAGGTCAGCTCAACCAACCCAACTTCTACGATCTGGACATCGTCAATAACGTTACCGTCGGGCGTGATGCTTGGTATAAATTAACGTACAGCAACCGATCCTTGGAATTCCAAGTGGGGACCGGAACCAGCGGTACCGCCTGGAATGGCAACAACGCCTATGCCAGTGCCGGTGGCCTTGGGGGCTATTTGGACATCAGCCAATATTTACCCGGTGTTGGCACCGGACCAGGCGGTGGCCCGAAAGCGTCGGGCACGATTCTGTCCGTCTTGCCCTTGACCGTGAACGCACAAAATGCACAGCTCATCAGCCGTTATGTGCTGGGGGGCAGCGATGCCTATTTGCGCAGTGACACTTCCGTCAAAGCGATATCCAGCACCTTGTCGAATGTGGGCTTGTGGGTCGGAACCGGCGATGACTGGGTGGGGGGAACGGATGGTCCCACTAAAACCATCGGTAACTTCACCAGCACCGGATTCACCGCCAACACGGTGGTGGGGCAATCCGCCAGTGTGCTGCGGGTCGATGAGGGGGGAAGCGGGGCCTCGGTTTTGTTTTATTCCACAGATTCCTCTGCCAGTGCCACATTCAGCAATTGCTGTTCCTTCTCAAACGCCACCAACATCAACCCTGCGAATCAGACCATCAGGCAGCAAAACGACGGTTCTTACTCGCTGTACACCGGTTTAGGCGATGTCACAGCGGGCGCGACCAAAGGCTTTTCATGGTTTTATGTCGCGGCGCCTTCGCAAAAAGTCAACGCCGTGGCCCAAAGCGTGGTGTCCACACTCACGACCTACAGTTTCAATGGCAATTCGCCTAACCTGACGTACGCCTACACGGGCAACGCTTATTCATTGGCGAACTTGTGGAGTTCCGTGAGCTTGAACACCAGCTCAGGCTCCGTGATGTTGCAACCTGGCCAGACAACGAACGGCTATAGCTTTGTGTACAGCGGTAACCCCGTGACATCGCTGACCAATGCCGGCACCTACCGGCTCCAGATTGCCCTGAGTTCTGATATCGCCAGCAACTATTTGCTCAACAACGTTGGTGCGGCCACACTCACCATCACGCCAGCCCCCCTGACCATTTCAGGGACCACAGCCACCTCTAAAACCTACGATGGCACCAACACCGCCGCCGTCACCGCCGGAGCTTTGGATCCCAGTGGGTTCTTGCAGGGGCAAACCGTGGGCGTGTCTGCCACAGGCACATTTGACAATGTGAACGTGGGGTTAAGGGCGGTGACGCCGGTGTACACCCTGATCGACGGGACAAATGGCGGGCTTGCACGCAACTACGCCATCACCAACACCACGTCTGTCTCGGCCTCCATCACGCCAGCCAATCTGATTTTGAGTGGCACCAAGGTGTATGACGGCCTCACCTCCATCGCGGGCGCGACCTTGACAGCGCGTGGCGTGGGCTCTCAGACCTTCACGGTCACCGGCGTGGGCGACTTGTCCAACCTTGCCAGTCCCGATGTGCAAAGCAACCGTTTGCTCACCTCGGTTACGGGGCTTAGCCTTGGTACCAGCAGCAACGGTGGGCTGGCCAGCAACTACAACGCCTTGAGCTTCACGGGGTCGACCTATTCGATCACGCCCAAAACCATCACGGTGACCGGTATTTCCGTGATTGAACGTGCTTACAACGGCACAACGCAAGCCACCCTGAATGCCAGTGCCCCCACCTTTGTTGGCATGGTCAACGGCGATGACTTAGCGATGGACACCAGCGCCGCAGTAGCGACGTTCAACAACAAAAATGTGGGAACGGCCAAAGCAGTCACCGTGTCGGGACTCAGGCTCTCGGGCACCGACAGCAGTAACTACAGTTTGACGGCCCCCACCTCTTTGACGGGCAACATCACCCGTTTGAATTCCGTGACCTGGACAGGCGCAGCCACGGGCAATTGGTTTGACCCCGCCAATTGGGCCGGTGGCGCAGTACCTGATTTGGCCAACGTGGCCAATGTGGTCATTCCCACGGGTAAAACAGTGTCGTTTGGCAGCACAGTCGTGGCGCCTGCTGTGGCGGGAACCGTGCAAATCGACAGCCTCAATGCCGCAGGTGGACAAGTGGGCAGCCTCAGCCTGAGCGCGGGCACCTTGCAAGTGGGTTCTGGCAACGTGAACTTGCACAGCCTCGCGCAAACCGGTGGCACATTCAGCGTGGCGTCAGACCTCTCGGTGGCCGATGCCTTCAGCCAAACAGCAACCGGTTCCATCGCGGTGACAGGCAGAGCCTCCTTGGTCGACACAAGCGGGGGCATGGCGCTGGGGGCCTTGACGGTTGGCGGCGACCTCACGGTCCAAAGCCAGGGGGGTGACATCACCCAAACCACGGGCACCTCACTCTCCGTCGCAGGCAGCAGCAGTCTGACCGCACGCAACAGCGGCGTTGCTGCCAGCATTGTGCTGGCTGACGCCGGCAATAATTTTCAAGGGGCGATCAGTTTGGATGGCTCCCAAGTCACGGTCCACGACACCCATGCCTTGGTTTTGGGACGCGTTGTGACCACAGGCCACTTGGACGTGGTCTCGGGTGGCCCCCTCACACAAACGGGCCCGCTGCAAGTCAGCGGAACCGCCGACTTGACGGCAACACTGGGTGACATCACGTTGACCCACGCCAGCAACAACTTCATGGGGGCCGTGACCCTCAGTGGCGCCAACATCAGTGTGAGGGACAGCAATGCATTGCCCCTGGGGCGATTGACATCCACAGGCAACGTGTCTCTGGCCAGCAATGGCAATGTCACACAGACAGGCCCCATCGCCATCAGTGGCACCACCACGATCAGCGCAGGGGACGGAGACATCACGTTGACGGACGTCAGCAACGACTTCACCCAAGCGCTCAGTGTCAGTGGCGCCAACATCCGTCTGCATGATGCAGGGGCCTTGACCCTCGCGGCCTTGACCTCGACGGGCAACGCCGACATCACCACCCACGGCGCCATGACTTTTGGCACGACCTCGGTACGCGGTGATCTTGCGGTGAACAGCGGCAACGGAGCCATCAGCCAGACACAAACCATTGGCGTGTCGGGTACTGCCACGTTCAATGCGGGGTCTGGTGCGGTTGATTTGTCACGCAGTACCAATGTGTTTGGTGCCACGCCGCAAATACAAGCCGCCAGCAGCCATGTGTCGAGCGGAGGTCCTTACAACGTCGCTTCTGCTTTGGGGACCGATCCCCAAAAACCCATCTTCAGTGGCATGGCGCCGGCCAACACAACGGTGTCGGTGTTTGACAACGGCACTTTGCTGGGGACCACTGTGGCCGACAACGCAGGCGCCTGGCGCTTCGAGCCGTCGGCTTTCATGAACCCTGGCAACCACACCATCACCGTCAACTCGGCCTCAGCGCTTGGCGTTTCGGGCTTGTCGGCACCCATGCCGATCCTAGTGAGCGCGCGTTTTGACACCCCCAACATGGTGGGGGCGGCGCTGCAAACCCAACAGTCCCAGTCTCAGGCGGCTGCCACAGTGCCCGTTCCTGGTGGTTTACAACAGGGGCAGTCGCCCATGGTTCATGCCGCCCAGATTAGCAATCTGAGCCCGCAGCAGTTGCAAGCGTTGACGCCTGTGCAAACCACATTGCTCACACCCACACAGTTAAACAGCTTAGCGCCTAGTCAATTGGCGAGCCTGAGCGTGGGGCAGCTCCAAGCGCTGCAGCCTTCGCAAGTGGTTCAACTCGCCCCCGCACAGTTGAGCGAACTTTCCGCGCCTCAGCTTGCCACCCTCACACGGACAGCTCCTTTGAGCTTGAATCAATTGCAAGTTTTATCACCCACCCAAGTGGCCAGCGTGCAGCCCGCCCAATTTGCCCGTATGAACGCGGCTGAAATTGCCTCTATGGCGGATACACAGCTTCAAGCCCTGACACCCAGGCAAATTGCAGCCATTGCACCGACGGACTTGGCCGCCATCACCCCTGAGCAACTCATCACCATGGGCAGCACGCTCACACAACACCTTTCGCCCGAACAATTTGGGGGGCTCACGGCCCTGCAAGTCAGCAGCTTGAGCGACACGCAAGTGGCCACCGTCACACCGGCGCAGCTACAGCAGCTCAACCCCATGCAGCGTGCTGTGCTGACAGCCGAACAAAAAGCCGTCATGACCCCCTTGCAGTTGCTGGCTTTAGGCGGGCCTGTCACCTTGGCCGTGGCTGAACTCAGCCAGCAAGACATTGCCAACTTGACTGTGCAGCAAGTTCAAAACCTTCAGCCCGACCACTTGCAGTCCCTCAGCGGCCTGCAAGTCCGTGCCTTGTCTACGCAGCACATGGAGGCCATGAGCCTGTCGCAAGTGTCCTCTCTGAGCCCCTTGCAGCTGCAAGCGTTGACGACCCAACAAATCACGGCCATGAGCGTGGCCCAAGCCTCGTCTCTGCAGGAAAGCCAGTTGGCAGTGATGAACCCACTTCAGTTGAGTGCCTTACCCAAAGGGGGGGTGTTGCCCATCACGGTGATGGGCGATGCCACGATGCCCGCGGGGGCCATCGAGTTTGAAAAACGCTCTGAAGTGCTGGACGTGCGTGTGAGCAACAGCGCGCCAGCCGTCGCATCGCGACCTTCGAGTGACATGGCCTCTGAATTGACGACCTTTCGTGTGACGACGGCCGACAACCAATCCGTGGAATTTAAAGGCGCGATTAACAACAAGCAACTCATGATCGCCGCACCCTCAGAATCAGCCAAAACACTGACGCGGTCAGACCTGGCGCAAGTGATGAAGGCCGCGCTGACGCAACTGGGCGGGGATCAAACCCCAGACCCTTCGGCCCTCAGTGGCGTACTGCTTGATCTGCGTTGAGTGCCTCGCCCAGCACCTGTTCCACCGTCAATTCGAGTGAACCTAGCTCAACGGCTTTGTCCATGAGCTTGGCTTTGAGCACCCCCGCTTGCGGCAGTGTGCAGTTATCCAAGCCAATGACAATGCGTGTGGTGTCTTCGCTTTTGAAGTCCAACTGGACCGCCGCTTCAACGATGGTTTTGTCGCCAATGTCACACACCAAGCGGACCTCGTGCGTGCTGGGGTCGATTTTTTCTCTGCTGACATAGAACAAAAATGTCAGCTTAGGGACGAGTACCGGAAAAGAGGGCGCTCTGAGCTGTTCGTACAGATCAATGATCGACACTTGGTTGCTCACAGAATCCACCAGCACACGGTTGGCCGCTACGGCAAAATAGACATTCAACATAAACGTGGTCGTACTCGTAAAGGAAAGCGTTGTGAAACATTCTAAGTTTGAGATTGTCTTAACCGCGCTGATCGCGTTGCCCGCTGCCGCTTGGGCCCAAAACATCCCCGACGCCGGCAGTTTGATGCGCCAAGCCGAGCAAATGCTCAAGCAAGACCAGCTGCAGCGCAATGCGCAACGGCGCG
>ERZ650301.563-NODE-563-length-10422-cov-6.453651_pt1 | contig 10422 bp, 10 predicted proteins | sample MGYA00376237_ERZ650301 | MGnify/ENA primary metagenome ERZ650301 (study PRJEB26733, sample SAMN07839255) | wastewater metagenome | biome: small river; feature: stream; material: water | place: USA: North Carolina | collected 2016-04-05 ...
ACAGACACCGTCTATGGCGTTGGGGCAAATGCATTCAGCCCAGAAGCAGTGCAACTGCTTCTGGAAGCTAAAGGCCGTGGACGCCAGTCACCACCTCCCGTTTTGATGCCATCAGCTGCAACCATGGATGGTCTGGCACAAAACATTCCTGACGAAGTTCGCGCTTTAGCTACCGCATTTTGGCCAGGCGGACTCACCATTGTTTTGGAAGCTCAGCCCTCGCTTGCCTGGGACTTGGGTGACACTAATGGCACTGTTGCTGTTCGCGTTCCCGCACACCCTGTTGCTCTAGAACTCCTTGCAGAGACAGGCCCACTCGCTGTGTCTTCTGCCAATCTCACCGGACAACCCGCTGCAGTGACTGCTTCAGGTGCACATGACCAGCTTGGTGCTCGTGTTGAGGTGTATCTGGATGGTGGAGAAGCTACCGAAGGCCTAGCTTCCACCATCATTGATGCCACTGCGCTGTCTCGCGGTACTGGCGGAATTCGCATTCTTCGAGACGGCGTCATCTCGGCAGCTCAGCTGCGAGAGGTCGTAGGGGACAAGCTCGAACCTTCCACAGACGCGGTGGGCTAACCCCGTGTTCATGCTCGCGCTCATGGCCTTTGCTTCGGCAGTGGTCACGTTTGGCTTCTCTTATGTCATTCGACGCTTGAGCCTGAAATACAAGCTCTATCCCAAGATCCGCGAACGTGACGTTCACACCCGCCCCACCCCTCGCTTGGGTGGCGTGGCAATGTTCCTCGGAATCCTGCTGGCCTTTGGCATTGCGAGCCAGATTCCCTTCTTCAACGTTGTCTTTGCAGATCCAGGTCCGGTGTTTGCCATCATGGGTGGCGCGTTTCTCATCGTTGTCATCGGTGTTCTTGATGACATCTGGGACTTGGACTGGACCATCAAGCTCGCTGCTCAACTGGGTGTTGCAGCTTTAGTGGCCTGGCAGGGCGTGCAAATCCTGTCGTTGCCCATTGGTGGCATCACCGTGGGGTCTCCCACGATGTCCTTTTTGCTGACCATCTTTGTCATTGTGTTGGTGATGAATGCCGTCAATTTCATTGACGGCCTGGATGGCCTCGTGGCCGGTGTCTCACTGATTTCCAACGGCGTCTTCTTGATCTATAGCTACTTGCTAGCTCGTGAGACCAGCCCCTCCAACTACTTCAACTTGGCTTCACTCATTGCCGCCGTACTTGTTGGTGCATGTGCTGGGTTCTTGCCCTTCAACTGGCACCGCGCTCGCTTGTTCATGGGAGATGCCGGTTCCATGCTCGTGGGTCTCCTCATGGCTGTGGCAGGTATCGCTGTGACGGGACAGATTGATCCGGGCAGCTTTAATGACATTGGTTTGGGTAAGTCACAGCTTCTTCCCGCGTTCCTGCCGATCATGTTGCCGTTTGCCATCTTGCTGTTGCCTTTGGCTGACTTCACTCTGGCAGTGTTGCGCCGCGTGAGCGCAGGGAAGTCGCCGTTTACGGCAGACCGCAAGCACTTGCACCACCGTCTTCTCGACATGGGGCACTCGCACCTGCAAGCCGTGCTGATCCTCTACAGCTGGACAGCTGTGGTGTCTATTGGCTTCTTGCTGTTCTTCATTGTGAAGCCCTATGCCATTGCTGTGGTGTTCTTGATTGTGGGAACCATCGTGAGTGCGGTGTTGACGGTATTGCCTCTGACACGTCGTCAGCGGGTAGAGAAGACGATTCAATCCCTCAAGGGTGACGCTGTCTTGGCAGAGTATGACCCTCTGGATGCTGCCAGTAACAAGTTCGAAGACGATGTTCCTGTTCCTGCTGAGGAAGTTATCGCTGGTGCTACCGGCCAGATTGATCTCGGTGGCATCGTGACCCGAGGTTCTGGCAAGAAGTCTTCGGGTACACCACCCAAGTTTGCTGATGAGAAAGAAACCGACAAGTAGTCATGACTAATCCTGAAACCTCACGCGTTCTGCCTACGGGAGTCCCGAGCTCTGTTCCTGTGCTGCGTCGCACGCTGGCCTATGGCTTCGCTTTCGCCGCAGCTATTGCTGTGGTGGGCGGAGTCATCGGCTTGCTCGTTGCGGGTCCTATTGCTGCTTGGTCCGCTGTGATTGGTGCGGTGATGGCGGGAGTGTTCCTCGGGATCACTGCGCTCAGCATCTTGATCGCAGTGCGCTTCGACATCGTGGCGTTCTTTGGCATTGTCCTCGGTGCCTGGTTGCTCAAGTTCGTGGCGTTCATCGTGGCAGCCCTAGCACTGCGTGATCAGCCCTGGATCAACCCCACGGCGTTGTTCCTGTCTTTGATTGCTGGTGTTATTGCCTCGCTGGTGGTGGACGTGGTCGTAGTCATGAAGACCCGCATGCCCTACGTTTCTGATCTGCAGCGATAGGTTTTTCTCGTACTTTTCACATCTGCTATTTACTTCGATATGACAGCGCCCAGACTTTGTCTGGGCTTTTGTCATTGCTGATTCTGAGTGGGAATGCGGGGGAGTGTTTCCGCTGAGCGGTAAGTAGTTTTTAGATTGGGTGAGCCGCCCTTTTTCCCTGTAAAGTCTTGAGTAATCCCTCGCACCAACTGCGGATCAACAAGTCACGTTTCGACAACGAAGCCAAACGAGATTGAACTGCTGGGGGATCCGCATGTTCGTCGTCGCGAGAGCAGAAGCTCCACGCCCCGAAACAGGAGATAGCGCTGCTAGTAAACGCTGTAACCAAGCTCGTCACCTCGACAGAGGGCGACTCGAGCTTTCACGGGCCGTCGATCAACGAGTTCTTTCCTGATGCTCTTCTTTTCGCAGGTACTCCTTTTGAGATCAACCGCATCATCCTGATTCGCTTCGCGATGGCAGCGATTTTGATCCTGCTGTTCTGGCTCGGTACTCGCAAGATGAAGCTTGTTCCTTCTAAGGGACAGTCCCTTGCTGAAATGGCACTGGATGTTGTTCGCGTCAACATCGCAGATGACCTGCTAGGTAAGAAGGATGGCAAGCGCTTCCTTCCCCTCCTGACTGCAATCTTCTTCACCGTTCTCGCCATGAACATCCCCGGTATTTTCCCCGGTATGAACGTGGCTGGTTCGTCGCTGGTTGGTCTTCCTCTGACTCTTGCTGTGGTGGCATACGTCACCTTCATCTACGCAGGTTTGAAGAAGCACCCCGGTGCCTTCTTGAAGAACTCGTTCTTCCCCCCAGGTGTTCCCTGGCCTATCTACATCATCGTGACTCCGATTGAGTTCTTCTCGATCTTCATCCTGCGTCCGATTACCCTGGCTCTTCGTCTTCTGATGAACATGGTTGCTGGTCACCTTCTTCTGGTGCTCTGCTTCTCAGCTACTGACTTCTTCTTCTTCTCTGTCGCTCTCGACGACGCGGGCTGGGCTCGTTTCTTCGGTATCGGCACGTTTGCTTTCGGCTTCATCTTCTCGGCCTTCGAGATTCTTGTTGCTGTGCTCCAGGCATACGTCTTCACCCTGCTTACAACGGTCTACATCCAGCTCGCGCTGGCTGAGGAACACTAACGGTTTAGGCATCCGCCTAAATCGACCACACGGAAGGAAACAATCGTGGACGCAACATCGGTTCTCGCCGAAATCAACGGCAACATTGCCACCGTCGGCTACGGTCTCGCAGCCATTGGCCCCGCTATCGGCGTAGGTATCGTCGTCGGCAAGACCATCGAGTCGGTTGCACGCCAGCCTGAACTCGCAGGTCGTCTTCAGGTTCTGATGTACCTGGGTATCGCATTTACCGAGGCACTTGCCTTCATCGGTATCGCTACCTACTTCATCTTCACCAACTAGTCATTTACCCGTTCGACACGGAGGCATCATGCTTCAGGCACTAATCGCGGCTTCAACAGAGGAAGTACACAACCCTCTGTTGCCAGCACCGTACGACATGGTTTGGTCGGCGGTCGTCTTCGCGATCATCCTCATCTTCTTCTGGAAGAAGGTGCTCCCCAACGTTTCAGCCATGCTGGAAGCGCGTGGAGCAGCTATTGAGGGGAACATCGAGAAGGCAGATGCTGCTCAGCGTGAAGCTGAGGAAGCCCTTGCTAAGTACACCGCGCAGCTTGCTGACGCTCGTGCTGAGGCAGGCAAGATCCGCGACGCTGCTCGTGCAGACGGCGCCAAGATCGTGACTGAGGCAAAGGAAAGCGCATCAACCGAGGCAGCTCGCATCACTGCGACCGCCAAGGCTCAGATTGAAGCAGAGCGCCAGAGCGCACTTGTTTCTCTCAAGAGCGAGGTTGGCTCGCTGGCCATCGACTTGGCTTCGGGCGTGATCGGTGAGGCTCTCACCGACGACAAGAAGTCCAAGGCACTCGTTGACCGTTTCCTTGCAGACCTCGAAAAGTCGGAGAAGGCAGCTAAGTAATGGGTAGCGCAAGCAGACACGCCATCACGAGTTCCAAGGCAGCACTAGCTGGCTTGGGAGCTAAGGCAAACCTGGCATTGGGCGAACAGCTCTTTGCTGCTGGTCGTGCCTTCGCTGAGTCTGCCCAATTGCGCGCCGTACTGGCTGACCCTGCGGTCTCAGACGCCGACAAGTCTTCCCTCCTGGGCAAGGTTTTCGGCAAGGGACTGGATGCAACTGCATCCAAGTTGCTGGGTCAGATCGTCTCCAACCGCTGGTCGAGCCAGGATGACCTGCTCGCCGGTGTCGAAGAAATTGCTATCCGCGCTGCTGTGTCGGGTGCCAAGAAGAATGAAGCTGTAGACGCTGAGCTGTTCGCGTTCTCTCGTGCCGTGTCGAGCGACGCAGAACTCGAGCTCAGCCTTGGTTCCAAGCTTGGTAACCCCGACGCAAAAGCCGCGTTAGTTGTGAAGCTGCTCAAGGGCAAGGCATCAGCGGCCACTATCGCTATTGTCTCCTCGCTCGTTCAGCAGCCTCGTGGTCGCCGCATTGGCGCCCTGCTCTCCTACGCAGCAGACATTGTTGCGGACCAGGCAGGTGCCTCCATTGCCACCGTGACCAGTGCGCAGCCTATTGCTGCAGCGCAGCTCACCAGCCTGGGCAAGTCCCTGGCGAAGGTCTACGGACGCGAGCTCAACATCAACCTCGTCATTGACCCTGCGATTATCGGTGGCCTGCGCGTGCAGGTTGGCGATGACGTGATCGATGGCTCAGTTTCGTCCCGTATTCAAGAACTGCGACTCCAGCTCGCTGGATAAGCGAAGTAAGACTTCACCAAACCCTCTCAGCCATCCGGCTGAATCAGACAAGGAAAACACAATGGCAGAACTCACGATCAGCCCCAACGAGATCCGCGACGCTCTCAAGGACTTCGTTTCTTCCTACAAGCCCACCAAGGCTTCGAAGACCGAAGTTGGCCACGTCATCGACGCAGCCGACGGTATCGCACACGTTGAGGGCCTGCCCGGTGTGATGGCTAACGAGCTCATCCGCTTCGCAGATGGCACTCTTGGTCTTGCACTGAACCTCGACGAGAACGAGATCGGTGTTGTTGTCCTCGGTGAGTTCACCGGCATCGTTGAAGGTATGGAAGTAACCCGCACTGGCGAGGTTCTCTCCGTTCCTGTTGGCGAAGGCTACCTCGGTCGTGTGGTTGACCCACTGGGTAACCCCATCGATGGTCTCGGTGACATCAAGAAGATTGAGGGCCGTCGTGCTCTCGAGCTCCAGGCTCCTGGCGTGATGCAGCGTAAGTCGGTGCACGAGCCCATGCAGACCGGTATCAAGGCTATTGACGCCATGATCCCCGTTGGTCGTGGACAGCGTCAGCTCATCATTGGTGACCGTCAGACCGGTAAGACCGCTATCGCGATCGACACCATCATCAACCAGAAGGCTAACTGGGAGTCCGGCGACGTCAACAAGCAGGTTCGCTGCATCTACGTTGCTATCGGCCAGAAGGGTTCCACGATTGCTGCTGTCAAGGGCGCACTCGAGGACGCTGGCGCAATGGAGTACACCACCATCGTGGCTGCTCCTGCATCTGACCCCGCAGGTTTCAAGTACCTTGCTCCTTACACCGGTTCTGCCATTGGTCAGCACTGGATGTACGGCGGCAAGCACGTCCTCATCATTTTCGATGACCTCTCCAAGCAGGCTGAGGCTTACCGTGCCGTATCGCTGCTGCTTCGCCGTCCACCAGGACGTGAGGCATACCCCGGTGACGTCTTCTACTTACACTCCCGTCTGCTGGAGCGTTGTGCAAAGCTCTCTGACGAGCTCGGTGCAGGTTCGATGACTGGTCTTCCCATCATCGAGACCAAGGCCAACGACGTCTCGGCATACATCCCCACCAACGTGATCTCGATCACCGACGGCCAGATCTTCCTGCAGTCCGACCTGTTCAACGCTAACCAGCGTCCAGCCGTTGACGTAGGTATCTCGGTTTCTCGTGTGGGTGGTGACGCTCAGGTCAAGTCGATCAAGAAGGTCTCCGGTACCTTGAAGCTCGAACTGGCTCAGTACCGTTCACTCGAGGCATTCGCGATGTTCGCATCCGACCTTGACGCCGCAAGCCGTCGTCAGCTGGCACGTGGTGCTCGTCTGACCGAACTGCTCAAGCAGCCTCAGTACACCCCATACCCCGTTGAAGACCAGGTTGTCTCCATCTGGGCAGGTACCACCGGCAAGCTCGATGAGGTTCCTGTTGAGGACATCCTGCGCTTTGAGCGTGAGTTCCTGGACTACCTCGGTCGCAAGACCAAGGTTCTGACCACTCTGCGCGACACCAACGTGCTCGATGACAAGACTGTCGAAGACCTCGAGAAGGCCGTTGTTGCTTTCAAGAAGGAATTCCAGGCAGGCGACGGTTCTTCACTGGCTTCGGTTGGTAAGGAAGAATTCACCGCTATCGATGCTGACGACGTCAAGCAGGAAAAGATCGTCAAGAAGAAGCGCTAAGTGCCTTCTTCACTGACATCAACCACCTTTTAGAGAAACCACAGGAGAGACATGGGAGCGCAACTTCGGGTCTATAGGCAGAAAATTCGTTCTGCCCAGACGACCAAGAAGATCACGCGTGCAATGGAGCTGATCTCTGCCTCGCGCATTCAAAAAGCGCAGGCACGTGTTCTGCAGTCCACGCCCTACTCGCGTGCGATTACTCGCGCCGTGTCGGCCGTTGCCACGTATTCCAACGTGTCACACATCCTCACCACTGAGCCTGAAAAGATTCAGCGCGCGGCGATTGTGATTCTGGCTTCAGACCGCGGTCTTGCTGGTGCTTTCAGCTCGCAGGTTCTGCGCGAATCGGAGCAGCTCGCAGAGCTTCTTCGTGAGCAGGGCAAGGAAGTTGTCTACTTCCTGGTTGGCCGCAAGGCAAACGCCTACTTCTCCTTCCGTCAGCGTCCCGCTGAGCGTGTATGGACCGGTGGCACTGACCAGCCCGTATTCGAAACCGCCCAGGAAATCGCTGGTGCAGTTCTCGAAAGCTTCCTGCGCGACTACGCAGACGGTGGTGTGGACGAAATCCACGTTGTGTACAACCGTTTCGTCTCCATGGTTTCTCAGGTTCCTCACGTTGTTCGCATGCTTCCTTTGGAAGTTGTTGAAGGCGTGGACGAGCCTGGTGATGACGAGGTTCTTCCTCTCTACGAGTTCGAACCCGAGGCTGACAAGGTACTGGACGCACTGCTTCCGGTCTACATTGAAAGCCGCATCTACAACGCGATGCTGCAGTCGGCTGCGTCCGAGCACGCGAGCCGTCAGCGCGCAATGAAGTCGGCAAGCGACAACGCCGACAAGTTGATCCGCGACTACACCCGTCTGGCGAACAACGCTCGTCAGTCCGAGATCACCCAGCAAATTTCCGAAATCGTTGGTGGCGCCGACGCCCTGTCGTCCGCCAAGTAACACAGACTTTCCAAACCCGGTAAGAGAGAAGAAGAGCAATGGCAGCAGCACCAGCTACTAAGGCTAAGACCCCCGCAAAGGCAGCACCTGCTAAGAAAGCAGCGGCTCCTAAGAAGGCAGCAACCGCAACCGGTCGCATCGCCCGCGTGAACGGTCCCGTCGTCGACATCGAGTTCCCACACGACTCGATCCCCGGCATCTACAACGCCCTGGAGACCACGGTCGTCATCGGCACCGAGAGCACCAAGCTCGTCCTCGAGGTTGCTCAGCACCTCGGTGATGACCTCGTGCGCGCCATTGCCCTCAAGCCCACCGACGGTCTCGTGCGCGGCCAGGAAGTCACCGACACCGGTGCTCCTATCTCCGTACCCGTTGGTGACGTCACCAAGGGTAAGGTTTTCAACGTCACCGGCGACATCCTCAACGGTAAGCCCGGCGACAAGGTTGAAATCAAGGAGCGCTGGCCCATCCACCGCACACCTCCTGCATTCGACCAGCTCGAGTCCAAGACTCAGCTCTTCGAAACCGGTATCAAGGTCATCGACCTTCTGACCCCCTACGTTCAGGGTGGAAAGATTGGTCTGTTCGGTGGTGCCGGTGTGGGTAAGACCGTTCTGATTCAGGAAATGATTCAGCGTGTAGCTCAGGACCACGGTGGTGTATCGGTATTCGCCGGTGTTGGTGAGCGTACCCGTGAAGGTAACGACCTTATCCACGAAATGGAAGAAGCAGGCGTCTTCGACAAGACCGCCCTCGTCTTCGGCCAGATGGATGAGCCACCAGGAACCCGTCTTCGTGTAGCACTGTCTGCTCTGACCATGGCGGAATACTTCCGTGACGTTCAGAAGCAGGACGTTCTGCTCTTCATTGACAACATCTTCCGTTTCACCCAGGCAGGTTCTGAAGTTTCGACCCTTCTCGGTCGTATGCCTTCTGCTGTGGGTTACCAGCCCAACCTGGCTGACGAAATGGGTATCCTCCAGGAGCGCATTACCTCGACTCGTGGTCACTCGATTACCTCGCTGCAGGCTATTTACGTTCCTGCGGATGACTACACCGACCCCGCTCCAGCGACTACCTTCGCTCACCTCGATGCAACCACCGAGCTTTCTCGTGAAATCGCATCGAAGGGTCTCTACCCTGCTGTGGACCCACTGACCTCGACCTCGCGCATCATGGACCCTCGCTACTTAGGTGAAGACCACTACCGCGTTGCGACCACCGTCAAGGCGATCCTCCAGAAGAACAAGGAACTCCAGGAAATCATCGCGATTCTTGGTGTTGACGAGCTCTCTGAAGAAGACAAGATCACCGTTTCGCGCGCACGTCGTATTCAGCAGTTCCTCTCGCAGAACACCTACATGGCGAAGAAGTTCACCGGTGTTGAAGGTTCGACCGTTCCTCTCAAGGACACCATCGAATCCTTCGACGCGATTGCTAAGGGTGAATTCGACCACGTAGCTGAGCAGGCCTTCTTCAACGTGGGTGCTATCTCCGACGTTGAAGAGCAGTGGGCAAAGATCCAGAAGGAAAACGGCTAATCATGGCTTCTTCTCTCCTTCAGGTCAGCGTCGTAGCTGCCGACCAGGAAGTCTGGTCTGGCGCAGCCTCTATGGTTGTTGCCAAGACCAGCGAGGGCGAGATCGGTATCCTTCCCGGACACGAACCTATGCTGGCGATTCTCGCCGGTGGTGAAGTTCGCGTCACTGCTGAGGACGGCTCGAAGATCACTGCTAACGCAGCTGGTGGTTTCCTTTCGGTTGAGAACAACAACGTTTCTGTTGTTGCCTCTGCCGCAGAATTGGTTGGCTAACGCTCAACCACACACACGCTGATGCCCGCGGTTGAAGATTCGCTCTTCCTGTGGGCGTTTGCACTTAAAGGACAAGCATGCTGATTCTGTTGCCACCTTCGGAAACGAAGCGTGATGGGGGAGAAGATGCTCCGTTGGAGCAGCTTCTTGCTGAATCAGCCCTGTCTTTTCCCGAGCTGAACGCTTTTCGTAAGCGCGTCGTTGCTGCCACGGTGTCGTTGGCTCGCAAGCCCAAGGTGTGTGCTGAGGTGTTGAAACTCAGCCCCAAGCAAATGGGTGAGGTTGACCGCAACAAAGCAGTCAAGACCTCACCGACTATGCCTGCCCTCGATCGTTACACCGGCGTGCTCTATGACGGCCTGGCCGCCATGAATCTGGATGAGGATGCTCGTGCTTTCCTGCGAGACAACGTAATGATCCAGTCCGCGCTCCTGGGCCCCGTGGGCGCTCTAGAGCCCATCCCGGCATATCGGCTGTCCTTCGACTCCAAACTGCCCGCACTGGCTGCTGGAAGCCTCAAAAAGGCATGGGCGGAGGCTGGGCGTAAAGCGCTAGCTAAGAAACTCAAGGCTGAACCTCAACTGGTCCTCGATCTGCGCTCTGAAGGCTATTCAGCACTTGCTCCGCTTGTTCCAGCTGAGAACACCGTCTATCTCCGCGTGGTTACCAAGGGTGAGAACGGTCAGCTGCGTGCTCTGAATCACTTCAATAAGAAGGGCAAGGGCGAGTTTGTTCGTGCCCTGGCTAAAGATTCAGCAAACACAAACACCATCACAACTGTTGATGAACTCATTGCCTGG
>ERZ650301.564-NODE-564-length-10415-cov-6.144498_pt1 | contig 10415 bp, 7 predicted proteins | sample MGYA00376237_ERZ650301 | MGnify/ENA primary metagenome ERZ650301 (study PRJEB26733, sample SAMN07839255) | wastewater metagenome | biome: small river; feature: stream; material: water | place: USA: North Carolina | collected 2016-04-05 ...
CGTGTGCTCTTCCGATCTGAAGCCGATCACCCGCTGCTGCGCGGGTAAACTAGAGTCATGCTCTCAGTCGTCGCCCTCATTTCAGGTTCAGGTTCGAACCTGCGCGCGCTTCTAGAGGCAGCGAACAACCCGCTAAACGGGTTCAAAATCATCGCAGTCGGCTCAGATAACCCAGCCGATGGCTTGGCTCACGCCGAACTTTTCGGTGTTCCAACTTTTGTGGTCACCCCGGGCGCTTTCGCAAGCCGCGAGAAGTGGGCCGAGGTGCTTTATGACAACGTCATGCACTTCAACCCAGACCTAGTCGTGCTCGCCGGTTTCATGAAGATTCTGCCGGCCAACTTCGTTGGTGCGCTGAGCCCAAACTTGATCAACACCCACCCATCTTTGCTGCCAGCATTCCCTGGCGCTCATGCCGTTCGCGACGCACTAGCTGCTGGCGCGAAGGTTACCGGCGTGACCATCCACGTTGTCGACGAAGGTGTCGATACCGGGCCTCACATCGCTCAGCGCGAAGTCGAGGTCTTAAGCGACGATAACGAATACGACCTGCACGAACGCATCAAGACTGTTGAGCGTGAACTGCTGGTTGAGACCGTTAAAAAGATCGCCGCGAAGACCCTAATCCTGGCCTAGGCCACAATCGGTTCGGCGCCTGGCGTCGACCGAGTCACACCTTCGAAAGGCACCATCATGGCAGCTCACAACGACCACAAGCCAGCCGACTATCGCCACCGCGACCGCGTAAACGTCCGCCGCGCGCTGATCTCAGTTTCAGACAAGACCGGTGTTGTCGAGTTCGCTCGCGAACTTGCCGCCGAGGGCGTCGACATCATCTCAACCGGTGGCACCTTCGCTGCGCTTCAGGCCGCGGGCATTCCGGTTACCGAGGTGTCTCAGATCACCGGCTTCCCAGAAACCCTGGATGGTCGCGTTAAGACTTTGCACCCAACCATCCATGCCGGCCTGCTTGCCGACATGCGTTTGATTGCGCACGAGGGTCAGCTCGATGCACTGAACGTGCTGCCTTTCGAGCTAGTTGTTGTGAACCTTTACCCGTTCGTTCAGACCGTTCAGTCTGGTGCCAAGGGCGACGCGGTTGTTGAGCAGATCGACATTGGTGGCCCGGCCATGGTTCGCGCTTCGGCTAAGAACCACGCCAACGTTGCAATCGTCGTCGACCCAGGCAAGTATGGCGAGATCCTCTCGGCCGTGAAGCAGGGTGGAACCACGTTGGCTCAGCGTCGCGAACTGGCCTATGCTGCCTTCTCACACACCGCTCGCTATGACGCCGCGGTTTCGGCTTGGTTTGCTTCGGAGCTTGAGGGTGATTGGAAGAAGGCCGCGGGCGTAAAGGGCGAGACCGAGAACTCAAACCCGGGCTTTGCACCGACCGTCGAAATCAAGGCCCAGCTAGGCAACGTGCTTCGCTATGGCGAGAACTCTCACCAGGCTGCCGCGATTTATCGCACCACCGGTGAAGGCGCAGTTGCCGGCATCGCCCAGGCTCGCCAGTATGGTGGCAAAGAGATGTCATACAACAACTACGTTGACGCCGATGCTGCACTTCGCGCCGCCTATGACTTCACCGAGCCAGCCGTTGCGATCATCAAGCACGCGAACCCTTGTGGCATCGCGGTTGGTTCTCCAGAAGCCCCGGATGTGATTGCCGACGCCCACGCCAAGGCGCACATGTGTGACTCAATCTCGGCTTTCGGTGGCGTCATTGCCTCGAACCGCATCGTCACCGTGACCATGGCTCGCCAGGTCGCCAGCATCTTCACCGAGGTAATCATCGCCCCGGGTTATGAAATTGAAGCCCTAGGCATCCTGCTTGAGAAGAAGAACCTTCGCGTGCTCGAGTTGCCAGCCAACTATTCACGCGAGGCGCTTGAGATCAAGCAGATCTCGGGCGGCATCTTGGTTCAGCAGCCTGACGAGTTCAGCCAGTTCAACTCTCAGGGTTGGAAGCTGGTTACCGGCAAGAAGGCTGACGCGGCAACCATGGCCGACCTAGAGTTCGCTTGGCGTGCCTGCCGTGCGGTCAAGTCGAACGGCATCTTGCTAGCTCGCGAAGGCGCCTCGGTGGGTGTTGGAATGGGCCAGGTAAACCGCGTTGACTCTTGCAAGCTTGCAGTTGAGCGTGCCGAGTCACGCTCCAAGGGTTCGGTCGCGGCATCTGACGCATTCTTCCCATTCGCCGATGGCCTTCAGATTTTGATCGATGGCGGCGTCAAGGCCGTGGTTCAGCCTGGTGGATCAGTGCGCGACGAAGAAGTAATCGCCGCAGCCGAAGCCGCCGGCATCACCATGTACTTCACGGGCGAGCGACACTTTTTCCACTAAACCCACGCCAGCGAGCCCCGAGCACGGTGCGTAAAAATCTTTGAAGTTATCAAAGATTTAGCAACGGGGTGGGCGCCAGTCGCAGAGCAACTCATGTTAGGTTCATATCTCGCCTGTTTGGAATAACTTTCTAGCGCGCGGGATTGGGCTTAAGGATGAGCGAAAAAGGAACTGTTGCAACGTTGTTGCGCATTTTTCCATACGCGAAAAGCGCCCTTCCTCGAGTAATTCTCGGCACGATCGCCGCGATTGCCGCGCACATGTTTGCCCTTGCGATCCCACAGTTGCTTCGCGACTTGGTCAACTCGCTCAAAGAAAACGGCACCACTGAAACACTCATCCCGGCAGTTTTGGCGGTTCTTGGTCTCGGCCTTCTCGAGGGTGCGTCGGTGCTCCTTCGTCGTTGGTTGGTGCTCACCCCCGGCACTCACGTTGAGGCCGGTCTTCGAGCCAAAATCTATTCGAAGCTTCAGGACCTACCGGTCAGTTTTCACGATAAGTGGCCGAGTGGCCAGCTGCTCAGCCGTGCAACCGGTGACCTAAGCCTCATTCGTCGCTGGCTTTCCTTCGGCCTCGTGCTTTTCGTGGCGAACGGCCTCACCATCATCGTCGGCCTTGCCGTGCTTTTCACCTTCCACTGGATTCTCGGCGTCATCTTCTTCGCCTGCTCGGTGCCTATCTGGATCAAGGGCTTTCAGTTCGAACGCGAGTATCACTCTGTGGCTCGCCTGAGCCAAGACCAGGCCGGTGACCTAGCCACCTCGGTTGAGGAGTCGGTCCACGGCATCCGTGTTTTGAAGGCCTTCGGTCGCGGCGACCACATCGCCGGCAAGTTTGCTGCCGAAGCAGACACACTTCGTGGCACCGAGGTGAAGAAGGCTGGCCTCATCGCCGGAATCTGGATCTATCTGATTTTGGCCCCGGAATTCGCGGTCGGACTTTCTCTTCTCGCCGGTGTTTGGCTAGTTTCGACCGACCAGCTGACTGTCGGTGGTTTGGTAGCCTTCCTTGCGACGACAACCGCCCTGCGTTGGCCGACCGAGTCGGTCGGTTTCTTGCTATCGATGACCCTCGATGCCAAGACCGCGGTCCAAAGATTCTTTGAGGTTATTGATGCTCCGGTCGAAATCGCCGACCCTGAGCACCCGAAAACCATTTCCGAGCCTAAAGGTCGCCTCGAATTCAAGGATGTGCACTTCCGCTATGCGGACGCCCCGGTGTCACAGCCAGACTTGCTAAACGGCGTCGACCTAGTGCTCGAGCCCGGTGAATCGGTCGCTCTGATTGGCATCACCGGTTGCGGCAAGACCAGCCTCACAGCGTTGACCACTCGCCTGTATGACGTGACCGGCGGTCAGGTGTTGCTCGATGGCATCGATGTGCGTGATCTCACCCGTCAAGAACTTCGCAGCCACATCGCGATGGCTTTCGAGGATGCCACGCTGTTCTCGGCGAGTGTGCGCGACAACGTCTTGCTCGGTCGCCCGGAGGCTTCGGAGTCAGAACTTAAGCAGGCGCTTGAGATTGCCCAGGCGCAGTTTGTTTTCGATCTTCCAGATGGTCTCGACACCAAGATCGGCGAGGAGGGCATGAGCCTTTCTGGTGGTCAGCGTCAACGCCTTGCCCTCGCCCGCGCGGTGGCGGCCAAGCCGGCCATCCTGGTTCTAGATGACCCGCTTTCTGCGCTAGATGTTGACACCGAAGCATTGGTCGAAGAGGCGCTTCGAAGCGTGCTCACCACGACGACCGCGTTGATTGTTGCTCACCGACCTTCGACGGTTAAGCTCGCCGACAAGGTGGCGTTGATGCAAGACGGTCGCATCACCGCGGTTGGCAAGCACAGCGAACTTTTGGCAACCAACGAGCACTATCGCTATGTGATTTCGAGTCTCGATGCAGCTGGCGAGGTGATTTCATGAGCATGCAAGGTGTGACCGACGAAGATCGCATCGAACTGAACAAGGATGAAGCGAAGGCGATGAAGGTGCGTTCGCGCCGCCTATTGCTTTCTCTGATTCGCCCGATTCGCTTCCGTTTGATGCTGAGTTTTACCCTGGTCGTTTTCAGTCAGGCTTTCCGAGCTGTCGGCCCGGCCTTGATTGCCTTTGGCATCGACAAGGCTTTGCCGCAGGCGATTCACAACGAGATGACCCCGTTGTTCTTGGTTGTCGGTGGTTACCTGTTCGCTGCTGTCGCAACCGCCTCGTTGACCTACAGCTTCCTGAAGTTCGCTGCCCGCACGAACCAAAATGTGCTGTTCGATCTGCGCCAGCGCCTATTCGTGCACGCTCAGCGTTTGAGCCTCGAGTTTCACGAGACCTATACCTCTGGTCGCGTCATCGCGCGTCAGACCAGCGACCTCGATGCCATCAAGGAACTCCTCGATACCGGTGGCAACGAGATGATCGCGGGCGCGCTCTACATGATCTTCACCGGCACCGCCCTGGTGCTGCTCGACCCAGGAAGCTTCGGCATTCTGGTAATCAGCTTCATCCCGCTTTGGTTCCTGACCCGTTGGTTCCAGCGCAACACCAAGCTGCGATATCGCCAGACCCGTGTAGCCTCGGCTCGACTCATCGTGAAGTTCGTCGAGACCATGACCGGCATCCGTGCCGTGAAGGCATTCCGCAAGGATCGCGACAACGAGACCGAGTATGCCCAGCTGACCGAGGACTATCGCTCGGTCAACGCAAAGGTGATTCAGCTATTCGGAATCTATGACCCGGGCTTGACCATGATTGGCACGGTCACCGTATCGTTCATCCTGCTGTTCGGTGGATTCCGTGTGATCGACGGTTCACTTGGCATCGGCATTCTCACCGCAGCGATTCTCTATGCGCGTCGATTCTTTGACCCGATGGAGGGCATGGCCATGTTCTACAACGCCTTCCAGTCGGCAGAGTCTGCGCTCGAGAAGATCTCAGGTGTCCTCGAAGAGGCCGAGTCGGTTCCAGAACCAGAGCACCCGACCAAACTCGAAAACCCGACTGGCCACCTCGAATTCAAGGATGTCGAGTTCCACTATTCGAACGGCAAGACGATCCTGCCGGGCTTCAACCTAGATATTCCGGCCGGTCAAACCATTGCTCTTGTTGGCACCACCGGTGCTGGAAAATCGACCTTGGCCAAGCTGGTCTCGCGACTTTATGACCCTAGTGTCGGCCAGTTGACTCTCGATGGCATCGACCTTCGCAACCTGAGCAACCTCGAGTTGCGTCGCGCTATCGTCATGGTCACCCAAGAGGCATACCTGTTCTCTGGCACCGTGGCCGACAACATTGCACTCGGCAAGCCAGATGCCACCCCGGATGAGATTCGCGCTGCCGCAAAGGCCGTCGGCGTTCATGAGTTCATCATGAGCATGCCCGATGGCTATGACACAGATGTGAACAAGCGTGGTGGGCGTGTTTCCGCCGGCCAACGTCAACTGATTTCGTTCGCGCGAGCGTTCATCGCTGACCCGGCAGTTCTGATCCTGGATGAAGCCACGGCCTCACTGGATATTCCGAGCGAGCGCCTGGTTCAGCAGGGGCTGCAAACGCTTCTGAAGGGTCGCACCTCGATCATCATCGCGCATCGACTTTCAACTGTTTCAATTGCTGATCGCGTACTTGTGATGGAGCACGGCGAAATCATCGAAGATGATGCGCCGGCTGCGCTGATTGCGGGCACCGGCAAGTTCTCGCGCATGCACGCGGCTTGGCGAGCGTCGCTCGTTTAGAGTTCGACCGCCACGCGTGCGGCAGTGGTTACTTGATCTTGCTTGCCACGCTGATCGCAACTGCCGACCAAGGAGCAACACTTAGTTTCGCGGAACCATCCTTGGCAACTGTCACACGGGCCGAAGTAGCACAGGCAACCTTTGCTGGCTGTCGCCCAGTTAGTGCAGCATTGCAATAGGTTCCGGCCGCGAGCTTAGTTTTAACGGTCTTGTTGAACTTGACCGAGTTGGTGTTGAAGAATACAAAACCGAGCTTGCCACGGCTGAATCCATAAGCGTTGTCTTTGTCATAGAAGCCGGTTGGTGGTTCGGTGCCAACTGCGTCGCGCCATTGGATCATGCCGGTGATTCCCGCCCAGCGGTGCTCACAGACAAACTTGCCCAGGGCAATCTTGCCGACCGTCGCTGCCTGGGCGCTGGCTGGGCAAGTGGCATCGGCGGTTTTGCTGTTGGCCTGCACTGCCGGTCCGGCATCGCGACTGCTAAAGGCATAGCCGGAGAAGATCATTGGCTTGCCATAAGGGATTGCGAGCATGAACATGTTGGCCAGCTCAAATCGGGCCTTGTTTTTGTATGTCAAAGCTGAACCGTCGCGCTCGGTGTCGTGGTTGGTGACCATAGCAATGGTCGCGTCAGAAGGTTCCATGAGTTCAATCACGGCAGGCGATGCCTCGCCGGCGAGCATTCCGGCATCATCGAACATGCTCGGCACCTTCTTGGCCCACTTGAAGCCGAAGGTGTTGCCGAATTCGCGATAAAGAGTTGGTGCAGCTGGGCCGTCATAGACCTCATACAAGAATGAGGTGTCACTTGGCAGGGCTGAAACTATTTGTTTTAGATCGGCAACAGCGATGTGCTTGGCGGCATCAATGCGGAAACCTTTCACCCCCAATGAAAGAAGGTCTTTTAGGTAGCCCACGATCTTGCCTTGAACCTTTGGGCTCGAGGTGTCGAGGTCCGGTAGTCCGAGCAGCTCGCACTCCTGGACTTCGGTTAGGTCGTTCCAGTCCTGAATGCCACCGGTCGTGTTGCCGCAGTGGTGGAAATCGGCTTCGGTATAAAGGCCAGGGTATTCATATTTGCTGTGCTTTGTTCCGGCCCAGCCATCGATGCTGCTGGCTGCCATGTGGTTAATAACCGCATCGACGATGACGGAGACTCCAGCTTTCGAACAAGACTCGACCATGTTGGCAAACTCTGCTCGGGTGCCAAGCTTCGATTCGATCTTGTAGCTAACCGGCTGATAGTGAATCCACCATTCGGTTCCAACGATGTGCTCTTGCGGAGGGCTAACTTCGATCCAGTCATAGCCGGCCGGTCCAAGGTTGGTCGAACACTCCTTCGCGAGCGAGTTCCAGGTCCACTCAAACATCTGCGCGCCTACGCTCTTGGTCGTTACTACTTGACCGGCAGCATCTTGGCCAGACGCATCAGCGGCAAGCGAAATTCCGGTTGGCAACAGTGCCAACGCGGTAGCCGCGGCAAGCGACTTGATTGCGAGTTTGAATGAGCGGTTTTTGAGCATGCCAGAACTCTAGCTGACCCAGCCGACAAGTTCTTATGTACTTTGATTCGCATAGGTCTGTGAGTAACTTCTGCAAGTAATCTGCCGACGATGTTTGCTTTTTGAATGCACAGAAAAAACACTCATCATTCGACCAAGGTCGCTGCCGCGGTTCTCTTGGTCACGTCCGCTTTTGCAGCGTTGGTGGCCCAATCGGTCAGCGCAACGCCTGACAGTATTGTGCCAGTGTGTGTCCTGGATGAGTGTTCCGTGAGATTTGACTATTCGGGTGCTTCTCAGCTTTGGACTCCGCCAAGCGGCGCATCAAATTTGCGCTTTGACTTGTATGGTGCTCAGGGCGGCCAAGGTGCGGCCAGTTCAAGCGGCGGCGGCCTCGGTGGGCACATCTCGGGATCCATCACCACGTTGCCAGCAAGCCTGCTCGTCTATGTGGGCGGTGCCGGTTCTCGCGGTGCTGGTTCGCCTGGTGGATTCAACGGCGGCGGCTATGCAGGCACTGGACATGGTGATGAAGGGTCTGGTGGCGGAGCCACAGACATTCGAACTACAACTTCTTTGAATGACAGGTTAGCCGTGGCCGGCGGCGGCGGCGGAACCGGCGGATTTAACTGGTCTACTGCTGGGCTTGGTGGTTCGGGTGGAGGGCTATCAGGTGCAGATGGCGGTTGGGGTCAGGCCGCGCCCGGTTTGGGTGGCAGCCAGAGTTATGGCGGAACCGCCGGGCGCCCTAATGGCGGATCCATCGGCTCCGGTGGCTACCCGGGTTTTGGCGGCCGCGGTGGTTCGAGTTACTTCTCCGGTGGTGGCGGCGGAGGAGGTGGCTATTTCGGTGGCGGTGGCGGTGGCTCAGACACTGATACTTGTTGCTTCAACGGAGGCGGAGGCGGTGGTGGTTCCAGTTATGCAAAACCGGGCGAAACCAGTTCAGTTCAATACGCAACTGGCGAAAGGGTTGGCAGCGGCTACGCAGTGCTGACCTACCACTGGGTCTATGTTGCCGCGACTCTGACTCCTACTCCGACACCTACTCCTTCGGGCTCAACGACCGCTTCTTCGACGCCGACTCCGTCAGCAACGTCATCTTCGACGCCAACTCCGTCAGTAACCTCGACTCCTATGTCGAGCTCTTCGCCGAGTCCGTCATTGTCGGTCCCCACAGTGAGTTCATCGCCGAGTCCAAGCACGTCTTCGTCGTCAAGCCCGACAACGGCGCCAATTTCTGCAGCTTCCCCGCAAGGTTCTGTTTCACCGTCGCCTTCTGCTTCGCCTTCTGCCTCGCCTTCTGCCTCATCGGTTCCCAAAGCTGAAAGCAGTCCTTCACCGACGGCAACCGCGCAACCTCAACCGACAGCAAGCCAAAGTCCAGTGGCGAGCGTAGTCACGGTCCCAAGCGCCGACCCAACTCCGCTGCCGAGCACATCGCCGACCTCGTCGCCAATCAGCCAACCGGTTCTCGAGACTCCGCAGCCGGTGCAACAGATTTCTCGGCCGAGCGAGCAACCCGTTGAGACCTCAACCGGAATTCAGGTGGGTACGACCGCTCCCATCGATCTGCCGGTTTCCACCGAATTGCCGAATTCAACCTCGACTTCAGAATCCGACCCGTCAGGTCCAGGCTCGCAGGCAGTCAGTGTTCCGGTGGTTCAACACCGGCCGGCCGGATACGTGTTCAAAGTGCCCTCGTCGACCGAAGCCTATGGCACTGAAGTGCCCAACTTCGAAGTGGCAAGTCCGAGCCATCCGACACCCGAATCAACAATTATTGAAATCGCAACTGCGAACAAAAGACCGGTGCAGCCTGCTAAGTCGGCGGATCTCCGAATGACAAACGTCTCGCTTCAATTAATCGGGGGAGTAGTAGCTGCGGTTGTTGCGACTACGCTCGCTGTGCTCAGAATTCGGTTGCGTCGAACCGCATCCGTGAAAAAACCTGCGCGCAGTCGCCGAGCCAAGGCTCGACGATTGGTTCGGATTAGCTAAAGATGACGGTGCGGTCGCCGTCGAGAAGAACTCGGTGCTCGGCAAACCAGCGCATTGCCTGAGTCAAAGTCTTTGACTCAACATCCTGGCCGATTGAAACTAGGCGCTTCTTTGAGTCTGAGTGCTGAACGCGAACCACGTTCTGTTCGATGATCGGACCCTCATCGAGGTCTGCAGTAACAAAGTGCGCAGTGGCACCGATTAGCTTCACGCCTCGAGCGTGAGCCTGAGCGTATGGGTTCGCGCCCTTGAAGCCAGGCAAGAACGAGTGGTGAATGTTGATGATGCGACCCTCGAACTCCTTGCAGAATTCTTCAGAAAGCACCTGCATGTAGCGAGCCAGAATGATCATCTCGATGCCGGCAGAGTGGATGAAAGTGCGAAGCATTGATTCGAATGCGCGCTTGTCGGCCTCGCCGGTGATGGCGTGCTCTTCAAATGGAATCGAATAGAACTCGGCAAGTGAAGCGAGGTCTGAGTGGTTGCCGAACACGGCAGGGATCTCAACCGGAAGCTGGCCGCTGCGCTGACGGAACAGGATGTCGTTTAGGCAGTGTGCGCTCTTCGAAACCAAGACCAAAGTCTTCATCGGGCGACCGACGATGTCGAGCACCGAATCCATGTTGTAACGCTCGATAACCGGGGCAAGTTGTGCCTCAAACATCTCGCGAGGAACTGCCGACTCAATCTGCAAACGCATGAAGAAACGACCAGTGTCTAGCGAGGTGTACTGGTGCGACTCGGTGATGTTGCCGTTTGCTGCCACAATCGCGCCAGAGATGGCATGAACGATGCCCGGCTTGTCTTCGCAAACAAAGGTGAGAACCCAGTGGGTTGTGGCTG
>ERZ650301.565-NODE-565-length-10410-cov-5.072912_pt1 | contig 10410 bp, 9 predicted proteins | sample MGYA00376237_ERZ650301 | MGnify/ENA primary metagenome ERZ650301 (study PRJEB26733, sample SAMN07839255) | wastewater metagenome | biome: small river; feature: stream; material: water | place: USA: North Carolina | collected 2016-04-05 ...
GATTTTTCATGGCTGAATTCATCTATCAGATGATCAAAGCGCGCAAGGCGCATGGCGACAAGGTAATCCTCGATGACGTGACTCTCGCGTTCTATCCTGGCGCCAAGATCGGTGTTGTTGGCCCTAACGGTGCCGGTAAGTCAACCGTTTTGAAGATCATGGCTGGCCTTGACACCCCAAGCAATGGTGAAGCTCGCCTCAGCCCTGAGCACACCGTGGGCATCCTATTGCAGGAACCACCACTAGACGAGAGCCTTACCGTTCTCGGCAACGTTGAGTTGGCTGTCAAGGAAACCAAGGCCATGCTCGACCGCTTCAACCAGATTTCGGCTGAGATGGCAGAGCCGGATGCAGATTTCGACAAGCTTCTCGAAGAGATGGGTACTCTGCAAGAGCGCATCGACCACCTCGATGCCTGGGACCTAGACTCTCAGCTTGAGCAGGCCATGGATGCACTGCGTTGCCCACCGGGCGACACCCTAGTTACCAACCTTTCTGGTGGTGAGCGCCGTCGCGTTGCCCTTTGCAAGTTGTTGCTAGAGAAGCCAGACCTGTTGCTCCTCGATGAGCCAACTAACCACCTAGATGCCGAGTCTGTTCTCTGGCTTGAGCAGCACCTTGCCAAGTACCCTGGTGCCGTTCTAGCCGTTACACACGACCGTTACTTCCTCGACAACGTCGCCGAGTGGATTCTTGAGCTCGACCGCGGTCGCGCTTACCCATACGAGGGTAACTACTCGACCTACCTTGAAAAGAAGCGTGAGCGCCTCGAAGTACAGGGCAAGAAGGACGCGAAACTTGCCAAGCGTCTAAGCGAAGAACTCGATTGGGTTCGTTCTAGCCCGAAGGCTCGACAGACCAAGTCGAAGGCCCGTTTGGCAAAGTATGAAGAGATGGCTGCCGAGGCAGATCGCACCAGAAAGCTCGACTTTGAAGAGATCCAAATCCCTATGGGCCCTCGTCTAGGTGACATTGTCATCGAGGCAAAGAACCTGCAGAAGGGCTTCGACGGTCGTTCGCTAATCAACGGCCTTAGCTTCAGCCTTCCTCGCAACGGCATCGTCGGTGTAATTGGTCCAAACGGTGTCGGTAAGTCGACCCTGTTCAAGACCATCGTTGGTCTCGAGAAACTAGATGGCGGCGACCTGAAGGTCGGCGAAACCGTAAAGATCTCATACGTAGACCAGTCTCGCGGCGGCATCGACCCGACCAAGACTCTTTGGGAAGTTGTGTCTGGTGGTCTCGACTACATCCAGGTCGGAAACCAAGAAATGCCTTCGCGTGCCTACGTCGCAGCCTTTGGTTTCAAGGGCCCAGACCAGCAGAAACCTGCCGGAGTTCTGTCTGGTGGTGAGCGTAACCGCTTGAACTTGGCTTTGACTCTAAAAGAGGGTGGCAACCTGTTGCTTCTCGACGAGCCAACAAACGACCTTGACGTCGAAACCCTCGGAAGCCTCGAGAACGCATTGCTCGAGTTCCCTGGTTGTGCCGTGGTCATCACACACGACCGTTGGTTCCTCGACCGCGTGGCTTCACACATCCTTGCCTACGAAGGCACCGACGAAAACCCAGACCAGTGGTACTGGTTCGAGGGTAACTTCGAAGCCTACGAAGAGAACAAGATCGCTCGACTAGGTCCTGACGCGGCTAAGCCGCACCGCTCGACCTACCGTCGACTAACTCGCGACTAAGGCAGCGATAGCCGCTTCGAACACCTCGTGGTGACGGTCAACGTCATCCTTGGTGGTCGTTGGGCACATCAGGGCCATGTTGTGGAACGGCGTCAGTAGCACCCCTCGGTTTGCGAGGTAGAGGTGCAAGAAGTCTTCCAATTCAGCATCTGCTGATTCGTATGCGGCGGTTCCGGTGATCGGGTAAGGCTTTGCAAAGCGATACTCGGCGCGGGCTCCCAGCTGGTTGATGGCCCAAGGCAGGTCGTATTTGTCGAACAGTGCGTTTACCCCGTCGGTGAAGTAGGTCGCCAAGTCGATCATCTTTTCAAAGGCGTCTTCGGTTAGAACCTGCTCCAGGGTTGCTCGCATCGCCGCGACCTGAAGCGGGTTACCGGCGAGGGTTCCGCCGACTCCACCCATGTCTACAAGATCCAGGTCGGTTCGTTCGAGAACCTTGGCTGCGAAGCTTTCGCTTAGGCCGTAGGTGCCGGTTGGAATTCCGCCGGCGATTGCCTTTCCGATTACAAACAGGTCTGGTTCCAAGGCATCACGCTTAGTCATGCCACCGTAACCGGCCGAGAAGGTGTGGGTTTCGTCGATGATCAGAAGCGCGTCATACTTGCGGGTCAATTCGCGAACTCCAGTCAAATAGCCCGGTTCAGGCAGAACGATGCCGATGTTGGTCATTGCTGGTTCCATCAAAACCGCTGCGACATCGCCGTTCTTGAGCTGACGCTCGAGACCTTCAAGGTCATTGAACTCGGCGACGCGTGAGGTTTCGGTCACATCAACCGGTGAACCCACGTTGCCCGGTCGGCTCATACCTTCGCCGTCTGGCCCAACCACAATTAGGGCCTCATCGACCGAACCGTGATAGCAGTATGCGTTGAAAAGAATCTTTGGCTTGCCAGTGATTGCTCGAACCAGACGAATAGCCCAACGGTTTGCATCCGTTGCGGTCAGAGAGAAACTCCACTTGGCCATTCCGAAACGCTCCGTTAGGTTTTGAGCCACCCACTCGGCGTCCTCGGTTGGCAGCATGGTGGTCATTCCGCCGAGGTCTTTGACGCGCTTGGTTATGGCGTCAACCACGGCTGGTGCAGAGTGGCCGGCCATGGCTCCCGTGTCACCCAAGGCAAAGTCGATGTACTCGTTGCCATCGATGTCCCAGATTCGATTACCGACCGCGCGATCAAAGTAGACCGGAAAACCACCGGCTTTCTTATTCATCCAGGTCATAGGAACCCGCCCGAAGAGGTGATCGGCCTTGGCGTAGGCAGCCTTTGATTTCGGGTTTCGGTTGGCGAAAGTCTCTATTTCAAGAGCGTTTAGTTGCGCGAGGCGATTGCGGTCGATCATGGTTTTAGTTTGCCACTTCCGGCACTCGAATCATGCCTTCCTGTGCCACCGTGGCGAGCAGTTTGCCATCGCGACTGAAGATTCGCCCGAGTGATAATCCCCGGCCGCCCTGTGCACTCGGCGACTCCTGAACGTAGAGCATCCATTCATCGGCACGGCCATCGCGGTGGAACCACATAGCGTGGTCGAGGCTGGCCTGCTTCAAACCTGGATGAGTCCAGGCGATTCCGTGTTTGCGGTAGGTGCTCTCGAGAATCGAGTAATCACTTGCGTAGGCGATCGCGGCGCGGTGCAGAGCCGAATCGTCTGGCAGAGTTCCGATCGCCTTGAGCCAGACCGCCTGGTGGGCAACGTGCTCGCCCTCAACCTTGAAGTAGATAGGGGAGGTGACGTAGCGCATGTCGAACGGGCGGGCCTTAGACCAGTACTGGGCTACCGGGTGTGAGCTCTCGCCAATTAGTTCGGCCGCAGACGGCAAGGTCTCTGGGTCTGGGATCTCGACCGGCAACTCATCCTGGTGATCTAGGCCTGCATCACGCGTTTGGAAGGAGGCAATCATCGAGAAAATGGCCTCACCGTTTTGAAAGGCCTGAACGCGGCGGGTGCTGAACGATCGACCGTCGCGAAGTCGATCAACCGAGAATGTGATCGGTAGGTCGATATCGCCGGCACGCAGGAAGTAGCCGTGAAGCGAGTGGGCTGGGCGGTCATCCGGGATGGTTTTCTCGGCGGCAACCAAACATTGGGCAAGCACTTGACCACCGAAAACTCGTCCGTGAGGCATCCATTGAGATGGGCCGACGAACAGGTCTTCACCGGTTTTTACGTCCTCGGCATCGACCAGATTGAGCGCCTTGAGCAGTTCGGCTAGCGGGTCTGCTGGGATGAATGAGTTCACGACTTCACCTGTTCTTTTGGGCAACTCTGCCTCACACAGGCTAGTTTAGAAGGTGATATGAACGATACTTTCACCCTGGCCGACGCCGAGACCGTTACTGACCTAAAGGCATTTCTGCAGCGCGCTAAGCGCCTAGACCCAGAAGGCCTGGTTCGTCTGCGAGCTTTTGGCCCGGTTTTGGCAGCATACGTCGCACCAATCTTTTCGGGAAATCTGATGGATTCGGGGCCAACCATCCTTGGCTTGCGCACTTGCGAGCTCAAGGAGACTGCTGAGGTCGACGGTGTAGTGCCAATTTCGGCGGTGCTCGACCGTTTGGCGAGGGTAATCAACGAAGACTTTCTAGACCTGAGCATTCAAATGCCGGTTTCACAGCGAGCCGTATGGGCCGGCATTTCGCCGCCGCGACAGGGGTGGACTCAGGTCGGCACCATTAATGAAAGCCGGCTTACTCAGATTGCTCGCGATGGAATCGCCGAAGTGGCTGGAAGTCTGCCTGAGTCGGTTGGTGGCCCTATTGCGGCACGCATCCGTGGTGAGATTTGGGGGCGAGGAATCGACCTAGAGACTCGAGTCCCTACCGGTGCGGCCTTCGTTGCCGCGGGTCTTGGTTTTCTAACCGAAAACGAAGAAGTTGGATTATTTGAAGCAGAGGGGTGGGTTCGCTTGAGCAGCGAACACGGCCACGTACTTGCCAAGGCTTCGACTAAGTTCTAGAAGCCTAGTTTTCGTAGGTATTCAGCATCGCGGTTGCGGCGCGGTCTAGATATGCCCAGAGCTCGGCTTCGTGAAGCGGGGCAAGTTCGAGTGAATCCAACGCAGCTCTCATGTGCCGCAACCAGCGCTCACGGGCATCCGGGTTGATCTTGTAGGGAGCGTGACGCATGCGAAGCCTCGGGTGACCACGTTGTTCTTGGTAGGTTGTCGGCCCACCCCAGTATTGCTCGAGAAAAAGCTGGAGTCGTTCAGCTGCCGGCGCTAAATCTTCCTCTGGGTACATGGGCTTGAGTACCTCGTCTTGACTAACACCTTCGTAAAACTTGGCCGCAAGTCGGCGAAATGTTTCTTTGCCGCCGACAAGTTCATAGAAGTTGCCGCCTACCGCTTCGCCGCCAAGACCCTTGATGCGAACTGGCTCGATCTTGGCAGCTTCTTCAAAACCGTTGGCCAATTACTTGACCGCCTTGCCCGAAACCTCGACGTGAATCGGGGTCTTGGTATTTGCCAGCGAAATCTTGTTCTTGTCGAGCGATACCTTGATGCGAGCGCGAAGTTCGCGAGCGATGTCGTCGGCGTGGCTTGGGCCAACCTGTTGAACTAGTCGCAAAACCACTTGCTCTCCGGTGAGAAGTTCGATACCCCAAACCTCTGGTTCACCCATGAGTTGTTTTGCGATCGCTGGGTCGGTAGCCAATGAGTTAGCCGCTTTCAAGATAAGCTCCCGGGCCTTGTCAATCGGAGCCGAATAGGCGAGCGGGATGTCGAGAACAACTCTTGACCAACCCTGGGATTGGTTGCCAACTCGAACTACCTCGCCATTGCGAACGTACCAAAGCACACCAGAAACGTCTCGTACCTGAGTAACTCGAAGACCAACCGACTCGACCACTCCCGTGGCTTGGCCGAGGTCGACGCTGTCGCCAACGCCGTATTGGTCTTCAAACACGATGAAGATACCGCTAATCAGGTCGCGCACCAGGCTCTGAGCACCGAAACCTAGGGCTGCGCCGAGAATTCCCGCGCCGGCAACCAATGCTCCGACAGCAACGCCCAGTTCGCTCAGAATCGAAGACAATGCAACCAACACCACGGTCCAGGTGAAGAAATTGCTCAGCACCGAACCCAAAGTTTGAGAGCGCTGAACTACGCGCGCGTTTGCGATGAGTCCGGAAGCCTGAGCGGCCTTGCCGTTCATGCCTGCGATGACTCCGCGGATGACGCGTCTCACCGAAAGCAGAAGCAGACTACGAACCAGAACGGCTCCAATGATGATGGCAAGGATGCGGATCGGCGTGTGCCAAACATCCCAGACAGCACCCCACCAAGTTAGGAAACCGTTCATTCAGACCTACTTACTCTGCTTTTGACACTTGAGCGCGCGCTCAAGGTTGTCTAGATTCTCCACCAAGATTCGGTGCAAGGCAGGGATTGCCTTGAACTTCGGGTCCGCGATTGCGGTTCTAGCCGCATCTGCAGTCGCTTCATCGGCAAGTTGGATAGGGAAGAGGTTCACCAAAAGGTACTCGGCGATCTTGAAGGTGTGCAACTCCCAAATCGCAAGTGCACTGTCGAAGTACTTTTGAACATAAGGGCGAAGTAGTTCGGTGTCGATGACGCGGTTGAAGGCCAAACTGGCTGATTGGACGTGCGCGTTTGACAGTTCCTTCGTCTCGGTCAACAAGCGCCAAGTCGCGGCCTTGTTTTCAGCGGTTGGAATTGCTGCACGAGCGCCGGCAGCGGCCTTCTCGCCGTTCGCCGTCTTGTCGAGGGCGACCAGTTCTGCGATCTGCTCTTCACCGGCGACGCCGGCCACTACGAGTCCGGTCAAGAGCTCCCACTTGAGGTCGGCATCAATAGTCAACCCGGCCAATATTTCATCGCCGAGCAGGATGTTCTTTAGCGCTGCTAGTTGCGATTCTGAACGCGCGAATAGAGCGAAGAACTTCGTGAACTGAAGCTGGGCATCGCTGCCTGCTTCGGCAGCGCGCGCCAACGACAAGAGTCCGTCAGCGATCTGAGAAAGTGCGCTTTGGCGATCTGAAGCGTTGATGTAGAGGTTTCCGGTGGTCACCAGCTGGCGCAACAGCGTCATCATGGTAGTTGACTCGCTCTCGGTTGCAATGTGGCTCAATACCAGGCGAATGAAGTCGGCTGGGTCTGCCTCTGCGTCACGCGAAGCATCTACTGCGGCACCCCAAACGATGGTTCGCGCTAGTGGGTCTTCGATGTCACTCAAGTGCTCAAGGGCAGTCGACCACGACTTCTCATCTAGACGAATCTTTGCGTAGGCGAGGTCACCGTCATTCAAGAGGATCAACGCTGGCTGCTTCAAACCAACCAGCTGAGAGACGTGAGTGCGTGGTCCATCAACATCCAACTCGATCTGGCTAGTGCGAGTCAGCTTTCCGTTGTGAAGGTCGTAGAAACCAATCGCCATGCGGTGTGGACGGATCGTCGGTTGACTCTCGATTGCCGTCTGCTCAATTACAAAGTGAGTGATCGTGCCGTTTTCAGAAACGCTAAGTTCCGGCTTCAGAGTGTTTACTCCGGCGGTCTCTAGCCAAAGCTTTGACCAACTCTTGAGCTCACGGCCCGAGGTCTTTTCAAGTTCGGTTAGCAGATCTTTGAGCTGAGTGTTCTTGAAGGCGTGCTTCTTGAAATACTCCGAAACTCCGGCGAGGAACTTCTCTTGACCTACCCAAGCCACGAGCTGCTTTAGAACCGCGGCACCCTTTGCGTAGGTGATGCCATCGAAATTCACCTGAACATCTTCGAGGTCATTGATTTCGGCGACGATCGGGTGGGTCGACGGCAGTTGGTCTTGTCTGAAGGCCCAAGACTTCTCGAGAGAAGCGAAGGTAGACCAAGTGTTCTTCCACTCGGTAGCTTCGGCAACAGCCAAGTGTGAGGCGTATTCTGCGAACGATTCGTTTAGCCATAGGTCGTTCCACCACTGCATGGTCACCAGGTCGCCAAACCACATGTGAGCCAATTCGTGAAGGATCGTGATGACACGACGCTCGCGAATCGCATCCGTGACCTTTGAGCGGAATACATAGGTTTCGGTGAAAGTGACCGCGCCAGCGTTTTCCATCGCACCGGCATTGAATTCTGGAACGAACAACTGGTCGTACTTGTCAAACGGGTACGGGTAATCGAAGGCCTTTTCGAAGAACTCGAAGCCCTCGCGAGTCTTGTCGAAGATGTAGTCGGCATCTAGGAATTCGGTCATCGATGCGCGAGCGAAAACGCCTAGCGGAATGATTCGACCGTCGCTGCTGGTCAGTTCGCTGCGTACTTCGCTGTATGGACCGGCAATCAGGGCTGTGATGTAGCTCGAGATCACAGGAGTTGGCTCGAATTTCCAAACAGCCTTGCCGTCTTCAATTGCTGTTGGAGTTGGGGTTGCCTGGTTAGAGACGACCTTCCAGCGGGCCGGTGCGGTGATTGTGAATTGGAATGTGGCCTTCAGTGATGGCTGCTCGAACACAGCAAATACGCGTCGCGAATCTGGAACTTCGAACTGTGAATAGAGGTAGACCTCGCCGTCTGCCGGGTCAACAAAGCGATGTAGACCTTCACCGGTGTTCATGTAGTAGGCGTCCGAAACTACGGTTAACTCATTCTCGGCCTGAAGGTTCTCCAACTGAATACGAGTTCCATCAGAGACGACCGACACATCGAGAGAATTACCGTTCAAGACAACCGAGTGAACTTCGGCAGTAATCGCGTCGATGAAGGTGCTGGAGCCAACCTGGTTTGCCGAAAATTTGACGGTGGTGGTGGATCTAAAAGTTTTCTCGCTCGTAGTCAGATCTAAGGCAATTTCATAGCTATCAACCTTGAGTAGGTCGCTACGCAGGTTAGCTTCGAGGCGAGTTAGGTTTTCTCCAGGCACAACAGACTCCTATGTCTAAGGTTTACCTATTAGCCTAATAGTGCGAAGAGGAGCAAAAAGTGCGTCTAAAGCCAACCCCAATGAATGAAGCATCGGTCATTTTTTCGATTACCTGGGTGCTTACCTTTTTTGCATTCGCGCTCTTCTCGGGCGACTTCAATGAAGCCTTACGAGCTTCCTCAATCTCGATCATATTTCTCTTGGTCAGTTACATCCTCTGGATTCTGACCGGCTATTGGTGGCGCAAGAAAGGCACACAGCAGCGCTTCTTCATGAACGTGACGGTGAGCTCTGCCGTAGCCATTGGTGCGCTCTTGCTTATGAATGCGGCCGTGTCCAGCTCTACCTTGAGTTCCACGGTCAAAACGAATGCGAGCGGCTATTTCATTGCGGTGGCGATTGTCTTCTTCATCACTTCAATCGGCGCTGCTGCCCTGACTCAGTTTCTATTGTTGCGACCAAAGAAAGATAAAATCTAGTCATGCGCATCCACATTGCTACCGACCACGCGGGTCTAGACCTCAGTCACTTTCTCATCCGTGAACTGACCAAGCAAGGGCACGAGGTGTTCGATCACGGACCCACCTCGTACGACCCGCTCGATGACTACCCAAGTTTCTGCATCAATGCCGCTCTTGCTGTCGTTGCCGACCAGCAGGCTGGAGTTCAGGCTCTGGGAATCGTATTGGGCGGTTCGGGCAATGGTGAGCAGATTGCAGCCAACAAGGTGAAGGGCATCCGTGCCGCCTTGGCCTGGAATGAATCAACCGCGAGACTGGCCCGTGAGCACAATGACGCCAACGTGATTGCCGTCGGAGCTCGCCAGCACACGCAAGACGAAGTTCTCAAGCTGATCGAGTATTTCGTTGCCGAGCCATTCAGTAACGATGAGCGTCATGTGCGCCGCATCGGCAAGATTGCTACTTACGAGCAGACTGGCGACATTCTTTAGTTCATGCCTGAGGGTCATACCGTTCACCGCATCGCAAACGATTTCAATCGTCTATTCGCTGGTGCATCGCTGAACGTAACCTCTCCGCAGGGACGCTTCAACGAAAGCGCCAGGTTGGTGAGCGGCTTCGCTCTCACTGAGGCACGCGCAATCGGGAAGCAGATGTTTCTTCGATTCGAAAATGACCTGACAATTCGAATCCATCTCGGCATTTACGGCAAGTGGAACTATCACGAATCGACTTCCGGAGAATTCCCTGAGCCGATTGGTCAGGTGCGGGCGAGATTTTCTAATCTTCAGGCCGCCGCTGACCTGCGTGGCCCTACCGTGTGCGAGGTAATCACGCTGGATGAGGTTAGGCAGGTGGAGCAGCGCCTCGGCCCCGATCCGTTGAACCCGAACCCAAAAGGCTCCGAGTCCGAGCGTTTCATTTATCGCGTGCTTGGTTCGAAGACTCCTATCGGTTTGCAACTAATGAACCAGGATGTCATTGCCGGCATCGGCAACGTCTATCGAGCCGAACTTCTGTTTCGAGCGGGCATTAACCCGCATACTCCGGGGGACAAGCTGACTCGGGAGCAGGTTCAGGCGCTCTGGGATGATTCGGTTAAGTTGCTGAACGTTGGCGTCTTGAAGGGCGTCATGATTACTCGTGACGAGCTCTTTAAAAAGAACCCTCAGAAGAGCGAGCGCAACTTCGTTTACAAACGCGAGGGGCTTGATTGTCGAGCATGTGGAACGCACGTGATCATCGAATTGGCCGCGGCTCGCAAGCTCTACTGGTGCCCTAACTGCCAGGCCTAAACAGCACCTCGGTTAAAGCAAAACCGGGCCGCTAGGGCCCGGTTTTTTTTGGAGCGGATGACGGGAATCGAACCCGCATCATCAGTTTGGAAGACTGAGGCTTTAC
>ERZ650301.566-NODE-566-length-10407-cov-6.835877_pt1 | contig 10407 bp, 4 predicted proteins | sample MGYA00376237_ERZ650301 | MGnify/ENA primary metagenome ERZ650301 (study PRJEB26733, sample SAMN07839255) | wastewater metagenome | biome: small river; feature: stream; material: water | place: USA: North Carolina | collected 2016-04-05 ...
TCAGCACAGGCCAAGTGGCTGCATTGACCACCACGCAAGTCGGGGCATTGAGCACGGGCAGTGTGAAAGCCTTGAGCGTGGACGATGTGCGTGCCTTGAGCACAGGTCAAGTCAACGCCATTTCTACCGCAGGCGTGGCAGTGATGAGCACAGCACAAGTGGCAGCTCTCAGCACAGACCAAGTGGCCGCATTCAGCACCAGTCAAGTGGCTGCATTGACCACCTCTGAGGCTGCCACCTTGAGTGCAGCGCAAGCCAAGGCCTTGTCCACTGCGCAAGTACAACAGCTGACAACAGACAACGTCAAAGCCTTGAACCTGACTAGCGTGAAGGCCATGACCAGCACTCAATTGCAAGCTTTGAGCACCACGCAGTTGAACGCTTTGGAAACAGAAGACTTTGCCAACTTGAATGATGCGCAAATCACGGGGCTGACCACAGCCCAAGTGAAGGCCTTGACGACCTCTGCTGTGACGTCGTTGACTGCTGATCAAGTGTCTAAATTCACAACAGCTCAAGTGGCCGTGGTGACCACCACCAATGTGGGGGCATTGAACTCTGACCAAGTGTCTGCCTTGACCACCGCGCAAGTTGGCACCTTGGATACGACGCAAGTCAAAGCCATCACAACTTCGGCAGTGGCGGCCATGACCACGGCCCAAGTTGCGGCTATGAGCACCGCCCAAGTAGCGGCACTGACCACTGTTCAGATGGCGGCGTTGACTGCTAATGAAGTGAAGTCCTTGAGCACTTCACAAGTCCAAGCGTTAGGCTCAACGCAAGTCAATGCACTGACTAATGCAAACGTGGCGGCGATGACCACCACACAAGTGGCAGCCTTGACCACAGGTCAAGTCAATGGCTTGAGCACAGCAGCAGTAGCCTCGTTGGTCACTGCCCAAGTGCAGGCTTTGAGCACAAGCCAAGTGCAAGCCATCAGCACGGCCAATGTGGCAGCCATGAGCAGCACCCAGCTGTCTGCCTTGACCACAGGTCAAGTCAGTGCCTTGACCACTGCACAAGTGGTGGCCTTGGAAACATCTGATGTGGCAGCCTTGGGCACTGCGCATGTGTCGGCTTTGACCACTGCACAAGTTAACGTGCTGGAGACCGCTGACATCGCGGCTATGAGCACGAGCCAAGTGACAGCCTTGAGCACCTCTCAAGTGCAGGCCCTGAGCAATGGCAATGTGACAGCCTTGAGCACCTCTCAAGTGCAAGCCATGGGTACTGCCCAAGTGAATGCACTGAGCACCGCGCAAGTCGTGGCCATGACGACCAGCCAAGTTGCGAGCTTGACAGCCGCACAAGTCAAAGGCATGAGCACAGACCAAGTGAAAGCTTTGGAAAATGCTGACGTTCAAGTGTTGAACGCCACGCAAATCAAAGCGCTGACCACAGCGCAAGTGCAAGCTTTGGAAACCACTGATGTGGCCGGCTTGAACACCACCCAGTTGGCTGCATTGACAGCTGACCAGGTGAGCGCGTTTACCACTGCGCAAGTCGTATCATTGACCACCAGCGAAGTGAGTAATCTGAGCTACGACCAAGTCAAAGCGTTCACCACCACTCAATTAGCTGCGGTTGAAACAGCAGACATTGCGGTGTTGAATTCTGACCAAGTGTCTTCACTCAGCGCCACACAAGTACAAGCCTTCACTACTGCACAGGTTGAAAAACTGAATACTGGCGTGATTGCTGGTCTGAGTAACACACAAGTGGATGCACTCAGCACCGCGCAAGTGGTGGCATTGACCACTGCTCAAGTGGGCTCTCTGACAGCGGGTTCAGTCACAGCGCTCAGCTCTGGCCAAGTGGCCGCTTTGACCAACGGTCAATTGGGTGCCTTGTCTACCAGCCAGGTCCAAGCGATCGAGACTGGTGATGTGGCTGCCATGAGCACTGCACAAGTGAATGCGCTTAGCACCACACAAGTTGGCGCCTTGACGACAGGCCAAGTCGCAGGCTTGACCACAACGCAAGTGTCTAGTTTGGCCAACCCCAAACTTCAAGCAGTCAGCACTGCTGGCATTGCAGCCTTGACCTCAGACCAAGTGGTGTCCTTGACCACAGCTCAGGTGGCTGCCGTCACCACCACACAACTCCAAGCGTTGACAGTGGGTAGCGTGAATGCAATGACCACCACTCAAGTTACGGCTTTGGGTGTCAGCCAAGTGGCATCGTTGACAACTGGCACTGTCACAGCGCTGTCGTCCGACCAAATTGCTTCCTTGACCACCACCCAAGTGGGCGCCTTGACCACCACGCAAGTGGCTGCGGTGAAGGCTGACCAAGTCGTGGCCTTGACCACTGCACAAGTGGCCAAACTCAGCACCACCCAGTTGGGTGCGCTGACAGAAGCCAACGTGGCTAACTTGAGTACAGCCCAAGTAGATGCACTCAGCACCACCCAACTGACCTCATTGAGCACAGGCCAAATTGACTCGCTCACTGCAGCCGTGGTGACGAGCTTGGCAACAGACAAAGTGGCTGCGTTGACGACCTCGCAAGTGTCGGCTTTGACGGCTGATCAAATGGGCGCCTTGTCTACCAGCGGTGCTGCTGCCTTGACCACCACACAGGTGAAAGTCTTGGGTGCTGATCAGATTCGTGCATTGAGCACGGCTTCTGTGGCCGCGCTGACAACCGGCCAGGTGCAAGCTTTGACAACTGGACAAGTGGCTAACTTGACCAACACGACTGTGGCCTCTCTCACCACTGATCAAGTGGCGGCTTTGAGCACATCACAAGTTCAGGTGTTGGCGGACTCTGTCGTGACGGGTTTGAGTACTGATCAACTGACCGCCTTGACCACCGCGCAAGTGGGTGTCTTGACAGCATCGCAAGTTCGTGCGCTCACAACTGCAGAAGTGGCGGCCATGACCACCATCCAAGTGACGGCATTGACTGCTGCACAAGTGGGTGCCTTGGAGACGGCTGACATGGTGGCTATGTCAACCGAACAAGTCACTGCGTTGAACACCACACAAGTGGCTGCGTTGACTGCTGGCATGGTGACTGCATTGAGCACAGATCAAGTGACCGCACTGGGCACCACCAACGTGACAGCCTTGACAGCGACACAGGTGCGCGCCTTGACAACTGCTTCGGTGGCCGCATTGGGTACCGATCAAGTGGCTGCTTTGACGACCACACAAGTGAATGCGTTGACCGCTGGCAGCATAGGCGCCTTGAGCACCGATCAAGTGGGTGCCTTGACGACATCGCAAGTGAAGGTCTTGACCGCAGCCAATATCGTGGCCTTGAGCACAGCACAAGTGGCGGCATTGAATACAGATCAAGCCGCAGCCTTGACCACTGCGCAGGTACAAGCAATTGCTACCGATGACGTGCAGGCATTGAGCACAAGCGCGATTGCCGTATTGAGCGCTAGCCAAGTGCAAGCACTCAGCACTGCTGCAGTGAATGCCTTGACGACAGATCAAGTGGTGGCCTTGACAACAACGCAAGTCAGTATCTTGACCACCGGTGAAGTTGCCGCCTTGAATACGTCGCAAGTTGCCGCATTGACGACGGATCAGGTTCAGTCTTTGACCGTGTCTCAGTTGACTTCGCTCAGTAACTCTCAAGTCAGCGCCTTGACGACAACGCAAGTCGGTGCCTTGACATCCACACAGCTGTACGGCTTGGTGACCGCGGCTAGAAACTAATCAGTAACTGTCTGACTTTGTAATAAAAATTTTGAAAAGAGACCATCATGACCAACTCTATTAACAGCGTCACTAGCAGTTATTCGGCTCAAACCTTTGCAGCAGTTGCACCTACGACCGCGGTATCTGGCTGGACGACGGCGCAAATTGCTGCTATCACTCCGTCCGATTTGTCGTCACTCAAACCGGCCAGCATCACGGCCATGACCAGCACGCAGGTCAACTCTTTGACGACTGCTGTGTTTGCCGCATTAACCGCAACACAAGTGCAGGCCCTGAGTAACACGCAAGTCGGTAGCTTGAATACTGCCAATGTGGCAGCTTTGGGTTCTAGCCAGTTGAATGCGCTGAAAGCCACGCAAATCACCTCGTTGTCGTCCACGCAAGTGAACTCAATTTCTACCAGCACGCTGTCGGCGATCAAAGGCTCCCAAGTGGCGTTGCTCAGCAGCACACAAGTGGGGTCTATCACCACGGACCGTGTAGCCAGCTTGACCACGGCGCAAATCGCTTCGATGACCACAGACCAAATTGTGGGTTTGGTTGCCGCCCAATTGGGCGCCATGGCTGACAAGGTATCTGGTTTAACGGCAAGCCAAGTGTCTGCCATCGAAACCGCAGATTTAACAGGACTGACGACCACGCAAGTGGAATCTTTGAGTGCGACACAAGTCAAAGCACTGACTACAGCCCAAATAGAAAAACTGTCCACTGCCCAGTTCTCAGCCATCACTGCATCTGACTTGGTGTCGCTCAATGCCACCCAAATGAAGTCACTCACCACGGCGCAAGTAGCTGGCATGACGACAGCGCAAGTGGCTGCTTTGACCAAAGACGAGGTGGCTGGTTTTACTACTTCACAAGTGCGTGCCTTGAATACCTCGCAGGTGCAAGCTCTCACTACCGCTGCCTTGGTGTCATTCACGAATGCACAAATTGGCGCGTTTGACACCGCGCAAGTGAGCAAGCTCACCACAATGCAAGCCAGTGCACTCAGTGGTACACAAGTGGCAGCTTTGAGCTCGTCACAAGTCAACGCGTTGACCACCGCGCAAGTGGGTGCATTGACAGCTACCCAAGTTAAAGCGTTGACCACCAGTCAAGTCAGTGCCATGGGCACCACGCAGTTGGCCGCTTTGACCACCACCCAAGTGGCAGGTATGGATGTGGCTGATGTAGCTGCTTTGACCTCCACACAAGCCAACGCCATGACAACCAGTCAAGTACAAGCCTTGACTGAGTCGCAAGTCAAGCTGCTGTCTACAACCACTGTGGCGGGCTTAAATACCACCCAAGCCACGGCATTGACTAGCACGCAAATGGCTGCATTGAGCACCGGCCAAATCAACAGCTTGACGAGCACTGCTGTGTCTAAGCTAAGCACAGCCCAAGTGGCTGCGCTGAACGTGCTGCAAATTGGCGCGCTGACCACAGGTGCAGTGAACGCCATGAGCACTTCACAAGTGCAAGCCTTGACGGTAAACCAATTCAAAGCCTTGAGCACAGGCGCAATGGCTGCATTGACCACATCACAAGTCGGCGTACTCACCACCGCACAAGCGGGCGTGTTGTCGGCTAAAGCCGTGGCCGCGTTGAATACAGCTTCCGTAGCTGTCTTGACTTCTAGCCAAGTCAAAGCCATGAGCAAAGAGGCGGTCACCGCCTTGACCACGGCCCAAGTGCAAGCCTTGTCCACCACTGCAGTCGCGGCTTTGAGTAGCACGCAAGTGGCGACACTCAGCTCGGCTGAAGTGGCATTGCTGAGCACATCTCAAATCAAAGCTTTGGATACGACCCAAGTGAAAGCCTTGGCTGCTGAAGGTTTAAGCGGCTTCAACACGGCTCAAATGGCAGCCTTGACCACCGGCCAAGTGGCGGCGTTGACAGCCGCCCAAGTGAAGGCGTTGACCACCGCACAAGTGGCAGCCTTGGGCACAAGCAACGTGCAGGCCTTGACCACCACGCAAGTGGCAGCCTTGACCAGCACGCAATTGGGTGCTTTGACAACTGCCGAAGCTTCTAAGCTCAGCACGACACAGCTCAACGCGCTAACTGCGACTCAAATTGGCGCCTTGGCAACCACTGTGGTGGCTGCTTTGGGTACTGATCAAGTGAAGGCTCTGTCGGTTGATCAATTCAAGTCACTCACCACAGGTGCTGTGGCTGCATTGACGACTGCACAATCAGCCGTCATCACGACAGCGCAATTGGCAGCCTTGAGCAAAGCACAAGTGGGTGCTTTGACGACCGCGCAAGTGGGTGCCTTGACCACCACACAAGCCAAGGCCTTGTCGGCTTTGGGCTTGGCATCGTTGACCACCACGCAAGTGAAAGCCTTGGGCACAGCAGCCGTCAACGCTTTGGACGCCAAACAAGTGGCCGCATTGACCACCACACAAGTAGCAGCCTTGGGCACAGACCAAGTGAATGCCTTGTCTTCCACTGGCGTGCAAGCCTTGACAGGTGCACAAGTGGGCGCCTTGAGCACCGCGCAAGTGGCCGCTATGACCACCACCACCATCCAAGCGCTGGAAAGTGCTGATGTGATTGCACTGAGTACCGCGCAAATCAACGCGCTGACTAGCTCGCAAGTGGGCGCACTGACCACTAGTCAAGTCAAAGCGCTTGCTTTGGATGACGTCGCCAGCATGGGCACCACCCAGCTCAAAGGTTTGAGCACCACGCAAATTGGTGCCATGTCGGTAACGCAAATCAATGCTTTCACCACGACTGAAGTGGCCGCTTTGAGCACCGACCAAGTCAAGGGTTTGAGCAAAACGCAAGTCACGGGATTGAGCGAAGCCAACCTCAAAGCTTTGAACACGGCACAAGTGGCCGCATTGACCACAACACAGCTTTCTGGTCTGAGTGATGCACAAGCCAAAGCTTTGACCACATCGCAAGTGGCAGCATTGGGCACTTCACAAGTACAAAGCCTGTCAGCCAGCACCATCAAGGCGTTGACAACAGGCCAAGTGGCTGCTCTCAGCACAGCTCAAGTTGCAGCGTTGACGACGGGTCAAGTGAAAGATTTGGCCAGCACCACGGTGGCAGCGCTTAGCTCCACCCAAGTGAATGCTCTGGGCACAGCCCAAGTGGCAGCGTTGACCAAGGTGGCTGTGGCCGCATTGACAACAGGCCAAGTGGCGGGCTTGAACACCACGGTGTTGAAGGCCTTGACGACTGACAGCGTAGCTGCCTTGACCAATGACCAAGTCAAAGCCCTGACCACTGCAAGCGTGGCAGCGATGACCACAGACCAAGTGAAAGCTTTGGAGTCTGCGGACATTGCTGTGCTGAGCTCTGCGCAAGTGGGTGCTTTGACAACCGCCCAAGTGGGAGTATTGACGTCGACCCAAGTGAAGTCACTCAGCAGTGGCGCATTGGCGGGCTTGACAACAGATACTGTGAAAACACTGAGCAGCACGCAGCTGAATGCATTGCCTGCAGCTAGCGTGACAGCCTTGTCTACTGCGCAAGTGGCTGCATTGACCACTTCGCAAGTGGGTAACTTGAATGCGGCTTTGATATCTGCACTGAGCACTAGCCAAGTTGGTGGCATGACCACTGCACAGGTGGCCGCTTTGACCACGGCTTCAGTGGTGGCGTTGACTGCAACGCAAGTGGGTTCTATGAGCACATCACAAGTGGCGGCATTGACCACAAGCCAAGTGCAAGCTTTGGAAACTGCTGATATTGTTGCTTTGAGTACAGGTCAGGTGAAAGCCTTGACCACCTCACAAGTGGCTGCGATGGAAGTAGCGGACCTGAAGGCCTTGAGCTCTACCCAAGTGAATGCTTTGACAGCGACGCAGATTGGTGCGTTGACTGGTGCTCAGTTGATTGGGTTGATGGGTAAGTAAATGTGAAGAACCCTTCTGACACTGATGTGTTGGAAGGGTTTTGCTTGTTTAAGCTGTTAATTGCCCCAGCATCTTGGATATCACACGTTCGTAAGTAAATTGATCTTTCATTTCATGGAATACAGCTTCTTTGACTTGCTGGTATTTGTGAAAGTGTGCAGGATGCATGAAATAGTCAATGAGGTATTGCATTTCCTCAGGCGAGTCGAAAGAAATTTCAGCGCAGCTAGGGCAGAGTTCGATCAGGGCGGATCTTTTGTCTGTAATGACAAAACCTCCAGCCATAACGATGTCGATGATGCGATTGTTAATGGCTGTATCAAACTGCAGTGAGCTGAGATTAATGTTGATTTTTGAGTTCTGATAAATTGACTGCGTTGTTTGATAATCAGCTGTAGCAGGTAAATATTGGACATTTCCTTTTTGAATTTTCATCAGAGGATTGTCAATTCGACCATGTGACAGGTCACCACCATAAATGGCAATATCAAAATTATTAATCTTGCCAATCAGCTCCCCCCTGTATGCCATCGAGAGCTTCGTCACTTCGTGCATCAAAAACTGAAAAGTCGCTAAGTTGTGAAATTGATCCGTTGAGAACTTTCTCCTAAAGTTTGGATCATTAAGAAGCGCCCAAATTTCAGGTTGTATCGGGAACGTTGCGTGAGCTGTTCGTTGCCAAGCCATGGCAAACATGTGGTGATTGACATGCAGCGAGTCCGCGGGGTACGCGTTGAGGCTTGACATGAGATGGCCGACAAAACTCAAACCATGCTGAAAAGATTCATTTGCTATGTCATTGCTAGGTGAGAACTCGCTGGCATGCGTGATGTCGTAGCAATTCCGAATACCAATGTTTTCAAAATTTTTTCTGTTTGAAGTCTCAATGAAAAAATGGAAAAAACGATCCGTGTGCCTGATTAATGCTTGCAAATAGGTTTGCGTTTCTTGAATTTCGCTAGGTTTATAAAATGAGGAGTCGTGATGAATTATGATTATTTTTTTATCAACTTCCTCAATCAAATATTTTCCCGTCACAGGATTGAGTTGGTTGATAAAATTATTGTCGTTGGTTGAAATGTAGTAGTCAATCGCGATGTTATTGATAACTTTTACAAAAGTCTCATGATCGAATTCAAACGGATCAATGAAGTGCACTTCATGCCCCAATTTCTTGAGGGCTGAAACAATTGACATTGCCAGCCGGTTATAAATCGGCGTGGGAGAACTCTCGATCATGAATTGCATATGCGGCTTGCTACATTCAGACTTTTTGAAGCTGGGTTACCAAGTTGGCTCCGGACCACTCTTGTTGCAATACCTTGAAGCGACCATTGAAGCCATAGATTTTGGCCCACATATAGGTATCGTCAAAGTATCTAATGAATGTTTCTTCTGTGATGATGTTGACATGCGTCGGATCTTGAAATGCTGCACCATGTGGATAAGCGGGGGTAACAGATAAAAAGATGCCACCAGTTTTCAAAACCCTGTAGATCTCATTCATGAGCTCAACAAATGGGTTTCTTTTTTCAGGCATATAGATGACGCGTGGCACATGCTCAATGAATTGAAAAGCTGTGACGTATTCAAATGAATCGTTATCGAAGGGGATGCCACCGAGCGCCAAATCTGCTGCAACGATGTTGTCGCCAAGGTCATCTCGAATATCTACACCGAAAACTTCATCGGCGCTGTATGGATTGTTAGGATTTGGGCCTGAGCCTAGGTCGAGTGTTTTTGTCATCTTGTTCTTTCAAAGTAATTACAGAGTGTGGAAAGGAGGTGAGTTTGAATCTATGCTGTGAACTGGAATATTTAGGAAATTTAACTCGGTGAATAATGATGTCCAGTGGCGCCGGTCGTACTTGCTCCACGCATGAACCGCAAACGGAATTTGACTCCCAGTCAGACGGAACAGATAAACAGGATCAATGTCATGACTGAATAAAGCTGCAGTCATAGTATTTGGCGTATGAAATGATTTTGAAATCTGTCCTAAAAATGCATAAAACAAGTCTTCTGCGTGTCCTTGTGCGCCCCACATTTCAGCAATATCATCAAATTCATGAATTAGGTTGATGCACGCTTGGTTGCGTCGCAAGCTCAATCCCCCATTACCAACAAATGCTGTGCAAGTGATTCCTTCTGGAATTGGTATTTTGTTAGTTTGAATTTTTAATGAATATCCGTTTGGCCATGGAGCACCAATATAGTCATAAGGCTTTTCAAGCCAATCATGCAGCTCAGGCTTTAAAACAATGGCATCAGGCTGACAAATTAGACAAAACTCGTAAGCAATAAAAGCTTCGTAAAAAAATGTACTTGTTAGTAGTTTGTTATAGCCAGCGATATTCTTAAAATAATCCGCCTCAAAATATTGAGGTTGAATGAATCCAAAATTCTTGTCGTAATACGACAGGTCGATCCCTTCGGGAGCAACCCAGTAAATATCATGCCCTTGTAGGTTTGATAGAGAGGTCTTCACCGAGAACAGCTCATCTTCATCCAGCTGGTTCTTATAAATCGGTATCAAGACCGCGCAGTTCGGTTGCTTTTTCATAGCTTGCCAATTAGTTGTTCCAGCGCCAAAGCTTGATGTTTGGGCGTTGGCGGCCATGCCAGCGTGCCCATGCGTTGCTGCAACTGCCCCTTGTAATGCGTGCGAATAGGCTCATCCGTCGCCATCTGCAACGCCTTGTCGTGGTATTCCTGAAAGCTATAACAAGCCAACTCAGGCATACCCACGTCATGCAACAAACTGGCCGCCACGCGTGAGGCAAAGCTGCCGCCGCACAGGCTGACCACTGGTAGTCCTGCGCGCAGCGCATCGCCGGCGGTGGTGTGACCGTTGTAGGGGAAGGTGTCAATGA
>ERZ650301.567-NODE-567-length-10403-cov-4.967143_pt1 | contig 10403 bp, 23 predicted proteins | sample MGYA00376237_ERZ650301 | MGnify/ENA primary metagenome ERZ650301 (study PRJEB26733, sample SAMN07839255) | wastewater metagenome | biome: small river; feature: stream; material: water | place: USA: North Carolina | collected 2016-04-05 ...
CGCTCTCCAAGTCGCAGGCCGCAGGCGTTGAGCGCATCGTGCATAACCCAGCGATATCGCTGTTGGGGGCAACCACCCCCGGCACGTTCTACGCAGCCCTGACCACCGACCTCGTGCAAGACGGCTTCTTGGGTCGCTGCATCGTGGTCGAGTCAAAGCAGCCTCGCCAGTTGACCCGTTTTGTGGATCGCACTGAACCACCCAAGCGCATCATTGAGTGGTGCAAAGCCGTACATGCGTCAGGCGTGGTGCAAGGCAACCTCGCCGATGTAAACCCGGCAGAGATGCCGCCCACCATCGTTGCGCTGGAGTTCGACGACTCGTGCATGCCGATGATGCTGGCGCTGGAGTCGGAACTCAACGACGAGAAGGAAGCGAGCGAAGGCGAGGGGCTTGATGTAATCTTGGGTCGTACCATGGAGAAGTCGATGCGTCTTGCCATGATCGTGGCCAAGGCCGTCGAGCCGCACACTAAGAAGGTGATGCCAGCCCACCTCGAATGGGCCATCCAGTACGTGCGCCACTACGATCTTGACCTGATCCGTGCTGTGCGCCGCGAGCGTGTGGAAAGCCAGACCGACGCCGACATCAAGCGAGCGATCAAGTTCATCAAGGCTTCTAAGAAGTACAGCAAAGACGCACGCTTCGGTGCGATCTGCGTCACGGGTGGCATGCCTCACTCCAAATTGCTTAAGCTCATGGCCATGCCTGGGCGACAGTTCAAGGAACTCATGGAAACAGCCGTCGAGGCTGGGGCTCTTACAAAGTCACCGGGGGTGCAGTTCAACTACGCGGGGGACATCTACTATCCAGTGGATGGGGAATAAAAAAAGGGGCCGATTGGCCCCTTTTTTGTGAAACGGCAGATTTGTTAGGCTTCTTGTGCGTTTTCTTCGCAGGAACGCGCAACAGCGTCGATGTGAGAGTTGATATTTCGCAACTCAGAACGAATTTCTTGCAATGCCAACAGAATGCTTTGCTCATCCATTGGATTGCACATGGAATAAATATCGAAGTTTTTGTGATGTTTCATGATTACTCCTGCGAAAAATCAAATTGGCGATTGGTTTCTAAGCCTAACGATAGTCGACTGATAACCATCTTCATCTTTGTTTTTCAATGCTTCCGCGATTTCTTGAATAAACAAAATTTGTTGTTTGCTGTTAAAAATCAGGCGTTGTTCAGAATAGCTGAGTTTTTCAGAGTTGTAAAGTATATCAAGCAAAGATTCGACAACTCTAAGACTGAAAATAATATCCTCAATGCTAGGGTGGATGTTCTTATCAAAGCCATCGAATCCAAATTTGACATGAATCTTCAATATCTTATCAACAGTTTCAATTATCTCCCCCCACGCCTTTTCCACCTCTTGAGGAACCGATGACGTGGTCGCAGATGAGGTAGCGGGTGCGAATTTTGTACTCATTTTTAAGAACTTTTATTAAACGAAAAATTATACTAAAAACCGGATTTGTACAACGATGACAAAACCGGTTTTTTTCATTGCTATTTAGCATCTCCTTCACTCACATGCTCCAGTGCATGTAGCAGCGGCTGCATCAATCGGCAAAGCCCACTTTGGTCGTTGGCGATGAGATTCAGCAGAGTAGACAAAGCCTCGGCGACGTTTTGAACTGTCTCAATTGAGTTTTCGGCGATAAGAGGGTTGTTGTTCGACATTGGAAATTCTCGAAGTTGCTAAGATTCTTATTCTTGTAAGCGTAAAACGGACTCAATCCGCTTACGAGGCCGTTTTACGCCTTTGGGGTAGGGCTTTTTGTTTTTCACACCCTTGGGTCGCCCCGGCTTGGCGTATTGCATCCGAATGGGTTTCTCGCGCGGTCGACCCGCGATCCCAGCCGATGCTGCAATGACGTAGCTGGGCGCGATCAGCCAGATGTTCCCGTGCTTCATGATCGGATAGATGGCCGCCATCCGGCAGAGGCGTGCGATGGCCTGTCGGCTGACGCCAACACGCTCGGCCACTTGTGTGCAAGTTAGGTAAGCGGATCGTGCGGAGAAGATCATGTCTTACTCCTTTATGCCGTGGACGGCAAACATGGCTCGGACTCCTGCGGCGATCTTCTGCACCGACTGACTTCCAGAGGTTGCCCAAATGTCCTTGTCTCCACCTATGCCGCCCATGAAGCGATGGAACTCCACACCAGCGGCCTCCAGTCCTGCGACGATTTGCTCATCCGTCAGCGGCTCACGCTTTGGCTGCGGCGGTTGGTATGTGGTGTCCAGAAGGTGCTCTGTGCAAGCCTCATCGTAAACATGGACGCCGATGGCATCGCCCGTTTCCAGTGTGTCAGAGCATTGGTGGCAAAGGTGCTGATTGCCTTCGGCTTGATCTTGAGCGATTTCGGCGGCTTCTTCTGGCGTGTCGGCTTCAACGGTCACTGTTGAGGAAGCGTCGAATATCACGGTGCAGTTGTATTTGGGCATGTCTTACTCCTTGATGCCTTGGGAAACTTCGATTGCGCTGTCGAGTTCATCTGAAAGAGACAAGGCGTATTCGCAAAGCTGCTTGTCTGAGCAATTCACTAGGCCCCATCCGAACTGGGAGTTGTGAGCGAACACTGATGGGTTAGCGCAAAACCCCGCCAGTATTGTGAGCGCGGCAGATTTTCTTGCATCCGTCAGCGGCTTCTGTGATGGTTGTGGTTTGGTGTAGAGCGTATTGGCAGCATCTCGATAGTATTTAGCGCCTCTGATTGCCGCTCGTTTTGCATCTTCATCGCGCAGGCAGTTTGATGCATCCTCAAGCTCTGCCGCTGCATTCATAACCAGTGCGAACCATGCTGACGAATTAGCCACAGGCTCACCCTGCTCTTGCTTTGGCTGTGGTGGCTGTGGGGTGGTTTTTGAAGCCTCTGCTCGCCCGATATTCCAAAATTGCTGAAGCCAATGGCCTTCGGGTGGCGGGGACAAATCTTGAGCCCCAAGAGCCAGTGCGCCAATGATCGCGTCGGCAGCGCGTTTGCGAATCCCACTCGGGTCGGAGTCAATCGAATACGCCATATCAGGTGCTGGCTGTGCTGGCTGTGGGTTGATTAGCTCTGCATTTTGGTCGCGCATTGCTGTTTCAGCTTCAAGGCGTGAGGCAAATGGCCCTTTGATTGCACAAAACTCTTGAGGTGTTGTTTCCTCATACACAAAATAGCCGCCATTGGCCTTGCTATACCCAACCATTACGCACAAATGCGCTTCACTCACAGGCTCTTGCTTCTCTGCCTTTGGCTGTGGGTGGGTGTAGAAAGCTGTGCCCTCTGGAAAATCGTTTGCCTCATTGCGACCTCGCCATTCAAGGTGATTGCCCGCGTGGGAGCCGTCCTCATACTGGCTCGCAACGACTATCGCCACAGGCTCTTGCTTCTCTGCCTCTGCGATGGCTTGGCGACCTGCTTGTATAGCGTCGTCGTATGCGCCGTGAGGCGGTACGTTGTAGTAATGGCACTGCCTCTTGGCTTTCTCCAAGGCCTCGACCATCTTTTTTATTGTTTCAATATTCATGCCGTAACCTCATCAGACTTACCAACCAACAGCAGCATCTCGTCTACCGCGTCGTCACCGGGGTCGCGGATAGGGCGCAGGCAGCGGTCAGAGTAGGGGCGTTCCTGCACCAGACGGAACCACGTTCTGCCGGTCAGGATGTTTTCGGTCTTCATGACCAGTGGCGTTCCAGTGGATCGAACGATCCAAGCTGGCGCAGGGCCGCACTTCATGTTGTTGCCCCACACCTCGCCCGTGGGGAACGCACGCACGACCTCAACAATGCGGCCATTGTTTTGGGGCGCTTCCTTTGCACCCACGATCACGGCCAAGTCTCCGGGTTTGCAGTTCATGCTGCACCGCCTTTCCAGTTGGCGTCGATCCACTTCTGAACCTCGGTGCCAGACCACATCTTGCGCAGCATGGTCGGAAATCTCGGCGGCTGTGCTGCGGCGTTCTTCTCGCGAAGCTTGGCTTCGGCGGTTTTGGCGCGATCTGCCCATTCATGGATAGCGTCAATGTGCGCGGCGTGCAGCGTGCATTGCTGAACTTGAGTCTCTCCCTTCCATCGACAACTGCACGGTTTAAATACCGGAACCGACTTTTCTGTCTGATCGCTCATCAGCACCGTGCCAAACTGCGATGGCTGGTTCTCTGGGTCTGTGATGGCTTGCTTGATGGATTCAAGTTCAGCGTGTAGTCGGCGCAGCTCGTTTGCGGCTTGTTTCGCGTCTTCTTCTAGTGGGTGTCCGGTGCCGCATTCATCAGCCAGTCGCAGGGCTTCGGGTTGTGTGCTCATGCTGCCTCCGGTTCATCGGTATAGAAGAAGGCCAGCAGTGCTTGGAACCACGGCTCTTTCTCGTGATCGTTGTCGGTCGAGTTGAACTCGATGTAGTCGGGCGTCCTACCGCAGAACCAGCCGCTGGCCACGTTGAACCCCACGGTGCAGCCACCGCCAGTCACAAACACCATGTCGCCACCGGCTTTGTGAACGTGGTCGTCAAACTTGAGGCGTTGCGCTTTGCACAGCGCCTTGATTTCGTTGAAGGTGCGATGTCGAGCAAATGTCTTCATATCCCACCCCCTTCCGTGTCGTCAGAGGGCAGGTGCTCCACATTTGGCCACACCACCTGCGCATACCCCAGCAGGTTTTCCATGACCTTCGGTTCGATGGCCACGACCTTGTTTTCGTGATGATTGACGGCCAGCCAAATCTGGAAGCCATCGAAGCTGGCATAAACGCCATCGCCCAGGTACACGTCCTGCATTCGTTGTCTGTTTCCGATGCTCATGACCGAACCTCCATCGCCTTCTGCATGGCCACACTCAATCGCTTGAAGTGGGTCATTGCCTTGTCAGTCGGCAAGACGAGTTTGGTGCGTCGGTTGCCATCTGGATGGGCTTGCTCGACCAAGCCGAACGCCAGCAAATCATCCAGCTTGCGGTGCAGCGTGGCAGGAGAACCGATCTCGGACATGCCCATGACCTCGCCAACGGTCAGCGGCTCATTGCGGCAGCACGCGATCACCTCAAGCAGACGCTGGGCGGTTTGATCGCAGGGCAGAACATCGTCGCCAGCGTGGGCGAGGAAGCGTAGGTAGAGTGGCGTGGTCATGCTGCCTCCCGGCTATCTACGTAGGCGACTAACGCATGCACGTCGGCCTGCAATGCTTCGATAGCGGCGTCCTTCTTTTTCGACTCGGCACGAATGCCCACGAGCTTGTCGATTGCTAGTTCAAGCGAGGTGATCTTGTTGAAGATTTGCGTATCACTCATGGTGGCGGCGTCAACGCCAGCGATGAAGGTCTTGGTTTCGATAACGGGTGTGTTGCTCATGTCTTGCTCTTGATTGGTTGATTGATTGGTTTGTTGGCCACGTTGGTTGTGCCAATACAGGCCGCTTGTGTGGATGTGGGCCCAGATGCGGTTGCTCATCACCAGCTTCGGGATGACGCCAGCGACAGGGCGCTCCATCACGTCGCAGATTTCCAGAAGGTCGAGGGTGGTGTTGTCCCAAAGGTCGAGCAGCTTGGCCACCTCGTCCTTTGTCCACGTTTCGCCATGGCGGGCACGTTGCTTGGTGTCCTTGGGGGTGCGCAGCACTTGTTTCATGCTGCACCACCGTTCTCATCAAGCATCGCGCGAGTCTTGCTGGCGCGTGATTGCAGCGCCTCTTTCGCGTACTTGGGGATAGACGGGTCAAGCTGCATGCCGATGCAGAAGCTCTCGCATTCATCCAGTGCTTGGACAAGGTTTTCGCGTTGCTGGCGCAACTCCAGCACCAGCTTGCGCATCGCTCGAATGTTGGCACCGTCGTGCCCCTGTTCGTGGCGGTGGGGATCAATCCGGTCGAGTTGCTGTTCGATCCAAGCCCCCTCGGGGTCAGGTTTGCCCATTAGTTCGGGCGGGATGTCTACGTATTGGTCTTTCATGGCGGTTCCTTAGATGTGGCAGTCCACCACGGTCAACACGGTGTCGTCAGGCAGGCCGTCAAGCAGTTCATTGAACTGACGGTTCCACTCGCCTTGATCTTTAGCATCGCTTACAACGCCCCACCAGCCCATTTCGCCTTTCTGGTACCACTTGCTGTCCTTGACCACCGCAAAGGTAGTGATGGCCCTATCGCGTGCTTCTTGGATGAATTGATCGCGTGGCGTCAGGTATGCGTCGATTTCGTGGAACGGGTTGTCAAACGCTGCCCGCAGCGCTACCACGGCTGGCTGGTTGCGATAGAACTCACGGCTCGCGTCGTCGTAGTTGGTCTTGGGGCCGACCACTTTCCACGGCTCCCACGTCTGGCCTTGGTGCGCGGCATAGGCCTTGTCCCACGCTTCGGCGGCTTCTAGGCCCGCCTTGTCGCGCATCGCGTCGAAGTCGATGCTGCACTTGGTGGCCTGATCGCAGTAGCCAGCCTCGATCACGTCATTGCGGTTCATCCAGCTACGCTCACCGTTGCCGCCTTCGCCACCGGGCTTGAGCTTCAAGAACCCAGACCAACGCCCACCGACTTGGTACCAGTCCCACTTCTTGTTGGGGTTGGTTCGGTCGATGACCTTGACCACCTCACCGGCCTCGTTCAGAAGTGCGTAGCCGTACTTGTGATCGTCTTCAAGGTCGGGCTCCTGACCGTGGGGTACAGCCTTCATGCCGTAGGAGTCGTCCAGCCACTCAATGAAGTCGTCGCTCGGCTGTTGGAATGCCTCTGCACCCTCTGGGATGAAGTGAATCTTTCGGGTGCGCTCAAACGCGTGTAATTTCTCGGCTTCCTCTGGCGTTGGGTTGCGATAGAACTGGTCGTCGTAGTAGCTAACAACGGTGCCGTTGGCCAGACGCACCATGCTTTCAGTCGAATCCTTGAATTCTTCGCGGCATTCGTCGGTGATGTCCAAGTCCTGCACGTACTGGTCATCCTTACCAGTGCACTCGAACTCGTGATACGGGGCTAGTTGTTTTTCATGGTCATCTCCGATAACCAAAACTGAAAAATGAGACATGTCTTACTCCTGATACTTCTTTGAAACAGTGCGGATCGCACCCCACTGGACTGCACGCAGCCCAACAGGCTGAGATCAGTGCGGCGGTGTAACCATCCAGCCTTTGGAGCGCAGCAGTGCCACGGCGCGTTCAACGTCAGCACCGAGGTAGTCGGGGTTGAGTGACCAGTAGCCATTGACGATGAGCACCTGACCGCGATCAATGTGGGACTTGAGCAACCCCCAGACTTTCTTGTGTTCCAACCCAACGTCACCAACGATCTGGCAGGTTGTCGCTTGCGGGTTTGCTTCGAGGTAGCGCAGCAACTTGGCAGTCTTCGTGTCAGCTTGGTCAACGGCTGGCGCTGGGGCAGGTCGGCTGGCCAACGCGATCAGTTGTGCAAAGGGATTCATGCTGAGATCCCCTCAAAGCGAGACAGCAGTTCTGCGCCTCCAGCACCGGCCAAGATGGCCAGAAACATCCACACGCTGCCCGTCGTCGGGTTGACCAAGGCCAGCGCAAGCGCAAGCAGACCCACACCAAAGCCAAGGGCACCGAACATCATCAGGAAACCGCTGAGGTACTTCATGCGGCACCTCCGGTAGCTTTGGCGATGGCTGAGCGGGCATTTGGTACGGCGTCGAATGGGTCACGAGCGAACTTCGCCCCCTTGCACGCTTCCAGCAGTTCTTTGAGCGCGGCCAGTAAATCGGCGTCAGGGTCTTGCATCGGGCTTTGTTTGCCGCACGCTGGGCACGGCATCCATACCTTCTTTTGCACCCGCATGCCGGTCAGGCTAGACACGGCATCCTTATTGGCGGCTTCCAGCCCAGCCGTGAAGCCAGCGGAGTAAGCGCTCTTGACGCGCATTAGTTCCAGTTCGGTGAGCTTTTCGCCGGTCATGCTTGCCCCCTTTGGCGGATCGTGGACAGGATGCGATCTGCGGCATTGAGAGGTGCGCCCTCAGTTGCTTTGGCGATGGCGGCGCGTACAGAGTCAAGCCACTTGCCAAAAACTGCCGGGTGATTTGACGCGAGAAGCGATGCGATGTTTCCTTCGCAAACGCGCAGCGCCTCCAGCAGATCAGGCGCGGCGGCGATCAGGCGGGCGTTGGCTTGCTCGGGGTCATCGATCATGCGTGCGATAGGTCGACCGTCTGGCCCAGCGATGGTGACCACGCTGCCCATGCTGTTGGCGTCAACCTTCCACGGCCCCTGTGTGTGGTTGGTACTCATACCGCCACCCCCTGACGTGCTTCGGCACGGCCCTGCTCAATCAGTCGCCTGCACTCCGGCTGGTCGTCGATTGATTCCCGCGACAGCATCCGGCGCAGCAACTCGGCGCGGGCTCGTGTTGCGTCAGTCGTAGCAGCGGCCTCGTACCGCGCCCCCGCTTTGATGTACTCGTTCTCGGTGTAAGTCATTTCGTCGTTCCTTCCTTCGATAAGTTGAGTGACGCTCAACGCGGCACAATTAAATTATCGAGTATTTCTCAACGCAAGGTGAAAAGTTTTTAAATAATCGTTGCTATCTTGCAACATCGACAAATTCCCAAAGTTCCGGAAAGTTCCAGAATTTTCAGAACAAGTTATCCACAGGGTGGTGTGTGTTAAGTTGTTGATATATATAGAGTTATATATACCTTCTCTCTCCCTAATACACCCCAGTTCCCGAATTCCGACACACCCACCCTTATTTCAAATTCATACTCCAACCAAGATAGAAATAAGGGGAACTGCCGGAACTCTGGAACTGAGGGTGAGAATCCAGCATCCATGCGGTCTGGCAGGTCATTTTGAGTTCCGGGAACTCAATCTGGAACTGGAACTGGCGAGGTTTTGAGTTCAATTACGGCTTTGGCCAGAAATGCTGTACGTGTGACCAGTAGTTGAGATAAGCTCAACGCTACGTAGAATGCGCGACCATGGCTTTCATCCCCTCCCGTTCTAGTTCTCGTTCCGCTGCACGCACAACCCATCGCGGTGAGGAAATCGAGCAGGCTCGCGTCATCAAGTGGTCGCACAAGGTCGCCGTGCGTGACCTCATGCCTGCGTTGCGCTGGCTGCACCACTCACCAAACGGCGGCAAGCGTGATGCGATGGCTGGCGCTCAGATGAAGGCGTTGGGCGTCAAGAAGGGCTTTCCTGACCTGATCCTGCCGGTGCGCGTCACTGCCGACAACCTGCTGGGATTCCACCCCGGTCTGGTGATCGAGATGAAGTCAGCTACCGGCTCGACCTCACCCGAGCAAAAGGAGTGGTTGGCCCACTTTGAAGCCCAAGACTGGGAAATCCGGGTCGCCAGATCGGCCTCAGAGGCGCGAACGCACCTGTGCCAATACCTAGGCATACCCCCAAATCAAGCCCCTGCGCTGGAGGATTGACGTTTGACCAGCGCACGCGCCATCAAACGTCAACAGGCCCAAACCTACCGCATGCGCGTGTTGGCTGTCATCGAAGCCACAGACACCTTTCACACCGGCCAGCAACTGGCCACGCTCACCGGCCTGACTTATCGCCAGACCATCGACGCGCTCAACGCACTCAACAACATGGCCAAGGTCGCACGAACTGGCCGCAAGTTCACCGCTCGCTGGGGAAAAGTCCACGAATCACTGGATGAAAACCCAGCTATCGCCCTAGAACAAGCCTTCCGAGGATTCTTTAAATGACAACTGAACTCACCATCGAAATCACACCCGAAGTAGCCAATCACCCCCTCATGCCTGTGTTCGTGGCTGCCATCGAGCAGGCGATGTACGGCAAGGGAGAACGCCTCGGCGGCGCGACAACGCCATTTCTCGATCAACCTTGGGTGCACTACGTGAGCATGCACGGGCGTGGTTTTGCCACCGGCCAAGCAGCCAAGAAGCTGGAAGAAGCAGCCAGCACCCGCGAAGGCAAACCTTTCGAGCAGGAAGTGCTGGGCGCAATCGTCTATGCAGGCATGGCCATCCTCAAAGAGCAGGGTCATGTGTGATCCCCGACATCGAATTCCACCCACGCCAGCAAAATTCCGGCTCATGTAACCGGAACCACAGCATGACACCCGAACAACAAGCAACTCTCGACGCCACCCTCGCATCTGTAGGCTCCAAAGCCACTTACACCGGAGCGACCACAAGCGTCCTCAGTTGGGTGTTGTCCTCAGAGTTTGGGATTTTGCTGGGCGTATTCCTTGGCATCGGTGGCTTCATGGTCAACTGGTACTACAAAGCGAAGCAAGACCGCCGCGAACAGGTCGAGCATGAGCGACGAATGGGCCTCTACGAGTGATTCCACGCAATCAAATCGCCGCACTCACACTGAGCGCCGCTGCGCTGGTCAGCATCGCTCTGCACGAAGACTACTCAGACAAAGCCATCATCCCCGTCAAAGGTGACGTGCCGACCATCGGTTTCGGTACTACCGAAGGCGTCAAGATCGGCGACAAGAT
>ERZ650301.569-NODE-569-length-10390-cov-13.524915_pt1 | contig 10390 bp, 9 predicted proteins | sample MGYA00376237_ERZ650301 | MGnify/ENA primary metagenome ERZ650301 (study PRJEB26733, sample SAMN07839255) | wastewater metagenome | biome: small river; feature: stream; material: water | place: USA: North Carolina | collected 2016-04-05 ...
ATGCCTGATATGGGCGGCATGGGTGGTATGGGTGGAATGGGCGGCATGATGTAATAGCCGTATATTTCCTCAGCCATCAAGTTGTAGAAACTAAAACGCCCAGTTCTAAAGACTGGGCGTTTTTTATTGGTGCAAGTTAGTGCATCAAGTTAATGCGGGCTGCACCAAAGCAGTGATCTGAGCGTAAATCTTTTCAGTCTCCAAGAACACAATGAACTCCTAAAGATTGCATTTAAAAATTCTAGTATTTTTGATTAAGGAGACTTGTATGAGTTCAGTAACAATGAGTGCAGCACCTGCCAGCACCAACCCTCTGAAGTCCAAATGGGTGCAGCTTGCCCTTGGCGTCATTTGTATGATGTCGATTTCAAGTCCACAGTATGTCTGGGCGCTATTTACTAAACCTATCATGGGCCAGCTAGGTGTGACTCTGACTGAGTTGCAAGTAACGTTTTCGATTTTGATTGTGTTGCAAACCTTCTTCTCACCTTTTCAGGGGTATTTAGTTGATAAGTTTGGGCCTCGTCTTTTGTTGTCCATTGGTACGATTCTCACTGGCCTAAGCTGGGTTTTATCGGCAAACCTCACAACAGTTTCCAATCTTTACATCACTTATGGTGTGCTTGGTGGGTTGGGTACCGGTATTGTGTACATCGGCGTTGTGGGTCTAATGGTTCGCTGGTTTCCTAATAACCGAGGTTTTGCGGTCGGCATGGTTGCCGCTGGATATGGTATTGGCGCACTTTTAACTACATTTCCTATTGCTACCAGTTTGACTGAGACTGGTCTCCAGGGCACCTTGACATTCTTTGGTTACATTATTGGCGCTGTAGGCTTGCTAGCTGCGCAAGGTATTCGAGTGCCTCATGCTGACCGTATTCAAACTGCTGGCCAGATTGAAGCAGCCGCTTCAGGGGTTGCTCCTAAAGCAATGCTCAAGACTCCAGTTTTTTGGTTGATGTTCTTGATGATGTCCATGATGTCCACATCAGGTTTGATGGTAATTTCTCAGATGGGTGCATTTGCGAAAGATTTTGGAATTACGGGTGCAATGGTTTTCGGAATGGCTGCATTGCCTTTAGCCTTGACTATTGATCGTGTTACTAACGGTTTAACGCGTCCATTATTCGGCTGGGTATCCGACAAAATTGGTCGCGAATACACCATGACGATTGCATTCGGTCTTGAAGCCGTAGCTATGTTCTTCTGGGTAATGACACGCTCTGATCCTGTAATGTTCGTGATTTTGTCTGGAATTGTTTTCTTTGGTTGGGGTGAGATTTTCTCTTTATTCCCATCTACCTTGACTGATACTTTTGGTCAAAAGCATGCAACGACTAATTATGGTTTCTTGTATATGGCCCAAGGTGTAGGCTCCATTATCGGTGGCCCAATTGCAGCTTACATTCATGGCGTTACTGAAAGTTGGATCCCCGTATTTGCAATCATGATTGCTTTAGATGCAACCGCAGCGCTTCTGGCCTTCTTTGTATTGCGTCCTATGAGGGCGAAGTATCTAAAGAACAAGGCAGCATAATGTTGTAGTGAAGTTGCGATAAAGCAAAAGGGCTGCCACTGGCAGCCCTTTTAATTGATATTAGATAAAGCTTAAGAAACCGACTTCACCATATCTTCTACAACCTTCTTCGCATCACCGAAGACCATCATGGTTTTATCCATATAGAAGAGCTCGTTATCGAGGCCGGCATAACCTGCAGCCATGGAGCGCTTGTTTACGATGATCGTTTTAGCTTTGAAAGCTTCCAAAATCGGCATACCGAAGATTGGGCTACCAGGTGTACGAGCAGCAGGGTTCACCACGTCGTTAGCGCCAAGCACTAACACCACATCAGCCTGACCAAAGTCACTATTGATATCTTCCATCTCAAATACTTGATCGTATGGAACTTCAGCTTCAGCCAAGAGTACGTTCATGTGACCAGGCATGCGACCTGCCACCGGGTGAATTGCATATTTCACAGTCACACCATGGTGAGTGAGCTTCTCCGTTAATTCTTTCAAAGCATGTTGAGCGCGGGCAACAGCCAAACCGTAGCCAGGGACAATCACAACAGTGTCCGCATTCTCCATGAGGAAAGCAGCATCTTCTGGAGAGCCAGTTTTGTAGTTCTTTGGGCCACCATCATCAGCGCCACCAGCAGAGGCTTCGGCGCCGAAGCCACCAAGCAATACCGCCAAGATGGAGCGGTTCATCGCCTTACACATAATGTAAGACAGAATCGCGCCAGAAGAGCCTACGCAAGCGCCAGCAATAATCAATACAGGATTGTTTAATGTGAAGCCAATACCAGCTGCCGCCCAACCAGAGTAGCTGTTGAGCATGGACACAACGACTGGCATGTCTGCGCCACCGATTGGGATGATCAAAGTCACACCCAATACCAATGCAATCGCACACATTACCAAGAACGCTTCGTGGCTTCCTGTCATGAAGTAGATGACACCACCAGAAACCATGCCAATAGCAAGGATGAGGTTGAGTAAGTGCTGACCAGTAAAAGTCACTGGTTTGCCGCTGACTTTGCCAGAAAGTTTTCCGAAAGCAATGACAGAGGCGGTAAAGGTGATTGCGCCAATAAATGCGCCAATAAAGAGTTCAATCTTTTGCGCACCAGTGTGATCATGGGCAGGGTTGTATACCGCTGCGATGGCGATCAATACAGCTGATAGGCCAACAAAGGAGTGCATGAGCGCTACGAGCTCAGGCATCTTGGTCATCTGCACACGCTTGGCTGCGAGTGTACCAATGATGGCGCCGCCAACAATTGCACCAATAATCAATGAGAAGACCGGCTTAAAGTCAGGAATCATGAAAGTGGTAATCACGGCAAGCAACATGCCGATCATGCCAAAGGTATTGCCTTGACGTGATGTTGTTGGTGATGACAGTCCACGCAGAGCGAGGATGAAAAGCACCGATGAAATGAGATAGGAAATCGCGGTTATGTTTGACATTATTGTGGTCTCTATAAGATCTTGTTCTAGTTTTATTTAGTTCCAGTCGCATCAGCCTTGGGAGCTTTTTTCTTGAACATTTCAAGCATGCGACGGGTGACCATAAAGCCACCAAAAATATTGATTGATGCTAAGAAGACTGCCACCGCACCAATGATGCTGGTGAGGGTGATCTCATCCCCACCAATGACTTCAGTTTGCAATAGGGCGCCAACAATAATGATTCCAGAAATAGCATTAGTAACCGCCATGAGTGGAGTGTGTAATGCCGGAGTGACGTTCCAAACCACGTGGTAGCCAACAAAAATAGCCAACACAAATACGGTGATGTTTTGGACTGTGAGGATGCTTTGAAAAGCAGCGAGATCCATGATGTTTCCTTTGAAAATTCTGTATTAGTTTTTACGGACAGCTTGGCCATCACGACACATGAGGCAGGCGGTTACGATGTCATCATCTGTTGGGATAACTAACTTCGCTTCTGCATCAACAATGAGCTTCATGAAATCGAGCAAGTTGCGTGCGTACAAGGCTGAGGCGTCTGCAGCGACCATGCTCGCTAGGTTGGTGTAACCAATGATCTTTACACCATTCTTTTCAACAATCTTGTCTGCCTCTGTCAAAGGACAGTTGCCTGAGCCGTTATCACCGCGACCGGCCGCTAAGTCGATCACGATAGAGCCTGGTTTCATATTGGCAACAGTATCGCTATGTAATAAGACTGGCGGTTTACGACCTGGAATCAAGGCGGTAGTAATCACGATGTCTGCTTGTTGAGCGCGCTCAGCAACCAAGGCTGCTTGACGCTTCATCCAGGCCTCTGGCATTGGACGGGCATAGCCACCAACACCTTGAGCAATTTCACGCTCTTCATCTGTTTCATAGGGCACGTCAACAAACTTAGCGCCGAGAGATTCAATTTGTTCTTTGGCAGCTGGGCGCACATCAGACGCTTCGATGACGGCACCCAAACGCTTAGCGGTCGCAATTGCTTGCAGGCCGGCAACACCAGCACCCAAGATGAGTACGCGTGCTGCTTTAACAGTTCCTGCCGCAGTCATGAGCATTGGCATAAAGCGTTGGTATTCATTAGCACCAACCATCACAGCTTTGTAGCCAGCAATGTTGGCTTGTGAAGACAAGACGTCCATGCTTTGCGCACGAGTCGTGCGTGGGGCGGCCTCTAATGAGAATGCAGTCACACCTTGTGCAGCCATAGCAGCAATATTGTCGTTATCAAATGGATCAAGCATGCCAATGAGCACGCTGCCAGATTTAATTTGCTTGAGTTCCGCAGCTTCAGGTGCGCGTACCTTGAGAACGATCTCCGCTCCAAAGGCATCTGCAGCGCTACCAATCGTTGCGCCAACTGCTTCATAAGCAGCATCTGGCTGGCTGGCTTTAACGCCTGCATCCTTTTGAATAACAACTGTATGGCCTTGGCCAATCAGTTTCTTAACAGTTTCTGGTGTGGCGGCAACGCGAGTTTCCCCGGGTCTGATTTCCAGCGGTACGCCTATGCGCATGGCATGTCTCCAAATGCAAATTTTTCGAAAAATCTATTTTAGTTAAATAGGCAAAAAACTACCTATCTATTTACCCTGATCACCATTCGTTTGGGATTCCTTCGAATCTTGGTAAGTTTGAAGGAAGACTTCTACAATGGGGTTTTCAGCTTATATTGAATTCTCGCATTTTTTGATGATCCCGCTCAATTCTTCCGCAATACCAGCCTCAAAACCATCCAAAGTCGTCGTTGGCATGTCTGGAGGGGTGGATTCGTCTGTTGCGGCCTGGATGCTCAAGCAGCAAGGCTATGAAGTAATTGGCCTTTTCATGAAAAACTGGGAAGACGACGATAGTGATGAGTACTGCTCGGCACGCCAGGACTGGTTGGATGTGGTGTCTGTCGCGGATCTGATCGGAATTGATGTTGAGGCGGTCAATTTTGCAGCTGAGTACCGCGAGCGTGTTTTTGCTGAGTTCTTACGGGAATATGCTGCCGGAAGAACCCCAAACCCCGATGTTTTGTGCAATGCAGAAATTAAGTTCAAAGCGTTTTTGGACCACGCCATGAGTTTGGGTGCAGATGCTATTGCCACCGGCCACTATGCACGGGTTCGGCATGAGGGCGGTCAAGTCCAATTATTAAAGGCATTGGACGCTAGCAAAGATCAAAGTTATTTCTTGCACCGCTTAACCCAAAGTCAATTGGCCAATGTTTTATTTCCTTTGGGGGAGATTCCGAAAACGGAAGTGCGAAAGATTGCTGAGCAAATTGGTTTACACAATGCACGCAAAAAAGACTCCACTGGAATTTGTTTTATTGGTGAGCGTCCTTTCCGAGAATTCCTAAACCGCTACCTGCCGCGTACCCCAGGCCCCATCAAAACCCCTGAAGGTAAAACCGTGGGAGAGCATATGGGGCTTGCGTTCTTTACCCTAGGGCAGCGTAAAGGCATTGGCCTGGGCGGCAGTCAGGATGGTAATGGCGATGCTTGGTATGTCGCACGCAAAGACGTTGTTAATAACACTCTGTATGTTGCCCAAGGTCACGAACATCCATGGCTACTTGCTAAGCAACTATCTGCGATTGATGCTAGTTGGGTTGCGGGTGTAGCGCCTACACCGGGTCAGTATTCAGCTAAAACCCGTTATCGTCAGGCAGACTCTGCGTGCTCACTTGCCGCAGGAGTTGAAGGGCCCCTCAGTTTTGCATTAGCCTTTCCAGAGGCTCAGTGGGCAGTCACACCAGGTCAGTCTGCCGTTTTGTACGATGGGGACATATGCTTAGGCGGCGGAATTATTTCTGCTTAAGTTTTCTCCGACTTAGGCTGCTGGAGGCGCCGTTTCAGCAAAGGAAGGCCTTTGCATTAACTTTTGATACAAGGCGTCTAGATTGGGGTATTGCGTTTGCCAAGCGACATTTGGGAAGCGGAACAGCATATAGCCTAGCGCACAACCCACTGCAATATCGGCCAAAGTCATCTGATTACCATGACACCAGGCATTCTCACCTAATTCACGGGACATTTGCGCTAAAGCAGAATCAATTTTGCCCATTTGGCGTGTAAGCCAGTCCGAGCTTTGCTGCTCTGGAGGGCGTAAAGTCACTTCCAAGCGGGCCAAAATGCCTGCATCCTCCACTCCATCGGCCAAGGCCTCCCAGGTTTTCACGGTAGCGCGTTCGCGGCTACCTGCGGGGATCAGTTTTCCTACTGGGCTTAGGGTGTCAGCGTACTCCGCAATCACCCGAGAGTCATAGATAGCCTCGCCGTCATCCAAAATTAAGCAAGGAATCTTACCTAAGGGGTTGTTATGGGCGATTTTGGTGTCTGCAGCCCAGACATTCTCGAGTTCTAGGTCTACATCTACCTTTTTTTCCAAGAAAACAATGCGTACCTTGCGTACGTAGGGGCTAGTGAGGGATCCGATGAGTTTCATATGGCTCAGTATAGCCATCCCAGCCAAATTGGGTTGCTCGCAAGAACGATTAAAATCAAGGTTTATTGACACATTCAATGTAAAGGCAATATTCGTGAGTCAGCCGATTTCTACCCTTAATGCACTTTCCCCTTTAGATGGCCGCTACGCCGGCAAACTGGATGCCTTAAGGCCTTGGTTATCCGAAGCCGCCTTTATGCGCCAAAGGGTGTTTGTGGAGATCCATTGGCTCTTAGCTTTGGCTTCTGCAGGCTTGCCAGATGTTCCAAAAATTAGTGCGGCCGATGAAGCGTTTTTATTGTCTTTGCCAGAAAACTTCTCAGATGCAGATGCTCAGCGCATTAAAGATATCGAGGCAGTTACTAACCATGATGTCAAAGCGGTTGAATATTTCTTAAAAGAAAAAGTAGCGGGTCGTCCAGACTTATTAAAAGCCAGTGAATTTATTCACTTCGCTTGTACCTCTGAAGATATTAATAATACTTCGCATGGTTTGATGTTGCGTGGGGCGCGTGATGAAGTTTTATTGCCACAACTCAGAAAAGTGCTTTCTGTATTAACGGATTTAGCGATTGAGAACGCTAAGGTACCTTTGTTATCACGCACGCATGGTCAACCTGCCTCCCCAAGTACATTGGGTAAGGAGTTGGCCAATATTGCTAAGCGTTTAGAGCGTGCAATTGCGACGATTGCAGCAGTCCCTTTGCTGGGAAAAATGAATGGTGCAGTTGGTAACTACAACGCCCATTTATCCGCTTACCCAAATTTTGATTGGGAAAATTTTTCCAAGAACGTGGTTGAAAAGCGCTTAGGCCTTACATTCAATCCGTATACGATTCAGATCGAGCCGCACGATGGTATGGCTGAGTTATTTGATGCGATTGCTCGTGCCAACACAATCTTGTTGGATATGGATCGTGATTTCTGGGCCTACATTTCGATTGGTTACTTTAAGCAGCGCACTAAAGCCGGTGAGATTGGCTCTTCAACCATGCCGCATAAAGTGAACCCGATTGACTTTGAAAATTCTGAAGGTAACTTGGGTGTTGCGAATGCCTTGCTGCGTCACTTGGCTGAGAAGCTGCCGATTTCTCGCTGGCAGCGTGACCTTACTGATTCAACCGTATTGCGTAACCTCGGACCAGCTTTTGGTCACAGTGTTTTAGCCTATGACAGCGCCTTGCGTGGTCTAGGTAAGTTGGAAGTGAATCATGCAGCCATTGCAGCTGACTTAGATGAGTGTTGGGAAGTGTTGGCTGAGCCAGTGCAAACCGTTATGCGTCGTTATGGTATTGAGAACCCGTATGAGCAACTCAAAGAATTGACTCGTGGTAAGGGCATTAACCAAGCTGATTTGCAGACTTTCATTCGTGGCTTGAAGATTCCTGATGATGCAAAAGCTCTGCTGCTCGAGATGACCCCATCTTCCTATTTAGGTAAGGCGGTCGAATTGACCGAACGTCTGAAAAAGTGAGTTTGACTCCAAACCTTGGAAGCACACCGAGTGATTCTGAGTACGGTGCCCGCCCCAAGTTCTGGTTTGCTGTCTATCAACTGCTTTGGCATCTGCTGCTGCCTTTTGCCTTTATTCGCCTTGCTTGGCGCACACGCCATTCATCAGAATATTTAGATCATTTCTCTGAGCGCCTAGGTTTTTCTTATGGAAAAAATATTATTCAGGGCTCGGTATGGATTCATGCAGTATCTGTTGGTGAGACTAGAGCGGCTCAGCCTCTGGTAGAGGCTTATCTAAAGCGTGGTGAAACCGTGCTACTGACTCATATGACGCTCAATGGTCGTCGTACTGGCACTGCTTTATTTGCAAAAGCAATTGCTGCAGGTCAGCTACGCCAAGTCTATTTGCCTTATGACCTTTGCTGGTCTGTCGCTAATTTCATTCGTGCATTCAAGCCTAAATTCGGTTTGTTTATGGAGACTGAAGCTTGGCCAACTGTGGTCTTCTATTGCGCAGAAATCGGCCTGCCATTATTTCTAGTGAACGCGCGTTTATCCGAACGTAGTGCTCGACGAGTGAATCGATTTGGTAAAGCTGGCAGATCTTTATTTCAAGCGTTTGCAGGCATCTTGGCTCAAACGCAATTCGATGCTGACCGTTATCGCAGTCTTGGTGTGAAAAAAGTAGAGATCGTTGGCAATCTCAAGTTTGATGTGCCGCTTGACCCAAGCCTAGTCCAGCAAGGTAAATTTTGGAAGCAAGAGTTGCATATCAAAAAACGGCTAATGGTCTGCGCTGCTAGTACTCGAGACGGTGAAGAGGAAATTATTCTAAAGGCCTGGAAGGATTTGCTTTTGAGTAATGCTTTGGAGATTGCCCCATTGCTTTGCTTAGTGCCTCGTCACCCTGAGCGTTTCTCAGAAGTGGCCAACCAAATTCATGATGCTGGCTTGAAGTTTCGACGTCGCACAGAATGGTCGGAGACACCAAAAGGCGATATGGGTGTAGATGTGATTCTCGGCGACTCGATGGGCGAGATGCCCATGTATTACAGTGCGGCTGATTTGGTAGTTATGGGTGGCAGCCTGCTTCCCTTTGGCGGCCAGAATTTGATTGAAGCTTGCGCTGCCGGTTGCCCCGTATTACTCGGTGAGCATACTTATAACTTCCAACAGGCTGCATTAGATGCAATAGAGAAGGGTGCTGCAAAGCGTATCAAAGGCGAACTGCTGTTGAGTGAGCCAGTTGCTCTCATGGAGGCTTTAAAAGAATTGCTATTAAATACTGCCGAACTGGCAAAGATGTCGGGTGCCGCAACAGCCTACTCGATTGAGCATCAAGGTGCGACTAAGAAAATATTAGCCGCCCTTGAACATCGGAACTTCACACTTCACTAAGTAGTTAAAACTTAAACCTGCGCCCCAAAGTTCGGGTCATCATTGCGGGTGGTATCTTCGGGCTTCCGTTCACCCTTCACCAAATCTTCACGGGTCACCCCAAGCCACATCGCTAGAGCTGCTGCCACGAATACTGAAGAGTAGATACCGAACAAGATACCAATGGTGAGCGCCAAAGCGAAGTAGAAGAGGGTGGGGCCACCAAAGATCAGCATAGCCAAAACCATCATCTCAGTACTGCCGTGAGTAATCACAGTACGGCTGATTGTGCTGGTAATGGCGTTGTCAATGATTTCGCGAGTATTCATCTTGCGGTACTTGCGGAAGTTTTCGCGAATACGATCAAAGATCACCACAGATTCGTTGACTGAGTAGCCCAATACGGCCAGCACCGCGGCTAATACGGAGAGTGAGAACTCCCATTGGAAGAAGGCGAAGAAGCCAAGAATAATCACAATGTCGTGCAAGTTGGCAATAATGCCGGCGACAGCAAATTTCCACTCAAAGCGGAAGGAAAGGTAAACCACGATGCCGATGACTACGAATAGCAACGCCATCAATCCATCGATCGCCAGCTCGCGTCCAACTTGTGGACCCACAAACTCAACACGTTGTAGCTTCACACCAGAAGTAGCTGGTTCTAGTGCTTTCATCACTGCTGCACTTTGATCTGCAGAGGAGATCATTTTTCCTTCAGCATCTTTTTGCAGCGGTAGGCGAATCATTACATCACGCGAGCTGCCAAAGTTCTGAATCTGGGTATCGGCGTAACCTAACTTTTCTACATTTGATCTAATCGAATCTAAGGGAGCGGTCTGGGGATAAGAAACCTCCATTACCGTACCACCCGTGAACTCAATCGATAGATGAAGTCCGTTATGCCAGAGGAAGAAAACAGCAGCTAAGAAGGTGATGAGAGAAACCGCATTGAGCGCCAATGCATGGCGCATAAAGGGGATATCTTTTTTGATTCGGAAAAATTCCATGGCTTATTTCTCCTGTGGGCGCCAAACTTGGCCGATAGCGAGTTTTTGAACTTTTTTACCTCTGCCGTACCAGAGGTTAACCAGGCCACGTGAGAAAAAGACTGCTGAAAACATTGAAGTCAAAATACCAA
>ERZ650301.570-NODE-570-length-10390-cov-5.286502_pt1 | contig 10390 bp, 4 predicted proteins | sample MGYA00376237_ERZ650301 | MGnify/ENA primary metagenome ERZ650301 (study PRJEB26733, sample SAMN07839255) | wastewater metagenome | biome: small river; feature: stream; material: water | place: USA: North Carolina | collected 2016-04-05 ...
GAACTCAAGGTTCTCAGGGTACTCAAGGTTCACAAGGACTTCAGGGAACTCAAGGAACTCAAAACACTCAAGGAATTCAAGGACTCCAAGGTCTAGGTAATCAAGGTACTCAAGGTGTTTCTGGTGGTGCTGGATCAGTAGCAGGTTCTGATGGTCAGGTAATTTATAATAATGGTGGAGTTTCTGGTGGAGCATCAGGTCTTAATTATGATGATATAAATGTCAGAGTTGGTATTGGAACATCAAGTCCACAATTCCGTGCTGATGTTGCAGGAGATCTTCGTATTACTCAAACGAATACCTTGAGATTTGGTGGAACCGCAGGGACTACAAACTTCTATATACAGTACAATTCCACGACTAACAGTTTAGATTTCGTGGCAGGATAATATTATGCCAGATATTTTAGCAAGATTAGACCAATATGCATCTATAACTGCATATGAATTTGATGATTATTCTATGAGTGAGAACTTGCTTCTTTATAGTGGTATTCCTTCGGCAAATTGGAATGTAAATCTGTCAGCAACTTTAACAAATAATTCATCAACTTCACCTGATGGAATTGTAAATGCAACTCAAATTGCTGGAGCAGCACAATCTGGATCTGGTGTTTTTGTAACTTTTTCTCTTACATCGGGAACTGTATATACTTATAGTTTATTTGTAAAAGCAGTTTCTGGTTCCAATTCAATATATTTTGGTAATGATGCTGGAGGTACACAAACTGCACTTGTTCAAGTTAATACATCAACTGGAGTTGCATCGCTTTCTGGCGGTTCTCCTACCAATATTACCTCAGTATCATATCCAAATGGTTGGTATAGAGTATCATTTTCATTTACTGCAAGTGTAACAGCAACTCATAGTTTTGTAATTTATAATGGTGCAGCAGGTGCAAATACTTGGTTGGCATGGGGAGCACAAGTAGAAAGAGGTTCAATAGCAACAGATTACACACCAACAACAACCACAGCAATCAGTAGAGTTCTGGCATCAGCAACCAACACAAACATCACAGGAATTGGAACATATTATAGTTCTAGGTTTGATGAGAATGTGGGGTTTACAACATTTCTTCCTGCAAATGTCTTTGCTCCTTATGACCCTGTATATGATGACTTTGGAGGAACTCTATTTGGTCCGGGGCAAGGAAGATATATGAGGCAGAATACCGATAAATCTGTAGTCATTTATAATGAAATTAATGAAATAGATTTATTCGTAACTGATATTCCTACTAGTGGATTGCAATTGTATATTGATGCTGGAATTTCCACAAGTGTTACTACAATTCCACCAGTAGGGCAGCAAGAATATACAACAGCACAGACTACAACTTTCACTGTTCCTGCTGGTTGTACTTCAATTTCTGCCGTTTGTGTTGGTGGCGGCGGCGGCGGTGGAAATGATACTAACCCTGATGAAGCAGGTTCTGGTGGCGGCGGCGGAGGACTTGCATATCAAACATCTATTGCCGTCACTCCCGGTGAAAGTCTTACAGTTGTGGTTGGTTCTGGTGGGGGTTCTAATACTAATGGTGGAGATTCATATATTCAAAGAAGTGGCACTAACTTAGTTCGTGCTGGAGGTGGAGGAAGAGGTCAAAGTCCAGACGATGGAAATGCCGGTGGTTCTGGAGGAACTGTAATTACTGGTATTGGTGGTGCTGGTGGTGCCGGGGGTAATACCACAGGAACAAATACTCAAGGTGCAGGAGGCGGCGGTGCTGGTGGTTATTCTGGAACTGGGGGAACAGGTCAAGCTGGAAATTTAAGTGCCGCTGCCACAAATGGTTCTGGTGGCGGTGGTGGCGGTGGTGGACAAAATGCTGGCGGTGGCGGTGTAGGAATACTTGGTTCTGGTACTAGTGGGAATGGAAGTGGAGCTGGAACTGGAGGTCTTGCAGGTTCTGGTGGTACTAATGGTAGCAACTCTGGTGTGAATGTCGGTGCTGGTGGTACATATGGTGGTGGTGGTGCCGGTGCTGCCGGTGGAGATACTCCTGGTAGTGGTGCCTCTGGTGCCGTAAGAATTATTTGGGGAACTGGTCGTTCTTATCCTTCAACCAATACTGCTAACCAAACTGCTGTGAACTCTACTTTCACTTTATCAGACTTAAGTGGAAATGGAAGAACTGCAAGTACTGTACCTACAGGTGAACCAATATATTCTTCAATCATACGGGAGGGTTCTGTAGTATTTGATGGTACAAATGATTATATGACTCATAGTGGATATAAAGGAATCACTGGAACTGGAGCAAGAACAGCAATTATCTGGTTCAGAGCAAATGTGCCAAATATTGCATATAGACTTTTTGGTTGGGGCACCACCGCTTCTGGAGGTAAATGGAATATATCATTGGATGCGACAACATTTAGACCAAGAGTAGAAATTGCTACTGGAAGTGTTCTTGCCAATACAAGTTCTCCTAACGTTACAAATGGTGAATGGTATATGATTGCGGCATCGGCACCTGCTAGTGGAACCGCAAGTAGCATTAAACTTTATATTGATGGTAATTTGATAACCGATACGACGGTAACTTCTGGAGCAACGGCAATTAATACTGTTTCAGGTTCTGATGTATCTTTTGGTGCTTCTCTTGCTGATGCCGCACCGGGATATTTGAACGGAGGTGTATCACAATTTTTGATTTATAATCGTCAATTAACGGACTTGGAAATACTACAGATATATAAAATTATATCAACTCGCTTTTTTATCTAGTTTAATTTAACCTATAAATATATCAAAGGTATTCATTAATTATGGCAAGAAAGGCAATACTGGAAACTGGATATACATTTACTCCTTCCACAAATACCATAGTCATTCCTCGTGTAGTGCCAAGGGAACGATTAATACTGATTACGAATGTAACGACGAATACTGTAATCTATAATTTCTCTGACTCAAACCTAAAGGCAACTTCTTATACAGTATCAACTTCTGGGGGTACAAATACAACCACAGTCGTATTGAATTATAATACTACTGGAATGAGTAGTACTGATAAACTTCAAATCATTCTAGATGAGTATGATGAGAGGTTTACTCCTTCTGAAGCATTTGAGGACCCAGTAAATAAACTTAGAGTATCAACCCCACAGGCACTGATTGATACTGACTTTGAGTATGGTACGCAGATTTCTAAGTGGGAAAATCTTGCGATGATTAATAATCGTCCTTTTGCTTTTGCATCTTCGGTTGGAATTGCAACGGTTAATTATATACTTCTTCCTAATGCGTCAAGAACGGTTACTGTTGGTCTTCAAGCAGCGGCACCAGGAATCGGAACCGCAATTACGGTTCAGGATGCTTATTTGAATATTGCAAATGGTAACTTTATTGTAGAAACAAACAGTGGCGTTGGAAATACAATTTTTACTTATACTGCAAGAGCAACAAATACCACAACAGTAACAAATATCTTTGATTCAAATAAAACGGGTATTTTTAGTGGAACCACTTATACAAACTCTCAGATAGGTGGAACTCCAACATTTGGATGGACTGCTGGTACTACAATTCCAGTAACCACAACAGTTCCACACGGACTTGCGATTGGTAATGAGGTTTCTATTGTTGGAAGTTCTCAGGCAAATGCAAATGGTTCATATGTTGTAGCGACAATTAATAGTTCAACTCAATTTACTTATTATTCAGTTACTGCACCAGCAGCAAACCCAACTGGTGGAAGAATATTTGTAAGACCACAGGGGCAATTCTTACATCGCCCATTTGATGGTGGAGTCATTTTCACATCAAATGCAAATGGAAATTTTGAACAAGCAATTCGTCAAACAAGAAGATATTTCCGTTATCAGTCAGGTAAAGGAATTCAAATCAGTTCTGGTACTTGTCTCAAACCAAATCTTCAGATTGATTCACTAACTGCAAGTGGTATAACTGTTGGAAGTATAATTACAGTTCAGACAAAAGAACAACACAATATTCAGGCAGCAGTTCCAGGAACTCAAGTTACAATCTTCGGTGCAAATGAAACTGGATATAATGGAACTTATAGTGTAACTTCCGTAACTGGTTATAATACTTTCCAAGTCACAGCAGTGGCAGGACTTACATCTACAACTGCTTCTGGTAATTATGGTTGTTCCGTTTCTAGTTGGTATGGATGTACGAATCGACTAGGGTCATTTGATGCTCAAAATGGACTATTTTTTGAGTTTGATGGACAAGTATTAAATGCGGTTCGTAGAAGTTCTACATTCCAACTTGCGGGAAGAGTAAGTGTTACGAACGGTGGTAATACTGTAACTGAAACAAATGCAACATTCCCAACTGCATTTTCAAAGCAAGCAAATATTGGAGATTTTATTGTTCTAAGAGGGCAATCATATCGTATTATTGACATTGCAAGTGATACTAGTATGACGATTTCTCCTTCTTATAGAGGGGCAAGTGCTGATTATGTAATTATTTCAAAAACAGTAGATACAAAATATCCACAATCATCTTGGAATATTGATAAGTGTGATGGTACAGGTCCTTCTGGATATAATCTTGACCTTACTAAGATGCAGATGTTCTATATTGATTACTCTTGGTATGGTGCTGGATTTATTCGTTGGGGATTTAGAGGACCAACCGGTGATGTAATATACTGTCATAAAATAATAAACAATAATGTAAATACCGAAGCATATATGCGTTCTGGAAACCTACCAGCACGATATGAATCTGAAAGTATTCCACCAACAACAAAAATTACGGGAAGTATTGGTGCATCTGATACTTTTGTTGGTATTGCCAGCACGGCAGGATTCCCAACTGCGGGCACAATTTTAATTCGTAATGCAAGTACTTATGAATATTGTAATTATGCTGGAATTGGTACAACCTCAATGACAGGATTAACCAGAGGAAGGTCTGGAAGTGCATCTCTTGCTCTTACAGTTGCCTCAGGTTCCAATGTCGCAACGGCAACGACCACAAACTTACAGGTGGGGCAAAGAATTATAGGTGGTTTTCCTGATGGGGCATATATTAGTTCAATTGGTGTTGGTAATATTACATTAAGTAAGGCAGCAACTTCGGCAAACCCAACAGTGATTGCCGCTCCGATGGGTGCAACATCAGGTCAGGTATTTGCTTTCTCTGCAACGGACCCAGTTGCGGTCGAACTTGCATATCCAACTTATGGACCTTCAATATCTCACTGGGGTACGAGTGTGATTATGGACGGAAGATTTGATGATGATAAATCTTTGGTCTTTACTTACGGTCAAAATGTAGTCACCAATATTACTGCTGGTGCAACAAAAGCACTACTTTCAATTCGTGTCGCACCTTCTGTGGATAATGGTATTGCCGCACCATTCGGACAAAGAGAATTGATTAATAGATTGCAATTGGTTCTTCGTAACATTGGAATTTCTATTCGTGGTGGAACAGGAAACATTCTTATACGAGCATTTTTGAATGCCACACCATCAACAGCAACCACTTGGACGAATGCAGTTGGTAATGTTGCAGGTCTTCAAAATTCAAGTTTAGCACAAATTGCCGATTATGCTGGTGGTAATACCACAGTTACGGGTGGCGAAATTACGGCAGGTCTATTCTCTTCGGGTACTAGTACACTTGATTTGAGTACTGTTAGAGATTTGGGTAATTGTATTCTTGGTGGAGGTGGTACTACTTCAAATACTGGAATATATCCGGATGGTCCAGACACTCTAACGATTACGGTAACGAATATTGGTACTGCTGCTGCTGATGTAACGGCAAGAATTTCCTGGACGGAGGCACAGGCATAAGAAATGGCAAAACTCAAATCTGGAACTAGAATTTACGGAACCGCAACGGTTGATACAAGTGTTGCAGTAGGTTCTGGAGTCACAATTACTTCTAATGGAATTCAAGTTGCAGGTGTTGTTACTGCCACAACCTTTGTTGGTAACTTAACTGGTACGCAACTTCAAGTCACTGGAATCTCCACCTTTACTAATGGTCCAGTATTAATTGGAGGTGGAACTTCTACAGGTACAGCAGGTCAAGTTTTTCAAGTTACTGGTATTAACTCAAGTGGTTATATTGGTGGAAACCTGGGAATTGGTTCTACTAATCCAACGTCAAAACTTTATGTAGTTGGTAATAGTTTTATTACTGGTATTGAAACTGCATCTCAACTTGACCTAACGGCAAGTGCAACAGTAAATGATTCCGTTCTTTACCTATCAGGCACTCCAACTAGTTCAAGTGGCACAAATGGGATCTTAGGTATAGGAGCACTTAATTTCTCTGACACTGATATCATTGCCGATTTTACACATAACGTAAACAGTTATGCACAATTAATCGTACAGAATAAAAACTCTGGGTCAACTGCTTCCGCAGATGTTATTGTTAATAATGATAGAACTGGTGGAACTTCTTATTATGGTGATTTTGGAGTCAATTCTACTACATTTTCAGGTGTTGGTCCATTTAATGACCCCGATGGTGTCTATGTAATTTCTTCTAATGGTAGTCTAACATTAGGTTCGATTACATTAAATCCAGTTAAAGTTGCTACCAATAATGTAGAAAGACTTAGAGTTACTGAAACTGGTAATACTGGTATAGGAACCACAATACCATCACAACTTTTACACGTTCAGGGTAATGCTAGAGTTACTGGTGCTGTTTATGATTCCACAAACTCTCCGGGCACATCCGGTCAGGTTCTTCAATCGACAGTAACAGGAACTCAGTGGGCAACTGCATCGGCAAGTGGAGGTGGTGGTTCTGGACAGTTTGATACGAATATTGATAATGTTCTTTATGTTCAACCAACAGGAACCTTAGATATTGTTGGTGTAGGAACAACAACATCTCAAATTACAACACTTCCTAGCGGTTCAAACGAATATATTATTCATTCATTACACGTTACAAACATATCCAATGGTGATGCAGAAATCACCGCTGGTTTTGTGATGAATGCAAGAAAAGTTCCAGCAACAATCTCAGTCAGTGTTGGTTCCAGTGGTGGTCCTGGTATTCATACATTTACCGTAGGTTCTGCCAGTAGCATTAGAGTTGGTATGGCAGTCACTGGTACTGGTAATATTGGTGAAACAACGGGTATTGGTACAACTGCCGGATTCCAGTTCAATACTTATGTAACAAGTGTGGACGGAAATAATATCACACTCAGCAAACCGATGAGTGGTCGCGCTACTGGTGTTTTATACTTCTCGCCAGTATCTCTTGTTTCATCCAGACTTCCAGTTCCTGTTGGTTCTGCGGTTGAATTACTCAAACAACCTATGGTTCTTGGTGGATTGGATAGTATTGTGTTACAATCTACTGGTGCAGGTTCTGGTATTGGTACAACTAGTGGAAATACCATTACTTATACTTCTGGTAGTTCGGTCTTAACAGTAACTAACCAAGCGGCATCATTTTTCAACTCAATTGCCATAGGTAATTTAGTTCAAAATACTGGTGCTTCTGGAGGAATACAAACAAATACTTATGTAGGTGCTTCTTATACTGGCATTACAACATCTTATGCCGGTACGGGTGTAGTATCAATTCCGATTACAAGACCAGTAAATGCAACAGTTGGTATTGGAACTTCATTGTCATTTACAGAAGTCGTTACACCACAAGACGGTGCATTACAAGTCACGGTTGTCTATCAGTCATCAACAGATACTTCATATCAAAATGGTACTGGAACTGTTGTTGGTATTGTAACCTTAGCATCTCAGGCAACTCCGCCAATATTAGGTATTACTTCCACAACTCCATTAGTTTATTATTCAACTGGAAATGTCTATCCATCAATCATTCAATCTATTCGTGTCTCTAATATCTCTGATAGTATCATCTATCCTGGTGGTGATTATCCAGTCTCTGTAGGTATTGGTAATAGTGATACAATCTTCTCTTGGTTGGCATATAATATGGTAATTCCAAAGAACTCTTCAATTGAACTTTGTGAAGCACCGAAGAGAATTGGTATCGGACAATCAATCTTTGCATTTTCAAACACACCAAACGCAATCGAAATACAAATCGCAGGAAAACAGAAAATCTAATTTATGAGTATTCTTATATCATTACCTTGTTATGGTGGATTGGTGAATGAAAAAACCACAACATCACTCTTTAATCTTGGTAAACTTTTAGTTCGTAATAATATAGACCACGGCATAATGACCGTTGCAAATGAGTCACTGATTACTCACGGACGGTCAAGAATTGCAAACTTCTTTGTGAATAATACAGAGTTTGAGTATCTGTTCTGTCTGGATGCTGATGTTGCTTTTCAACCAGAAGATATGTTGAAGTTATATTCTTATCAAAAACCAATTGTGTCTGCATCATATCCGATGAAGACACTACCAATACGACACTGTTATGAACTTTATAATCCTGTAAAGTTATGTGGAAATCTTGTAAAGATTGGTGGAATTGGTATGGGTTTTGTATTAATTCATCGAAATGTCTTTCTGGAACTAAATAAGCATTATAGTGAATTAAAGTATTTTCCGGGATTGAATAATTCAAACTATCCAATTACTGAAAAAGAATATCATAATTCATATCACTACTTTGCCGAAATGAATAAGGAAGGAAAATACTTAGGAGAAGATATGAGTTTCTTTCATCGTGTAAGTGATATTGGTTATGATGTTTGGATGGATACAAGTATAGAATTACAGCACATCGGTTCTCACGTATTCGGTAAGTAAAATGGCAATTGGAGTATTTGGATTACAAGTTGCTTATAGATTAAAGAGACTTGAGGTGATGAGTCTTGATGATACTTATGGTTGGTTTGGTGGCGGACGTACTGCCCCAACAACATACGTATCAACAGTGGACCGTATAGATTTTTCAAATGATACTGGAACTGCAAATATTAGAGGTACATTAAGTTCAGCAAAAGGTTCTTTAACAGGAACAGGAAACTCTAACTATGGTTGGTTTGGTGGTGGATTAACTCCAGGACCAAATCTGTCAACAGTAGACCGTATAGATTTCTCAAATGATTCTTCCACGGCATCACTAAGGGGTCCATTAAGTTTAGCAAGATGGTTGGTATCAGCAACAGGAAACTCTAATTATGGTTGGTTTGGTGGTGGTGGTCCTAGTCCAGGAGTATCGAGAGTAGACCGTATAGATTTCTCTAATGATTCTTCAACAGCATCGCCAAGAGGTCCATTAAGTTCTGGAAGATATTCTTTAGCAGCAACAGGAAACTCTAATTATGGTTGGTTTGGTGGTGGTGCTGGACCAGTATCAAGAGTAGACCGTATAGATTTTTCTAATGATTCTGGAACAGCATCAATTAGAGGTCCATTAAATGCAACAAGAAGAGATTTGTCAGCAACAGGAAACTTTAATTATGGTTGGTTTGGTGGTGGTACTCCAGTAGTGTCAATAGTAAACCGTATAGACTTCTCCAATGATTCTTCCACAGCATCTGTTAGGGGACCATTAAGTTCTACAAGATATTATTCGGCAGCAACGGCAAATTCTAATTATGGTTGGTTTGGTGGTGGTGATACTCCAACAACAGTATCAACAGTAGACCGCATAGATTTCTCTAATGATCTAGCAACAGCATCACCAAGAGGTCCATTAAGTTTAGCGAGACGGCAAACATCAGCAACTTCAGGGCAGGCAAAAGGACCAGCAATCAAACTGCAAAAGGCAGGGAATTTTGGTTGGTTTGGTGGTGGTGTTATTACCGGACCATCAGTAGTAGCAACAGTAGACCGTATAGATTTATCTAACGATTCTTCAACAGCATCACCAAGAGGTTCATTGAGTTTAGCAAGATATCAATTAGCATCAACAGGAAACTCTAATTATGGTTGGTTTGGTGGTGGGAGTACAACGTTTCCCGCATCTGCTGGATCACAACGGTCTACTGTAGACCGCATAGATTTCTCAAATGATTCTTCCACGGCATCACCAAGAGGTCCATTAAGTTTAGCAAGATACGCATTATCAGCAATTGGAAACTCTAACTATGGTTGGTTTGGTGGTGGAGCAGCATTACCAGCAGGAACATTGTATAGTAGAGTAGACCGTATAGATTTCTCAAATGATTTTGCAACAGCATCGCCAAGAGGTGAATTGAATGCACTACCAGGAAGACAAGGGTTTTCAGCAACAGGAAACTCTAATTATGGTTGGTTTGGTGGTGGAGGTAGTCCAGTAGTAGCAACAGTAACCCGTATAGATTTCTCGAATGATTTATCAATATCATCTCCCAGAGGTCCATTAAGTTTAGCAAGACAGAATTTAGCAGCAACAGGAAACTCTAATTATGGTTGGTTTGGTGGTGGTGCTCCAGTAGTATCAACAGTAGACCGCATAGATTTCTCAAATGATTCTCCAACAGTATCCGTAAGAGGAC
>ERZ650301.572-NODE-572-length-10382-cov-5.916336_pt1 | contig 10382 bp, 8 predicted proteins | sample MGYA00376237_ERZ650301 | MGnify/ENA primary metagenome ERZ650301 (study PRJEB26733, sample SAMN07839255) | wastewater metagenome | biome: small river; feature: stream; material: water | place: USA: North Carolina | collected 2016-04-05 ...
GCACGTGGTTGAGCTGGATGCCCAGGCGCTGCGACCACACTTCCAGCGCCACATGCGGCTGCGAGCCGACGCCCAAGGAGGCAAAGTCGATCTTGCCGGGGTTCGCTTTGGCGTACGCCACCAGTTCCTTCATGGTGTTGTAGGGCGCCTTGGGCGTGGCGGTCAGCACATGGGGCACTTGCAGAATTTGGGCGACGGCCTTGAAGTCGCGTGGTGGGTTGTACTTGGCGTCCCGGTAAACGTTGGGCGCGATGGCGTGTGTGGCCTTGACACTGAAAAACAGCGTGTAGCCATCGGCTGGCGCAGTGGCAGCCGCCACGGCACCGATCATGCCGCCCGCACCGGGCTTGTTGTCCACCACCACGGGCTGACCCAGGGCCGCACCCAGTTTGTCGCCAATCAGGCGTGCCACCACATCGGGCGAGATGCCTGCTGCAAAAGGCACCACCAATTTGATGGGGCGATTGGGGTAGCCCGCAGTTTGCGCAAAGGCGCTGGGGCTGGCGATGAGCGTGGTGCTGAGTGCGGCAGTGGTGGCCAGGGCGAGCAAATGACGGCGTTTCATGGTGTTGTCTCCTGAAGTGTTGAAGGAAAGCGATGATCGGTACCGAAGGCTCAGAAGTTCACCTTCTGTGCGCCCTTGAGCGCCAGAATTTGCCGGGCCTCGTCGGGCGTGGCGATCTGCAGGCCCAGGCCCTCGATGATCTGGCGGGCTTGGCGCACTTGCTCGGCATTGCTTTTGGCCAGTGTGCCCTTGCCCAGCCAGAGGCTGTCTTCCAGGCCCACGCGCACGTGGCTGCCCATGCTGGCGCCCATGGCGGCGATGCGCATCTGGTGACGTCCCGCGCCCAAAACAGACCATTGGTATTGGTCGCCAAACAAACGGTCGGCGGTGCGGCGCATCTGCATCACGTCTTCGGGGTGGTTGCCAATGCCGCCCAAAATGCCGAAGACCGACTGGATGAAAAACGGCCCCTTGATGATCCCTTTGTCGACAAAGTGCGCCAGGTTGTACAGGTGCCCGATGTCGTAGCACTCCAGCTCAAAGCGCGTGTCGTTTTCCGCGCAGGCCCGCAAGGCATATTCGATGTCCTTGAAGGTGTTGCGAAAGATCAGGTCGCGGCTGTTTTCCAGGTGCTCTCGTTCCCATTCGTGTTTGAACTCGGTGAAGCGGTCCAGCATCGGGAACAGCGCGAAATTGAACGACCCCAGATTGAGCGACGCCACCTCCGGCGCAAACCGCATCGAGGGCTGAATCCGTTCATCAATGGTCATGAAGGGCGAGCCGCCGCTGGTCAGGTTGAGCACGGCATTGGTGCGGCTTTTGATCTGCGGCAAAAATTTTCCGAAGGCTTCTGGGCTTTGGTCGGGCTTGCCCGTGACCGGGTCGCGTGCATGCAGGTGGATGATGGCCGCGCCTGCGTTGGCCGCCTCCACCGACGCTTCAATGATTTCCTCAGGCGTCACCGGCAGATAGGGTGACATGGACGGCGTGTGGATGGCGCCTGTGACTGCACAAGTGATGATGACTTTGTTCATCGGATGGACCGCTGGGATTGAATGTCAGGCCATCGTAAGGACGAGTCACAGGGCGGCACACCACGTTAACCCCTAAGGGCAGACGCATGGGTTACAGCTGAGCGCGGTTCAGACGCTCAAATGATCCCCCGCTGCAACAGGCCCTGCACTTGCGCCTCACTCAAACCCAACTCCTCGCGCAGCGTCTGCAAGCTTTGCTCACCCAGCCGAGGTGGCGGCTTGTGCGCCACGGGCGATGACGACCAGTTCAGCGGGCTGCGCACCACGCGCACGGTTTGGCCTGAGCTGTGGGGCAGTTCCACCACCATTTGGTGGTGCTGGGTTTGCGGTTCGGCAAAGACCTGGGCCATGTTGATGATCGCTCCCGCATCGTCCCTGAAAGAGACGCCTGCGGTCTGGCTGGCTGGCTCGATCTTCTTGAGTCGGCCAATCCATCAGCTCATCAGTTTCAAGGCGCTGCGGCCTATGACCTTTCTGGGTGCTTTCGGGTCGGCCACCTTGGCCAGTGCCTCATCGCCTAACAGGTGGTCGAGGTTCGGCAGGTTCCAGGCTTTTTGCAGACGAAGGCTGTTCATGCCCTCGTTCCAAGCCCGCAGCATGCGCACACCCACTTCGGTGAAGTGCTTGTGCTCACGTGTGGCGCGCAGCACCTCTGGTGATACTTCCACGATGGCCTCACACACGCGCTCCACATTGGCATGGACTGCAGCCAAGCCGATACCACAGTGGTGCTGCAAGAACAGCGGCAGTGCCTTACCCGGGTTCCAGGTCTGGCGGCCCTGGATGGACATGCCCGGTGGATTGTTGCAATAGTCGTCGTAGACGGTGATGCTGAGCATGTCGTAGACGGGTGCCAGTCGCACATCCTGCCTGTTCGAATAGAGCAAGGCGATGTTCTTGGTGTGGCAGTCCGCGTTGCGCAGCGCATAAGTCAGCAGCAAGAGCTTGCCCAAGTCCGAGAGTGCGGCTGCCTGGCACCCCACAGGGGTCACGTCCTTGATGCGCTTGGCCACACGCTCCCAGGTGGCGTCGTATTTTTGTTCCGGTCGCAGCGAAAGCAGACTGCAAAGATCTTCCATACCCAAACGGGTCTGGCCGTCTTCTTCGTAGTCAAAGCGGTGCACGACCAGGGCCTGAGTGTCGTCGGAGACCTCTGTCTTTGCGGCGTTGCCAAAGGCGCGCTGTGCCACTTGCATGCAGAAATGCTCGTTCAGGGCAACCCCTGGCAGGGAAGCGGGGGTGCCCTTGACGATGAATTTTTCGGTGGCCAGTGTGGTCTTGCCTCGCAGCTTGTGGGCATCCTCGCCCGCAGCCGCTGGCGCAAGGAACTTGGGCACCACGCCGCTGACCCCGCTCACGGCGAACTCCCGCACCAGGCCCATGAAGGCTTGCTCCGAGTTGTCACCGCGCAAGATGTTGCGGACCTCGAAGGCCACAGGTGGCGACTTGGGGTCGGCGCCTTCAGGGGCGACCTTCACGCGCCCGATGGCATTGCGTCCGACCACGCTCAGCAAGTTCAGGGGTGAAGCGCCGACATGGGGTCCCAGGCGCTCCTGCAGCACTGAGAGCAGAAAGCCCTCGGGCAGGTTCATCCGAAAGAGTGGGTGCAGTTCCGGGTAGTTGTAGGACTGGGTTCGCACGGGCATGAGCAAGGAAGTGAATTGCTCGGGCTTGGTCGTGGGGTAGTAGGAGAGTACGTGCTGAAAGCCATCGGGCGAGTCCAGCGTGGCCACGGGGGTGTCATGGACAAAGACGGTCAGTCTCATTTTTCACCTCTGGCTCGTTGGGTCAGTGGGGGTTGGGCTTCATATTCAACCTGCGCACGGCGCTCGGCCAACGCATCGTCCAGGGTAAAGCTGGCCCCGTGCCCAAGTAGCGGGGTCACGCTCAGGCCCATCCCCAGCACCTCCAGCAGGCGAAGGAGTTTTCGGGAGCCAAATTCGCTGAGTTGACCCGTCTCCAGCCGAGCCAGTGTGGACTGGGCCAGGCCACTGAGCTTGCCCAGCTCGCGTTGGGAGAGGCCCTGATCACGTCGCAGGCGAGCTACCTCCAATCCCAGCTCGGGCAAGTTCGACAGGTGCATAGACATGGGTGCTCCTCCAGAGCGGTTCAGCAGACGGCAAATTGTGCTTTATTTGTCATCAAATGAAGTGGTAAACCGAAAGCAATAGCCCTTCGGCGCTGCTATTTTGATAGCAAATATAGCATCGAATCGTCAATCACTGCTGATACCGAAAACTTTGAAGACCTCTTGGAATGTTCTCTTTAGAGGATTTTCAGCACGGACTACAAAATTTTGGATAGCCTCATTTGAACAATTGATGATAAATACAATATCAGTTGTTCAATCGATCCCATCACTCTATTGATGATAAATATTGCATCAATAAGTGACTTGACCCGTTGAACATCCCATCCCCCTTTAAACCTCCCCTCAAACCACCCCCCGCGCAACCAGCCCCTTCACCTGCGCATCCGTCAAGCCCAATTCCTCCCGCAATGTCTGCAAGCTGTGCTCACCCAGCCGAGGTGGCGGCTTGTGCGTCACGGGCGAAGCCGACCAGTTCAGCGGGCTGCGCACCACGCGCACGGTTTGGCCTGAGCTGTGGGGCAGCTCGACCACCATGTGGCGGTGCTGGGTTTGCGGGTCGGCAAAGACTTGGGCCATGTCGTTGATCGGGCCGGCCGGGACGCTGGCCTCGCTCAGTTGTTGAAGCAACTGTGCCCGCGATCGGTTGCGCACCAGGGCTTGCAAGGCGCCCCGCAGTTCGCTGCGGTGGGCGATGCGTTGCATGTTGGTGGCAAAGCGCGGGTCGGCGGGCATGTCGGGTGCGCCCAGCACGGCGCACAGTTGCTGGAACTGGCCGTTGTTGCCCGCCGCGATGATGATGAGCCCGTCGGCGCAGTCAAACACTTCAGAGGGCGAGGCGATCGGGTTGGTGTTGCCCACGCGCTGTGGCGCCTGGCCGCTCATCAGGTAGCCCACGGCCAGGTGGCCGTTGAAGGCCACGGTGGCGTCCAGCATGGCCGCGTCGATGGCCTGGCCTTCGCCGGTTTTTTGCCGGTGCATGAGCGCGCCCAAAATGCCGATGGTGGCGTACAGGCCGGTCACCATGTCGGTCATCGGGATGGCCGTGCGCATGGGGCCGCCACCGGGCTGGTCGTCGGGCAGGCCGCAGGTGCTCATGGGCCCAGCCAGGCCTTGCAGAATGAAGTCGTAAGCGGGCTTGGGCGCATACGGGCCGGTCTGCCCAAAGCCGGTGACCGAGCAGTAAATCAGCTCAGGCTTCAGGCTTCGCAGGCTGGCTTCGTCGAGGCCATATTTGGCCAGCGAGCCGACTTTGTAGTTCTCGACCACCACGTCGCATCGCAGCGCCAGATCGCGTACCAGCTGCGCGCCTTCGGGCGTGGCGATGTCCACCGTGACCGAGTGCTTGCCCCGGTTGTAGGCCAGGTACAGCGCCGAGTCGTTGCTGGGCTGGCCGGTGGCGGGGTCTTGCAAAAAAGGCCCCATGCGCCGCGTGTCATCGCCTTCGCCAGGTTTTTCGATCTTGTAAACCGTGGCACCCATGTCGGCCAGGATTTGCGTGCACATGGGCCCGGCAATGACGCGGGTCAGGTCGAGGATCTTGATGCCTTCAAGGATGGCGCTCATGGGGTTTCTCCAGTGGCGGGGTTGACCAGCACCGAGGCGGGCACACGCAGCGGCATGTCCAGCAGCATCTGCGCAAACGATTTGCCCAAGGGGTCAGAGCGCAGGCTGCACACGCCGCCACCGCCCAGCGCCTGGTGCAAGACAAAGTTGAGCGCCTGCAAGCCAGGCACTTCGTAACGCACCACCGGCCCTTGCACGAGGTGGCTGAAATAGGCCTGCACCTGATCGGCTTGCAGCTGCGTGCGCAGCCAGTCCCAGGCGCGGGTGTGGCGTGCGATCACGCCGATGTTTTCATCGTCGCCCTTGTCGCCACTGCGCGCCCAGGCCAGGTCGATCAGGCGGCACTCGTGCAGGGGCTCATCGTTAACAGTTGTCGTCTCGGCAGTCGCTGGCGCATGGCTGTAAACGAGATGAGCGTTGGCAGTCGGCGGCACGGCCACGTCGCTCGCGTCCTGCACACCGTCACCCAGCTGCATCTGCAAGCGCACCTGGCTTTTGGGCACCAGAAAGGAACACAGCTTGATCACGGGCTGGATGTCGGCGCGGCCCGAAAACGAAGAGCGTGTGCCCGGCCCCATCGAGGTGCCGCTGCTCGCGCATTCGCGTTGCAACACCGCCAGCGCCTTGGCCTGTGCGTGGCGCACCGCGATGCGCAGCACCACTTCGCGAGCGGTGTGCGCCTGTGCGTGGGGGCCGTAGTGCGACTCGCCACCCAGCAGTTCCACGCATGTCTCGCTGTAATCACCAAATCCCTGCTGCGCCATCAACAGGCGCGAACGTTCCAGCAAGGCCTGCGCGGTGCGCTCAGCCTTTAGCGGTGCGTCGATGCCGCGAATGGCCAGCATCAGCTGCAGCTGGTAGCCGTCTTGCCAGGTGGCGTTGGCTTTGTAGTGGGTGGGGGCGGGCAGGCCGCGTGCGCCGCTGACTTGTACGGTGCCCATGCCGGTGCGCTTCACCTGCACATGCCGCCAGTCGCAGCACACGTCGGGCATCAGGTACTGCGCGGGGTCGCCCACTTCGTAAAGGATCTGCTCGGCCACCGCGCCGGGGTGGATCAGGCCGCCTGTGCCTTCGGGCTTGCTCAGTTCCAGGCTGCCATCGCTTAGCACGTCGATCACCGGGTAGCCGATGTTCGCCCAGTCGGGCACGTCTTGCCAGTCGGTGAAGAGCCCACCCGTGGCCTGCGCGCCGCACTCGATCAAATGCCCCGCCAGCGTGCCGGCCGACAGGCGGTCCCAGTCCTGCCAGGACCAGCCGAATTCGTGCACCAGCGCACCCAGCACCACGGCGCTGTCCACGCAGCGGCCTGTGATGACCACATCGGCCCCAGCGCCCAGCGCCTGAGCAATGCCGCGTGCGCCCACATAGGCGTTGGCCGACAGGGGGCGCGCGGGCAGGGGCGTGTCTGCGGTGGTGCGCAGGCTCTGCGCTTGCAGCGTGCTCATCTGCGACATGAGGTCGTCGCCCGTGACCACAGCAACACGCAAGGCGATATCTAGCTTTTCAGCAACCTGCAGCAGCGCATCGCGGCAGCCTTCGGGGTTCAGGCCGCCCGCATTGGCGATGACCTTGATGCCACGCTCGTGGATGGTTTTGAGGTGCGGCGTCATGACGGCCTGCACAAAGTCGGTGGCGTAACCGAGCGCCGGGTCTTTGGCCCGCGCACGCGCCAGTATGGCCATGGTGGTTTCGGCCAGGTAGTCGTAGACCAGGTACTGCAGGCCGGGCACTTGCAGCAGCTGCGGCGTGGCCATGGCCGAGTCGCCCCAAAAGCCACAGGCCCCACCGATGCGCACGCGCAGCTCTGCTGATCCGGCCCCCCTGTTCGCATGAGTTTCAGTCACAGCACTTCCCCTGTAGGAGCCCACCCCGTGGGCGATCGAGGTCGGCATATTCGGGTGATTCCCAGGCGCAGTGCTGTCCCTGTAGGAGCCCACCCCTGTGGGCGATGGTTTTGTGGGCGTGTGCCACGCCCAATCGCCCACGGGGTGGGCTCCTACGACAATAATGACGGCACAGGTTTGTTTTCATGCCGCCTCCGCTTCAAGCTGCAGCAGCAGCGCGCCCTTGAGCGCTTGCCCGCCTGTTTGTGCCAGCAGCTCGCGCACCACGCCGGTGAAGGGCGCGGTCAGTGTGTGTTCCATTTTCATGGCTTCCAGCACCAGCAGGCGCTCGCCCGCCTGCACGCGCTGGCCGGGCGTCACCATGACCTGGAGTACACGGGCGGTGAGGGGCGCCAGCACGGCACCGCTGCCCGCCTCCGGCCCGGCCGCTCGGTGTGTGGGGGGGCATTCAAAAGTCCAGGCGCGGCCCGCATGAAAAAGGTGCACGCCACTGTCGGTGCGGGCCGTGCAAATCTGCTCGCGCAGGCCTTGGCATTCCAGCGCCAGTTCGGTGTGCGCGCTGTCTTGCCATTGCACATGCGTCAGGGTTGTGGTGTGGGTGTTGGGTGTCTGTGAGGTCGCAGAAGAAGCCGCCGAAGTGGAGGCCGGTACAACCGACCCCAGCGCTGTGCACTGCACTTCCCAAGCCGTGCTGTGATCAGCGCCCTGGTCAGGCCCATGCGGCACGCTGGTCGGTCGGATGCGGTACTGCCAGCGTTGCTCGCCCCATTGCAGCAGGCCCATGGCCTGGCCTTGCGCCAGCGCGGGTGCTTGCAGATGGCCTTGCGCATCACTTGGCAGCTTGTGCACTTGCGCGGCCAGTGCAGCCAGCGCCACGGTGTGCGTGCTGGGCACCGGCGCGGCCGGGGGCAAGCCCATGCGCTCGGCCACAAAGCCGGTGTGCACGCCCGTGCCTTGCACAAACACGGCATCGCTCAGGCCATCGGCCAAAAAGCCCTGATTGCTCGGCAGGCCCAGCAGCACGCAATGGCGCACGGCTGAGAGCAGTTTGCGTCGGGCCTCTTCTCGGTCCCGGCCGTGGGCCACCAGCTTGGCCACCATCGAGTCGTAATGCGGGCTGACCTCGCCGCCTTCGACCAGCGCAGAGTCAATGCGCACATCGTGGTTCACCGGAGGCCGCCAGCGCAGCACCGGGCCGGTCTGCGGCAAAAAGCCTGCAGGCACGTCTTCGGCGGTGAGCCGCACTTCGATGGCGTGGCCTTGCAGCGCAATGTCCTGCTGTGCAAAAGGCAGGGCCTCGCCTGCGGCCACGCGCAGCTGCCACTCCACCAGGTCCAGCCCGGTGATGGCTTCGGTCACCGCGTGTTCGACCTGCAGCCGCGTGTTCATTTCCATGAAGTAAAAGTGACCATCCGCGTCCAGCAAAAACTCCATGGTGCCTGCGCCGATGTAGCCCAGCGTGCGCGCACTGTGCACCGCCGCCTCGCCCATGCGCTGGCGCAGCGCAGCGTCCACCGCCGGACACGGGGCTTCTTCGATCACCTTCTGGTGGCGTCGTTGCACCGAACAATCGCGCTCGCCCAAGTGCACCACATGGCCATGGCTGTCGGCCAGCAGCTGGATCTCGACGTGGCGAGGTGTGGTCACGGCCCGCTCCAGGATCAGCTCCGCGCTGCCAAAGGCGGTGCGCGCTTCCGAGCGCGCCGAGACCAGCGCCGCGGGTAAGTCGCTCGCTTGCTGAACCAGCCGCATGCCGCGCCCACCACCGCCTGCAGCGGCTTTGCACATGATGGGAAAGCCGATGCGTTCGGCTTCGCGCACAAAGGTTTCGTCGCTTTGATCTTCATCTTCATACCCCGGAATGCAGGGCATGCCCGCAGCCTGCATCAGGCGCTTGGCCCCGGCCTTGTTGCCCATGGCGCGGATGTTGTCGCCCGAGGGGCCGATGAAGACCAGGCCAGCGGCATCGACCGCGTCGGCAAAGGCATCGTTCTCGGAGAGGAAACCGTAACCCGGGTGAATGGCGTCGGCCCCGGCCAGACGGGCGGCGGCCAGGATGGCTTCGATGTTCAGGTAAGACTGCGCGGGTGCCGCCGGGCCAATGCACACGGCGCGGTCGGCGGCCTGCACATGCGGGTTGTTCCTGTCGGCTTCGGAATACACGGCCACCGAGCCGTAGCCCATGCGGCGCACGGTGCGCAGCACGCGCAGCGCGATTTCGCCCCGGTTGGCCACCAGCACGGTGTGGAAGGGGCGGATGTTTTTGTTCACGCTCATGGACAGTTCAGGCAGTGGATGACAAAGATGAAGACAAGGCAGTGATGCGACCATGCATCAGCGCCACATCAGCGGCTTGCAGCGTGGCGGCCCAGGTGGGTGCGCGACGCTCGCGGAAAGCGGCGATGCCTTCAGTCCCTTCACTGCGCATGCATTGCGCAAAGCGCTGCGCGGCATCGTCGAGCCAGGCACCGAGGCCATGGTCAAGTGAGGCATCACCGGCCACGTCACGCGACAGCAGGGCCTTGAGCGAGCGGTTGGCTTGCGGACCGCAGGCCAGGATGCGGCTGATCCATTGCGCCTGCAAAGCGTCCAGCGCCTCGCTGTCTGCGGCCAGCGCATCCACCAGGCCCAGCGATTGCGCCAGCGTGCCGCTGACGCGCTCGCCACTCAACCCCAAGCGCAGCGCCACACGGCGGCCCACGCGGGCCTGTACAAAGGGCGCGATCTGCGCCGGGATCAGGCCCAGGCCGGTTTCGCTCAGGGCAAAGCGGGCGTCTTCGGTGGCCAGCACGATGTCGGCGCAGCAGGCCAGACCCATGCCGCCGCCCATGGCCGCGCCTTCGACCACCGCCAGCACCGGCATGGGCAAGGCAGTGAGGGCTTGCAGCAGATGGCCAAAGGCCCGGTTGCGGTTGACCACCGGATCGCCTTCGCTGTGGTCGGTGGCCTCCAGGCGCGACTGGAAGTTGCCCACATTGCCCCCGGCACAGAAAAAGCCCGCGCTGCCGCGCAGCACCAGGGCGCGCACCTTGTCGTCTTGAGCGGCCTGGATGAACACATGGGCCAGCTCGGCCACCATCTCGGGCGACAGCGCGTTGCGTGTTTCGGGCCGGTGCAACGTGACCCAAAAAATGTCGTGGGCGTGCTGCACCAAAAGGTGTTCGTAGTTCATGTGGGGCTCCTTCAGGCGGTCGGGTCCATCAAGCCCATCTTGCGGGCGATCACCATCAGCATCACCTCGTCGGCGCCGCCGCCGATCGAGCCGAGCCGGTAGTCGCGGTAGGCACGCGAGACGCGGTTGTCCCAGGTGTAGCCCATGCCGCCCTGGAACTGCATGCACCAGT
>ERZ650301.573-NODE-573-length-10382-cov-4.617217_pt1 | contig 10382 bp, 9 predicted proteins | sample MGYA00376237_ERZ650301 | MGnify/ENA primary metagenome ERZ650301 (study PRJEB26733, sample SAMN07839255) | wastewater metagenome | biome: small river; feature: stream; material: water | place: USA: North Carolina | collected 2016-04-05 ...
ACGTGTGCTCTTCCGATCTGCCATTCGCCTGGTCGAAGACGGCGGGCTGAACCTGGGTCAGGTTGTAGTTCGCTCGACCAGCGAAAAGCACGAGGTCGAATGGATGCCTTGCCTGGATGTTGCCGGCAAGCGTTTTATTTTGCGCCAGGGCGAAACCACGGTTGGCCGCGATGCCAGCGCCGACATTCAGATCGACGACACCGGCCTAAGCCGCGTTCACTTTGCAGTTGCCTGGGATGGTCGCGGGGCATCGGTGCGCGACATGCGAAGCACCAACGGAACCAAGGTTGCCGGCCGAGCAATTAGCGAAACCGGCATCACCGCCGACACCGTGATCTCAGCCGGACGCAACGACTTCACCTTTAGATTGATTGCGAAGACAGTGCCGGCCGGCACCGCGGCCGAAGGAGCAAACGGCTAATGAGCGAACTCGCGCTATTCATCGTCAGAATGGGCCTGCTGGCAGTGCTGTGGATCTTCATCTTCAGCATCATCTCGGTAATTAGAGCCGACCTGTTTGGTCAAAAGGTAATCACCAAAGTTGCCGAGGCCAACGCCCCGCAGGTGGTTAGCGCGCCGGTTGCACCGAGCGCCCCAGGCCAGCCAAGCGTTCAACTGGTTAGCGAGCCAACCGGTTCAACCGCAACCAAACTTGTTATTACCGAGGGCGACAGAACCGGGCACCAAATTAAGCTAGACCGCCGCGAACTCACCATCGGCCGAAGTGACGACAGCGATTTGGTTGTCGACGACGAGTACGCCTCAACCCACCACGCCAAGTTGGTTCTCATCAACAACGATTGGCTCATCCAAGATTTGAATTCAACCAACGGCACCTACCTAGATGGCGGCCGCGTTGGCACACCGGCGGTTGTGAAGCTGAACACATCGGTGCGCGTTGGCAAAACCGTTTTTGAGCTGCGAGCCTAGCCACCGCCATGGCAATCAAGACTCTTAGTTATGCGGGCAGCGACATCGGTCGTGTGCGCTCGAGCAACCAAGATTCTGGCTATGCCGGTTACAACCTGTTCTTCGTTGCCGATGGCATGGGTGGCCACGCCGGTGGCGACATTGCCAGCGCACTTTGCGCCCAGCGCATTGCCCGCGCCGACGAGCGTTACGCCGATGCCGAAACCGCTGGCGCTGCCCTAAAAGACATAATCTGGGATGCCAATGCGGTACTGGCCTCAACCGTTCGCGAGCACCCAGAGCTTGCCGGCATGGGCACCACCTTTAGCGGCATGATTCTTACCGGCAACAAAGTTACCGTTGCCCACGTTGGCGATTCTCGAATTTACCTAGCCCGCGATGGCAAGGTTTCTCAGATCACCAAAGACCACACCTTCGTTCAGCGCCTGGTAGACACCGGCCGAATCACACCGGCCGAGGCGCTGGTTCACCCGCGTCGCAGCGTGCTGATGCGTGTGCTCGGCGATGTCGAAGAGTTTCCTGAGGTAGACCTCGAGACCTTCGAAACCCTGCCTGGCGACCGCTGGTTGCTTTGCTCTGATGGCCTGAGCGGCGTTGTGCCCGACGACATTGCCGAACGCATTTTGCTCTCGAAGATTGAGGCATCTGAGGCCACCGAACTTTTGATTGGTGAGGCCCTCGAGTTTGGTGCGCCCGACAACGTGACCGTAGTTGTGGTTGACGTAGTGAACGCCAGCCTAAAAACCGATTTCACGCCGAGCGCCAAATTTGTTGGCTCGAGCGCCAACGACATTGTGATTGATGAGCGCAAGGGCCGCCGGTTCTTGAAGGTTCTGAACCCAATGAACCTGCCAGATCTCATCATGGGTCGCACCGAAGACCCAACCGATTACGTACCCGAATCTGATGAGTACCTCGAGAAGATCTTGCTCGAAACCCGCAGCCGCATTTTCTGGCGCCGCATGCGCCAACTTGCTACCGGCGCGGCAATCATCGCTGCGGTTATTTTTGGTTTAGTCACCGCCTACAACTACACCCAGAGCCTTTACTACGTGGCCGAATACAACGGTCACGTCACCATATACAAGGGCATCAAAGAATCATTCGGACCGGTCAAGTTCTCGCGGGTTTACCAAGAGACCAACCTCGAGGTCACCTCGCTTGGCGAATACCAAGCCAGCCTCATCGAGCGCGCAATTACCGCCGAAAACCTCGATGATGCCCTGCGCATCGTGAAGCAAATCAGCATGTCGGTGCCGAATGACTAACGCCATCAACCTGCCGCGCATCATGCGCGTTGTGCCTCGAAACCGAAACATCGAGGGCGCACTTTTGCTGCTTGCCGTTGGCCTAAACGCATTCGAGTTGGCGCAGGTTCAGCTTTCGACAATCGAAGTTCTAACCCCAGAGTTTTTTCTCTACTGGTTGCCACTCAGTTTCTTGGCGCTGGTAATTCACTCAATTTTGCGCCTGCGCGCCAGCGAAGCCGACCCTCTCATTTTGCCAATCGCGCTCGTGCTAAACGGCCTTGGTCTCAGCATGATCTACCGCCTCGATTTGGGCGCAATCGCTAACGGTGGCAGCGAGTTGTTTGGTGCCAAGCAGGTTGCCTGGTCGGTAATTGCCATGGCCGCGGCGGCGGCCGTAATCATCTACGTGCCAAGCCACTTGTTCTTGCGCCGCTACGTTTACCTGTCGATGCTCATCGGTGGCGTGCTCTTGCTTTCGCCGATGCTGCCGGTAATCGGCAAGACCATCAATGGCGCGCGCCTGTGGTTGGCCATCGGCCCACTAACCTTTCAGCCGGGCGAGCTAGCCAAGATTGCCCTCACCATTTTCTTTGCCGGCTACCTAGTCAACCGCCGCGAATCACTGGCCGTGGTTGGTCGCAAAATTCTTGGCGTGCGCATTCCGCGAGCGCGCGAGCTTGGCCCAATTGTTGTCATTTGGGCGGCCAGCCTTTTGGTTCTTGTGGTTCAGCGCGACCTCGGTACCAGCCTGCTTTACTTCGGCATTTTCATCGTGCTCATTTATGTGGCCACCGGCCGGGCCATATATGTAATTGTGGGCATGGGCATGTTCCTCACCGGCGCACTGGTTGCCAGCCGCCTCATGGATTACGTTTCGGGCCGCGTTGATTCTTGGCTGAACCCGTTTGCCCCCGAGCATTACGACGCCGTTGGCGGTAGCTACCAACTTGCTCAGGGCATCTTTGGCATGGCTCACGGCGGCCTGCAGGGCACCGGCCTCGGTGGCGGAATTCCGCACCTCGTACCACTCGCCGAGAGCGATTTCATCATTGCCTCACTCGGCGAAGAACTTGGGCTCATCGGCCTGTTTGCCATCCTGGCGCTCTACCTACTTTTGGTGTCGCGCGGCATTCGCATTGGCTTTAGCCACCCCGATGATTTCTCGAAGCTGCTGGCCACCGGTCTAGCCTTCTCTATCGCGCTGCAGTGCTTCATCGTTATCGGTGGCGTCACCCGCGTTGTGCCACTAACCGGTCTAACTACCCCGCTGCTTGCCGCCGGCGGTTCGTCGCTCATCGCCAACTGGATCATCATCGGCCTACTGCTTCGCATTTCAGATAGCGCCAAGATTGGCAGCTCTACCGGCGAGCTATCGCGAGGTGGTGTTCAATGAACCGCGAGCTAAAGCGCATCAGCATTCTCATCTTCATCATGTTCGTCAGCCTGTTTGTGGCCAGCACCGGCATCCAGGTAATTGGCGCCGATGGTTACAACCAAGACCAGCGCAATGTGCGCTCGATATACGACAGCTATAAGACCCAGCGTGGCGCAATTTTGGTCGATGCCAAGGCGGTTGCCATCAGCGGTAAATCAGACGATGTCTACCGCTACCAGCGCAGCTACTCGAGCCAAATTTACTCGTCGGTAACCGGCTTCTTCAGCACCAACCACGGTGCCACCGGCATCGAATCGGCCATGAATTCATACCTCTCGGGCAAGAACTCATCGCAGTTCTTCGAGCAGGTTGCGGCACTGCTTTCGGGCAGCCCGGTTCAGGGCGCATCGGTCGAACTCACCATCGACCCGGTGGTGCAAAAAGCTGCTTGGGATGCCCTGGGCAACAAGAAGGGTGCCGTAGTTGCCATCGAGCCAAGCACCGGCAACATTCTGGCCTTCGTTTCTAAGCCAAGCTTCGATGCCAACCGCCTTGCCGTTCACGCCGGCACCGAATCGCAGGCCAACTACCAAGAGCTCTTGAGCGCCGCCGATGGCCCGCTGCTCGACCGGGCCGCCACCGAACTGTTTGCCCCTGGCTCTGTCTTCAAGATTGTGGTTGCCACCGCGGCTATTCAGAGTGGGCAGTACACCCCCGAAAGCAAGTTGCCGAACCCGGTTAAGTTCAAGTTGCCGGGCACCAACACTTACGTTCAAAACTCGGGCGAGGGCAAGTGCGGTGGTAAGGCCACGGTTAGCATTGCCGACGCCCTGCGCTTTAGCTGCAACGTGCCGTTCGCGCAGCTGGGCATCAAGCTTGGCCAAGATCGCATTCGTGCCCAGGCCGAGCTCTTCGGCTTTGGCAAATCCGTCAAGTTCCCAATGGCAGCCAGCGCATCGCAGTACCCAACCGGCATGGATGAAGCCCAAACCGCCCTCAGCGCCTTCGGCCAATTCGATGTTCGCGTTACCCCGCTGCAAATGGCAATGGTGAGTGCCGCGGTTGCCAACAAGGGCGTGCTTATGCGCCCCAACCTCATCGAAAACGTTCAATCTTCAAACCTCACCGTCATCAGCCAGCCGGGCGCATCGGTGTTCTCGCAGCCAATGGCCGCGGCAACCGCCGCCCAGGTTAACGCCATGATGGTTGGCGCTGTGGCCCGCGGTGTTTCTGGCAACGCGGCCATCAAGGGCGTAACCGTTGCCGGCAAAACTGGCACCGCCCAAAACGGCAGCGATGCCCCATACACACTTTGGTTCACAGGTTTTGCCCCGGCCGAAAACCCTCGGGTTGCCGTAGCCGTGGTAATTGCAGATGGTGGGGGGATGGGCCAATCTGGGCGCGGTAACTCACTCGCTGCACCGGTGGCTCAGAAAGTTATGCAGGCGGTGTTGCGCAAATGAATCCAGAAACGGGCCAGCTCTACGGCGGCCGATACAAACTGATTAGTCGCATTGCAATTGGTGGCATGGGCGAGGTTTGGCAGGCTCAAGATGAGGTCATCCTGCGCGATGTTGCCATCAAGATTTTGAAGCAAGAGTTCATGGGCGACCCGGGCTTTCTCGAGCGCTTTAGAACCGAGGCCCGCCACGCGGCAATGGTGAACCACGAGGGCATCGCCAACGTTTACGACTACGGCGAAGACTCTGGTTCGGCCTACCTGGTGATGGAGTTGGTGCCGGGCGATTCGCTTGCGCGCATCCTTGAAAAAGAAAAAACTTTGCCGGCCGATAGGGTTCTCGACATCATTGCCCAAACCGGGCGCGCGCTGTTTGAGGCGCACGAGGCGGGGCTGGTGCACCGCGACATTAAGCCGGGCAACCTGCTAATTACCCCCGATGGTCAGGTAAAAATTACCGACTTTGGTATTGCCCGCGTTGGCGATCAAGTTGGCCTCACCGCCACCGGCCAGGTTATGGGCACCGTGCAATACCTCTCGCCCGAGCAAGCCACCGGCAAGCCGGCAACGCCATCAACCGATGTTTATTCACTTGGCATTGTGGCCTACGAGTGCCTGGCGGGCAAGCGCCCGTTTAGCGGCGAATCGCAGATGGCAATTGCCATGGCCCAAATTAACGAGACTCCGCCGGCACTGCCAGCCAACATCGATGCCCGCGTTGCCAACCTGGTGATGAGCTGCCTGGCCAAGAAGCCAAACCAGCGCCCAGAGAGCGCACTGGCTCTGGCCAAACGCGCCGAATCTATGATGACCACCGCACCGATTCACTCGGCTGCCACCCAGCTAATTACCAACGTTGCCGTGAGCGATCGCACCGCGGTTATTGAAACCGCCACACCAACCGCCGAATCGCCGGTGCAACAGCCGGTGGTTTGGCCATGGATTGCGCTGATTGCCGTGATTGCCGTAACCGCACTCTCGGTGGTTATCGCCATCATCACGACATCGTTGCAGCCAACTCCCACCGCAACCGTCACCGTGCCGGGATGGACAACCGCCTACCCATCGGCTTCGCCCGTGCCATCGGCCAGCCCAACATCGGTGCAGGTTTTGATGAGTGATTTAGAAGGCCAGCTGGTTGACGAAGCGCAAACCTACCTAACCGGGCTTGGGCTAAAGGTTGAGGGCGTGCCTGGCGATGTTGTGCCGGCCGACGACCCGCGTGTGATGCAGGTTTACCAGGCAACCCCACTTGGCAACCTGGTTGCGGGCACCACCGTGAAACTTATCTACTATGTGGCAGACACCTCTGCCCCGAGCGAAACCCCGGCCCCATCGGCCACACCTTCGCAGTAAAATCGAACTCTACAAAGGAGTCTTTTGTGTCTGAAAACCAGCGCGTAATTGCGGGCCGCTATGAGTTGGGCAAACTCATTGGCCGCGGTGGCATGGCCGACGTTTATGAGGGTGTCGACACCCGCCTGGGCCGAACCGTTGCAATCAAGCTGCTAAAGGCCGATCTGGCTGCCGACCCAAGTTTCGAGGCACGCTTTAGGCAAGAGGCGCAGGCCTCGGCTCGCATGGCACACCCAACCATCGTTCGTGTTTACGATGCCGGCGAAGACATCACCACCGATGCCCACGGCCACGAACTGAAGCACCCTTTTATTGTGATGGAGTACGTTCGCGGGCAGCTGCTGCGCGATCTAATGCACGAACGCCGTCTCACTCAAGACGAAGCGGTTGAGTTTGTCGCCGGCGTGCTCACCGCCCTCGAATTTAGCCACAAGGCTGGCGTGGTTCACCGCGACATCAAATCGGCCAACATCATGATCAGCGAATCTGGCCTCATTAAGGTCATGGATTTCGGCATCGCCCGCGCGGTCTCAGATTCATCGGCCACCATGGCACACACCAGCGGCATCGTTGGCACCGCTCAGTACTTCTCACCTGAGCAAGCAAAGGGCGAGCAAGTTGACTCGCGCACCGATCTTTATTCAACCGGTGTCTTGCTATACGAAATGCTTACCGGCCGCCCTCCATTCAAGGGTGAGACCGCGGTTTCGGTTGCCTACCAGCACGTTTCAGAGCCGGTGCCGGCACCAACCAGCTTCGATGCATCAATCAGCGCCGAGCTCGAGCAGGTTCTGCTGCGTTCACTTGCCAAAGACCGCAACGAGCGTTTTCAGACCGCCGAGGAGTTCCGAGAGAATTTGCTGGCTGCAGCAAACGGCTCGCCACTAACCATGGCCGCAGTTGTTGTTGAGGCGCCGGTTGAGGCAGTCGTTGAGGCGCCGGCCGAAGCAGCCGACCAGCCAGAGGCCGAGCCGGTCGAACCTGAGGGTTTCGATCTTGCCGAAGGCATGCCGACCGATCTTCCAGATGGCAGCGATCACTCAAACTCAGAGTCAAACTCAATCGTCGAACCAGCGCCAATTCCGGCAGTTGTTTACGAAGACGATTTCGAGGCACTGCTAGCCGAAGCATCTCGCGATGCAACCTCGGTTATGCCGCAGGCCTTCGTTCCCGAAGAGCCAAAGCCGGCCGCCGCACCAACTAGCCCAGCTGCCGCCGCAGCCGGCTTCACCACCTCTACCTCAAACGCAACCGAGGTTGTCGAGCCAATCACCAACCCGTTCAAGTCGCTTGGCGTAGATCTTCCAACCGATACCGGTTCAAACAGCTCGGTCGCGCAATCATTCGCGCGTTCGGGCAAACCATCGCCTGGTTTGCTCTGGGGCATCGGCTCTGGCGCGGCCGTCATCCTGGTTGGCCTCATCGTGTGGCTGTTCACCCTTGGCAGCTTCAACCTCAATGTCACCCCTGGTGGCTCTGGCGTTACCGTCAACGACGTGGTCAACAGCACCTACACCGATGGCTACGCCAACCTAACCGGCCAGGGGCTTTTGGTCACCAAGGTTTACGAGGTTAGCGATACGGTTCCGGCCGACACCATCATTCGCACCGACCCAACTGCGGGCACCAAGGTTCCCGAAAAGACCGTCATTACCGTCTATGTTTCATCGGGCAAAAACACCGTCAAGATTCCTACCCTGGCTGGTCTAACCGAGGCCGAGGCCGCAACCGCTCTGGCCACCGCCAAGCTCACCCTGGGCACAATCACGCAGGCCAACAGCTCAACCGTTGCTGCCGGCATGGTCATCGAGTCAGATCCAGTTCTCAACTCCGATGTTGCCGAGGGCACCGTGGTGAACCTCATCATCTCAAACGGCAAGGTTATGGTTCCCGATGTTCGCAACCTTGGCATCAGCGAGGCGCGAGACATCATGAGCGCTGCCGAGGTTGGCTTCACCGTTTCAATCACCACTCGCGAGGTTTGCACCGGCACACCTGGCACCATCGTGGTCGATCAGTCCATCTTGCCTGGCCTAGCCGATCAGCGCTCAGCCATCGTGCTTTATGTTGCATGTAACGTGGGCTAATCATGGTCAAGATTCTGGTTCTAGATAACTACGACAGCTTCGTTTACACCCTCAACGGCTACCTTCAGCAGCTTGGCGCCGAAACCCAGGTGCTGCGCAACGATGTCGTGACCGAGGCCGAACTGCCCGAACTGCTAGCTAAGTTCGATGCGGTTCTAATCAGCCCGGGCCCTGGCACTCCAGCTCAGGCTGGGCTTTCCATCCCGGTGGTAAAGCAGGCCCTAAAAACCGGCCAGCCGGTGTTTGGTGTTTGCCTTGGCCACCAAAGCATTGCCGAGGCAATGGGTGCCACGGTTACCAGCGCCGAAGAGCTCATGCACGGCAAGACATCGCAGGTTTCGCACGACGATTCTTTGGTATTCGAGGGTCTGCCGCAGGGTTTCACCGCCACTCGCTACCACTCTCTAGCCGTGGTTGATTCAACCGTGCCGGCCGATCTCATCGTTACCGCCAGAACCCAAAAGGGCCCTAATTCAAAGGGCGGCGTAATCATGGGCTTGCAGCACAAGACCCTGCCAATTTATGGAGTGCAGTTTCACCCAGAGTCTGTGCTCACTCAGGGCGGCTACCAAATGCTTGGCAATTGGCTCGAATCTATTGGCCTCAAGGGAGCCGCGCACAAGGCTAAGTCGTTATCTCCGATGGTCAAGTTTTAGACCCCAAACCGATAGAATTACGGTTATGCCTGAATCAACTAGTCGCAAAAAGCCAGCCAAGGTAGCAAAGCCTAAGGCTCCAAAAGTTAACTCTGAGAACTCAGAAGATCTTGCCAACCCGGTTTGGTTCAAGCCGGTTATGTTCGGCTTCATGCTGCTTGGTCTCGTTTGGATCATCACCTACTACGTAACCAGCGCGCAGTTCCCGCTGGGTGCAGGCACCCCAATTAACCTAGAAAACTGGAACATCTTGATTGGCTTTGGCATTGCCATGGTTGGTTTCATGATGTCTACCCGCTGGAAGTAATCAGCCCCCAGAATTGCAAAACCGCCCGACCTCACGGTTGGGCGGTTTTTTGTTATTCGGCTTTAGTCGGGCAAGACCTAGAGAGCCAAATTGCCAGATTTATAGATGGCAAGAGCAACAAAGATTGCGGCAACCGCAAGAACGCCGAGTTTTTGTGCAGTTTGCTGGTTTGCACCGCGAGTGTTGGCATAAACCGAGGCAATCGCACCACCGGCGAATAACCCGCCAAGGTGGCCCTGCCAGCTGATGCCTGGCATTAGGAACCCGAAGGCAAGGTTGATGGCGATAAGCCCAACCATGCCGCGTGAGTTGCCGCCCAACGAGCGCATAACTACGAAATATGCGGCCATGAGGCCGAAAAACGCCCCAGATGCGCCCAGCACGCCGCTATAGGGGTCAGACAAGAACATTACGGCAACCGAGCCGCCGAGAATAGACACCAGGTAGAGCGCCGCAAAGCGCAGCGAGCCAAACAACGGCTCTAGCACCTGGCCAAAGATGAAGATTGAATACATGTTTAGCAACAGGTGCAGCGGGTTGCTAGTTGAGTGAATAAAGCCGGCGGTAATTAGGCGCCACGGCTCGAATTGCCCATATTCGGGCGCCATCTGGCTTGGTGCAAAAAACAACAGGTTGGTGAGCTGCGAGCCGGGCAGAATTTGCCCGACCCACAACACAACACAAATCAAGACAAGGCTGGCGGTTGCAGGCGTTTGTTTGAACGCAGTTCTTACAAAACCCACAGTGCCCGCCTCGGTTTGGTTTTTAAGACCTAGGGTCTTAGATCTTCTCGATGGTGATCGATTCGATTACTACATCTTTTAGTGGCTTGTCGCGGCCATCGGTTTCTACGCCTTCGATTGCAAGAACTACCTGCTTCGAAGCCTCGTCGGCTACCTCACCAAACACGGTGTGCTTGCCGAACAACCAGGTGGTTGGTGCGGTGGTGATGAAGAACTGTG
>ERZ650301.574-NODE-574-length-10373-cov-12.387672_pt1 | contig 10373 bp, 17 predicted proteins | sample MGYA00376237_ERZ650301 | MGnify/ENA primary metagenome ERZ650301 (study PRJEB26733, sample SAMN07839255) | wastewater metagenome | biome: small river; feature: stream; material: water | place: USA: North Carolina | collected 2016-04-05 ...
GTCTATTTCATAGGGCGATTGCAGAGAGTGCACAGCAAAGTCCTATCCGAGGCTTGACGGAAAAGCGTCTGGGTTTGGCCCCGGCTACCGAGATTGCGGATAAATATATGGCAACCCTTGGAGTGCAGTCTTTAAAAGAGCTCCGGGGTTTGCCTACCGAAAAGTTGGTACTCACCGCAGCTGAACAAAAAGCAGGGGAGTTTGCCGGCTCCATGATTGATGGCCAGATTCTCAAGGGCGATCCAGTGCCTTTGTTTGCCGCTGGTCAGCAAGCTAAGGTGCCTTTTATGATCGGCACCAACTCCTGGGATGCCAGCCTCTTTACTTTTAACCAGCCCCCTCTAGATGCGCTTGCAAAAGCATTTAAGGAAGATCCAAAAGTTGTTAATCAGCTGTATAGCAAAATTCCAGAAAAGTGCGCTGTATCAGCCGATTTGATGGCCGACATGTTGTTTCGTGCGAGTACTAAATTCTTGGCGGATAGTATGAATGGTGTTGCACCTGGATACGCTTATTACTTTGATTACTTAACTAAGAACATTCGTCCAGCTTATCCTGGCGTGCCTCATGCATTTGAGATTAGTTTTGTATTCGGAAGCAATGCATTAACTAATCAAGCCCCTAAAACACCTGAATCATCGGTAGACCGTTGCGCTCATATTGAGAATGCCATTGCAGAAAGTAAGAAGGGTGGTATTTGGCCTGGATATATGTATCCCATTACTGATAAAAATGATCCACAAGATATCGCCATATCTGAAAAGATGTCTGCAAGTTGGACTCAGTTTGCCAAGACTGGCAATCCAAATGTCCAGGGTCAGGCCAATTGGCCAATCTATAGCTTAAAGAATGATGTGATGAGAAGCTACTCTCCAAATGCCGAGACTGTTAAAGGCATGTTGAAGGAGCGAGTGGACTATCAGTTACTTCATTTAAAAAAACTGTACGCCACTGAGTGATGCGGTCCAAAAGAAAAAGCCACCCGAGGGTGGCTTTTGTATTACTGGTGGGTCAGGCGGATTAACTTCGTCCAAACTTCGTTTTCGAGCTCACTCCCAGGCCTTACCCATACGCCTGAGTTACTTGCCCTTACCGTGGCCACCTTTCTTAATGCCACCATCAGTATTCATTGGCATCATGCTGCCCTTATTTTGCTGTCCTGGAGCTAATTGTTTGGCTGATTGTCCTGCACCTTTTTCTTGGCCTGGCGCCAATTCCTTAGCTGATTGACCAGGGCCTTTTTGCTTGCCTGGCGCATTGGCGCTATTTCCTTGAGCAAAAACATTCACACATAGCGTTAGCGAAAGTAGAGCAATTGAGAATATCTTCATCATGATCATCTCCAGATTAATATTGCAATTCGAACATGCAATCACTTTATTGGGGTTAAAAATACTGGACTCATTTATTTCCCTAATTGGCTGAGCTGGTACTAGTGATAAATTTAAGTGATGCATACTTAAATGATGTCTTTAGATCATAAGGTTACATTTCAAATCCTTCCCGATCATTTTAGAGATATGCGGTTGGCTAGCTCGATGAGTAATAGTGATAAGTCTCTGCTTACGAAATTTCCTTGGCGAAGGAAATTACTTTCAGAGGAGCGACAAATCCACCTCAATATTCCCTCGCGTGGCATTTGAGTACGGGCAGACTTGATGTGCTTCATTAATGATGTCCTGGGCAATCGCCCGGTCCATGTTGGGGATGGAGATATCCATCCTTACAGAAATTCCAAAGCCATGGGGAATAGGTCCAATAGACACGCTAGCATCAATAGACGCATCATCTGGAATTTTCATTTTCTTTAGCGATGCCACATGTTTCATTGCCCCCATAAAGCATGCAGAATAGCCAACGGCAAATAATTGCTCAGGATTTGTTGCTGTCCCCGAACCACCCATTTCCTTTGGGGGAGTTAGTGTTACCCTCAGAACCCCATCGCTGGTGCGTGATCTGCCCTCTCTTCCGCCTGTAGTGTGTGCATGGGCTGTGTAGAGAATTTTTTCTAATGTATTAATCATATTCATCTCCTTATCGGAAGCTTGTGTTTAATCCTATATTTGCCAAGCTCAAATCGCAAGTATTCCCCTACTAACAAAATATGAATAAAAATTATCTTAATTAATTCAATTTTTACTAGTTGTAAGCTAGAAAAAACTCGAATATTTACTCTCTGACTTTTGCAAAAATAGTTTTTTCCGTCCCCCTGTTTTCTTCAATCGCAAGTCTTAATGCTTCATTTTCGAAAGCATCCAAATCAATTGATAAATCCTCGTGACCTAGCGTAATAACATAACTCCAAACAATTTCACTAGACCAATCCTTGGAAAAAATATCAACAATACGTTTCATGTTTATCCCCATATAAATCAAGGCTTGCGTGGCAATCTTAGCTGGCTATTTAATAAATCTATTGCTTCAGCCCAATCAGCATCATTTAGTAATTCGTCGCGTAAAAAATTGCGTTGATTTTGATTCCAAAATTCCGCCTCCGCTAGCACAGTTGATTGATTTAGAGGTGCATGTTTAGCAATAAACTCATCAATCGATTTGCAGCTTGATGGCAATCCAAGTTGATCGAAGAGTTCTTTTAATGGGTGAAAAAATTTTTCCATAAATGTCTCCAAAATTGATCCTGCAGTTAATGTATACCCCTTAAAAAATTAAATTTCAATGGCACTTGAAAATTTAATTAATAGGTATAGGATGGAGGTGTGGACACTATGAGAATCGAGCGCGATAGTCTTGGTGCCGTTCAGGTGCCGGCCACAGTTTTGTGGGGTCCACAAACTCAAAGATCCTTGAATTTCTTTGGCATTTCCACCGAGAAAATGCCTCCAGAATTCATTGAGGCTTTAGCTTACGTTAAACGGGCTTGTATTGAAATAAACGCTAAAGATGGGCGACTAAATCGCCATCGGGCTGATGTTTTGCTCGCTGCAGTCGATGAGGTTATCTCAGGACAACATGCCAGTGCTTTCCCTCTGTCTGTATGGCAAACGGGATCGGCAACGCAAACCAATATGAATATGAATGAGGTTCTTGCGAATAGAGCGATAGAGCTATTGGGGGGTGTTATAGGGGTAGATCACTACATCCACCCCAACGATGATGTTAATGCGGGGCAGTCATCCAACGACGTTATACCGACCGCAATGCATGTGGCGGCTGTTTGTCGAATTAACGGGCATTTAATGCCGGCTTTGATTGGTTTGGTAGCCAGTCTGAGACATAAGGCGAATGATTTTTCCCGGATTATTAAAGTAGGAAGAACGCATTTACAAGATGCGGTTCCATTGACTTTGGGGCAAGAATTTTCTGGTTATGTAAGGCAGCTAGAGACGGCAATGAGGGATATTGATCTTGCACTTTCGGCTTTGTATGAGCTTGCCATTGGTGGAACAGCTGTGGGAACTGGCATCAATACTTCACCGCAGTTTGGCGCGCTAGTTAGTGAGGAATTGGAGGAGTTAACCGGTTTTCCATTTGTATCGGCACCCAATAAGTTTGCTGCTATTGCGGGTCATGAGCCTATCGTATTTGCTCACGGAGCCTTGAAAACCTTAGCTGTGGCATTAATGAAGATTTCTACTGATATTCGGTGGATGGCCTCAGGCCCCAGATCGGGAATTGGGGAGATTCGATTGCCTATTAATGAGCTAGGTAGCTCCATCATGCCAGGGAAAGTAAATCCAACCCAATGCGAGGCAATGGCCATGATTTGTTACCAAGTAATGGGAAATGATCTCACCATTGCCATGGGCGCGGCATCGGGAAATTTTGAGTTAAATGCTTTTAGGCCACTTATTTTGAATAACTTTTTACAAAGCATTCGGCTGCTCAGTGACGGTATGCGGTCTTTTACAAAATATTGTGTGGAGTCAATCGAACCCAATATTGAGAGGATTAAGCAATTGATGGACGATTCTTTAATGCTTGCTACTGCATTAACGCCTCATATTGGTTATGACCGCTCAGCATCGATTGCGCTCACAGCTTATAAGAAAAACATTTCCTTGAGACAGGCGGCATTAGATAGCGGTTTTGTTAATGCCGAGGAGTTTGATGCATGGGTTCAACCCGAGAAATTGATATGAATTTAAGCGAAGAGGATTCGCATTTTGAGAGGAGTGAAAAATGGACAATTCAACAAACAGTAGGGCCATTAATAGCCTTAATCATATTATGGAGTTAGAGCTGGCTGGGGTTGTGAAATATACGCATTACGCATTGATGGTTTATGGGTATAACCGCATTCCGATCGTATCTTGGTTAAAAGAGAATGCATCTGAAAGTCTTGCTCATGCCCATAAGGCTGGTGAGCTGGTGACTTTGCTTGGCGGCCATCCATCATTGAGGATCGGAAATTTGTTAGAGACTGAAAAGCATGATATCGGCGATATTTTGCAAGAAAGTTTAGAGAATGAAACGCAAGCACTGGCGGCTTATTACGATCTACTTAAGATTTCTACGGGAACACATCCAGAGACTTCGGGAGTGCAATCCGTCTTGCTGGAAGAATATGCGAGAGAAATGATTGTCACCGAAGAGATGCATCTGGACGAGGTGAATAAGATGCTTAGAAAGCCTGGTGAGTTGTGTGTATTTAAGTAGCGTATTGATATGAAGTTATTGGCGGGAGATCATCATGGAAAAATTTCACATTGCAATGGTTATTGGAAGCTTACGGAAGGAATCATTTAATCGTCAGCTGGGCGAACAAATTATTAAACTTTCGCCAGCAAATGTTGATTTTGAGCTGGTAGGAATTGGGGATCTGCCTTTATATGATCAGGATCAAGATGAACATCAGGCCGATTCTGTCAAAAGAATGAAAGCGCAGATTCATAAGGCGGATGGGGTGATATTTGTTACCCCAGAATACAACCGCTCTATTCCTGGTGTGCTTAAAAATGCGTTAGATCATGGTTCAAGGCCTTATGGGCAAAATGCATGGGCCAGAAAACCTGCAGGAATTATTGGAATTTCGCCAAGTCCTGTTGGAACAGCTATAGCGCAACAGCATTTAAGAGTGGTTCTAGCAACACTAGATATGCCCACTTTGGGCCAGCCTGAAATGTTTTTGCAAATGAAAGATGATTTTTTTGATGAGTCTGGAAATGTAAATGAACGCAGTCGAAAGTTCATTAAAGGGTGGATCGATCGTTTTTTAACTTGGGTATCCATTAATAGAGGCGTGTAGTACTTGAGGATTGCACCATGAGGGATCTGGATTTTGGAAAACATATGAGCGATAAAGAGGTATTGGCTCGTATCGCTGCGGGGGTGATGACTATCCGTGGCTTAGAGCCAGAATTTTCCTTTCAAGTTCATGAGCAATTACATCAAATTAATGGCCCCGCGATTAGTCGCGATCCCTCTATTCTTGATCTGAGAAGCCTTCCCTGGTGCTCTATTGACAACGATGATTCCAGGGATTTGGATCAGCTTACGGTCACCAAAAAATCTACCAGCAAAGGTTGGATTCTGTTGGTGGCTATTGCTGATGTTGATGCCATAGTTGGGATGGGCACGGCAATAGATGAACACGCCTTATTAAATACACGATCCGTTTACACCTCAGCCAGAATATTTCCTATGTTGCCGCTTAAATTATCAAATAATTTAAGTTCGCTCAATCCGGGCCAGGATCGCTTAGCTCTGGTATCTGAAATGCAGATATCGGAAGATGGCGCCATTACGAAATCATTTATCTACCGCGCATGGGTGCATAACCGCGCCCAACTTTCATATGACAACGTTTCGGAATGGCTAGAAGGTAAGTCGCAGCTGCCTCAAGATGCTCTGATGGTATCGGGGTTAGATGCGCAAATTAGAAAACAAGATCAGCTAGCCCAGGTTCTGAGAGCAAGGCGTCACGAGCATGGCTCTTTGGAGTTCGAAATTTTCCAACCCAGGGCTAGCTTCTCTCAAGATTCTATTCGGACCATTGAACAGCAGCCTCACAATCGCGCTCGTCAGTTGATAGAGGAATTTATGATTGCGACAAATGGCTGCACTTCTAGATTTTTAGCTCATGCGGGAATTTATTCAATCAGAAGGGTTGTGCGTTCACCCGAAAGATGGTTAAAAATCGTTCAGCTTGCTCATGAGTATGGAGTTAATCTACCGAATGAGCCAGACAGTCTGGCACTCGAGCAATTTTTAGCAAGGCAGCGCCGAGAAGATCCTATCCGGTTTCCTGATCTCTCTTTGGTAATTGTGAAGCTCATGGGCTCAGGCGAATATATTGCTGAAAAACCATCCAATCGTCCGGTAGGCCATTTTGGACTTGCTGTCAGTGACTATATGCATTCAACAGCGCCTAACCGCCGGTATCCAGACATCATTACTTTGCGCTTGATTAAGGCGGTATTGGCTGGAAAGCCCCCGCCATATAGCGTCGAAGAGCTGCATTCCTTGGCACAGCATTGCACCGTGCAGGAGGATGCCGCCCGAAAAGTTGAGCGTCAATTAAGAAAATCTGAGGCTGCTATGTTTTTGAGATCAAGAATAGGACAAGTATTTCAAGGGGTGGTTTCAGGTCTGAATGAGAAAGGTGCGTGGATACGCATTTTTGATCCCCCGGTAGAGGGCAAGCTTGTCGATGGCGAAAGCTATCCGCTTGGCAAGTTATTGAAAGTCAAACTCATTTATACGCATGTTCAGTTGGGATTTATTGATTTCTCTGTTGTGGAGGGTGGGATGAGTTGATGTATTAAATGTTTTAGATGACATGGGGAGGTTGAAATGAGGCACAACAATTTAGAAACACATATTCATTTAAGAAATGTAGAGCAAACACCTCGCGATTTACTGATCAACATTTTGGAGGGAGAGGGCGATGAGATTGGTTGGAGTGAAGAAGACTTGATTCGAGAAGCTGCCATGCGATTAGAGGCGGATCCCGAGGCTTCATTAAGAATGGCTAGGGCAGCATTAAGAGGGCTAGTAAGAGATGGCCTTGTTGTTCGTGATGGGCAGTTAATCTGCCTTAAAGACTAAAGTTGAGGCCAGTATGAAAACTATTTTTCATGCTATGTTTGGGATGCTGTCCTTTGGGCTTATCTTAGTCTCCCTAATGACCTCTCTTATTGTTGAGATTTGGAGTTCACAGAGAGTAATTGCTGGCGTAAAAGCATTGGTTTTCCAGTCGATCCTATTGCTATTGGTACTTTTGGGCTTTGCCGCGCTCTTGGGTCTATCTCTTGGAAGGGCGAGGCAAGGCAATATTGTTGAGGCTAAAAAGAAGAGAATGGTTTGGCTTTTTGCTGTCGCCATATTAATACTCTTGCCTGTTGCCTATGTATTAAATAAATATGCCAAGCAAGGGCAATTCAATTGGGCTTTTATTGCCCTGCAATCGGTTGAATATGCATTTGATATCGTTTTTCTTGTTTTACTGGGATTAAATATTAGGGATGGGAATACATTGGTTCGCCAATCTCAAGGTGATTTTGATGATATGCAGGCTTAAGGAGGTGGTATGGCTACTGTTTATTTAAATATTCAAGGTATTTCTTCTCCAGAGTGCATTGGGGTGATTAAGAATGCCCTTCAATCTCTGGTTGATATATCTAGCATTCATGTAGATTGGGAATCTGGTCGAGCCCAGATTACGCGCTCACTTAATCATTCCGATGATCTGATTCATCTCATTAACCAAAGCGGGTATCAGGCGAGCCTTGATTTAGATGAGGTTTGATATTCAGTATCGCTTTGTTAGGCAACCGACAAGTCACTCTCGGTCGCCAGAGCGCCTGCTATCCTCACCCGTGATGGTCCAATAGATCCTACGAAACCAAAAGAAAAGGGACAACCTGTTTTAGGAAGAGCTGGCTGGTGATACGATAGTGTTACTAAATCACTAACGCAAAGGATTAGATTATGAAAATTATTAATTCCACATTGATTGCCCTGACTACAGGCCTTGTATTAACAGCTTGTGCGCAACAAACGGAATTAATCCCCACCAGAGGTCAATCAGCTGAGCGCTACAACCAAGATCGCGAAGCTTGCATAAAAGAGTCCAATAAATACTATGGCAACAGTGGTGGTGTTCCATCCGAGTCTGATGTATTTCTGGAGTGCATGAAGGCAAAGGGCTATCAAAATAAACAAAAGTTCTAATCCTTACGGATGACAGCGCTAAGTGCTTTGGTCGTTTTGAAGCGCGCAAACCACCTTCGGGTGGTTTTATTTTGCTGATTTACTCGTCAACCGCTATATTTCCATGCATTTATCGATGGTATCGATATTCCTGAGTCTTACCGCCGTAGCCATAGCTAGCGGCCCTAACATCTTGTACATAGATATAGCTCTCTTCATGAAGATTGCCTAGAATTCGTTCAAAACCTTCGAATGCCGCTTTGATGTACTGAGCCTTCTCATCTTTTGTATTGGTTTCATCGGTAATCTTAATGTCAAAGTAAAAGCTATTCTTAGCTTGCTCGCTTAGTAGCTTGCCACCCACAAACCAGCAATCAGACTCTACATATTCAATAGCTATCGCAGTCACTTCTTTTTTCTTCCCCAAAATGCGGTGGGTAAGATCCAGTAAAAGCTCATTAATGGCTTTAGTAGTTTCAATATTCCTTTGTCCGCTGACTTTCACATTCAATATTGGCATGTCATTATCCTTTGGTAATTAATAAAACAAAAACTAATTAGCTATGCAACTATTTGGGAAATAAAATAGCCCAATTACTTCAGGGCAGAACTAATTCCTCTTAGTTGTCCTACAACTTCTTCAAAATGCCCGGTACCTAATACTTTCTTTAAGCGCTTGGTAACGGCGCCACTGGCTGAATTAATTGCATCCTTCATATCAACAGCCCTCTTAGTTGGATGAATCTCTTGCTCTCTGCCATCCTTTGCCGAAGCAACCCGTTTGATCAGCGCTAAACGCTCTAGACCATCTAAACCTCTAGTAGCAGTGGGGCGGCTAATGTTCATCTCTAAAGCTAGTTCGCTTTGCAATAAGGGGGCTTTATCTAGAACGACCCTAAGCATGAAGGCTTGGGAAGGGGTCAGGCCAAATGGCTTAAATGCACTAGTCCATTCCCGCTCTAGCTGACGAGCCAGGCTGGTGGTATTGAAATAGAGGCATTGTTCAAACATAAGTGTTAGTGTAGTTGATATTGGTTAGCTATGCAACTATATGCCCATGAAAAAGCCACCCGAAGGTGGCTTTTGGTATTACTGGTGGGTCGGGCGAGATTCGAACTCGCGACCAACGGATTAAAAGACGTGGAATTGTGTTCGAACAGTAGTCGAGTCATTGGTTTAAACCTGTGAGGAAAGTGGTGTGGTGTAGGCGGGTGGTCTCCTGGTGCCGGATTTGAATTCTTGGATTCCCAGTGGCGTCGACAGCATCATTATGAAGTGTCCGGAGAAGTGACACTAGGTTTGTCGGGTTAACCGACAAAATCTAAGTAGCCACTTGGGATAATAAAATCAGACTAGGGTAGTTTTTCGTCTTACTCTTCCAGTAGGCTTCTTAACATCCACGCAGTTTTTTCATGAACATCTTGTCGTTGAGTAAGCAAGTCTGCAGTAGGTTGATCATTTGCTTTTTCAACTAGAGGAAAAAGTTTGCGAGCAGTTTTTGCTGTTGCTTCTTGAGCTTTAACAAGATGCTTGACCATATCCATTGCTTTTGGCACACCCTCAACCTCTTTTATTGAGGAGAGCTTGGCAAATTCTTTATAAGTTCCTGGGGCTGGCTCGCCAAGGGCTCTGATGCGCTCAGCTATCAAATCAAGTGCTGTCCATTGCTCGGTATATTGAGTCATGAACATGGTATGAAGAGTATTAAACATGGGCCCCTTTACATTCCAATGAAAGTTATGAGTCATTAAATACAAAGAGTAGCTATCGGCTAAAAGCTCAGATAAACCTTTAGCGATGGCTTTGCGATCTTTTTCACTAATGCCAATATCAATTGCGGTTTTGGATAATTTAGTGCTCATAACTTCTCCTTCATTGGTAACGATGTTTCAGACGATGCTGATATCAACTTCTATATTGCCACGAGTTGCGTTGGAATAAGGACAAACTTGATGAGCGGTATCCACTAAATCCCTGGCAACTGACTTTTCTAAGCCGGGTAAGGCTATGGCCAATTTGACAGCGATACCAAATCCTTGTGGGATTGGGCCAATGTCAACACTAGCATCAATAGAAGCATCATCAGGCACCTTAACCTTTTTTAGCCCAGCAACATGCTTGAGTGCCCCCATAAAGCAAGCTGAATATCCAGCGGCAAAGAGTTGTTCAGGATTGGTTGCTGTACCAGTGCCACCCATTGCTTTTGGCAAGGCTAGGTCGACATTGAGTAGGCCATCATCACTAACGGCTTTGCCATCTCT
>ERZ650301.578-NODE-578-length-10341-cov-5.552012_pt1 | contig 10341 bp, 4 predicted proteins | sample MGYA00376237_ERZ650301 | MGnify/ENA primary metagenome ERZ650301 (study PRJEB26733, sample SAMN07839255) | wastewater metagenome | biome: small river; feature: stream; material: water | place: USA: North Carolina | collected 2016-04-05 ...
TGCTGATGCTTTACTTGATTGTCATCAAGGGCGTGATTGGCCCCATCAACATGTTGGTGTGTGGCACATGCCTGTTGTTACTTTTCTTTGAGTCTTCGTTTGGTATTTGCATTGGTTGCAAGCTGCATGACCTGTTCAGCAAGAACAAGGTAGAGCTTTGCCCAGGAAACGTCTGCACTTACACGCCAGCCCACGATGCTGGCGGTACATGGGTTCAGGGTTTGGTGTTTCTTGTGTTTTTGGTCACGGTCTTCAACGTGGCGAATTGGGTTTATGGCCATCCCATATCGCCACAAGATGCGGCTGAAGTCGAACGTTGCACCGTGCCTGAATTTGTCAAAAAAATTGGGCATGAGCAGCAATGGAAATTGCACAACGGATGTTAATAAAAGGAGGTTCTATGGCATTCAATCAGATTCAAGTTCATGTTGAAAACATCAAATGCGGCGGCTGTGAAAAGTCCATCATCAAAGGGCTGACCACGATCGAAGGCTTGTCCAACATCGTGATTGACCGCGAACAGCAGTTGGTCAGCGTGATGGCCGATGAGCTATTGCGCGAGGTGCTGGTTGCCAAGCTCAAATCGATGGGTTATCCAGAACACGGCAGCGTCAGCGGGCTGGATGCGGAGCTTGTCAATGTCAAATCATTTGTTAGCTGTGCGATTGGCCGTGTTTCCTGATTTTGAACTGTCCCATTGGTCCATCGAGTCTTTGGGCTGTTATTGCTTTGATGGATGCTTTATAAAGTTGGTTACTGCAACACTACAGGACAGCATAAGGTGTAGCCGATCTTATGCATGGCTTTGATACTTGGCTGTGCTGCGCCCACGCCTGCCAGTTTCTTTCTGAGGCGCGCGATGCGCATTTCCATAGATGCAGCCGAAGGCGCATTGTCATTACTGGCGCCAATGATCTCAGCGAGTTGCCAGCGCTCTAAGCTCTGGCCTGGTGCACGAGCCAGCGCGCACAAAATTTGTACATCGCTTGCTGTCATATCCACCGTGCTGTCTGGGCCTCTGAGCGACATTCGTGAGAGATGCAGCACCAACACATTGTCTAATGTGGAGGTGGTTCGCAGGCGCTTACCCAAGGCTGCTACGCCGGCCATGAGTTCTTGCGGGTGAACTGGCTTGGTTAGGTAGAGGTCTGCACCACTTTCGTACCCCTCTACTTTTTCGCCAATTTTTGCGCGTGCCGTTGTGATAACGATCCCTACATTAGGCTGTGACGCACGCAAGCGTCGTGTGAGACTTAGGCCATCTTCGTCAGGAAGATTCAGGTCAATCACATAGACATCAGGCACAAAACCACCGGTGACATCGTTGATGTCCTCGGCCATCGGCACACCACGGACGTAATGGCCCTGATTTTGCAAAAAAGTGAGCGTGGCTTCGCGCAACTCATCGTTGTCCTCGATCACGAGAATCTTCAGGGCTGCATTTTGCATGGGGCTTGTCATTCAGGTTGTCGATGCCGTTTTTGACAATTTTGTAATTTTGAGGCTTTGACTCCCAACAAAAACTAACATTCATCTAGCTTTTCTGGGACCCAAACGCTGAATACCGCATGGTCAATCCGCGACTCATAAGTGATCGTGCCCTGCAGCAAGTCAAGTAAACCTTTGACCAAGAACAATCCCAAGCCTGAGCCGGACAGGCGGCGTGCTTGAGGGCTGCGGTAATACTTTTCAAAGAGGTGATTTATGTCTGGCAAGCCTGCCGGACCGACCTCATTGTCGACACGCCAAAGCCAGCCAGGCTGACCGTTTTGTACAGTCGATGCCAGCGTTACAAGAATACGGCTTTGCGGTGCACCGTATTTGCAGGCGTTGTCAAGCAAATTACCCAAAACGATGGACAGCATTTGTGCATCGGTCTGCAGTGTGTCATCTCGGTCTGGGGCTGAAAAATCGATGCGATCAGGCATGCGACAGGCCAAGATACAAGCGCGTGTGAGTTCAATAGGGGTCACGCTCTGCAAATCCGGTTGCAAGCCTTGGTCGGCCAACTGCCCCGTGTGCACGCAACGCTCGATCACTTGGTTCATGTCGGCGATGGTGCGCTCCATGGTTTCGCGTTTAAGTGGGCCACTTTCCATCCACATGCGTAAGGTCGCCAATGGCGTTTTCATTTCATGCGCCAACATGGCAAACAGTTGGCTTTGTTCTTCGCGATGTCGCGCTTCTGCCTTAGCTTTTTCTTGGCTACGAAACAGATCCAATGTGGCTTGCTGCTTTTCCTTTGCCATTTTTCGGGCTCGGAACTGCATCACGAAAAACATGACGACGCCATCAAACACCGTGTGTGCCAAGGAGCCAAACACGGCGATCATGTTCGCATTGATCCAGCCCAAATGTATCAGCGGAAGCATGGAGTTGGTCAGGCTGTAACAACACAGGTAAAAGAGCATGAACTTCAAGGGAATGGGCCTGTGAACCTTCTCCTGCCATGCGCTCAGCAAGGTGATGGTCAAAAAGACCATGACAAGTGGGATGCAGATATTGCCAATCTTCAGTGCCAAGTAAGGCTGGCCTGACCAATGCAATACAGGTAATACAACTAGAAAAACGAGCAAGCTATAGCATGCGCGCAATGCCCAGCGAGAAGGTCGGTAATCCTCAATAAAAATAGTTAAAAACCACAGCGTTGCAGCAATTAGCCAGAGAAAAATGGTCGATGCAATGTTCGATAAAAGTCCTTCTGGAAACCAAGGTCCGATGGCCACCCTAGCGAATCCAAGCAGCAAAAAGCCCCATGTAGCTGACATCAGTTGTTTGATGGCGAAGGCTCCTATAACTCGATCACGTGTGTATAACCACTGTGCCATCGCCCAAGTCGCAAATATCGCCGACATGACGACAATAAAGCCGATGAACCATTCTTGGTGACGATTTTCTTGCTGTGCTAAGTTGTAAGGCATCACTTTCACCTGCATTACTCGGGTACTGATGCTGCGCAGCTTCAAATAGACCGTACGCTCCTTTGACATGACCGGAATTTGAAATGTCAGATTGATTGTTGCCAACTCGGTGTCATTCGGCGGCAGGGCATCCCCTGAACGTTGCTCCAGACCATTGACAGGGTCGTACAGCGTGACGTAATCCAAATACGGTGGCCTGACCTGCACCACCCAAGGTGATGTTGTGGGCATGTCGCTGGCACGCAAATCTAATCGCACCCAGATCGTTTCAGGTCCGTAACCCCAAGTTTTCCATTCGGGCAAAGGTTGCCAATCAGTCGCAGCTTGAATGTCTTGCAATGACGCATTGCCCGTTTTATCCATCAGCCATTGCTGCGCACGGATGGGGTTTGTGCGCTCACTACTTAGAGTGGGCTGGCAGCCGCAGAGAAAAATAGCTGCTGCCAAAGTCCAAAACCATCGGCAAAGGAATGACGTTTGAATCGGTTGAGGCATGGTGTGCAGTGTGTGTTTCAGCAGTAATGGCACATTGAATGTACGGCACGTCTTGTTAGGTTTTGTTGGTTTTGTTGGTTTTGATTTATTAAATTGCCAGATAAATCAATTCCAATGAAACACTTTCGATTTTTGTCTTCAATTCGGCTGCTCACGACTGTGCAGCCATGGCTCATGACCCTGCTTGCTGGGGCTTCATGCGGTTTGGGGTATGCGCAAACTACACCTGGGCAATTGCTTCAGGATATCCGAACCCTGCAGCCCCAGACGCATTCGCTGCCTGTGCCGTCACAGGGTTCCGAGCTCACGTTGACGCCTGACGATGCCCCCATTTCAGGGCAGCTTCAGTTTGTTGTTAACCAGTTCAAATTCGTTGGCAATGAACGGATTTCGAGCCAAGATCTGCAGCAATTGTTGTCTGGGTTACTAGGACGGTCCATCACTTATAACGATCTCAAGCAAGCCACACATGCCATTACCTCCTTGTGCCGGGATCGCGGTTTGTTGGCGCGGGCCGTGCTGCCTCCGCAAGACATCACCGACGGGCTAGTCACTATCCACATCATCGAGTCTCGTTTAGGCGGACTCGCCATTGATAACCGCAGTCAACGCATCAGCAACGCGCATATTGAGGCTTGGTTCGAGCAACAAACGCCACGCGGACAAGTCATTGAACTCAAGGCGCTTGATCACGCCTTGCTCACGCTGGGTGACTTGCCCACCGTGAGTGTCGATGGCTTTTTGCAAGAAGGTGAGCAGCCTGGACAGACCACATTGGTGATGACAGTTTTGGACAAGCCTTTCTACACCAGTCAGGTCTTGCTCGATAACTTTGGTGACAAAAATACAGGCATCACACGCGCCTCGGCGCAGCTCAATGTCAATGGACTTGTAGGGGAAGGAGATCAGCTCAACCTCTATGGTCTTCACACACAGGGCAGCGACTACCTGCGTGCAGGCTGGACCACGAACGTTCCCGAAGCTGACCGAGGCCAGCGCATCGGGCTTTATGCCAGTCGCATGGACTACAACATCATCAGCACCTCTTTCCAGAGTGCCCGCATCACGGGTGCTGCCGAGGTGATGGGTATGGAGGCCACCGATCCACTCATCCGCTCGCGCACAGCCAACGCCATGTTGTCATTGAACTTTGCGCACAGCCGCTTCAAGTCGTGGAGTGATGGTGTATTCAGCGCAGACCGCGCTTACACCAGCGATGTGGCTCTGTTTGGTGTGTCAGGCAATCAGATCGACAGTTGGCAGGGCGGCGGCCTCAGTGTGGCGTCGTTCATGGTCTCTTCAGGCACCATTGACCGTGTGCCAAGCTCAGACGCCAACCATGTTGGTGGCCAGTTTGCCAAACTGCGCTATGGCTTGAACCGCACACAAAACCTGCAGCCTGATCTGTCATTGTTCGTTTCGCTGACGGGGCAAATTGCTACCCGCAACATGGACAGCTCCGAGCAGTTGTATTTGGGCGGCCCTATGAACGTGCGTGCTTACAACTCTGGCCAAGGCTCCGCCAGTCAAGGACAGCTCTACACCGTCGAGCTGCGCCAGCAATTGCCTGAGCAATTTCAGTTCGCTGTGTTTTATGACGAAGGTCGCGCACAGAGCTGGAAGTTCAACCCCTCATCCAACAACGTGGACAACCACTACACCTTGCGTGGTGTGGGCGCCAGCCTGTCTTGGGCGGGGGCGCAAGGCGTCAATGCCAAGGTGGTTTGGGCGCAACGCATGGGTCAACCCAGCACCAGCGTCAGCAACGTCCTTGCGCAAAACGGCGGCCTTGATCGTCAGCGTCTCTGGCTCAGCGCCAGCCTGTCTTTTTGATGGGTTGAGGGCTGAAATTTCAACATGCACGCTTCACTGAACCGCGTTTATAAGGTCATCTGGTGCAAGGTCCGCCTTGCCTGGGTGGCCGTGAGTGAGCTCGCCGTCGGTGGTGGCAAAGTGCAGTCCAGCACTCGTCAAGTCAGCCGTGCCAACCGTGAAGTCGAAACGTCCAAACGCAGTGGCATTGGGCTAGCGCTCAAAGCGCTGGCCTTGGCGCTGGTGACCAGCAGTGTCATGGCCGCGCCCCCCGTGCCCACGCAGCTGCCCACCGGCGGGCAAGTGGCCGCAGGCCAAGCCAGCATCGTGCAAACCAACACGGCAAACGCCAACACGCTCACGGTCAATCAGGCCAGCCAGCGTGCCATCATCAACTGGAGCGCCTTCAACGTCGGCAGCCAAGCCACCGTCAACTTTGTGCAGCCCAGCCAAAGCAGTGTGGCGCTCAACCGCGTGCTCTCGGCCGACCCCAGCCAGATTTACGGTCAGATCAATGCCAACGGTCAGGTCTATTTGGTCAATCCCGCTGGTATTTACTTCGCGCCCGGCGCGTCGGTCAACGTGGGTGGCATCGTGGCCACGACCCACCAAATGGCCGATGCCGATTTCATGGCTGGCAAAACCAGTTTTGACCGCAACGGCGCCACCGGCAGCATCATCAACGACGGCAATATTCAAGCGGCTCTCGGCGGTTACATCGCCATGCTCGCACCCGAGGTGCGCAACAGCGGCGTGCTCGTGGCGCAATCGGGCACCGTCGCACTGGCTGCGGGCGAGCGCATTACCCTCAACTTTGCGGCTGCCAGCGGTGGCCAGAGCAAGCTCGACAGCCTGACGGTCACCGCGGCGCAAATGGACACCTTGGTCGAAAACCGCCAGGCCGTGCGTGCGCCCAATGGCCTGATCGTCCTCTCGGCCCAGGCCGCCAGCCAGCTGGCCGCCAGCGTGGTCAACAGCGGCACGTTGGAGGCCCAAGGCGTCAGCCAAGTCGGCGGGCGCATCGTGCTCGACGCCGGAGCCGGTGCGGGTGCCCGCGTCACGCACAGTGGCCGCATCAACGTCAACAGCGACAGCGCGCAGGGCGGTCAAGTCAACGTCACGGGTGACGCCATTCGCTTGGTTGCAGGCAGCAGCATTCAAGCCAGTGGCCCAGCAGGCGGCGGCACGGTCTTGGTGGGTGGCGACTGGCAAGGCAGTGGCAACCTGCGCCAAGCCACCACCGTGAGCATGGAGGCAGCCGCCAGCATCGACGCCAGCGCCACCCAACAAGGCGACGGTGGCAAAGTGGTTGTGTGGAGCGATGTGAGCCAAGCCCGCTCGGCCACTTGGGTGGACGGCAGCATCCGCGCCGCGGGCGCTGGTCCTGGCGTGGGCGGCCAGATCGAAACCTCGGGCCACGGTTTGGGCATTGGGCCCAACGCCACTGTCATGGCTGGCGCACGAGGCCAATGGCTGCTCGACCCAGCCGATGTCACCATCAGCAACGGTACAGACAGCAACATCTCCAGCCTCTTTCAGGCATCGCCCACGCCCTCGTCCGGTGCGGCCAGCGCGGTCATCAACGTCAACAACCTGGTCTCGACGCTCAACTACGGCACCAGCGTCAATGTCACAACCATCAACGCAGGCACCGCCGGTTCGGGCAGTGGCGACATCACCGTTGCCAACGCCATCAACTGGCTGGGCTCTGGCAGCCTGACCTTGTCGGCCCACCGCAACATCTTGCTCAATGCCAGCATCGTGTCCACCGCGCAGGGCGCAGGCTTCACGGCCAAAGCCAACGGCACGGTCAGCGCGGGTGCGGCCAATCTGGTGTTCCAGACCAACAACGGCTCTTTGGTGTTCTGGAGCAACGCCAATGCCAGCTTGTCTGGCGGCGGCATCGCCATGAACCAGAACAACCTGACCTTCAACACGGCCAACGGCAGCACCACACAGACCACTGGTGGCGGTGACATTGTTTTTGGTGGCGGCAACCCGAACGGTAGCACTGGACAGCCATTGGGTGCGTCGGCTTCCTCCGGCTATGGCATCTCGTTCAACCCGGCCACGGGGGGCAACAACATCACCCGCATGTACAGCGGCGGCGGCAACATCAGCGTCAACGCCAGCAGCACGGGCAATGTGGGCCTGTATTTCTTTCAAGCCACCGATATCAACGCCGGGAATGGTTCGATTCGCATCGTAAGCCAGTCCGTCAGCTCGATGGGCATGGAGTTCAATGCCGGTGGCAGCGCCACCTCTGGCACCAAGATCACGGGCCAAGGCATCCAGATCAGCGGCTCCTCTGGCAGCAGCAGCAGTGGTGTGGCCATTTTCAATAACACTGCGGAATGGGTGTCCACTGGCAGCGGTAACATTTCAGTCACCGGGACGTCCAGCGGCAGTGCTGGCATTAACTTCACCACCACCAACGTCAACATCACGTCGGCCAATGGCAATATTTTGTTGGCGGGGACCAGCGGGAGCAGCACCGCCATCAACTACTACGGTGGCAACGTGAAGTCGACTGGGTCTGGGTCAATCACGCTGACGGGCGGCTCCACATCTTGGGCTGGCATCTACCAGCCCTACGCGATGACTTATTCGACCACCAGTGGCGACATCACCTTCAACGCCACTGGCGGCGGCACCTACCATGCGCTGCAAATCGGGGGCGGCAACATCACCACCACCACGGGCAATGTGCTGTTCAAGGGGGTCAACACGGGCTCAGAAAAAGGGGTGTACTTCACTGGCGTGACCAACGTCACCACGGCAGGTGGCAACATCACTGTCAATGGCTCAGGCATAACGAATGTGGGTGTTCAGTTCGACGCGGGCTTGAACCTCGACACTTCGCAGGGCGGCGGCAGCATCAACGTGTGTGGCACCTCGGTCAATAACCTTGGTGTGTATGTCAGCGATGTCAGCGCCGTCACGTTGACTGCGAAGAGTGCATCCGGCGCCATCAATGTGACGGGCACTGCTGGGGACGACAACCAAGGTGTCTTCATCTACAAAGGCAACATCAGCTCCACCACCGGGGCGATCAGTTTGAATGGCACGTCGGGCACCGGTACGGGCCTGGAGGTCAACCAGCTCGTCACCAACATCACCTCGACGAGCGGCAACATCTCGTTCACGGGGCGCACCACCTCGGGCACCTGGGGGACTTATTACGTCGGCACAGAAATCAGCTCTGCGGGCAACATCTCCTTCGTCTCAGATGCGGGCATGCGGCTCAACGCCAACGTGCGGTCTTATGGTGCAGGCAATGCCCTGGTGTTCAAGACCAACGGAGCCATCTGGAACTCGCAAACCCAGACCATTTCGACCAACAACGGCACCCTGGTGTTCTGGGCCAACGCCAATGGCAGCACAACAGGCCGCGTCTTGTTTGAAAACGAGGTGGCCACCCTCAACACGGCCAATGGCAGCACATCGCAAACCAGCGGTGGTGGCAAGCTCATCATCGGCGGTGGCACGGCGACCGACGCCAATGGTTACCCCACCGGGGCGGTGCAGTGGAATGCCGATTGGGCCATTGCCTTTGGGGGCGGCAGCAGCGGTTATGGGGTGATCAACACGGGCGGTGGCGACATCAGCATGCGGGGCAATGCCTCGGGTGGCACGGGCATCATCATCGACCGCACCACCAGCATCAATGCGGGCAATGGCAGCATCAGCCTCATAGGGGGGGGCGCATCGACGGGATCCGCGATCTACCTCAACGCCTACAACGGGGCCTACAACATCACGGCTCGGGGCGACATCACCCTCCAGGGCAGCGGCGGCGCCTATGGCATCCGCTCTTATTACGACAACACCAACCAGGGCGGCACCATCCGCTCCACCGGCGGCAACGTCACGCTGACGGGCACGGGCACCAGCGAAGGCGTTTACCTCTACAGCAACAACACCGTGGTGGCCGACGTGGGCAGCCTCAGCGTCACTGGCAACTCCAGCACGCGAGGCATCGTGGCCAATGGCCAGTTTTTGGCGGGCACGGGCAACATCACGCTGTCCTCACCCCTGTCCAAAATCTGGATGACCGCCACCGTGGGCCAACTGGCCGGCAGCGTGGTGCCCAGCAGCACCAGTGACATCAGTGTCAGCGCCACCTCGTTGTTTGACGGGCAAGGCCCGACCTTCAACACCGCTGGCAATGTCACCCTCACCACCACCGATTGGAACCTGGCCGGCGGCAAGATAGGCACCCCGGCCAACATCCGCATCCTGCCGCTGACCTCGGCGGGGTTTTCGAATGCGCTTTACACCAGCAACCTTGACCTGAACCCGACGATCAACGGTGTGACGTACACACCGCAAACCCTGACGGTGGGCAACGCGTCCAGCACCAGCGCGAGCTTGGTCTACCTGAACAGCAACATCACCGTCAACGGCGCCATCTCGGTCATCGGCGGCGGCGTGCAGGTCAGCCAGAACCTGACCAGCAGCACCGGCAACATCTGGCTCCAAGGCACCAGCAGCTCGGCCGATGTGTCAACGGCTTATGTGGTCAACGATTTCAAACAGATTGAGGCCAGCGCCGCAGGTTCCACACTCACGCTGCGAAGTGCACGCTCGGTGCTGCTGAGCTACGGTGGTATGTATGCGGGGACAGTGGTCTTGTGGTCGGGTTACAACAACACCAATACCTATGGTGTTGACACCGGAAAAGCATATTTCTACAAGGGCAGTCTCTGGATCGGTGGCAGCAGCAGTGTCGGCGGCAGCTTGCTCTGGCGTGGGGTCATGGTGGGTGATGGACCTGTGACCGGTGCAACACCTGTCAAATTGACGTACCTGTGGACGGGCGGTGACGTGTTGGTTTGGGCGGGTAACGGTTCGACACGCAATGGCATTTATGTATCTGAATTGGTCACAAGCATTAATACCGGATTTAACGATGTCACTTTGATCACGCCTACCGTGACAACCGGAACTTCCTATCTTCTGGATGTCTCGAACGCTCGTACGTTTACCCTGGCACCTGCCAGTGGAACGTTTGGCAACACTGTCTGGGGCGGTACGAATTATTTGGGTAGATTCATGCCGGATGCCACAGCATTCGCTCTCCAAATCTCAGCGTCCAGTTGGACCATTGGGC
>ERZ650301.579-NODE-579-length-10328-cov-5.987151_pt1 | contig 10328 bp, 9 predicted proteins | sample MGYA00376237_ERZ650301 | MGnify/ENA primary metagenome ERZ650301 (study PRJEB26733, sample SAMN07839255) | wastewater metagenome | biome: small river; feature: stream; material: water | place: USA: North Carolina | collected 2016-04-05 ...
TGAGGGGAAATGGTGTGTTTAAGATCATCAATGGCGTCAGAGTCTCCAAGCCCTTACTGAGACAAGATAGGACGAAGTAACATGAAAACTATGAGAGCGCTTGCCCCCATTGCACAGGATTTGTTTAATGCAATGTCGTCAAAAATTGAGGAACCACTCAAGACCGCCATTATCGATTTTCTCGATTGTGGCGAAGAGGGCTGTGCTGCAGATTTCACCGTTGATTGGGCAATCAAAAATAACGTTGCTATCCCTGAGAAATATTGGCGTGAACTGAATGAGTTCTACTCAACCAGCTCTACTTCATGGTCACATGACAGTCGTCAGCAACTTTTGAAAGTGGCACACGCAGCATAAAGCCGATGAACCTAGATCTGGGCCTGTAGCACTGAATCAATCCAGCTTTAGGGGGCAGGTTCCGTGGTGAACATACCCTCAGAAGCTTCTTAGAGAATTGAGCAGTGGTTTAATCATCTTCCATCAACTCTGCCTCGATAAAGGGATCTTCGTCCCCTGCATCAAAGACAGGATGTGCCCTGTCAGCGGTGACCGTCAGGCTGTCGCCTGAGAGATCCACCAGAACAGTGTCGCCGTCACGGATAGCACCACCCAGGATGGCCGTTGCTAAACGGTCATCAATCTCGTGCTGCATCAGGCGGCGAAGTGGGCGTGCTCCATAAATGGGGTCATAACCACGTTCTGCCAACCAGGTTCGAGCACTGGGTGTGACGGCCAGTTCAAGACGACGCTCACCAAGACGCTTCTGCAAGCGGTCGATGTAGAGCTCCACAATCTGACCGAGATCTTCTTGGCTCAGTGCCGAGAAGACCACGATGTCATCTAGACGGTTGACGAACTCAGGCTTGAATGCCTGACGCACCGTCTCGTTGACAGCACGTTCTTTCTCTTCCCAGCTGAGTTCTGGATCAACCAAGAACTGTGAACCGAGGTTCGAGGTGAGGATCAGGATCACGTTGCGGAAGTCGACGGTGCGACCCTGACCATCGGTCAGGCGACCGTCGTCCAAGACCTGCAGCAGAACATCGAACACCTCCGGGTGAGCTTTCTCAACCTCGTCGAGCAGCACAACCGAGTAAGGGCGACGACGAACAGCTTCAGTGAGCTGACCACCAGCTTCATATCCGACATATCCGGGAGGAGCACCCACCAGACGTGAGACGGAGAACTTCTCCCCATACTCACTCATGTCGATACGAATCATGGCCTTTTCGTCGTCGAAGAGATACTCCGCCAACGCCTTCGCCAGCTCCGTCTTTCCCACACCCGTGGGGCCGAGGAACAAGAAGGATCCCGTTGGGCGGTCTGGGTCAGAGATGCCTGCACGTGAGCGACGAACAGACTCCGACACTGCCTGCACAGCCTTCTTCTGGCCAATCAGGCGCTTGCCAATCTCGTTCTCGAGAGTAAGGAGCTTCTCGGTCTCGCCCTTGGTCAGGCGGTCAACCGGAATACCCGTCCAGGCAGCAATGACCGAAGCAATGTCGTCACTGGTGACCTGGTCGTTGACCATGCGCTCGGTATCGGTTTGCTCAGCTGATTCTGCAGCAGCAAGCTGACGCTCAAGCTCGGGAATCTCTGCATAAAGCAAACGACTTGCCTGCTCCAGTTGACCTTCACGCTGAGCGCGCTCAGCCTGGATGCGGGCAGCATCCAGCTTGGTCTTGAGTTCACCGACGCGGTTCAGTGCATTGCGCTCGAGTTCCCAACGCTTTTCGAGGTCGTCGAGACGACCCTGGCGCTCTGCCATGTCTTCACGCAGCTTGGCCAGACGTTCCTTCGAGGCGTCGTCCTTCTCTTTCTTCAGAGCAAGCTCTTCCAGCTTGAGACGATCAACGCTGCGGCGCAGTTCATCAATCTCGACCGGGGCCGAGTCGATCTCCATACGCAAACGGCTGGCTGCTTCATCGATAAGGTCAATGGCCTTATCGGGAAGCTGTCGGCTGGTGATGTAGCGGTTGGAGAGGGCAGCAGCAGCAACGAGGGCGTTGTCTGCGATGGCCACCTTGTGGTGGGCTTCGTAACGTTCCTTGAGTCCACGAAGGATGGCCACAGTGTCTTCAACACTGGGCTCTCCGACGAACACTTGCTGGAAGCGTCGCTCGAGCGCGGCATCCTTCTCAATGAACTCGCGGTACTCATCCAGGGTGGTGGCACCGATCAGGCGCAGCTCACCACGAGCAAGCATGGGCTTGAGCATGTTGGCTGCTGCCACGGAGCCTTCGCCTCCGCCAGCACCCATCAGGGTGTGGAGTTCGTCGATGAAGGTAATGATCTGACCGTCTGAGTCATTGATTTCTTTGAGGACTGCCTTGAGGCGTTCCTCAAATTCGCCTCGATACTTTGCCCCCGCAATGAGGGCAGAGATGTCGAGGGAGACAAGCTGCTTGTTCTTGAGGCTGTCGGCGACGTCACCGGCGACAATGCGCTGGGCGAGTCCTTCCACGACAGCAGTCTTTCCCACGCCTGGTTCACCGATCAGCACGGGGTTGTTCTTGGTACGACGAGTAAGCACTTGGCTGACTCGACGGATCTCCGCATCGCGACCGATGACGGGGTCGAGCTTGCCGCTCTTTGCAATTTCGGTGAGGTTGACACCGTAAAGCTCGAGCGCGCTCTTGTTTTCTTCTTGCGGCTCTTGTTGCATGTTCTTTCTAACTCCTAGTGTGGATTTCACCGCTCAACAAAGTTGAGTGGTGATGGCTCAAGTTTACTCTTTTGCCCAGTAAATCTCTAGGGCTGAAGCTGAAAGAAGCCTGAGAACTAGCCCTTCGTGGAGCAGGTGACGGAGAACTTCGGCGTGCGCTTCACCTCACGCGTTTCCCCCACGAGATCCTTCAAAACCGGCTTGTATCCGAGATGACTGTTGGCCACGACCCAGAGTTCGCCACCTGGCTTGAGCACACGGCCAGCCTCAGCAAACAATCTCACGCTGGTGTCGGAGTGAACCGCAGCACCCGAGTGGAAGGGAGGGTTGAAGAGAATGAGATCGGCAGAAGCATCTGCTTGAGAGGAGAGCCCGTCGTCCCGCACAACCTCAACCCTGCCGCTCAGACCGTTTGCCTCCAGTGTTGCTGTCGCAGACGCCACGGCAACAGAAGACTGGTCGGTTGCAACAACGGTTGCGTTGGGGCGAAGCCTGGCAATAGCAACCGCGAGCAAACCAGAACCACAACCGAAGTCGATGATGTTCTGGGCATCTGCTGGTGTCTGATCAAGAACCGCCAAAAGCTCACGGGTACCGATGTCCAAGTTGATGCCGGCAAAGACACCACCATAGGCACACACAGTGGTGTCAATCACGTCATAGCGCTTGGACTTGGGCCACCCACTAAGTGACTCAAGAGCAACTTCGCTGTTGGGTTCTTTGACGCGCAGTACTCGGCTCTTTTGAACAGCCAGGCTGGCCACAACCATGCCGAAGTACTTCTTGAGGACATCGTTCATGCCGAGAGTCATGTGCTTGAGTCGACCACCGGCAAACACCTGCACGTTCGGTGCTGCATAGGCAGCAACGAGTGCAGCCCACTGATCGAGCTGGTCCAAAGACCTGGGCAAACGCATGGCCACGATGCGCGCATCGCGGACCAGTTCAGCATCTAAGGCGTGATGGGTGAATCCAGTGATGGAGAGTTCTTTGGCGTTGTTTTCCAATGCAAGTTCACCCGAACGTGCATCTTGGTGCACGCGGACAGAGCTAAATCCCAACTCCTTGAGAGCAGCCAACGTGATGGCGCCATAGTTGTCGCCGATCACAACGAGTCCGGCCTGCAGCAAGGTGGGGTCTGCCTTGACCTCGTGTTCGAGCTCAGATAAAAGCAGACGATCTGCTGCGTCACTTGCAAGAAGCTCAGGTGACTCAAGATCAGGCCAACGCCTGAGGGACTCAAAAGGAAAAGTGCTCATCCTTTGAGACTAGGCGGACTTACCTACCTGCTTGTACAACTTAGAAATCACGAACCAGGAACCGTCCACGTGGAGCAGGCTCAAATAGTCCTGCATGACGCCACCGAACATTTCAAGCTGAACTTTTGCGAGAGCAATTTCCGGTGAAATCTTGTCAATCAGAAGGACCTCATCACGACGAGCATTGCCTGAGTCCTGAGGAGAAGTACGAGCTTCCATTTGTTCTCGATAAAAATCGCGAGGGCGAATCACAATCTCGTCGTTTTCGGACGAGTAAAGGTTGCTGTCTTTGTGGAAGACCTTGTCGAACAGGGACATGTCTTGGGTGTGCATGAGCTCGAAGTAGTCATCGAGCAAAGTTTGGATTCCTGAGTCAGTCATATGACGAGTCTAATTTCAGCGGTCGCCAAATTCTTTAGTCATGAGGAGTTGAACGTCACGATCAAGATGATCAATTGTGCCTGATAGCGATTCGAAGCGGACTCCCATTTCCTGGCGCAGAGAATCAATTTTCCCGTCAAGGACACTTATTGAAGCTCGAATAGTTCTATTCAATGAGCTAACTAGAAAACCTGCCATCCCCAGCAAGGTACTGGCAAATATTCCAATTACTGCCCATGTTTGGGACTCGTTCAATATGATCACCTTTCAATCAGCTTCGTATTGAGGCGACTTTGTCACAACCAAGTTTGAGCACTCACATCAAGTAAAAAGATGTGGGAAAACTAGATTTTGAAGAGACTGAGGGGGACTAGTTCACTGGATGTTCAGGTGAACCAAAGTTCCTATAGTTTGAACGGCGCAGCTCGAAACGTAATTCCTCGACCTGGCAGCGAAGCGCAACGAGTTCAGATCTAATTTCTGATTCTGCAGGCTTAGCTACAAAGAGTGGCTTTGAGTCAGCGCTGAGTTTCCCCGCCGTAAAGGCAACAATCGAAAAAACTACTGCAGCGAAAACTACGATTGCGATCCAGTATGCCGTTTCAGTGTCCATGAACTCAGCTTATTAGTCACGCCCAAAGGGGCGCCAGACCACAACATCGGTGCGGCGGCGAGCACGAGTTCCTGCTCGGAGGCTCTCCACGTCTCCCGCAGTTCCTGCGGCGAAGACGCGTCGGCCAGGTTGGTTCAGAAGTGCGTCTGCCAAGGCAGCTTCGAGCTCACGAACCCGAGCACGCAGTGCGTCGTTCTGGTTCTCTAAATCAAGAACGCGGCGGATGCCTTCAAGGGACAGGCCCTCAGCGCTCAGCCTGGCCACTTCACGAAGCTGAGCGACGTTGCGCATGGAATAGCGGCGAGATTGACCCGCAGTTCGGCCTGGCTGAACCAGGCCGATGCGGTCATACTGTCGCAGAGTTTGCGGGTGCATTCCCGCAAGTTCTGCAGCCATAGAGATAGTAAAGATGGGCTGGTTCTCGTCCATTCTTTATTCCTCTCTCTATGGGTAGTTGTTAGCGCTTGGCTTCTGACAGCAAGTCTGCGCGAGGGTTCTCGGTTGGTGCAACTGCAGAGAACTGCTCGAGTGCTTCACGTGCTGCGTCGTCGAGGTGGGAAGGAACAGCAATCTGGATGACGGCAAGCAAGTCACCGGTTCCCTTTGCTGTCTTGATCCCGCGACCCTTCACACGCAGAGAACGTCCGCTCGGAGTGCCGGGGGCAACCTTGAGCTTCACGGTTTCGCCGTCAGGGGTGGGAACTTCGATGGTGGCGCCCAGTGCTGCTTCAACGAAAGTAACTGGAACATTTACCTTGATGTTCAAACCATCTCGGTCAAAGACAGGGTGCTTCTTCACCTTCACGGTAAGCACGATGTCTCCCGCTTCGCCACCATCTGGGCTGGGGTAGCCCTTGCCGCGGAGGCGAATCTTCTGAGCATCAGCAACACCAGCTGGGATCTTCACCTTGACGGTGCGACCCTCGCTGGTGGTCAGACTCATGGTGTCGCCATGGAACGCTTCGAAGAAGTCAATCGTGACCGAAGAGACAATGTCTTGTCCCTTCTGAGGTCCGCCGAACCCGCGGTATCCACCAGAAGATTGACCAAATCGGCCACCGCCTCCAAACATGCCGCCGAGAATGTCCTCGAACCCGCCGCCCTGGAAGTTGAATTGCTGACCGCCGCGACCGAAGCCGCTGAAGGCGTCATCAAAACCACCCTGAGGTCCACCGGCACTAAAACGTGCTCCGGAACCCATGGCGCGGATCTGGTCATACTCTGCGCGCTGCTCCTTGTCGGAGAGCACGGAGTATGCCTCAGAGATTTCCTTGAACTTGGCTTCTGCCTTGGCATTGCCTTGGTTGGAGTCCGGGTGGAATTCGCGAGCAAGCTTGCGATAGACCTTCTTCAGTTCTGCTTCCGAAGCGTCCTTGGAGACGCCGAGGACTTTATAAAAGTCTTTATCGAACCAATCTTGACTGGCCATATGCGCCTCCTTTCTTATGTGTCGTTTCGGGAAATTTAGTCTGCAGGAACAGCGACGACAACCTTTGCCGCGCGAACCTGTGTGAGGCCGAGCATGTAGCCCGTCTCAACAACATCCAGCACTGTCTCTGCAGTTGCACCGGGGGTGGGCTGCTGCAGAATTGCTTCGTGCTGGTTGGGGTCAAAGACGTCGCCTGCTGCACCATAGGCAACAAGACCGAGGCGCTCGGTCACACCGCGAAGCTTGCCGGCGATGGCTGCCAGGGCGGAGCCCTCAGCCAGGTCGCCGTGCTTCTCGGCGCGATCGATGTCATCGAGTACGGGGAGAAGAATCTTCACCGTGTCACTGATGATGCGTTCGCGTTCGATTTCACGGTTGGCTTCGGTGCGCTTGCGGTAGTTGGCGTATTCAGCGGTGACGCGCTGCAAGTCAGCTAGACGCTCTGCTGCCAGATCACTTTCTGCCTCTTCGAGGAAAGAAAGGTCGGCATCTGTCAGAGAGGTCTCAACATCAGCATCTTCTAAAGAGATGCCTTCAGCGTTGTCGTATCCAGGATCTTCAACAAAACCGGCGTTCTCGCCAGTTCCGTTGGAATCCCCTGCGGAGGAGCCCCCGTTCAGGGGCTCCTCTACTGGGTTCTCGTTCTGGTCGGACATGCTTACTTAGCGTCCTTGTCAGCCTCGTCGTCTTCGACAACTTCAGCGTCAACTACGTCATCATCCGAGGCGGCTTCGCCTTCGGCAGCGCCTTCAGCGCCACCCTCAGCCTGGCCAGCTGCGTAGATTGCTTCACCGAGCTTGCCCTGGCTTTCCATGAGCTTGTCGTATGCAGTCTTGACGGCTGCATCGTCATCTCCAGCAAGAGCAGTCTTGAGCTCGTCAACATCGCCCTGGACCTCGTTCTTGACGTCCTCGGGGAGCTTGTCTTCGTTCTCCTTGATGAGCTTCTCGATGGAGTAAGCAAGCTGCTCAGCACCGTTGCGGGTCTCTGCAGACTCGCGACGTGCCTTGTCTTCTGCTGCGTGCTCTTCAGCTTCGCGAACCATGCGCTCAATGTCTTCCTTGGGAAGAGAAGAGCCACCGGTGATCGTCATCGACTGCTCCTTGCCGGTGCCCTTGTCCTTAGCGGACACGTGCACGATACCGTTGGCGTCGATGTCGAAGGTGACCTCAACCTGAGGAACACCGCGAGGTGCTGGTGCGATACCGCTGAGCTCGAAGTTACCCAGTGACTTGTTGTCACGAGTGAATTCACGCTCTCCCTGGAATACCTGGATAGATACCGAGGGCTGGTTGTCATCAGCAGTGGTGAAGGTCTCCGAACGCTTGGTGGGGATCGCAGTGTTGCGCTCGATGAGTTTGGTCATCATGCCACCCTTGGTCTCGATACCGAGGCTCAATGGGGTGACGTCGATGAGCAGAACATCCTTACGCTCGCCACGAAGAACACCAGCCTGAAGTGCAGCACCAACGGCAACTACTTCATCAGGGTTTACTGTCTTGTTGGGTTCCTTGCCACCGGTGAGCTTCTTGACCAGTTCTGCCACAGCAGGCATACGGGTCGATCCACCAACGAGGACAACGTGAGCAATGTCGCTGACCTTGACGCCGGCTTCCTTGATGACATCCTCGAATGGCTTCTTGGTGCGAGCGATGAGGTCTTCGGTCATCGACTCGAACTGTGCACGGGTGAGGGTCTCATCGAGGTTGGCTGGGCCGTTCTCGGTCAGAGAGAGGTATGGCAACTGAATGCTGGTGCTCATGGAGGAGCTGAGCTCCTTCTTTGCCTGCTCAGCAGCTTCCTTCAGACGCTGCAGAGCGATCTTGTCGGAAGAAACGTCAACACCGGTTGATTCCTTGAAGCGCTTGATCAGGTGATCAACGATGCGCTGATCCCAGTCGTCACCACCAAGGCGGTTGTCACCGGAGGTTGCACGAACCTGAATGGTTGAGAAGTCGTCATCCTTGCCCACTTCGAGCAGGGAAACGTCGAACGTTCCACCACCGAGGTCGAATACGAGGATGAGCTCGTCTTCCTTACCCTTGTCGAGGCCGTAAGCCAGAGCAGCTGCGGTGGGCTCGTTGATAATACGCAGAACGTTCAGACCTGCGATCTCACCGGCATCCTTGGTTGCCTGACGCTCAGCGTCGTTGAAGTAAGCAGGAACGGTGATGACGGCGTCGGTGACGGTGTCACCGAGGTAGGTCTCAGCGTCGCGCTTGAGCTTGCCTAGAATACGAGCGGAAACTTCCTGAGGGGTGTACTTCTTGTCGTCAATCGCAACGGTCCAGTCGGTACCGATGTGACGCTTGACCGACGCAATGGTGCGGTCAACGTTGGTCACAGCCTGGCGCTTTGCGGGCTCTCCAACGAGTACTTCGCCATCCTTGGTGAACGCAACTACCGAGGGGGTAGTGCGGAAACCTTCAGCGTTGGCGATAACGGTGGGCTCGCCACCTTCGAGTACGGCAACGACCGAGTTGGTCGTTCCGAGGTCAATGCCTACTGCACGTGACATATGTATTTCTCCTTGTTTCTCCCCGGCTTGTGGCCGGAAGTTGTGATTGCTTGTAAAAGTCTTCTCAAGACTTGAGTCTTGATGTATCAAGTTTGCCACCGGAAATCACGAACGTCAAGCGTTCACAGCAAATCTTGAGCTTTCTCGACTCAACTTTGGGTTCATGGGGTGTTTACCCCTAGTTCTTCCCTGGGATGACAAAGGCAAGATAGCCTGAACTCATGTCAAGCATCGGTGCTGTTGAAGTAAAAGTCCCCCGCAAACAAGTCATCTCATGGGCTCTCTGGGACTGGGGAACTTCCGCCTTCAGTGTGCTCATCACGACATTTGTCTTTGCTCGCTACATCGTCTCGAGCTACTTCATCGATCCCAAGATTGTTGCTGCTTACGAAGCTGCCGGTGGAGAGGGGCAAGCCACCGGCACTGCTCTGACCAACTTCCAAGCTGCCGAGGCCAACCTCACCAGTTGGGTTGGTTGGGCCCTGGCTATTGGTGGCGTGGCGGTTGCCGTGATTGCACCCGTCGTCGGTCAGCGCACCGACGCTGGCGGTAAGCGTAAGTTGTGGCTGGGGATCAACACCGGCATCGTGATTGCTGCTACAGCTGCCATGTTCTTTGTTGAAGGAACGCCCCAGTTCTTTGCCCTCGGAATTGTGCTGCTCACCATAGGCAATGTGTTCTATGAAATGGCCAACGTGAACTACAACGCCATGCTGCTTCAGGTCTCCACTCCGAAGAACATGGGACGCATCTCAGGTTTTGGATGGGGCATGGGTTACTTCGGTGGCATCGTTGTGCTCTTGATTGCACTTGTCGGATTCATTCTGGGTGATCCCCCCTACTGGTTTGGTGTGACCACTGAAGCAGGAATGAACATCCGTGTTGTTGCCGTCTTTGGCGCCCTCTGGGCTCTGGCGTTCTCTTTGCCCGTCCTGTTCAATGTTCCCGAGAACATTGCCACCCACCCAGGTAAAAAGGCTGGCATCATCGAGTCTTACAAAATCTTGTTCCGCAAAATTGCAGACCTGTACAAAAACTCACGCCCCACCTTCTACTTCCTCCTGGCTAGTGCCGTCTTCCGTGACGGTCTCGCAGCAGTCTTTGCTTTCGGTGGCATCTTGGCAGGAACAGTGTTCGGACTCAGCTTTACTGAAGTCATTCTCTTCGCCATTGGCGGCAACCTCGTTGCCGGTATTGGTGTGCTGTTCTCGGGCTGGATCGATGACAAGATCGGCTCCAAGCGCGTTATTGTCATCGCGCTTATCGGATTGGTCCTCACCGGTATCGGCCTGTTTATTTTCCACGATGGTGGCGCAACTGCCTTCTGGATAGGCGGCCTCATGCTCACCTTCTTCGTCGGCCCCGCTCAAGCATCTGCTCGAGCTTTTCTTGGACACCTTGCTCCCGAAGGTGAAGAGGGTGAGATCTTTCGTCTTTATGCCACTACTGGTCGAGCCGTGAGC
>ERZ650301.580-NODE-580-length-10273-cov-3.924447_pt1 | contig 10273 bp, 1 predicted proteins | sample MGYA00376237_ERZ650301 | MGnify/ENA primary metagenome ERZ650301 (study PRJEB26733, sample SAMN07839255) | wastewater metagenome | biome: small river; feature: stream; material: water | place: USA: North Carolina | collected 2016-04-05 ...
GCTCAGGGCGCGGCACCGTGAACCCCGATGTGGTCACGCCAACACCTCGTGCCCCATCTAGCACGTTTGTGAACAACACCGACGCACACTCCGTTGTGTTGTCTAGCGGTGGCACGTTGTCAGATATTGCGTTGTTGCAGAAGAATGCAGGCAACCCCATCACCATTGATGATTTACGTACTGCCAACCCAACACTGCACATCAATGCGGACGCAAGCAATGTCCCCGCAGGTGCAATCCTCAACATTCCGACCCGCAGTGGCGATAACCTGACGATTCACACCAGCGACGGCGGTAGTACGACCACCAACGCCAAGACGGGTGAAATCACCACACACACGCCCACCGTGGATGGTGGTTACACGCAAGTGGTCAGCACCACCGATGGTGAATTCACTCGCACTGAGCACAGCACTACTTTTAGTAATACGGGTGAAGTGCTGCAAGACAACACAGTCAATGTCAACACGCTGGATGGCACACGCACGCCAGTGCTTGCGCCACATTCAGATGTGACAGATGCCACGCAGCAACTGGTTGATGCGTTTAGCAACCCAGAAGTGCCCACCGACAAAGGGGTGCAAGTAGCAGACGCCAGTGGCGCTTTGCCTGATACATCTGCACACACAAGCACCAACACGTTCAGCAACTTTTTAGATGCACAAGGTGGCACGCTAAGCACCGCACAACAAACCGCACTAGCCACGCAAATTGACAAACTGGGTCTAGGCGGAGAAGGCGATCTGTCCTTCTATTCATTACCCAGCGGCGGCGCATTAATAGCCAATGCCAATGGTGACATCGTGGGTGAGATTGTTCACTCGTCATTGGGTGACCTTAATCTTAAAGCTACTGCTATTGACAGCAACGGGAACTCCGTTGAAGTAAATAACCACATTGGTGAACAAGGCCAAGTGGTCAGCGACAACGCGATGGTGCAAGCCCAAGCGAGCAACATGTTCAACAGCCTAATGGCGGTGAACAACTGGGACCACTTGAGCGACGTGGGCAAGCTCAGCGCGTTGGTGAACCTGTACAACGCAACTGACAAACTGGGTGAAGCCTTTGGAGCCACGGGCGATAACCTGCCCGGTGACTTGGGTGCGGCAGCTGGTTACCTGCAACTGGCACAAGGACTTCAAAGCGGTGACAACTTAGTCATTGCCAACGGCATCAACGTGGTCAGTGACCATGCTCTTGATAACGCTATGAATAACGCAATGGGTAGTACAGCAGAGGGTGAGGCTGTGCCTTACTTGAGCTACGCGTTGGCTGTGAGGAATTTTGCGGACAACCCTAAGCAGGCTGCAAACGATGAACTTTTTAGGAACGTGGCATGAGCGCTGAAACACCAACAAAAGAAGCGAGAGAAATGCAACCTAAATCTAAACGGCTCAGCTCATTGATTTGGATTGTTGTTTTATGGTTATTTGTGTATTTGATTTCTGGCAATTGGACGGCTTTTCGAAACAACGTCTTAACTATAGGTGCACTACCTTCTTCGATTTTTCTTTTTGCATCTGCTTTTCAAAAAGCAACAAATTACCAATCCGTATTTCGGTGGTTTGCTTTGATTGCAACAGTTACATCTCTTACGTTTGGAGTTGTAATTTTTGGAGTTGGCTCTGGGGTCAAAAGTGTCGAACTTTTCAATATCCCCACGCAGATTTTTCTAACGGTTGCCACTGTGGCCTTCGTACTTTGGATGCAATGGATTAGAGGTAATCGAAATGACTGATAGATCTGAAGCTCAGCGACAGTACGAAGGAACTCGTCTAGCTGCGGCTGCCTATGCGGCACAGGACATTAAGACTCTTCTGAGTAATGGTTCGAGTCAACACGAGCTATCAGCAGGTTTGCACAGTGCCTTAGTTAAACAAGGTTTTTCCGTTGAACAAGCTAATAATTTTGTTGAGAAGTACACGCCTGTTGCTGCACTAGATCAAGATGGTGCTGGGGCCGTTCTATTTAGAGTCAATGGCTCAAGTCAGATCGCCACAGCCATTCGAGGAACGGCAGAAGTATTGAATGATTTGGCGTTGGCCGATGGCACGATAGCCCTAGGCGAGTTACCTGTCTACCAAACCACGCTCATTGCCAACTTTGTGTTGCGTGAGACTACGCCAGCGGGTCAACCTGTGCCGCAGTTCAGTGTGCAAGGCGGTAACAGCAATGCTGCGGATTTGGCAAGAGCCACTGCCGACTCACTTGCCAACGCTGGAGGAGAAAAAGGCAACGCCCCCAACTTAGTCACCATGCCCGTTATTGTTCAGACGGGCACCGTCATGGGCACGGGTAATGCAGTGGGCTCATGTGTGGATGCAGCTGCGCACTCTGAAGGTGCGCCTGAAATTACAACGCTGGGTTCTGCCATTGCGCAGTGTTCACGCATTACCACCGTCAACGGCCCCGGTGTTTCGGTTGAGCAAATGCAAAGCGTGTCGGACCAAATAGCAACCCAAGCAGGTCGGCCACAGCAAGACCTTGCTTCGCAAGATCAGCTCAATGTCCACACGACTCATGTGAGTGTTACGGATGGTCTTAATGGTGGACTGCCCGGTAATCAGTCGACGTTGAGTATTGCAGATACGGGATTGATTAATAACCACAGCTCCATCGTCGCCATGAACGCGGCGGAAGCGCAGTACAAAGCTAGCTTAGGCGAAGGTGTAGCGGATTATGGTGTGATTGAGGTAACTGCCACGCGAGAAGTCCACACCCTAGACAACTACCTAAGCACCCAAGGCAGCGCTCTCAGTTCAGCACAGCAAGATGCCCTTGCATCCCAGATCGACAAACTCAACCTAGGTGGTGAGCAAGCCCTGTCGATCTATACCCTGCCCAACGGCGGCGCACTCATCGCCAACGCAGACGGCGACATCGTGGGTGAGATCGTTCACTCTGAATCAGGCGATTTGAATTTAAGAGCCACTGGCATCGATGCAAACGGCAACACCGTTGACATCAACAATCATATTGGCGAAGGTGGCAACGTACAAACCCAAGGCGAGTACAACGCAGCCACACAGCAACAAGCCACAGCCATGTTCAACAGCCTCATGGCGGTGAACCAGTGGGACCACTTGAGCGATGTGGGCAAACTCAGCGCCTTGGTCAACTTGTACAACGCCACCGACAAACTGGGTGAAGCGTTTGGTGCCACGGGCAACAACCTACCCGGAGACCTAGGCGCAGCAGCGGGCTACCTGCAACTGGCGCAGGGCTTGCAAAGCGGTGACAACCTCATCATTGCCAACGGCATCAACGTGGTCAGTGATGACGCCTTAGACGGTGCCATGAACCAAGCGTTTGGCAACACGGCGGCGGGTGAGGCGGTGCCTTACCTCAGCTATGCGTTGGCTATTCGTAATTTCGCGGATAACCCCGAACAAGCCATGCTCACAGCAGCAGGGACATATGCCGGTGAGGCTTTAGGTGCGGCTTTTGGTGGCCCTATCGGAGCTGCGATTGGCGGAGCCATTGGTGGGATGATTGGGGGCTCGTTAGGTGGTTTATTTGGTGACGACGATCCGCCACCTCCACCCGTTGGACATGTTCACTTTGCATTCAACGCAGCAGGACAAATAGAAGTCGTGGTGGACCAAGACCAAAGCGGTGGTGGTCAAGCTGCCAAAACAGCAGCAACCGCCATCTTGTCAGGAATTCTTACGCAGCTGAATCAATCAAGTGACCCTCAGCATCCAGAATTAGCCCTGACGCTCAACCCGTTTACATTGCCCAAGCTGGGCTACAAAGGTGGCTACTACTTGGAATGTACGGACCTCAATGGCATCAGCTACACAATGCGGCCCGGCAATGATCAGTTAGGTCAAAGTTTTTTTGAGCATGTCAAACTCAATCACGCTGTCATCCCTCAGTGGGAAGCGCAAACGCTGCAAGAGCATTTCGAGTTAACAGGCGTTGTTCCCACAGTCTCTACCCAAGCGTTGACAACCCAAGCTGATGTTGATCCCGTCAAACTTGCTGCGGCAAATGCACTCGAGGCTCAAGCCAATGTAATTGATCAGCAGGTCAATCAACTCGATCAACAAACTATCCAGCTGTATAAAGAAATCGCCCGTCTTGAGCGCACGATGCGCACTGATCCCAGTGAGGTATTAACCCAGTCATTGCAAGACAAGCATGACCTGATCAACGATATCAAGGCACAGGTTGCAGACTTGCGACAACAGGCGAGCGATTTACATGTTCAATCAGCGCACGATCTGGAATATGCGGCCAACCAACAGACTTACCGTGTTCTCACGGTGCAGGTGCAAGAACCGGTTGTGCCAGAGACAGCGCCTGTGCTGCGAGATGTGGATGGTGATGGCTACTTGGAGCAAACGCAATGGGTGCAAAAAAATCAAGCCATCCTCGGTATTGATTTAAATGGCGATGGCGTTTTAGGTTCAAACAGTGAGCTTCTAAATTTAGATAGCGGCAACAGTTTCAACAGCGCCACATGGCTCGATGCGAATCAGGATGGTGTTCTCAACGCTAGCGACCCCGCTTTTGCAGCGCTGAAGTTGTGGGGGAGTGCGAGCGGTGAATCTTTGGGTAACGTCAAGCCTGCAGATATGGAGACGATGGCGCAAGCCCAGATCGTGTCCATCAACCTGCGCACGGGGCAGGTGCAATATGCCGACGGTAGCAGCAATGCCTTGACTGAGCAAACTCTGAGTGCCGATGTACAAGGTGTCAAAGCTCAGCAGCAAGTCGGCGGTTTGGCTGTTGACAACGAAGATGGTGAGAAACTTCTCTACGCCATCAATACCAACGAGTTTGAAGGGCAAGCTAATCATATTCACCGTGGTGAAGCACTGGTTTTTCAAGGGGCTACGGCAGTCAAGACCGCCAAAGACACAGGCACCCAATCCAACACCACAGTTGCTAACACCCAGTTGAGCAATGGCGCCGCTGGTACTGCCACGAGTGGACAAGCTTCAGGAGCTCAATCTACGCAAGTCGCACAGGCTTCGCAAGTTCGTTCTGCTGTGGGACTTGGATTTGTTCCGACTGGAGAGTCCAGTGCGCAAAACGAGTTGCGACAAGTCACAGATGCCATGATCCAAAGTGCCGATAGTGCATTGTTTGGTGGGCTGGGGAATTCTGGTGGTGGTGCAACTTTAGGGGCGCTTGGACTGGTGGCGGGAGGTATGGGTGTGCAAATGCCTGCACTCGCCAGTGAAACGCCTTCATTTGCTTCAAATGGCAATGCTCCCTCATCTAACAACGCTACTAATCCAACGGCTGTTCCCGTTTTTACGAGCACTTCAGGTGGTACCAACAGTGGTACTTCGCAGTCGTCGCCCATCACTTATGTTTCTGCTGCACCCAACGTTTTTCAGAGTCAACCAGTTGCAAGAGTTCCAATAGCCACATCTCCTACGGTTACCGCGGCGGTATCCACCAGCTTTACGAGCGATCTAGCGCCTGCTGCCCCTATTGTGCAGAATACGGGCACTAGCAGCACGCCAGCAATCGTTAAAAATACGTCGCCAACACCTGCTGCTGCACCCCCCTCTACAACGAGTGGTGCCAGCAACGTGGTCGCTGAGGCATCCACGCCTGCGCCTGTATTAGAAGCTCCCACCGTACAAGGCGAAACTTTGGCTGGCACTGAAGATGTTGTGCTGCGTATTCCCAGCAGCACATTGCTGGCAAACGATACAACAGTTAACGCAGCAACAGATGCCAACAGACCGCTATTGAGCATTAACGCTGTTGCAAACCCAACGCATGGGCAAGTCGGCTTGAACAACGGTGATGTGGTTTTTATTCCTGATGCAAATTTTCACGGAACGGCCACATTCACTTATACAGTTGTAGACCAATACGGCTTGCAAAGCACGGCCACAGCCACCCTAGAAATTGCTGCCGTCAATGACGCACCTGTGACCACCGACCAATCGGGAAGCACGAATGAAGACAACATTGTTTACTTCAATGTTGCCGACTTGCTATCCAGCACTACGGATACAGATACAAGCACGGATGGCCAAACACTCGCCATCTCGGGCATCGTCTCAAGTAGCCACGGGCTCGCCACGCTCACGAATGACGGACGTATTAAGTTTGTGCCTGATGCGAATTTTCATGGCACAGCCAACTTTATCTACACGGTTAGTGATGGCAATGGCGGGGAGACACCTGCCAAAGTCTTTGTTCAGGTCGCCAGTGTCAACGATGTGCCTGTAGCAACGGGTGAAACCGATACGACAAACGAAGACACTGCCATTGTCTTTACGCAAGCCCAATTGTTAGCCAACGACACAGACAATGACATTGCTACCGATGGGCAAGTTCTGTCTATTTCAGCCGTTTCGGGTGCCCTCAATGGGGTAGTAACTTTACTGGCAAATGGAGATATTCGTTTCGTTCCTGCCACCAACTACCACGGATTAGCCCAATTTACATATACCGTTACTGACAGCAATGGTGGCACTGCTAACGCCGATGTGAATCTCACTGTGTTGGCACTGAACGATGCGCCAGTGGCTGTGGGTGATGTGTTGAGCATTGCAGAAGATGCATTCGTTACGATCACCCCAAGTCAGCTATTGGGTAACGATACAGATGCAGACATATCAACTGATAGTGACGTTATCACCATCAGTCGAGTGTTTGGTGCCCAGCATTGCACGGTCACGTTGAATACCGACGGAACAATTAGCCTGCTACCTGAGGCTAACTATCACGGCAATGCACGTTTTAGTTATGAAATTGTGGACAGCCAAGGGGTGACCAGTGTCGCCACCGTGATTGCCGGTGTGAACGCAGTCAATGATGCCCCTATTGCAAACAGTGACAGCACCACAGCCACGGAAGACTCCACATTACTTGTGAGTGCGGCGGATTTGCTTGCCAATGACACGGACGCAGATCTGGCGAGTGACGGAGATGCAATTTCTGTTGCTAGTGTGGGCAATGCCCTGCATGGCAGTGTTCGTCTATTGAGCAATGGCAACATCGAATTTACACCGGATGCTAATTTCCACGGTACAGCAGGCTTTGACTATGTCGCGACCGATACCTTTGGGGCCACTAGCTCCGCGCACGTTGCGGTTGCGGTCGGTGCCGTGAACGACGCCCCTGTCGTACAAAACACGACAGCACATGCAACTGAAGATTTAGCCATTGAGTGGCAAAGCGCACAGCTTTTGGCAAATGCCTCAGATGCAGATGTATCAACGGACGGACAGGTTCTCAGCATTGCCAGTGTCAGCAATGCCCAACATGGATTGGTCAGCTTGGATGCGGGTGGCAAAGTCACTTTTACGCCTGATCTCAATTACCACGGTGCCGCCAGTTTTCAATACGCGGTCAGTGACAGTAATGGCGGGGTGACATTGGGAACGGTAACGCTAGATGTGACGGGTGTAAATGACATCCCTGTGGCAGCAGGCGATACAGGTTCGACAAATGAAGATACAGCCATTGTCTTTACCCAAGCGCAGTTACTGGCCAATGACAGTGATGTGGACACCGCCACGGATGGACAAGTGCTGTCAATTTCAGCGGTGTCAGGTGCCACGAATGGCACGGTCTCAATTCTTGCAAATGGTGATATTCAGTTCATTCCAAATGCCAACTTTCACGGTGCAGCGCAATTCACCTATACGGTGAGTGATAGCAATGGGGGTTTCGCTGATACGGTGGTGAGTCTGAGTGTTCTCTCAATCAATGACGCACCAGTTGCAACTGGCGATGTGTTGAGCAGTGATGGCGCTGGCTCGCCAGCAGTCACCGAAGACACGACCCTTGCGATTGCTGCATCCACCTTGCTTGCAAACGATACGGATGTCGATGTTCAGACGGATGGTCAAGTGCTATCCATTGCCTCTGTGTTTGGTGCGACACACGGCTCAGTCAGCCTTGTGTCGCTCACCAATGGAGCGCAACAAATCAATTTCACGCCAGATCTCAATTACAACGGGCCAGCACAATTCAGCTATACCGTCACAGATGGTAATGGTGGGATGAGCACTGCTGTTGCAACGCTGGTAGTCGCACCAGTGAACGATTTACCCGTTGTTCAGAAGGAAACTGGGAGCGTGGATGAAGACAACACGATTTATTTCACGCAGCAAAGCCTACTCGCCAACGACACGGATGTAGATACAGCAACGAACGCTCAGACGCTCTCGATTGACTCTGTAAGCGCTGGAACGAATGGCACGGTGGGTTTTACGTCTGATGGTCGTATTTTCTTCAGACCTAACGATAACTACAACGGCAATGCCTCCTTCACCTATACCGTCAGTGATGGTGCCGGTGGTTTGGTAGATGGACAGGTTCAGTTGACGATCAACCCCGTGAACGACGCTCCTGTCGCTCTAGGAGAAAGCACCAGCTCTAGTGAAGATGTGCCGCTTTTGATTTCGGTATCGGATTTGCTAGTCAACGATTCAGATATTGATAACGCACACAGCAGTATCACAGTGACTGCCGTCGCTAATGCCCTGCATGGCACGGCCTCATTGATCACTCAGCCAGATGGCTCACAGCGTGTGCTGTTCACACCAGAGGCGAACTATCACGGAATCGCTAGTTTTGAATACACCGTGACAGACCCTGATGGGCTCACGAGTACGGCGACCACCACGATAGCAATTGCCGCAGTGAATGACACACCCGTTACGGCCAATGAATCCGCACAGACGAATGAAGATGTGGGATTGGTTTTTATACAGGCGCAGCTATTAGCCAACGACATAGATGTTGATATTGCAACGGATGGGGACAGCTTGCATGTGAGCCGTGTGGGGGCGGCTGCGCATGGCACCGCATTTATTGACTCACAAGGACAAGTTCGCTTCGTTCCTGATGCCAATTATCACGGTGCAGCGCAATTTACATATTGGGTTGCGGACAGTTTTGGCGCAGAAACGCCTGCATTGGTCAACATTGTGGTCGCACCAGTGAATGATTTACCTGTGGTCGTCAGTGAAGAAACAGTGACGCAAGAAGATACCACCCTCTATATTGATCCAGCCAGTCTATTAGCCAACGACACAGATCCTGATACGGTCACAGACGGGCAAGTTTTGAGTGTGAGTACAGTGTCAAATGCCACACATGGCAGCGTGACATTGCTTGCAAATGGTTCTATTGAATTTGTTCCAGATGTGAATTTCCATGGTGTTGCCAGTTTTGACTACACCGTCAGTGATGGCAATGGTGGTGCATCATTTAGCACCGCCGTTATCAGAATTAGTGCGGTCAATGATGCTCCAGTTACTTTGGGTGAGAGTGCGACAGGGGATGAAGACAACGAACTTATCTTTACTTCGGCAGCTCTCTTGGCCAATGACAGCGATGTAGATGTTGCCACCGATGGGCAAGTTCTCAGCATAAGCCGTGTGGGCGTCTCTAGTCACGGCACTGTCAGTTTAGATGCACAAGGACAAGTTCACTTTACGCCTGATGCTAACTATCACGGTGCAGCTCAGTTCACGTATTGGGTTAGTGACAGCAACGGCGCAGAAACACCAGCGGTTGTGACTCTCACCATTGCTGCTGTCAACGATTTACCTGTAGTTAACGGCGAAGTGGTAAGCGGCACAGAGGATGTAACCCTGTTGTTCAATCCCGCACAACTCTTGGCAAACGACAGCGATGCCGATGTGGCGACAGATGGACAGGTGTTAAGCATCAGCGCGGTATCCAATGCTCAGCATGGCACGGTGTCAATCAAGGCCAATGGCCAAATTGAATTCATTCCAGATGCTAATTTTGCTGGTGCCGCAAGTTTTGATTACACGGTCAGCGACGGTGCAGGGGGATCTCGCGTGGCGACTGCCACCGTAAATTTAGCCCCTGTGAATGATGCTCCTGTGGTCGTTGGCGAAGTCATTGATTCCACAGAAGATGTTCCGCTCAACATTCAAACCAGTCTCTTACTCGCAAATGACAGTGACATAGACAACCCCGCAAGCGATTTGCGTATTGTCAGCTTAGGAAGTGCCACACATGGCACGATTAATCTGAATTCGGATGGTTCAATTACCTTCGCACCCGATTTGAACTATTTCGGGCCAGCAAGTTTTGTTTATACCGTGAGCGATGGCAGTGGTGGCTTCACTGCGGGGACGGCTAGCTTGAATATAGCCCCCCTTAACGATGCGCCACTTGCGGTTGGCGACTCTCTTTCACTAGATGAAGACGTAATCGCGCATTTCTCAATTACAAGCTTGTTGGCCAATGACTCTGATGTAGACAATGCACATTCAGATTTGGTAATTACAGGCGTTTCTGCGGCGGTCGGTGG
>ERZ650301.581-NODE-581-length-10271-cov-4.526919_pt1 | contig 10271 bp, 8 predicted proteins | sample MGYA00376237_ERZ650301 | MGnify/ENA primary metagenome ERZ650301 (study PRJEB26733, sample SAMN07839255) | wastewater metagenome | biome: small river; feature: stream; material: water | place: USA: North Carolina | collected 2016-04-05 ...
CCCGGGTATGCGCCTGAAGGATTTTTCCCGGACGCCACAACAAGATTAATTGATGATGCTAGAAGGCACTCATATACCGGTGTTCATGCTGGGTATTCAAGCCGTTTCATTCTTACGGTTACCTGGTGGCCTATGCCTGATAGCGCTAATAAAGCAGCCGCTCTATTTGTTGATGGGCGAACCACGGGCACTGCTGCCAGAAATTTAGAGCGGTTCAAAGAGCAGGTGGATGTTATTGAAGGCCGTCTTAAGCATCTTTTGCGTATAAAACGCATGGTAGATACAGCCGATGATTTGACTGGCGTTACGACAAGTCCGCTGCTCGGGCACTTAGAGCAGTGCGCCACGTTTTCTGAAGATTACGTGCCAATGCGCTTGCCAGAAATACCAATGTATCTTGATGCCGTTATTGGCAATCATGAGTTGGTAACTGGCTTTTTACCGCGTATAGGTCGGCGCTATGTAACTGCCGTGGCCATTACTGGATTTCCTGCAAGCGGCAGTCCTGGAATTTTGGATTTCTTATCGAGACTTCCAATTACTTATCGTTGGAGCAATCGTTTTATCTACCTTGATCAGAATCAAGCCGACAAGATTCTTGGCAAATACAGAAGCAAGTGGGCTCAAAAACGAAAAAGTATGCTTAATGTGCTTCGAGAAAACTCAGGAGGCAGCGCAACTCACATTAATACTGATGCTGATCGTATGTCCATTGATGCGGTCCAAGCTATGGCTGAAGCTTCTTCGGGGCAAGTTTTATATGGTTATTACACAAGTGTGATTTTCCTCGCCAATGAGGATGTGCAAAAGCTAGATGAAATTGCGCGTGAGGTTGTGCGCATGATTAGCAACAAAGGATTTTCTGCGCGCATAGAAGACGTCAATGCGGTAGAGGCAATTGTTGGGTCCATGCCAGGAAACACTTCAGCAAATGTACGCAGACCGCTAATCCACACATTAAACCTCTCCCATTTGTTGCCAACCACTGCATTGTGGGCGGGTCCGGATAAAAATCCCTGCCCCTTTTATCCAGAAAATAGCCCGCCACTTTTTTATGCCAAAACAGATGGCCACACACCTTTTAGAGCTTGTTTGCATGATGGCGATTTAGGACATGCAGCCATTCTTGGGCCTACTGGCGCTGGTAAGTCAACACTTATTGGCTTGATGGTTGCCCAACATTTTCGATACCCCAATGCTCAGGTTTTTATATTTGATAAAGGATATTCACTTTACCCCTTGGTTACTGCCAGCAATGGAGAGCATTACGATATTGCAGGGGAGGGGCCTGAGCTTAATTTTTGTCCATTGGGGCGGGTTAATGAGCCAGGAGAGCAGGCATGGGCTGCAGAGTGGATTGAGTCCTGCGCCGAACTCCAGGGTGTCATTATCACTCCCGAGCGCCGTAAGGAAATTTTTAGATCCATCGTGCAGCTTGGTCAATCAACAGATCAAATGCGCCAAAGAACTTTGTCGAACTACTTGCTTACACTTCAAGATCAAACCCTACGCGATGCCTTGCATGCCTATACCCTCTCTGGGATGGCCGGTCAGCTTTTAGACTCTGAATCCGATAGCCTAGGCAGCAACCCTTTTCAGGTTTTTGAGATGGAGCATCTTTTGGGCAAAGGGGACAAATTTGTTCTCCCGGTATTGACTTACTTGTTTCACCGCCTTGAGCAACGATTTAAAGGTAGGCCAACATTATTGGTGCTCGATGAGGCCTGGATTATGCTTAGCCATCCCGTCTTTAGAGCCAAGATTAAAGAATGGTTAAAAGTGCTTCGTAAGGCGAACGTTGCAGTGGTTTTTGCCACCCAAAGTTTGAGTGATCTTGATAAATCCGGAATTGCGGATGTTATCTATGAAAGTTGTCCCACAAAAATATTACTGCCAAATCCGGAGGCAATGACGGATAACAGTAGGCCCTTCTATGAAGGGATGGGTCTCAATATCCGTCAAATTCAAATCCTGTCTCAGGCAATTCGTAAGCGCCAGTACTACATGATGCAGCCTGACGGCCGTCGCCTTTTTGAGCTTGGACTTTCAAGTGTCGAATTGGCATTTGTTGGTGCCGCCGGCAAAGAAGATATTTTAAGGATTCGGGATCTTCAGACTCAATTTGGAGTTAACTGGCCAGAGCGATGGCTGATCGAGCGAGGGCAAGAATCCGCGGCCTCAATATGGAAATCTTACGTTTCTAAGCTTGGGGTTGAAAAGACCTCTCTCGGTGAGGTATAGGTAGGTCTGAAACGCTTAAAAGGTAGGTTGGACCGCTTTTTGAGTGTTTCCCTCCTTCAGCCAGTGGCTAATTAAAAATAACCACGATGCAGGGGAGAGTAAAAAACATATCTCCCAAACTTCCAAGGGGATACTTAGAGTGCTATGACCTGTGGTTTCCGCGAACCAGACAGTAAATGCGGTTACTGACAATGTGTCCAGATGCTTTGTAATGCTTGCCCATTGCTTTTTATTCATTTAATAACTCTCTTTCGGTAATTTGCCCCTCAAGATTATCACCACGCTTTATTGGGGGTGAATGCCATGCGCATTATAGGTAGAACCACTTTTTTGGAGGTACCTATGATAAACATGAATGCCCGCAGGGTTTGGATGCGCTCAGCCCTAATTTTCGGATTGGCGGGATATTTGCCCGTCAACGAAGCTTTCGCTGCTGGCGATGCTTCTTTAGGAATGCAGATTGTTCAGCAGGCCGAGCTCTCTGCTCAATTGCAGCAACAAATACAACAAGTACAGGCACAACTACAAATGGTCTCCCAGGGCGCTAAGAATTTGCAATCCCTCGGGCAACAGGCTTGGAATTCCGTAGTTGGCCCTATCAATGAGATGAATTCGATTGTTGGCCAAGCCCAAGGACTCGCGTACAAATCAATTTCTACCGCAGCCCAAATCAAATCGACCTTTGGAGACCCAACGGGCGTCATTACGGGTTATCAGCAAAAGCTTCAGGGTTGGGTTAGCAATAACCAGGCTCAAATGGCCGGCGTGATGCAGGTTTACAACAAATCAGGTGAGATATTTCGCTTAACAAGCTCTGGTATTGAAATGGCTGCCGGCGCGAGTCAAACAGCGGCAGGGCAGTTACAGGCCGTACAAGCTGGCAATCAAATTGCAGCAATGCAGGCCAGTCAAATTGCCGCGCTTCATCAAACTATTCAATCAACTTCTCAGGTGATGCTCGATAAGATGGCCGCCGACCAGGCAAAAGATGTCAATGACAACAATATACGTAGCCTGATTTTGAACGCCAAACCAAGAACTGGAGTCTATTAATGAATCTCAGGGGCTATGTAAGTCTTGGCGCATTAATCGCATTTATTATTTTTAGTACAAATGTATCCGCAGCCGGGCTTTTGGATGGAATTTTACAAACGTATCAAGGTGCTACAGCCGGGTGGATGAAAGTTGCGCAAGGATACGCCTTTATGATTTTCAGTGGACTTGCTCCTTTAGCCATTTCATTCTGGTCAATTCAGAGTCTTGTGTTTGAGGGGCTTGATGTCTCAGCCCTCATCGGCAAACTGATGACGAAGATTTTTTGGATGGCTTTTTTCTTTACCGTTATTTATCTGGCCCCAACATGGGTTCCGCAAGTAACGGACACCTTCATGGTTATGGGGAAGGGTTTTGCGGGTAGTAGCGGCACTGTTGTTACCAGCCCATCTCAGATGATGGATATAGGGGTAAAGGTTGCGCACGGAGTTTTTAGCATATGGAACGTTGCTGCCAGTGGGAATATTGCTAGTTTTGGTAACAATGTCTTACTTGCCCTAACATTATGGGCTTCTGCGCTTTGCGCATTGGCTGCTTTTGCTATTGTTGCTTTGCAGCTTTTGCTAACTCAAGTCGAGTTGGCGATCATGGCACCAATTGGGGTCGTAGTGCTAGGTTTTTTTGCTACTCCGGCTACGAAGGCTATTGCGGAAAAATACCCATCCTACTTAATCTCAGTCGGCGTAAAGCTAATGTTTATTTTTGCAATGGCTAGCCTTGCCCCAAAAATTGGTGATGTCGCTATGGCAAGCGTTGCAGATGCTGCGGCAACTGGGGCGGTTCCATTGGCAGAGGTTTTTGGTCTTGCAGTAAGTTTGGTAATTTATGGAATCCTCTGCCTTCAAATACCAGCTATGGCTTCTGGAATGCTAAGTGGCTCAGTAAGCACCTCGCTAGGCGGAATAGCTGGTGCGGCAATGGCTGCTGGGGGTGCAGTGGCTGGTGCGGCAATGGCTGCTGGTGGTGCAGTGGCTGGCACCGCTATGGGTGGTAAAGCGGCTATAGCAAGGCTAGCTGAATTAACGGGGGCAACCAACGGCTCCGCTGGAGATGCTTTCAGTGGTATTGCCAGCGGTCTCGGCTCAATGTTTCCAGGGGGCTCCGCTTCTAGTGCGTCCCCAGTTGGTGGTGACCCCTTTAAAAATGTAACTCCTTCAATCTCAAGTGGCGTTGACTCGATTGGCGGCACGCCTAACACGCCAAGTCAACCTAAAGGCCAGAGTACTTTTAGTAGTGGCATGGATAAGTTAAATCAAGGTATCGGCGGTCTTGCCGCCAGTGAAGGTCAAACTGGTGCAGGCGTAGACATTAATAGTGGGAATCACGGCGGTTAACTTTAGAAAGGGAGCGGGAAATGTTTATATCAAAAGAATTTAAAGCTGCTATGCAAGCGTTTAGAGAGGGAATACAAATACAGCGAGAGTTCGAATCCAAGGCAATGCCAATAAAAAAACTACAACTGCTTTCAATTGCAAATGGCATGTTTGGCCTAGTATTTTCTTTTGGAGATAATTGTTTAATCACCGTAGAAATGGTTTTATTGACCACCTTCTTTTGGTCTTTGGCATTGTGGCTTCACTTAGCAACACCTAAAGGTTCGCAAGAAAACTGGCCACCGCAATTTAAAACGTTTAAGGATATTCGTAAGGGGTTCTTTAAATTAGACAACTACCCAAAGCTACAAAACTTTTCTAAGGCCCCTAAGTAGGCTGATCGTTAAAGAAATTGAGCTAACGGCAGCTATGTAGCTGCCGTTAGCTATTATTGATGGACTTTGATTAATAAATTCCAGTCCTTGGTTTTGCATTCAAAATTTTATTTTCCATGTCTCTTGTTTTTTGTATCTCTTGCTTCTCTTGAGATTGGGTATATACGTAGTAACCCCCGCCAACTGCGCCAGCAACAATTAATGCAATCAATAATTTGATGTAAAGGCTCATAGACCGTTTCCTTTGTTAGTTGAATAAGAATCTTCCAATACTATTGGCAACGCTTCATGACGTAATTTTGTTGACGGGATCTCTGCTAGAAAGCGGTATTTATCTTTTTCATTGCCCAATTGCAGTTGTACCGTAGCCCATATAATTACACCCATGACCACTACAGTACATTTCTCGATTAAGTATGACGGCCCCGCACTAGATAGCCATCAGATGGACATTAGAGAGCTTGCACCAGCTTTAATTGCCCTATCCAATATGCTGGAGGAGGCAAATAAAGTCGCATTCCCAGATTCCGGAAGCGTAAAAGTTAATGTTCAGGGTAACTTCAAAGGCGGTTCTTTTGGCGTAGATTTGATTGCAATTCAGAGCATTGCTGATCAGATTGTTTCAATCCTATCGGGTCCTGAGGCCTCCGCCTTTTCAAACCTCAAGTCAATTCTGGAGGCAATAGGCCTTATAGGTGCTCCAGGAATGGGGCTCATTGGGGCAATCAAGTGGTTGCGTGGTCGTAAACCTTTCTCCATCCGAACTTCTGGCGACCATGTAATTTTTGAGGTTACCGAGGAATCGGTGTCAGAAACGTTCGAAGTGGATTTAGTTGCTGGAAAGCTATACCAAAGTCGGGTTGTCAGAAAAGCTCTTGCTAACGTTGTAAAGCCGCTTGAACGTGATGGCATAGACCTTTTTGCTTCAGGCAAAGACGGGCAAACTACCGAAGTAATTCGCAAGGAGGAGGCGCAGTGGTTTGAGGTTGCCGACCCAGTCTTTATTGAAAAAATCAATTTTGGGCTGGAGCGCTTTGGCAAGGGTGATGTACTGGTTGTCGATTTGAGGCGCATTCAGACCATTACGGATAATGGTCTGAAGATGGAGTATTCAATCACGCGCATTTATGAGCACCGCGCACCACTTCAGCAAAAACTTAGTTTTTAGCGGTGAATTTACATGTATAACGAAACACTTCAATCCGGATGGGGGTTTTGTCCAAATCAGGCCAAGTTGAAATTCTTGCGGGCGGGGGTGTAAAGTGTGTGATCTCGCAATTTATCAAACCCCGGCTGGATCGTATGAGGTTCGAATTGCCGGTGAAAGCGTTTGGTTAAATCAAGAACAAATTGCCACCCTCTTTGGGCGGAATCGTACGGTGATTGGGCGACATATCCGCAATGCCTTTGCCGAGGGCGAGCTAGATCGTGCCTCAGTATGTGCAAAATTTGCACATACTGCTGAGGACGGCAAAACCTACCAAGTTGAGCATTTCAATTTAGATGTCATCATATCCGTGGGCTATCGGGTTAAGTCGGTTGAGGGCACCCGTTTTCGCCAATGGGCAACTAAGCTATTGCAAGAGCATTTAACCCAAGGTTACACCATTAATAAGCAACGCTTTGAGGCTAATGCCAAAGAGTTAGAGTCCACCCTGGTTCTTGTGCGTCGTTTGGCTGCACAACCTGAGCTAGAGGCAAATACTAGCCGTGGGTTAGCTGATATTGTGAGCCGTTATGCCCAAACGTTTTTGCTTTTACAGCGATTTGATGAGGGCCTGCTCTCTGAGCCATTGGTACAAGCTGGCGGCGCCTTACCAACAGTCGTCCAGGCGCGCGCTTCTCTATTAGATTTAAAAAATCGCTTGATTGAGCGCAAAGAGGCTACTGAGCTATTTGCCAAGGAGCGCGACAACGGTTTAGAAGCCTTGTTGGGGAATTTAGACCAAAGCGTATTTGGCGCGCCAGCCTACCCGAGTGTTGAGAGTAAGGCTGCTCATCTACTATATTTTGTAATTAAAAATCATCCTTTTGTCGATGGCAATAAACGCAGTGGTGCATTTTTATTTGTAGATTTTCTAAACCGCAATGGGCGACTTTTTGATCAGGACGGACAGCCAGTCATTAATGATATTGGCTTAGCGGCGTTGGCACTACTCGTAGCTGAATCGGATCCAGCGCAAAAAGAAACCATGATTGCGCTCATTATGAATATGCTCTCTACCTAACTTAACACTAAACCAGGGCTGACGGGGTGAACGCCCCGCGCATTATAGGTAGAACTACTTTAGGACTACCTTAGATGACTAAAAAATCCCTACCAGGAAGCAATACCGCAAACCCATATTTAAATGCCCGCCGCGAGTGGGATGAACGCTACGGGGACTTGCTATCCAGAGCTCATAATTGGCGATTATTTGCGTTGTTCTCAACTGGGATTACCCTCTGCGCCGTCTTTGGCGTGATCTATATGGGCTCAAGATCGCACATTGAGCCCATGGTCGTGACTTTGGATACTTTAGGTAGCCCCATTGCTTTGGCGCAGCCCTCTACTAAATCAGTAGAGCAGCGCATCTTAGTCGCTCAGGTTGCTAATTGGCTTTGGAATGCCAGAACAGTGTTGCCAGACTCTAGCGCTCAAAAAACATTGATTAATAGAACTTATGCCATGGCAAGCGCCCAAGTTGCGCAGTTCTTAACCGCAGAATATTCAGCCAATCCTCCTTTTGGCGGCAAAACTGTAAATGTGTATATCACTAGTGTTTTGCCAATCAGCAAAGACACCTTTCAAATCAATTGGGATGAGGTTGCTACCGTAGATGGTCAACAGCAGCCATCGACTCATTGGAGGGCAAACGTAACCACGGGCATTGATCCTAGTTTGGCCAAAACCCCAGAAGTGATATTGGCCAACCCGCTTGGTATTTTTTTGCAAACTGTTTCTTGGACCCAAATTCTTACTACTAAGAGTTAATCATCAATATGAATATCACCATTAATATTAATCGCCGTAGCGCAATTGCAATCGCCTGTATTGCTATGGTTTGCGCAGTGACTTCTGCCAGCGCCCTTGATGCAGTAACCCCAAAGGTTCCAGATCTTAGTGCCGCTCAACCACAGGCCGCCCAGTCGAGTGCACCCACTCCTGCAGTGGCCCAACCACAATCCCAACCTGCGCCGTCAACTCAACCCACTCCAACTGAAACAGGATTAAAGGCCAAACCATTATCCACGCGTGCGAAAGCCTCCCCAGGCCTAGCGGCCGGTGAGGGAAGAGTGCTTTTCCCATATGGGCAATCCCAACCAACCGTTACATGCGCTCCTTTGCATATTTGCGTAGTAACTTTAATGCCTGGTGAAAAAATTAATGATTTGAGTATTGGTGATTCGGTACGTTGGCTTGTTCAAACGTCCCAAGCTGGAGAAAGTCCAATCGTCATCATCAAACCTACCGAGGCAGGATTGGGTACCAATTTAGTGATAAGCACAAACCGCCAACGCGTCTATTACCTCATTCTGGAGTCCAGCGATACCAAGTATCAACCTCAAGTTGGGTTCTATGATGCCGCCGAAATGACAACCCACTTTACGCGCAGCGAGGATGAGGAGCTGTCTCGCTCATTGGCGCCTGGAAAGATTGATCCATCTAGCTTGGATTTCAATTACAGCTGCGAGAGCAGTGGTGGTGATGACTTTATGCCAAGCCGTGTCTTTTCTGGAAATGGGCATCTATATCTTCAAATGCCAAACTCGATGAAGGGCGGCGATGCACCGGCGATCTTTAACCTTAGCTCTGGATCCACTGAATTAATTAATAGTCGCTTTGATCCAACTAAAGGTTACTTTGTTGTTGATGGAACTCCTAGCAAACTAAAGCTGGTGGTGGGTAATAAAGACGGCAATCGATCAGTGACCTGCTCTCGATCATCCAAGTAATTCGAATTCCTTCCATCAGAAAAAATCACCTCCCATGCCGCCAAATAATTCCTATAACGACGACAGGCTTATTGCTGACGTAGGTGCCCCATCCAAGACGCCCTTATTAAGAACCCCAGCATCTGCGCTTGGAGCAAGATTGTCAAAACGATTTAAAGGGGCCGCCCTTGTATTGATTGGCTTGTTAGGGGCAGGCATGATGATTGGCATCATGACCTCCGGGAATAGTCCATCGGGGGCTTCCGGAGATACTGATAGCGGTAAGCACATGGTTGGCAAGACTGAGCCCGACACGGGCTCAATGGAGCGTAGTGCTTTTGAAAGGAAATTAAAAGAGTATGCCGATGCCAACCCTGCTCCCGCCCTTAAAGGTGGTGCAACCCCAGTGGGGAATACTTCTTCAGCAACCTCTCCTGTTGTAGGGGCCACAGGTGGGCAGGCTGGTGTAGGCGTTAAGAGTCCGTCTGAGAATTTTCAGAGCTGGCAAGAGGAGCAGCGTTATAAAGCGGAAGAGGTTAGATTTGCGGCAGCTCTTAGCGCTAAAAATGCTGCAACATTTGTCAATACCGCCAGTCAAGGCACAAGACAATCGACGGCAGATACCAGCGGGAGCTCTTCAAGAGCCCCTGCAGCGATAAGTTCTGATGCAGCAGATCCTACGCGCCTTAATAATCTTGCGGCTGAGGTTGCAAGGGCTGGCGTAGCAAATGCAAGCGGTGGAGCGGGGCCAAATGGGGTGTATCCACAAACGCAAAATCTTTCTTTTGTAAATGATCAAAAAAAGTCAGAGAACGGCTACTTAACTAGCGGTTTGACGGCACCGCAGGGAAAGCAAGAGCTCTTTGCGGGAGGTTTGATTCCGGCCGTTACTACTGCAGGTATTAATAGCGACTTGCCGGGCACAGTCACCGCCATGGTTCGTCAAACAGTCTATGACAGTAGAAACGAACATATTGTTTTAATTCCGCAGGGGACGAAGATTGTTGGTCAATACAGTAGTTCAATTTCGTATGGCCAACAGCGTGTTCTGGTGGCCTGGAATAGATTAATTTACCCAAATGGCAATGGCGTTGATTTACAAGGGATGGTGGGTGCTGATGGGTTGGGGCAGTCTGGACTTTATGATTCCGTGGACAACCACTATTTCCGAGTGTTTGGTAGTGCAATGCTAGTGAGCATGCTCGGAGTGGCCGCGCAACTGTCACAGCCTCAGAATACGAGCGTACTAAATTCAGCCGGCATTGGTAGTCAAGCTGCTGGTAGCGCCTCATCGCAGTTAAATACTGTTGGTACGAATATGGTCAATAAGAATTTAAATAGCGCGCCAACGCTG